>JACCDQ010113532.1_pt1 | contig 175425 bp, 282 predicted proteins | sample 7446031 | NCBI WGS metagenome assembly JACCDQ01 (sample SAMN15323442, study PRJNA562643) | freshwater metagenome | isolation source: river surface water | place: USA:Blue River Watershed | collected 2017-08-17
CAGGGTGTAGCTCAGTTTGGTAGAGCGCTTGGTTTGGGACCAAGATGTCGTGGGTTCAAATCCTATCACCTTGACCAAATAGAAAGACGTTGTAATGATTCACTGGATTCATAGAACCAATAAAGAGTCTTATGAGACTCTTATGCGTCAAGAAGGATCGCAACCTACTATTCTCACAGATAATGAAACTGATGAAAATATTGAGGTAGCTTTTACAGTTAATGCCATGAACACCTGGATTATGTGTGGTTTTTGGTATAATTAATAAATAGGCTCAGTTCAGCAACACATCGCCGTAAGGCACTTTCATATATGGATTTGAAAATCAAAATGAGCCTGCAAATTACTGATAGCGAACTTGATCGTTGGAATCAACTAATCTACGATCTACAAGGTACTTGTGAAGGACTATACTCTTTCCTAGAGCGTAATGCCGAAGACCTAATCGACTATATGCCCTTTCTAGAATACCTAGATCAACATATCTTTCTATGTGAGAGTTGCGGTTGGTGGTGTGAGCTCTCAGAAATGGCTGTAACTGAAGAAATAGTTATCTGTGACGATTGTTACAGTGCTGACGAATAACGGTTCTATCGCCTAGCGGCAAGGCAACTGCCTCTAAAGCAGAAAGACGTAGGTTCGAATCCTACTAGGACCACCAGTATAAAACACCTTTTACCAAGGTATTGCCAGTGCTAGGCAAAGGAACGGATATAGGCATAGATAAAACCGCTCCACCAAATAAACTAAATCAGGAGATACTAATTGTAGATTACTAAGCCACCTTAACCTTGACTGTTACTGAATTATTTAATATATTACAGATAACATCAAGGAGATAAAAATGTCTGTCGAACTTAAAATTAAATCTAAACATCTTAGCGTAGAAGCGCAAATCATTCGTTTTGAAGAGTGCAAACTTAAGAAACAGGTAGCTTGGGCTAGGCATGTCCATCACGATGTGATCGGATATAACACTGAATACGAAGTACATAAGGATAATAACTTTATGACCTACGTTTCACTGAACCGCCATCGTCGGTGGGATGTAAGAAATGAAAACCGTGCTACATTCCTGGCACGTGCTTATATTGAGGGTGTAGCGTATAGCTCTGTAGAGCAAAAACGTAAGCCTGAAAATGAATATCGTTTTAGTACCTACATCATCCCTCGTGTTGTTGCTATGGTAGCTAAATACGGTGATAGCAAAGTTCCTCTTAAAGTTTGGGATTCAGCAAGTAGAAGTTATGTAAATAACCCTGCACTAGCCCAAATTACAAAAGACGTAATTAAATGGTCTACAATAGTCGAAGCTGAGGGTTGAACCTTAGCTGTATCGAGGTTTTCACAGAACCAGCGTAGCAAATCTGTGGGATGGATACTGCAACCAATTTGTATGGTAACATACTTATCAAATAAAGATTGAGATAGTATTATAGAGGTCCACAGACCATCCAGTAACTAATTTGTGGATAGTATATGATATGACGCTCAATCAAACTTTACGGTAGCCAGCTCCGGCAAGCTAGGCGTAATTAGAAATTGCTCTAGATACCTATGTATGGTAGCCGAAAGGCGGGTCACTCAATTCTAGACGATCGTCGGGTTCAAAGTGTGAGAACCTGTTTTAATAGCGTAGTTACTCTATACCCCAGCGCGTTGTAGCGCCAAAATAGTGGTTTTAAAATAGAGTAACTATTTTTGCAGGCGAGCATATGGTATGCGGCGGACCTTCCAAGTCCTGCGTAGAGCGAGTTCGATTCTCGTCGCCCGCTCCAATTTATTAAAATAAGCCATGAGTGTATATTATCGCGGTACTAATAACCGTAATGAAGATAAATTAATAGCAACAGAAACAATTCACTGCTCAGTTAATCATTTAACAAATAGTAAAGAACTTGGCTTATCTGTTAGTGATGTATCTTCTATTAAAAACTATTTTAAATTTATGTATGAATTATCAGGTGTAGAAATCGGCATAGGCGCTGATGGAGAACCCCTATTAGATATCACATCACTTAAGTTTATAAGATGGATTACTAATTAATTTTTGCTAGTGTGGCTCAGCGGCGACAGCACCTGTTTTGTAAGCAGGGATTACACATCGGGGGTTCGAGTCCCTCCACTAGCACCATTTATAAGCACATCTAAGATTGATCCAAACGCCAATATGGATGATCTGACAAAACCAGGGCTATATCTTTTGGCGAAGATAAACAAAGCATTGCACTGATACTGCAAATATGTGGAAGTAGCTCACCCTCCTTGGCGTTGGCCATGTAGCTTAATAGTTGATGTGTTTTTATATGGAAAATTTTAATATAACTGACTATAATTATATCGGTAGTTCTGTTGGAAATGCTTATTTCTCTGGGCTATCATTTGACCAGCTTTGGTCTTGTGTATCTATATCATATACACGCGAAGAACTTGATGCAGCAGTAAGCGCACAGATACGATTGAATGAGATAATTAATGACAGGTTACAGCTTAACGCTAATACCTAAATCCTGGGCTATAGGTCGCGTGGAAATTAGGAATAAAACTATCTGGTCTTTTGGACCTTTTAGATTTTCTATTCATCGCAATCTAAAACACTGGGAAACGGTGCATAGATAATGGGTAAGCGGAGCGATTATGTGCGTAAACCAAGAGACTACTACCCAACTCCGTTGGCCGCTGTAACTGCTCTTGTTCCGCATCTACCCACAGCTTTTACTTATGCCGAGCCCTGTGCGGGTGACGGTAGACTAATTCAGCATATTTCTAAGTTACTACCTAATTCAGAATGTACTTTAGCATCAGATATTGAGCTTCGTGAAAGCGAAGAAGAAATTGAAGAGATTGATGCTCTTGAAATAACTGCTACTGATCTACAACATAGCGATTTAATTATTACTAATCCTCCTTGGGATAGAAAAATACTACACCCAATGATTGAACACTTCTCTGATTTACGTCCGACCTGGCTACTATTCGACGCGGATTGGGTACATACTATTCAGTCTAGTGAGTTAGTAAAAACTAGACTATGTAAGATAGTATCAATTGGCCGTGTAAAATGGATTGAAGATAGTGCGGGTTCGGGTAAAGACAATGCTGCATGGTACTTATTCGACAAAAACAAGACAGGCCCAACGGAGTTCTACGGACGTTAAATTGTTCTTGCTCTCTCCTAACTCATCTGTTATATTTAGTTATACAGAAAACAGTAGAAAAGGAAAAAGCAATGTTGAACGTTGGTAGTCGTGTAGTTACTCCTATTCAGTGTGCTAAACGACTCAGTACTTCTACTGCTTTTAGACTAGGATATGAAGACTATAACAAAGCTCGTGAGTACAACTACGATATATCGTCTATAGTAGACGGCATCAACTATGCTCGTGGGCGTAGCTTTGCTATTTGGTGTAAGGCTAATAAAGCCCCTCGCGCTACTTGGCGTAATGGTGTAGCTGCAAAAACCGTAGTTGACCGTATTATTCAAGCGATTAGGAGCCAGTATGTTATATAGTGCTGAGGATATTGCGAGTCTAGCTCAAGAATTTGAGATTGGCGACCCTATTGATTGGGGTATGCTAGACGTTCGTGAAGAAGAAGCGTATTTGCTGATTGCTGAACAAGTAGTTGAAATATTACGTAAGTCTGCTGACCCTGAGATAGTAGCTGTAGTCGCTATGACAAAATTACTAGTAGAAAATTTTGTTTTAAATTTACAACTTGCTGGTACAGAAAATTTTTACTAAAATCATTAAACAGTTAATGCTGGTGTAGCTCAGTGGTAGAGCTTCTGCTTGCCAAGCAGACGGTCGTGGGTTCGAATCCCATCACCCGCTCCAAGAACTTGAAGGTTACAACGTAGTTGTTCGTCGTTGTGTGAAACTATTATGGCGTTAGAATAAGAAGATATACAAAGTTAAATATCTTTGGTAACTAACTACTTCATAGTACCCATCATGAATACACTTTGTTCTTGCTCAATGCTCCTAGATCATATATGTTAAGTTATATAGAAAAGGAGAGATTATGAACGAAGAAGAAATTACCGCTCTAGTCGAGCTTGAGGTAACTCTAGCTGCTTATCTACAAGTTGTTCTTGGAGAAAGCGAAGAACTGTATGCTCCAGAAAATAGTACAGTCGTCGAAAGATTGCGTTTTATTGGAGCTACGCTAGAAGGTATGTTGTAAAATAATCCTTGCTTAGAGCTGAATAGTTTGATAGATTAAAAGAATGAAATAACTAGATACATTGCGAAGTAGACCTTTGTGTTCGAGCCGAGCCGTCGTTGAATTCTAGTAAAGCTTATCAATTACGTGAGATAAGCACCAAAGAATAGAAATAACTCTTGCTCTATGCTGAAAAAAGAGTTTATAATAAACTAAGATTGGCGGTATAGCGTCACAGAATAAGCGTAGTGATACGCCCAAGGCAGGAATTCCTACATACCTGCACCAGCAATGGTTCGACTATACAAGTAGGGAGTAAGTACTTCTGGTAGTAATACCGAAGGGTACTCCATCAGTGATGGTGGTAACTATGAAGTTAGGAATTAGTCCGATAAGGATAAGCTCAGGCCGACGGTGAGAGCAAATGAGGTTGGCGCCTCAACTAATTCAGCCAAACTAACGAATAGCTATACTCAACCTATAGTCTATCTGTCCGAGACTGCAATCAAGGGCTTATAGGCAGTACGATAGTTATTAGGATAATACCTAGTATCTTGAAATACAGTGAGTATCCCGCAAGGAGAAAGCAGGAGGTGTGTTGTATTTTGTGTCTAACAAGGCATGAAGCAGCAGGAGTAGCACATCTCAGTAGGTTATCGCAGGGTTCACAGCCCAATTTATTTAGGATAAATGCAATTTTATACATAAAAAGCGAAAGTCTACTCCAGTACGTTGTGAAAGGTGCTTAAAGCTAACCCGCAAGGAAGTTAGTGCAACGAAGCCCGCAAGGCCTAGTTGTTTATTCAGAAAGATAGCGTAACGGTTTAGCGACTGTGAACTGCTCGCAAGGCAGACGAAGGATAGACGGATGAGTAGCAACGTATGATAGGTGATAAGCTACACCTTAAAAAAAAGCAGCACTGAGAGATACTTGTTGACCGTTGACTCTCCCGCAAGGAGATAGGCACAAGTGGATTACGCAGCAACACTTCTCGCAAGGAATGTGGTACACTGTGAAGGCTCTCATGCAACGCTGTAGTCTCAGGCGATGCAAAACTAAACTTGCTAACTGGTCTAGAATCAGTTATATTGTAAGAATGAAATTAAAAAGTTAGTGTTGGGAATAGTAACCACAGGCCTCAATGGTGGTAGGGTTGATAAACAGAAATGATCTTGTTGATGTTTATTGATTATCGCTGACTGAACAAGACAGTTGCAGCTTTAACTTATAAGTGCTTTTTAGCTAATTGCATGAACTGAGCAACACTAACTTTTTAATTTCATATAGGAATGAGACGTGAAGAACACTAATTGGTTACGTTATTGTAACGATGATTGTCTTGGTTGTCCCTTCAATTGTAACGAAATCTCAGAACAAGCTCAAAACTGGGGCTGTCTACCAGCTCCGTATGAGATTTTAAATATTAAACGTAATCACGGATATAACTGGGAGTGCCATGCTGGTACTGGTAGTGTTTGCAGCGGATTTGTAGCTGCTTGTCGTGATGAAAATATAGACTATAAAACTGGGCCGTTGTTAGATACTACTCATTATCTGCGTACGGGCGAGTTAAAAGAGAAAACCCTTTGAGCGGGTAGCAGTCGGTGGCAATACTATAGTGGTATTGATATTGTGGGTCTAACTAACTTACAGCCGAGTACTTCGGGGTTAATGATTATTGCGGGGTAGACTGGAGATGGTTCCAGCACGGTCTCATAAGCCGAGTACGGAGGTTCGAGTCCTCCCCACCGCAACCAAAACTATGCCGATCAAGCCCGTTCAGTTTACGGTACGAATCAATAAGAATTATGCTCTGCAGTTACAGACATAATTCATCAGGTGCAATTCCTGGGATCGGCTCCAATATATCTAGATTTTTGTAGATAGTCTTAGACATGTGCAAAACTAGCCGTTGACTCTAACTCCGAAAAATTACCTAACACGCTAAGTGAGAAGGTTGCTCCGAGGGTGCGCAGATCGGGTCTAGATTACTTTATACGCGGGTATGGCGAAATTGGCAGACGCACTAGATTTAGGATCTAGCGCCGTAAGGCATGGGGGTTCAAGTCCCTCTACCCGCACCAAAATATGGATCGTTGGGCGAGATGGATTATGCCAGCAGTCTTGAAAACTGCCGAACCGCAAGGTTCCGTGAGTTCGAATCTCACACGATCCGCCAATTAATATTGTATTAATCCCCACTGTCTATAAGCTGAGAGTTCTCGACCTGACTCGTTGAAGCAGATATGCGATTAATGCCTCTAGCGAGAATTGGTCCCTCGCTGCGAGATAACGGGCTGTGTTATGGGGTAACGGGTGATCCTTGCAAGATCGCTGTCAATGGGTTCGATTCCCATACGGTCCACCAATAAAAACTGTAAGTGTTTGGACATTAGCTTGCCGCTAGTAGCTAATAGTCACGCAGCAGGAGCTTCGGCAAAGCTCAGCGGAGTACACAACCGCTATATCTAAAAGGACTATACATGAAGCAATTATGGCATTATTGGGCAAAAGCTCTCGGTGAAAAAGCATCTACTAATGATGCTGAAGCTGATATTGTAGCTAGCTTTAGAACTGCTATAATCTTACTTGCTTGTATTGCAAATATTGTGTTAATAGCCAACGCTATTCATCACTGGTAAAAGCTACGGTCTATTCGTATATGGGTATTATGCTCGGCTGTCCACCGGGTCAAGAGGGTTCGAGTCCCTCATAGATCGCCATTAAAATAATATATCGGTGGAACGTAAAGTTAGATGGTTCTAACAACAGCCTCCAAAACTGTCCGTAAGGGGTTCGATTCCCTCCACCCTTGCCAAATAATGGTCCGTTAACTCAGCGATAGAGTGCTTCGTTTACACCGAAGAAGTCGTAGGTTTGATCCCTACACGGACTACCATATTTTTGCCCGTTCGTCTACAGGTAGGACGCCTGATTTTGACTCAGGAAAGCGCGGTTCGAATCCTCGACGGGCATCCATTATATAGGAATTACATGACTTTTAGCCGTTATACAGAATTAGCATCAACTCCTTCTGATATATACCAGCACATGCCTACTCTGCGACACTACGCACAGCAATGTAACTCCGTTACTGAGCTTGGTGTGCGTACTATCGTTTCTACGTGGGCCTGGTTAGACGCAAAAGTACCGGTAATTCGATGCTATGATCTAAATGATCCGCCACAAGCCGCCCTAAACGAGTGTATATCATTTGCCGAAAGCTGTAATTTAGATTTTAGATTTACTCGTGCAGATGTATTAGAAACTATCCTAGAGCCTACAGAATTATTATTTATTGATACGTGGCATGTATATCCACAACTAACTAAAGAACTACAACTTCACGGAGAAGTTGCAAGCAAGTTTATGATATTTCATGATACAACTCTATACGCTCATAGCGGAGAAGATGGCAGTCAAAGAGGTTTAAAAGACGCTTTAGATGAATTCTTGTTCTTAACTGATAGTTGGAAAATACGAGAAATTTATATTAACAATAACGGTCTTACAATACTAGAACGTGTATAAACTTATGCCGGTGTAACTCAGTTGGTAGAGAGCTTGCTAGAAGTTAGGGGTAATTGCCTAGCTTGGCAAGAAGTCGCAGTTGAGGGACAATATATAACCATTGCTAGCTTCCGGTTATAGACGATACTTCGTGGTTCGAATCCTGCCACCGGTACCATATAGGAGATAGATTTGAGAACATTAGCTTTTCGTCGTCACCAAGAGTCTAAGAAAAAACAGTGGGTAAAACGCAATTTTAATCGCTATTTTTATAAAGGACTTAATGCAGCTATTATAGGTATTAAAGCACATACCCCAGCAGGCTGCTCTTGTCATATATGCGGTAATCAAAGAGCCTACTGGGGAGATTCTTTATACGATAAGCGTCAGAAACTCCGTTTCGACGTAGAAATGGACGATGCTTATGGAGAAGAGATATTATAAACAAGAGCTTTTAGTTCGACTACAATACCTTGCTGCAAAGCTTGAGGAAGAAGGTAAATCTTCTAAAATCATACTAGATACTATAGCTTATATCTCAAAGGATAATGTATGAAGTCTCCTGTTTTTGGTGCTGGACGTAATCGTAAACACCGCGCTCCTCGTGGTCCTTACCATCCAGCCGCTGCTAATATGAATTTACGTGGCAAGAAACATAAATCAACAAGCTGCTATTGTTGTGTAGCTATTGACATGCGCTCTGACTATATTAAAAAGCTTCACACGCAAGAAATGCGTGAATTTTAATAATTGGATGATTGGGTGAGTGGCTTAAACCAGCGTTTTGCTAAATCGTCGAACCCATAAAACGGTTCCGCAGGTTCGAATCCTGCATCATCCGCCAAATATATGGAGCTATGGCCGAGCGGTCGATGGCACTGTCTTGGAAAGGCAGCGGGCGTTAATTCGTCCCCAGGGTTCGAATCCCTGTGGCTCCGCCATAAAAATTAAAAATAATTCTTGCCTAATCACTTTTTTAGTTATATTATTAGTTATACCTAATAAGAGGAGATCATATATGGCTGAATTAGTCGATCAAATGAAAGTAGTTCAGGCAACAGCTTTCTCACTTTATCTAAAAGCACATAACTACCACTGGAATGTAACAGGACCTAACTTTGCAGAATACCACTCATTCTTTGGTGATTTCTACAATGCTGTATGGGGTTCTGTAGATGGTTATGCAGAGCGTACTCGCACACTTGATGCTTATGTACCAGGTTCCCTATCTCGTTTCTCTGAACTAACAAAGATTGAAGACGAGACTGGAATTATTACAGCAGAAGCAATGTTCCGTAATCTATATAATGATAACGAAACTCTTATCAATGAACTAAATACAGCTAGAGAACTAGCTGAATCAGATAAACGTTACGGTCTAGTAAACTATTTAGAAGATCGTCTAGACTTTCACGCAAAAATGCATTGGCAAATCCGTGCATTTATTGTAAAATTAGCACCTTCTGCTGAAATGTCAGCGGAATAATAAGGAATAAACCTACTATGCATACTAACATGATTAATCGTTGTGAGAAGTTTTATAACTATGCCGGAGGCGGCAGAGTTTGCTAACGCGTATGCGTAGGTAATCTTTAGCCCCTCCAGAGCAATCTGTGAGGGGTTTTATTTTTTGTAGCGTGGCCCGGACGGTAAGGGGTCGGATTGCAAATCCGAAGCACGAAAGTAGTCAGTTCAACTCTGACACGCTACTCCAAAACAACGGTGACGCCGAGCGGTTCGGACGGTTCTCTCATAAGGAACTAGGGTGAGTTCAACTCTCACCGGCACTACCAACAATATAGGAACTAAAATGGCAACTTGGATTCTTGAACGAGATGTGTTTTCTGAAAAATGTCGCCAACTTATGGTAGAACATTTCAAAAATAATAATATCCCATATCATATAGTCAGAGTAATTCCTTTTATCCACAAGATCGAAGGTAAGGTTCCACAGATTGATGGCCCTGTAGTAGTATATGGCTCTATTGGTTGCAGAAATATGGCACAAAAGCAAAATTGGGCCCCAGGTGTTTGGACTGATGATACTATTAATGAATCTGCTTTGATTGAAAATCTCGGCGATTTATATCTTAATAGTGATGCTGTAGTTACAAAAATGAAGAATGTTCCTAGCTTATTTTCTGGATTAGTTTTTATGAAACCCAATACAGATACTAAGGAATTTGCTGGTACCGTATTCGAATCTGAATTTATTACTACGTGGATTCAAAGACAAATTAATTCTGGTTACTTGGATGCAAATATTTCAGAACTTGAAGTTGTTGCATCCCCTGTAAAGAATATTGGTTGTGAATGGCGTATTGTCGTAGTCGATGGCAAAATAAGCGACTATTCCTGTTATAGACAGCATCAAAAAGTCATGCCAGAGCGATGGATTCCAGATGAAGCAAAAGAATTTGCAGAATTAGTAATTCAAAAATATAATCCACTACCTATATTTGTAGTTGACATTTGTGAAACAGATAAAGGTTACAAAGTAGTAGAATATAACACATTCAACGTTGCAGGACTTTATGACTGTGATGTTGGTAAAATTATTGATGATATAAACGAGTATATAAATGTTCACTATTAAAGACCACGTTCGTGGTACTGTAACCTTCTCTCATTACTTTGATGGAAGCCTTTGGTATAAGACTAGTGATACTGGTTTTGAGTTTCCAGTACCTATTTCAGACATTGGAAACGCACGTTTCCTTGCTACAGACCGTGCTATGCTGTTTATGCGTTACATTCGTAAACATATGGAGCTAATCGGTGAAAAAGCCTAAACCTAAACCTTCTTATGAAGAAGTTCTAGCAGACCTACGTTTCATGCTAGAACAGAGCTATATCATTGAGCATATGCAAGACTATGAAGGTATGCGTAAGCTTTGTCATAAATACGGAGTCTCTCTATGAACACTATCTTTCTAGACGTTGATGGGGTGCTAAATAAGTTTAGCGATTACGACGTAATTTTAGATGATGGCTACTTCAGAATTAATAGAAAACTACTTGAGCGTTTTTTATCTTTAGTTAAAGATACTGAATCTCAGGTAGTACTATCTTCTAGCTGGAGAAAGCTAGACGGTGGTAGAGCCTTTCTTGAAAAACTAGGCATTATCTTTGTTGGCGAAACTGATGGCGATGGTAGCTTTCGTGGTGATGAAATTCAACGCTACATAGATTCTCATAATATTACTAGTTATGTAATTTTAGATGATGATAGTGACATGCTAGAACATCAAAAAGCTAACTTTGTACAAACTGACCCGGAACACGGTCTTACAGAAACTCTAGCCTATAGGGCTGCTTATAAATTAGGTGTACGATGAAAATTACTTATGTACAGGGTGATCTATTCAAGACTGATGCAAAGTACCTTCTTCATGGTTGTAACTCTAAGGGTGTAATGGGTTCTGGTGTAGCACGTATTGTGCGTGATCGTTATCCTCTAGCTTATGAACGATATACTGTTTGGTGCTCAAAAGGATTCCGACTAGGTACTAGCTTGCTTGTAGATTGCGGAGATAAAACAATTATTAACGCAGTTACTCAGCAAAACTACGGTAAAGTTGCAGAACAACGTAGTGATGCTAAAAAAAGATACGTAAGCTATGATGCAGTAGCTGATATCTTTGCAGAACTAGAAACGCTAATCCCAAACACCGTTATTGCGATGCCTATTATTGGATGCGACTTAGGTGGTGGAGACTGGTCGGTTGTATCAGCTATTATTGAAAGTTCTTGTAAAACAATTCAACCAGTAGTTTATCAGCTATGAAAATCTACGCAGGCATCGGAAGCCGTGAAACGCCACTAGACATACTAAATCTAATGACTCGTGTAGCAATCGCACTTACTAACGACAATTGGATCTTGCGTTCTGGTGGTGCCGACGGAGCAGATACTGCTTTTGAGACAGGTGCTGGTCGTAAAGAAATCTACTTACCGTGGAACGGGTTTAATGGTAAGACTGTAGATAACGTTTCGTACTTTTTACTACCAGAAACGGAAGAAGCTAGAGATTATGTGTATGATTATCACCCTAGCGGGCTCTATCTAAAACAAGGGCCCTTTAAACTTATGGTACGTAACACATACCAAGTACTAGGAGCCGATCTACGAAGTCCTGCCGATGTAGTAATCTGTTGGACTAGCGATGGAAAAGCTTCTGGAGGTACTGGACAAGCTATGAGGATAGCTAAAGACTATGAGATTGAAATTATCAACCTATACTACCCAAATCAACTTGACGACTGGTTAAACAAAAACAATATTCAACTTGCTTGATCCTTGTTTATCGGTTATATTATATAAATAAGGAAACAGCCGATAAGGCTGTCGAAATAAGGAGACTAAAATGTCGGCCCCTAACTATCCGGCACTAGTACTAAACGCAGACTTTACGCCAATAAGTGTATTTCCTCTATCTACTTGGGGTTTTGAACGTACACTTCGTAATGTTATGAAAGGTCGTATTACAGTACTAGAAGAGTATGATGTTACACTTCGGTCTCCAACTTTCGAGTACAACCCGCCTTCTGTTATTGCCTTAAAGCAATACGTAAATCGTCCTAGGCGTGTAGTATTTAACCGTATGAACATCTTCCTAAGAGATAACTTTTGCTGCCAGTATTGCGGTAAACAGTTTCCTCCTCACGAACTTACGTTCGACCATGTAGTGCCTCGTGCTCACGGTGGTAAAACAGAATATACCAATATCGTTTCTGCTTGTGTATCGTGTAATACTCGTAAAGGTTCAAAGCAAGAAATGATACCACTACACGCTCCGCGTGAACCAAAAATTTCTGAACTTGCTAAAACAGTAGGTTCTAAAGAAAAACTACACCATTCTTGGCTAGATTATCTATACTGGTCAGGAGCATTAGAGCAAGGATAGATACATGACCGTAGGTGAACTTATTATGAGGCTGCAAGCAGTCGATCCTACTCTCACGATCTCTATTACAGATGGGTGGACAGGCGCTATCTATGAAGGCGCCTTTCCAATCCGTGTAGTAACTCTCGGAGAAGATACACAAGTACTAGATATTGGAATTGGTGGATACCAACTGGAGGAAGAACGATGAAACAGAAACAACTACCTAAGCCACGAAATCCTTTCGTGCAACATCTCGTGAAACGCAAAAGTGGTGTTCATGAGAAAAGCTATAAAGTGTCTCGGAGAGATACTAAGATAGCTCTTAAGAAATCTTCAGACTATTCTACTAAGCATGTACCTGTTTTGTTGAGTAGTCTGATCAATGAACCGATAGCTGAGCTGGTTTAGCGATGGACTTTTAATCCGTGTCAACGTGGGTTCGAACCCCACTCGGTTCACCATTATTTTGATGATAACAGTATAGCAGGTCTTGGGTAATTAAGTTTGCTTTAGAGTGGGACCAGGGATATGTTGCGCGCCCTACTGTTATCTCCTAAATACTGTTGTTGAGTGTCTCTAGATTGTTTCGCGGCATCTAGATTATAGTAGCTAATGCATGGTGCGACACCTGCCTCAACAGCCAATATAATGCGCCGGTAGCTCAGAGGCAGAGCAGGGAGCTCTTAACTCCAAGGTCGAGGTTTCGAAATCCTCTCGGCACACCATTATTTTGATGATACACTGTTAATTCATATAGTCTAGAATGTATGAATGATCTACGATGGTTGATGTAAGTTGGGGCTGTCATGTATACTGGCAGTTTGTAGATGGATCGGGCAACCTTTGATAATCGTAGCAACGACCGATATGGTAGTGTATCTTCTAAATAATAAGGAAATGTTGTGCAAGTAAACTTTCTAAAAACTGTGCCTGTAAATGACACGCAGTATATTGACGTAGTACTAGTTAACGGCAAGAAATACACATTCTTAATGCACAAGATAGAAGAGCCAAATATCTTTGGTGTTCTAAAGCAACAAGATGGTTATACTGTCGATACAATTCTAAACGATTAATGTTCTCTTGGACTCCTATTGGCAGGGAGGTCTGGCTGTTAACCAGTTTGCTGAAGGTTCGAATCCTTCCAAGGGAGCCAAAATTAAAATTGTTCTTGCTTCATGGCTGCGAATCAGTTATATTGTAAGAATGAAGAAAACGCGCCCTTTGACGTTGAAACAAACTAGGGTGATAGCAAATGATTCTCTCCCTGCTGGCCAGCACAAAGGGAGACGTCTAAATAGCTATCCGCTGCCAATCTGCGAAAGTGGTTGGAGCTATAAAACTGAAACTGTTCTTGCATCGTGCTTGAGAATAGTTTATATTAAAAGAATGAAATGTCTCGGTAGCTCAGTTGGTAGAGCAGCGGTTTGAAAAACCGCGTGTCGCTGGTTCAAGTCCAGTCCTTGACACCATAAACAGGAGTACTTAGTACTCTAGTGGCTGATCCGGCAGCACTATAAAAGAATTTACCGGCTGAAATTTTTGCCTCTTAGCTCAGTGGTAGAGCAAACGGCTGATAACCGTTAGGTCACTGGTTCAAATCCAGTAGGGGCAACCAAAGAATATGGGAAGGTAAAGCTAGTGGCTCTAGCATCGAGTCTGTAAAACTCGTCTTTAACCGGGAGTGGATCGTAACCGCACCTTCCCACCAAATATATGCACCGTTGGATTTCAGGGCAGATCGCTACCCTTTCAAGGTAGAGAGACGGGATCGATACCCGTACGGTGTACCAATTTTAGGGTATGATGCTACAAGGTAGAGCGTACTGTACACACGCAGCGGAAACGCCGACGGACACGTCTAAATACCCACCATTTTAACGCTGCTTTAGCTGAGTTGGTTTAGCAAGGGTTTAGTAAGCCTTTGACGGGGGTTCGAATCCCTCAAGCAGCACCATTTTTAACAACGCGGGAAGTCATGGAACCAGAATTAGAAGTCCCAAATTCATTTGCTAGAGCGGTCAGTTATAGTGTGCCTAGCAGACGCTATGGTAAAACTGCTTCACAATCAGCTACTAGCTACAATCCTATGTTCAAAGTAGGAGATATTGTAAAACTAAAGACTGGTACAGCCCCACAACGAGTAATTAAAGTCTTATGGAGTGATGTTTATAACCGAGTAGAAATTAAGTGTGAATACCTTAACTCTCGCAGAGATTTAGACTTTCGTCCAGAAACTGATTACGAACTTTATACAGAACTCAAACAAGAAAACACAGAGGAACATCCTATGAAGGGTAAACTATTTCAAACACTAGACGGTAGCGTATATGGTGAAGGTCTTGTAATCGACGGGGACGGCAAGTACGTCCTAAAGCTAAATAACGGCGACTACAAAGCTTTTGCTGCTGATCAACTAAAGCGTGTAATGCCTTTCACTTTTGACGTTGTTTTCAACGGTATGAGCAACAAGCGTTATTCGTACCTTGGTAAAGCAGGAAGTGTAGAAGTTGGCGATATTCTGATTGATGCTAAAGACTTCACTATTATGCGTGTCGTGGCGGTTAATACTGAAAGCGATTCTGCTACTAAAACTTTTGAAGGCTCAAAGCTTAAGGTTGAAGCTCTAGTCTGAGCTTCTTCACACTCCTATAGTTCAATGGTTAGAACAATACTATGACACGGTATAGACGAAGGCTCGATTCCTTCTAGGAGTACCAAATAACGCCTCCGTAGCTCAACTGGACAGAGTACCACGCTACGAACGTGACGGTTACAGGTTCGAATCCTGTCGGGGGCTCCAATATATGGGAAGTTGGCTTAGAAGCAGCCATCTTTTAAAGAGTGAGACGAAGCACTAGAACTGCAAAAGGGTAACTAATGTCGGGCTGCGTTAGCAAGTGGCATATATTACTGACGTGGAGCCTAGGAAAATGCGGAAAGTACTTAGGCACTACAGAGACTGTAAGGCTGAGGTTCTCTTTGGCGTAACAGCACACCATTTTTCTGGGTAAGGTGTAATGGTCGCACTCCTCACTGTGACTGAGGAAGATGAGGTTCGAATCCTCTACCCAGGACCATCATTTAATGTAAAATCATTCTTGCTTGATACTCTTTTATAAGATATTATATAAATATACGAAAAAAGGTTCGTAGTAGTAAGCGATAATCCTGGAACCTACAGATACGCTAAAGTATCGTTGCCCAATAAGATCGACAGTAGATCGCTTCACTGTCTGAACTCTAGGCCTTGCGGGGTCAGGTAGTAAGACAGTGATATTATACTTGCCTAGTGCCTAAAAAAGATATAATATAAGTTATAGATTGGATGAGTTCAGCAAAACTTCAAAATTTTCTTACCATAAATCAAGAAACTTTCAAGTCATCCAGTTATTATGACACCTAGTAAATACGCCACATTAATTAGGCTACGCAGGTTTACTAGCTATTATTTGCGAAAAGTACTCTGCGGAGACTTAGTAGCCATCAGCTTCTAGAGCGTGAGTATGTAAATTAGTTTATATACTAAGCGGTGTGCCGTGAGGGGAAAACGCTCTAACTTTTCTATATTTAATAAAATATAGTGGTCCTCCCGAAATATGGTACTGTGAGTTAACCTTTTCACAGCTAAGACACTAATTAGGTAGTTTGCCAAAATAGCTACTATCAGCACCTAGCTGCTGAAGAATGGTGAGATAGCTATTACCAGTCCAATCCATTTTAGGGCTGATCTTATAGTTAAGAGGAATCAGACGAGAGTTGCTGGTACTCTCTAAGACGGTATTGATTCTTAACTATAAACCAGCACAGAATTTTTTGTTGGGTAGCTTTGGAACTTTACAGGAACCATTCGCCTGTATGAAATCAGTTCGATTCTGATCCCGACAGCCAATTTCTTCTTCGACTTGATCTAAGTCACCTGTCTCTCATAAATACAGGAAACGGGAGTTATAACCTGCCAGAAGATTTGTCCCTTCTCTCCTAGGATTGGGGAACCGCTTGTAGAGTCTACACGTGTACGTCAACACGTTATAGTTGTCTTTTTAGTTAGCAGCCGTCTAATTAACGGCGTTCATAAAAACTCGTAAGAGCAATGAACCTTGTGTTAGTTAATTTTCAAGCTGATCGGGATGAACTCCGCAAAGCTACCCACTACTGGGGAACGCAGTAAATGTGGGGCAGGCAGCCTACATGCCTTAAAATAGTGTAGTACGTTTCCGTTAAGTTCAGAATCTGACACGACGAAACAGTGTCGCCGGATTAGTAACCGGCTTTAACCGCTCTAGGTGGCAACTAGAACTCGTACTAGTCTGATGATAGCTTACGTTGCCAAGTGTTCTTCAGTGTTCATAGTACTGTCCTCGCGGACAAGGAGCGACCGCGTGCTGAGTAGGAAAACCTCAGCTCTCTACTTAAACGATAAACTCTCGCAACAAGCTGCTTACGGTATGCACCAAGGCAGGGCAAATAATTCAGCAGAGTTTATCTTTTAAGTTGAGTCGTTAAGCGTTCTATAGGCGTAGGGAATAGCTAGTCTTAAGTGACAAAGTTAGCAGGCCGCTAACACGCAGGAGCCTAAAATCTTCTGGTAAGCGCTTACCTTGAGATACCAAAATACCTCGGCACAACTTAATAATTTTTAGGATAGTTTCAGCAAAAAATTAGCATAGCTCAATGGTAGAGCATTTTCCTTCCAAGAAAACTGTGCGGTTCAATTCCGCAGCAAAAAAGCTATCCTGTTAATCATATGAAACATTGGATTGTTTCAGCCTACAATCATCAAACTGTTAATTTGACAAAATCAATCCAGAAAGGTCTATACTATGTCATTTGCTAACGCTGTTCGTAACTATCAAACTAACGCGCCAGCTCGTACCGCTAATGGTATGAAAGCTAATGCTACTTCTGCCTCAGCTGTTCTAGACCTTTTTGGTAAGATCGGCTCTGCTCGTGGAGTAGATATTTCTCCAGCTTTCTTTGCTGCGCTCGGTGAAGATCAAAACCTGGCACTACGTGTACTTCTATGGGCACGTGATATTCGTGCAGGCTCTGGTGAGCGTCAGACTTTCCGCACTCTACTCTCTAAGCTAGAATCTTCAAACCCAGCTCTTGCGGGTAAGCTTATGCACAAAATCCCCCTACTAGGTCGCTGGGATGATCTATTTGCCTACGCTGATCCACTAAATAAGATTGCAGCCTACAACATGATTCGTGCTGCTCTAGAAGCAGGCGATGGTCTAGCTGCAAAATGGATGCCACGTAAAGGCCCAATCGCGGTAGCACTAACTCGTCACTTTGGTATGACTCCAAAGCAGTATCGTAAAACTATCGTTGGTCTAACTAACGTAGTCGAAACTCAGATGTGTGCCAAGAACTGGAACGAGATTAACTTCTCACATGTTCCTTCTCTAGCATCTGCACGATACCAAAAAGCTTTTGGTCGTAATGCCTCAGAAGCATACTCTAAGTATATTCGTGAGCTACAAAAGCCAGAAGCTGAACGTGCTCCAGGGGTTAAGATCAACGCAGGAGCTGTTTATCCTTACGACGTTGTTAAGTCTGTAGGTCTAGGTAATGCTGCTGTTGCGAACGAGCAATGGAAAGCTCTACCTAACTACGTTGGTGATGCTCGCATCTTCCCAATGGTAGACGTTTCAGGCTCAATGGGTAGTGTCTCCTACTCGTACGGAAATGGTCCATCACCTATGATGGTTGCAGTCTCTCTAGGTCTATATCTGTCAGATAAGAATACTGGTCCTTTCAAAGACCTGTTCCTAACTTTCAGCGAAAAGCCTGAGATTCTGAATCTAAAAGGTGATCTAACTCAGAAGATGCGTCAGATGATGACTTCTGCTTGGGGTATGAATACTAACCTTCATGCAGCTTTTGACCATCTACTGGCAGTTGCTAAGCGCGGTCAGGTAAGTGCAGAAGATATGCCACAAGCACTTCTAATCCTGTCTGACATGCAGTTTGATAGCTGTGCTCGTTTTGACGACAACGCTAAGCAGATGATTGCTCGTAAATATGAGCAAGCTGGTTACCCAATGCCACGCATCATCTTCTGGAATCTGAACGGTGCATACGCAAGTACTCCTGTTAAGTTTGATGATCGCGGTATCTGTCATGTTTCTGGTTTCTCTCCAGCAATCATGAAATCAGTGCTTGCAAACGATCTTGAAGACTTCACGCCTTACAACGTAATGCTGAAGACTATTATGAATGACCGTTACGCCCTATAAGGGGCGTAACGACTACCAATGAAGTTTGCGATTTCCTCGGAATATTTGCTGTATCGTATGATACAGCTTCACAAAAATCTAGCTTCGTTATCTGCAAACGATTTTGATAAAGAGCTTAAAACAATAGATAGTATATATAAAAAACTTGATTACATTGCACAAGGTGAGTATCATCATTTTTGGTGTGAGTATATCAAAGGATAAGAATCTTTGGATCATTCCAGCAATAAATAAGCATCCATGATAAGGACGGTGTCGGTGGTTCGAGTCCATCCTCTCCCACCACGGATACATTAGCGACTATTAACGCCACGAGGTTATCTAGGGTCCGGACCCGAAAAGCGCACTGTGAGAAGCGCAGGTAACAGCTAGTGTATCTTTGATGGGAGAGTAGCTCAGTTTGGTAGAGCACGTAACGCACAAAAGTTGATCCAGTACGTATATTTAGGTTAGTTTCAGCAAAAAATAAAATGATAGGTTCGATCCCTATACCACGAGTTTTTCGTAGTACGCCCTTGGTGGGCAAACAAATGCTAACCAGTTACACGAAACCAGGCGCCTAGTGCGCCTTTTTTCTTGCTCTCTAGTATTCAACCTGCTATATTGTATATAGAAGGAGTCATATTATGTCACATGTAGATAAGCTACTAGCAAAAGCTCTTAGCACTGATAGCGAAGACGAAGCTATTGCGTGTCTTCGTATGGCACGCAAACAAGGTAAACCAAGTAATCAAGAGTCTTCCGATGATTCAACTACGTATGCCGGTAAAAGTGCTAAGCACTGGTATGACTCTGCTGTATTTTTGGGTAAAGAGTATAAGAATCTTAAACTCAAATGTAAAAGGATTATTGAGGTACAAGAGCAACGAGTACAATTCTTAGAAGAAAAGATTGTAAGACTTTATGCTGCGATACCTTTATCTATTGCTATAACAGCTGTAATCACTTATCTATTGTTGCCCAAAACTATTGTAGCTTCTTGCTGGTTATTCTAAAGGAATAGTACGATGACTGTACACGATCATTTACTGTCTAGACATCTTGATATGAATCTGCATCGTGTATGGGTAGCAGAAGAATTACATTGCGCTACGTTTCCGCTCTGGAATTTGAGTGGACAACTGTTAGGCTATCAGCGTTATCGTCCAGGAGCCTCAAAAGCACTGAATAACGATCCTCGTGAAGGTAGATACTTTACTAGATTACATAATAATAATGTTGGAGTTTGGGGTTTAGAAAGTTGGAACCTTTCGGAAACCCTGTTTCTAACTGAAGGGTTATTCGACGCTGCTAGGCTTACTGCTCGTGGATACAGTGCTGTAGCAGTATTTAGTAATGAGCCCTCAAAAACTACTACAGAATGGTTATACGCTGCTTGTAGCAATCGACGAGTAGTGGCAGTATGCGATAATGACGTAGCAGGTCTACATCTTGCGTGTTATGGTCATACTCATCACGTTGTTGAAGGCGTAAAAGATTTAGGTGACGCTAGTGCTGAGTATGTCACAGCTTTTTTAAAGGAATATACATGAGCGTTGTTGTAGTACTTTCCGGACTTCCTGGGTCTGGTAAATCATATTTAACAAAAGCTTCTAAGCTAGGAGGAAAAGTATTTATATATAGTACAGATGATTATATTGAGCAGATGGCTATTCAGAATAATTCTACTTATACTGACTCTTTTGAGTTGTATATCCGTGAAGCGACAGAGTTTATGAACCTTGAACTCAAAAAAGCTATTGAAGCTAATATGACGGTAATTTGGGATCAAACTAATACTAAAGCGGCTAAACGTCGCTGGATTCTGAATCAATTCCCAGAACACTATGTAAAACACTGTTTTGCTATTATTCCTCCGCGTAATGATCGAGAGTGGCAGCTATTAACAGCACGTATTTTATCTAGACCAGGTAAACATATTCCAAAATATGTAATTGAGTCTATGTTAGAAGGATACGAAGAACCTAGTTTAGATGAAGGATTCGATTTAGTTAATATAGTATCTACTAGCGGAAGAGTAGTAGAAATGCTCAAAGCTACTCCTAAAGCATAAAACTTATTGCATATTTAATTAGGTTATACTAAGATAGTAGTATACCAGAAGGATTTTTTATGTTTACCGCAATCGTACTAGTGTGTAATATGCTTTATGCAAATCAATGCTTTGTACAAACATCTATGCTGCTTTTTGCTGACGAACAGTCATGCAAAGCAGATATTCAATCTGCAATAGCTAATCAGAAGTTTAGAACTCATATTGCAGGCGAAATTTATGATGTAAAACAATACAGGTGCATAAACTGGTCGGAAAGAGCAATATGAAAAAACACTATCTATTTGATGTGGATGGCACTTTAACTCCTAGTAGGCAGCAAATTGATCCGATCTTTAAACAGTTTATGCTAGATTTTTGTACTGATAACTCAGTGTCGCTAGTCTCAGGATCAGACTATGAAAAAACTGTTGAGCAGTTAGGAGAAGATCTAACTGATAGAGTTCATTACTGCTTTTCTTGTAGTGGAAACTGGGTTAGAGACTCTGTTACCAAACAAATCACTGAACGGCACGTAAACCTGCCTGTAGAGCTAGTTTCTTGGCTTGAGCAACAGCTTGCTAACTCTGCTTTTCCTATTCGTACAGGTAGACACTTTGAAAATCGCACAGGCACTCTAAACTTTTCTATTGTTGGTAGGAACTGCTCATTAGCGCAACGCGCAAGCTATGTCGAGTGGGATACTAGGTATCAAGAGCGTATGCGTATAGCTACGGGACTAAACCAGCTCTTTCCACAACTAGAAGCTACAGTTGGTGGAGAGACTGGGATCGACATTACGGTGCGCGGATGCAATAAGTCCCAAGTTCTTTCGTGGTTTGACAAAGATGTAAAGCTAGTGTTTTTTGGCGACGCTACTCATCTAGGAGGAAATGATTATCCTCTAGCAGAAGCTATCATATCCAAACGACGCGGAGTTGTATATACAGTCAGGTCTTGGACAGAAACTTATGAGACTCTACAGCATTTATCAGAAGTTTAAGATTGCACTCAAGTTATTCTTATGCTATTATGTAATAACTAAGAGTTTATAACCTGGTTGAACACGCACGCACAATAGCACAAGCTATTTCATTACTGTTTCTCCGTAGGAGAGTAGCGTTGGTAGCTGGTGAAACGTAGTTTCGTAACTGTTGTAGTGGGCGTATTTTGCCTATTAAACTAAACATTATTTAGGGCTAACAATGGCTAAAAATAACTACGGCGAGTGTACAGGTAAGTGTCCTGTATGTACTATTAATCTTTGGAGTTCAACAGGCAACAAGCCAGTAATTTGGCCTTGTAACATCGAAAAGTGTCCTTACGAAGACCCTAAAAAACAAAATCGTCATCTGGGCGCAAACCTTCTATCACCTACAGGTTCGGGGTTAGCTCAGATCGAATTCTAAGGAGCTGCTATGACCTCAGGCTACCTATCACGTGAAGCTGTGAATGATCTTCTTGCTATAAAAGAAGGCGAAAAAGACTTTTTAAAAGCAAAAAACGCAGAATTACAGCAGCGGATCACCTTTTTAGAAGAGCAACTTGCTTTGCTCAAAGCAATGAGTGATTTCTAGCAACACAAATAACTTAGCCCTTGCTTAGTGCTTGGTCAACTGCTATATTGTATTTACTGAATGAGGAACAGGTTATCCCTCCAAGTATGACCTATGTTTCAGAGCTAATAGAGGAATGATTATGGCTGAAGCAACTGAGAAAAATGCTAACTACACTCCAGAAATGCTGGAGAAGATTAAAGCAATGTATGCTGACCTTGGCAACGAGGGTATCGAAGAAATTGCGGAAACTTTTAATAAAACTATCCGTAGTATCCGCAGCAAGCTAGTACGCGAAGGTGTATATGTAGCCTCTCCAAAAGGAGTCACTGTTAAAGCAGATGGTCCTTCTAAGAAGGAGCTTCTACGTGAGCTAGAAGCTAAAGGCTTTGATACAGAAGGTTTTGAAGGAGCTACTAAAATTGCTCTGTCCCGCCTTCTAGGCGTTCTGTCAAATTAATAAGCAGGGCGGGTGAAGAAATTCACTCGCCCTTATCTTTTGCTACTAGGTACTTAGAATCTAGTATTGCTGATTGCTGTTAGTTACTGTATATTATAAAGGTAATATACAGGAGACTGATATGACCGCCTATAACATTATCAAATCTTTGTCTAAGCGTGGTAATAGTGTTCTCGGCTCTGGTTGCTATGCAGCAGCTTTGTCGTCTGTAGATGTTAACAAAGTCATTAAAATCGGTAACAATATAAACGACCCGTGGCTTGATTACTATCAACTAATCAAAGCAAATCAGCATAATCCTTGTGTTCCTAGAATTTACTCGTTTCATATTGATAAGGCACATAACTATTATGTGTGTGTTATGGAGCGTCTAACTGAGCGAACTTACGCTTCTAGCGTTACTGAAGCAATGGATTTTTGTAAAGAGTTTGTAGAGGGCTGGTTTAGCGATAAAGAGTTTTTAGACAGTGCTACTAATTATGCACAGTATATTCCTTATCCTGAGCATATGCTAGCACTACTAAAACAAATTAAAGAGCAGACTGATTATCATAAAGGTGATGATATTGATGATGAGTACGGCGGGCGTATGTTAGACATGCATCACGGCAATTTTCTAATGCGTGAGGATACTATCGTCATCACAGACCCTTGGTGTGAGCCTAATATGGATGATATTGATGATGTTAACTATTGGGCTAGCCGACATAACGTCGGCTAGTTTATTTTTTATCTTGCTAACCTAAGTAGTTTATGCTATCATTAGTTTAAATGATAGGAGAATTAATAATGTTTAATAAAGAACTACCTTGGATTATAGAAGCTAAAACTGTTTTTGGAGACCACGAAGTAGAAGATAATGCCGAGCTTAGAGCTTGGCTAAAATCCGACGGAACCACTCTAGGAGACCCAAAAGTACTACCTTGGTGTGGTGATTTTGTAGAAACTACTATAAAGAAAACGCTACCTAAAGAGCCGTTTCCTGGTGATTTAGCTAAAAATCCTTATTGGGCAAAAAACTGGGCATTATTTGGCAAGGAAGTAAAACCTTGTTATGGTTGCATTTTAGTTTTTGGTCGTGAGGGCGGCGGGCATGTAGGTTTTGCTGTAGGTGAAAACGATAAAGACTTTTTTGTACTTGGCGGTAATCAGAGTAACTCTGTATCTATAACTAGGATTGATAAAAAACGACTACTAAATGCTAGATGGCCTACAACTTATACCAATGGTACTAAAGAGTTACCTAAACTATCAGCTAATAACATACCAAAAACTACTAATGAATTTTGAGAGTCGCACTCTTTAACTGCATTTACACAGAGAGAGAATAAACATGTTTTCCACACATACTTATATAGATATGTTTCAGAATACGAAACGTACTTTAACCAATAAAACTATTGCTGATAAAGATCTCAATAAAATAGCTCACAACTTTATTGATGCTCAAACAGTATATGCAAAAATGCTAGCCAAGAATAGCGAAGATATGATTAAATACTTTGTAGAAACGCAAACAGCTTTGTGGTTTCCTAAGAGTAATAAATCATGAGTCATATTCCATACTATGGTCAATCAGAATCAAAAGGCACCTCAATGATTACTAATAAAAGCGGCTATGAAATTAGAGCCAATATCCTAGAACTTGCTAAAGATTATGTTGAGAAACAGTCTAAACTTAACATTGAGTATGCAGAAAAGATGCAAGCTTTAGGAAAGATAAAGCTAGAAGAATATGTTAAAGCTTTTCAGCCATACACTATGGAAGAAGTTATGGAAAAAGCTACAGAAATGTATAAGTTCGTAGCCAAAAAACACGACTAGGTAATGCGGTAAGCAATATACTGCATATTCCTAAGGAGAATATATGATAAGCAGAATCGAGCATAATAAGTTTACAGACGAGTATTTTATTACTATACCTGACGATATTGTTGAAGCGTTAGAGCTAGAAGTAGGAGATACTTTAGAATGGAAACTACTAGCTAATGGTAGTGTAGCTATAAGTAAAAAACTAAAGACTTGGAGATATAATGACTAGAATTGACTGGCTAAAGAAGAAACATAGTGAAATTGACGCTAATGTACAAGCACTAGAAAATCAAAGAAGTAAAATCCGATCTCCTGAGCATAAAGCTGTCTTACAAGACTTGAAAAAACAAAAACTTGCTATCAAGACAGAACTAGAACTAGCTCTCGCAACTCAATATGTTCCCGAATGAAGATAGTCAAAAATGATTATGATGGGTGGGAGTACTATAGCGGTAATGAAGCTAAAGCTACTTATATCCATGAAGCTGATGATGTGCAAGTAACTCAGTTACTCGGCCCTGACGGTCAGCCTTATGCAATTAGACGGCCTAGAATGAAATTAGGTTTTGACCTACGACCAATGAAACGTTAAAGCGCCTTGCCAGGCGCTTTTTCTTTTGCTATAGTAAATTATAGAAATTAGGAGATAGCTATGAAATCCTGGACCGACCGTATTCGTCAACACGCACTAGTTCACTATACTGAAGACGGCTGGGATATTCTAGTTGAGTGTTGGACTGATGAATATATCCAAGAGCACTTTCGTGGTTGCAAAACTTATGAAGAAGCTGTTACAGCTATTTCTGACGTGCTACACGTTATGGATGGTTATCGTAGTGACATTCAAGCGGAGATTTTCTAGTGACCGACCTGGAACGTGTAAAACTAATGCAGGATTGTAACTGGAAACCTGCTAATCAGTATTGGCGCGAACTATACGAACGAAGCCAAGATAAGATCAAAGAGCTTGAACAGAAATTGAAAAAACTGGAGAAGTAATTGACTAAGCAACGATTTGACATGACCGCTATTATTTATGATAAACGTGGTCGTGTTCTTAGTATCGGTAAAAATTCTTATGTCAAAACTCACCCACTTCAACATAAACATGCTTGCATGGTAGGTCTTCCAGATAAGCAATTTCTTCATGCGGAAATTCATGCTATCACTAGATGTCGTGATCTTAAACGTGCTCACCGAATTGTAGTGACCCGCTTTGGGGCTCGTGGTGAACCTAAAAATGCTAAACCTTGTCCAGTATGCGTCTCTGCTATCGAGGCTGCTGGTATCAAATATGTGGAACATACTTAATGACTAATTATATTTTTGTGGACTTTGATGGTCCACTTCTTCCTGGGAAGATGCACCTTTTTGATGCTAATCGAAAAGCTGTTGGTGCTTTTATGGCAGGCGAAGATGCTATACCTATTTTTGATCCTGTAGCTGTGCAGATGCATAATCTGTGGGCCAAGCACGGCAATGCAAAAGTAGTGTTCAGCACTTCTTGGGCTCGTCATGTACGAGACCACAAAGAGACTGCAAATTATCTGAAGCGTGTGATGCGCTTTAATGGTTACACTGGTGATTTTGCAGAAAAATGTGTAACTCCGAAACGTGTTAGCTCGGGTCATATCCACGAAATTCAGGAATGGTGTTACGACAATCTTAAACTAGAAGATAGGTTTATTGCAGTTGACGACGCTGACCTTAGCTTTCTCTCTAACGATCAGTGTAGTTGGCACACTCAAGCTCGCTGGATTCAGTGTAACTATAACGATGGCCTCACTTGGAAGAATTTTCAAGATGGTTGCGAGTGGTTGCAGGTAGATAAGCCTTCCATGTTGCATATTGAGTATGGTATTGTTCCTAAAAGTGAAGAAGAAATTAAGCGTGAGCAAGAGTTATTTGCTAAAATCGCTCACCTAATCATGTGAGGAATTATCATGACTCTTGTAGATGATATAGCTGCTATGACTATCCGCATGGAAGAACAAACAGAAACTAGGCAAGAAGTATACACTATGTTACTTCTTGCTTTAATCGAAATTAGAGAGTTGACTCATAGAGTTGCTGTACTAGAATCTAAGGTATTAAATCAATGACTATTGTATCAAAACTACGTGTAGAGTCACTACGTCTACGTAAAGAGCGCAACCCTGTTGCTGCGTCAATTACCTTTGTTATCAGCGAGATTGATAAAATTGGTAAGAATAACGGTAATCGAGTTACCACAGAAGACGAAGCTGTTAAAGCTGTACAAAAAATCGTCGCTACACTACGAGAAAACCTAAATTATAAACTAACTGAGGCTGATGACGCAGCTACGCGCCTACAGATTCAAATTCTTGAATCAGTACTACCGCAGATGCTTTCTGCTAACGAGACTATTGACTCTATTCGTGCTGTAATGGTTAGTAATCCTACCAAAGGTGACGCAATGAAATTGCTACGTGCTAAACATGGCGCACTAATTGACATGAAGCTAGCAAGTAGCATTTTAAAAGACGTATATGGTGTATAATGAAAACTTTTTTTACCGGCTGCACACACTACGGCCACGCTAACATCATTAAGCTGTGTAATCGTCCATATTCTTCTGTCGAAGAAATGGATGAAGTGCTTGTTGAGAATCACAACAAGATCGTTAAAAAAGATGATATTGTGTATCATCATGGCGACTTCTCTTATAAAAGTCGTCAAGATAATACAGATATTCTAAAGCGACTGAACGGCAAGATTATTCTAATTCAGGGTAATCACGATCCAGTTAAGTGGGGTCAACATATTCTAGAATATAAGGCAAACAAACATGCCATAGTAATGTGCCATTACCCTATTGAAGAGTGGAATGGCTACTATCGTGGAGCTATCCATACTCATTGCCATACTCACAAGCCAGATTTAGTGTCGGCTCCCCAACGATTCAATGTCGGGGTAGATGCGTGCAACTACTCGCCTATCTCACTAGAAGAAATTTTGGAGCACCCAAATGCTAAAAGATAAGCTAATCCTGACTGATGTAGACGGTGTGCTACTTCATTGGGAGTGGATGTTTGACATTTGGATGAGTAAGCACGGGTATTATAAGGTTAACAACAACGCTTATAGTACTTCCCAAGCTTATGGTATTACTGCAGAAGAAGGCGCACGGCTATGTACTATGTTTAACGAGACTGTATATATCCGTAATCTACCTCCTTATCGCGATGCTATTCGTTATACCCGTAAACTACATGAACAACATGGTTATGTATTTCATGCTATTACTTCAATTTCAAATGACCCATTAGTAGTAGAGAGCCGCGTAGAAAACCTTCATCGAGTATTCGGTCGTAGCATGTTTTTTGACATTACCTGCTTAGACCCATATACCTCTAAACTCACTGTATTAAATCAGTATTCAGGTACAGATTGTTGGTGGATTGAAGATCATCCAGACAACTATCATCTTGGCATAAAAGAAGGATTGAATTCATTACTAGTAAATCAAACTTATAATCAGTCTGTGTCTGCTGGTGATAATAGAGTTAACAATTGGTTTGAAATCTATGAGAGGATTGTAGGATGAAACCGTATATTCATGCACGTAATTCTGTTAAACGCTATGGCGGGTCTGTAGAAGACTATCTACCGATCCATAACTGGTTTGACTCAACCAAGGCAGCAACTGCAAATTTCTATCATCGTGCAATCCTACACAACTCCTTTGGAATTTTTCTTGCCGAACAGCTGTTCGGCGTGGTAATCTGTAATTCAGATGGAAAAAATATTTCAGTAAGAGATATTGCGGAAGATCATGTCAAAGAAGATTGCAGCGGTAAAATACCGACTATCGACGATTGGCTAAAAGACCTACAGCCTACTGCTTGGATGGTAGGACGTGGGCAGCGTGCATGGGTTGAACATCAAGGGCTAGAGGCAGATTAATGGATAAAGAACTACTAACTAACTATCTTATTCTCACAGATAAGATTGCCGCACTTCGAGCAGAAGCACAAGAGCAAGCACGTCAAATCCTACATCAAGGTACAAAATCATACTTTGAAAAGTATGGTGATACGGTAGAGCAGCTATTCTGGAACCAGTACACTCCATGGTTCAATGACGGGGATACTTGTGAGTTCTCTGTTGGCGACGTTTATGTAGTACTGCATAACGACGAAAGCGAAGATAAGTACAGCGAAGGTAGTGAGTATGATATTCATATTGATACTTACAAAGATGCTTTGGCTAAGTGGGCAGAGTTTAATGCTGATCCAGAAGCTTATAAAGATCGTGTAAATGCAGAACGTGGTGGTAGTTACTTTGATAATCGCTGGACCACTAGAGAAAAATATACTCCGTTCTACTTATCCGAAGACGAACTGCGTGAACGAATCGCTAGAACTGAGGGATATCCAGAAGGGTTTGTAGAAGCTACTAGTGAGCTTATGCATTTTATCTCGTCTGTAGATGAAAATATTATGGAAGCTCTATTTGGTAATCATGTAACCGTGCGTGTAACTGCTAACGGAATTGAAACTGAAGACTACTCACACGAATAATCAAGGAGACTAAAATGTTTAATAAAGTAAAAGAAGCTATCGAAAACGCTATTCAAAATGGCTATGAACCACTAGCTATGAAAGCACGTGATCTAGCAGAGGATCTTGCAGATAAAGCAAGTGATTTTGCTGAAGACAAGATTGAGGATATTACTGAAGCTGTCAAAGCAGTTAAAACTCACTTTGGCGCAGAGAACAAAGACGATGCCTAAATTTCATATTGGCTATAGTTTTAATTTTGCAGGTGACGAGCAGCGTGATATTATTGAAGCTGACTCACAAGAAGATGCAGAAGCAAGGGCTTGGGAATGGGCTCTCGAACGCGCTAGTGCCTGGGCCGAACCAGTAGAGGACGATGATGAGTAGTCGCGTATATAAAATCATCGACGATCATAACGATACCTATTGGGTGGACGATGCTACAACAATTGTAGATAGTTTTGGAAAAGTACTAGAAGTTACTCAGTTTGATCTATCTAATCCAGTAGATGTTACAGATTTGGTTAACGGCGGTTATACTTACGAATTGCTAAACCTATAGTACCAAATAATTGGAGATAAGCCTTGCTTATCTCCTTTTTTTATGATATTGTAAAGAGTAATTAGGAGATAAATATGTATACTCGAATTGTAGGAGATATTCACGGTAAGTTCAATGACTATCGTGCCCACAGCTTACATAACTGGGATGGGCCCAGCATCCAAGTTGGGGATTTCGGTATCGGATTTGGTCAAAGTGATTACTGGCTCAGTACTGTAAAACAGTATCAAAACAATAACCAAGCTAGATTTATCCGTGGTAATCATGATAATCCTGCTCTGTGCAAAACACTACCTGGTTATATTCAAGATGGGCGAGTCGAAGGGCATACTATGTTTATCGGCGGTGCTTGGAGTATTGACCATGCATGGCGTACAGAAGGCCTAAACTGGTGGCAGGATGAAGAATGTTCCATAGAACAGTTTAATCAACTAATTGATACATATGCTGTAGTCCGTCCTAGTGTGATGATCACTCATGATTGTCCTAACGAGGCTGCTTATGAGATATTCGCAAAACGAGGGCTACTCTTAGGTGGTTATGGGGCTAAACTAGAAAAAACTCGTACTGCTACAGCTTTTCAGGCAATGTTTGATATTCATCAGCCTGATTTTTGGTTTTTCGGGCATTGGCATGTTACTACTCATCTAAAACTAGGTAATACCCATTTCCAGTGTGTAGGTGAGCTAGACCACGTTGACTTTGACCTAGATACTTTGGAGTTTAAACTTGATTGATAGGTTTGAAGGTAAATTTCGCTGGTTGAGTAACTTTTATCCTTGTGATGTACCCTATGAAGGGTTAATCTACCCAAGCTCCGAACACGCATTTGTAGCTGCTAAGACCTTAGATCAATCTCTTAGGCTAAAAATTCAAGAGATTGAAACTCCAGGTTGGGCTAAAAAATTTGGCAGAAACCTAGAACTTCGTACTAACTGGGATTCAATCCGCATTGAAGAGATGCGTAAGATAGTTACTGCCAAATTTACTTATAATCTATGGTTGCGGGATAAACTACTTGATACTGCTCCGCATGAGTTGGTAGAAGGTAATTACTGGAACGATAGATTTTGGGGTAAAGATTTAGCGGGATACGGTGAGAATAACCTAGGAAAAATTTTAATGGAGATTAGAGATGTTTGGTTGGCTGAAAGAACAACGTAAAGACTTAGAAGATGCAATTCTTCGTATTAAACAAGACCATAAACACGCAATTAATCAACTTGATGAGTTGCAAGATTTAGTTAAACAAGAACAATTTAGACTAAGCGAAGTTCGTAAAGATTTTGTAATAGATCGACTTGCCAAGCTAACAAAATATGCTTGCGCTGTTGACTGGAATCGTATGCATGCTTTCTCTATTGAACGAGCTTATCCTGCGCCCGAAGATCTTGTACACGCTACTGTAATTGGGTACTTTAAAGCAGATGGTACAGTAGGTGACTGGATTTTGTGGACTGACGAAGAAACTCATAACAAGTTAGTAGAAGAGTTTAAACAAACAATTCGTAAGTAATTTAAATAAGCATGACTGCTTATTATAAGGAGATATATCTATGAAAGAATATTCAGTTTATTTATCTGATTTAGAAACTTATAAAGGAGTAGCCATTCTTACTATTAAGGCTGATGGGTATCTTACTGCCTTAGCAGAAGCTAATAGGCTATGTATCAGTAATCATCCAGGCTTATATGTAGCTAAAGTAGTCTCTAGCTAAGGATTAACTATGAACAATCATTGGTTTGCTGCTCTCTATAATAATGAAGTACTGCAATTTAAATTCCATCCGCAAGACACAAAAAACTTTAATCCAAACTGCTGGATTACTACTAAAGCTGGAGACCAGTTGTTTGTAAACGCAGACGATATGATTTTTGGTGAATTTGACCACTTAACGAGATTATTAAATGAAAAGACTATACCTTGACTGTGACGGAGTTTTAGCTGATTTTGATTCTGGATTTGAATCGAAGTTTGGTATGACTTCTGATGAATTTGAAGAAGTTAATGGCACCAAAAGTTTCTGGCAAGCTATACGCAATGAGCTTAACTTTTTTGGAACTCTACCTCTAATGCCCGATGCATTAGAGCTGTATGATGCTGTTAAACATCTGCGCCCGATCATCTTAACTGGTGTACCTTTTGGGCAATGGGCTGAACATCAAAAGTTTAAATGGCGTGATACCCATTTTAAAGGCGTACCTATGGTCACCTGTAGGTCAAAAGATAAGCGTGACTACTGTCAGCCTGGTGACGTAATTATTGATGATCTAGCTAAGTACAAACTACTCTGGGAAGAAGTTGGTGGTACTTTTATTTTACATACCTCTGCACAACAATCTATTAAGGAGCTTAACGCATTATGGTAATTGATAAGCAAGAAGTTAGCGTGTATGAAGCAGAAGCAGATGCTTGGTGGTCTAAATTAACTCTTGATGAACAGCTACAAGCTTTTTACTCTGTAATAAAACGAGTATATCAAGGCGATGTAGTAGAGCAAGGAAGCTATCGTTATGTACTATATGATGTATTTGGATTTGGTCCGGATTCTTATGCAGTAGGTATGGACTGCGGTTATATGTCTTTACACAACTCCATTAAGACTGCAGAAGAAGAACAAATTCTTAGCGATTATCGCGTAAGCAAAGGACAAAGTGTATGACTTACGAAAGTACGCTTTTTGGTATACCGATGTCAGAAGCACGAGAAGCTATTCTATTCTATCAGCGATTTAAAGAGACACCAACTTACAAAGAAACTGTCATAAAAATTAAACGAGAGCATCTAGAATCTGAATTAGCTAGAATAGAGCAGGAGTTAAAGACACTAAATGATAACAGTTGAGTACTATCCCGTATTTATTACTACTTCTCCTTTGCCTAATGGTAAACAATTTGATACTTTTAACTCACATGAGGAGTTTGTATCGTGGGTAAAAACTTACGTATGTAAACATTGTTTAGAGGACTTTAAAGATTTTTATGGTAGACCTGCTACTACTTTAGATGATTGGTTAGATATGGGTTGTGGTTGCGAAATAGGTATAGATGATCCTGATAACTTAATTAACTGGTACGAGGCAATGATATGACTACTTATATAAATCTATTTGGCGGACCTGGCGTAGGCAAGTCTACAGCTGCTGCTGAGCTATTTTCTAGGTTTAAAAAGCAAGGAAAATCAGTAGAACTAGTAACTGAATTTGCTAAAGACCTTGTCTGGGAAAACAGGCAGTCTACTCTTGAAATTCAGCCATACGTTTCTATGAAACAATTTCGTAATCTTGCACGCCTTAAGGGTAAGGTTGATTATGTAATTACAGATTCTCCTATTATTAAAGATTCTGTATATGCCCGTAGATACGCTCCCGAACTCCCTCAAGACTACCATAACTTGTTATTCTTTTTACACGAGAATTTAGGTGACTCAATTAACATATTACTAACTCGTGAACATAGGTATGATAGCGAGGGTAGATATCAAACTGAAGAGCAAGCTATTGAAATTGATCGTGAATTACTTTTCTTACTAGAACTACACGATATTGACTACTACGAATGTTCAACCGCTATTGACGACATTATTGAAGCTGTTCATCAGGGATAAACTATGACTAAAAATGTAAGAATTGAAAACGCAGATACCTCAACCTACAAACTAGTGGTCGAGGTTTGGGAAACTAAAGATGGTGTAAGCCAGTTTATTGAGTCTAAACCTCTTAACAACCCAACAGATATGCTTAATATTGCTATCTGGAGTAATCGGTATCTAGTTGTACGCGAAGAATGAAAAATAACGCTTTTCAAACATGGTTTGAACATCGCGAAGCGAATGGCTCCTTGCTTTGTGATAATATATTAGATAAAATAGAAACATTAGAAGATACTACCGAGATTTATAACTTTGTAGAATCTATGATGTTGATCGCGTGGTGTGCCGGAGTAAGCCACACCGTAAATTTAATGAGGTAACTTAATGGCTTATATTGAACTAGACCTACACGTCACCCTATTCGAAGACGAAATCGTAGTGTATCACGGCGACGACGAAGAAGCTGAGATTATCACTAGCTTGGCTGATTTATTCGATGGGTATGAGAACGATATTCGAGGCGGTTTTAATTATAAAGAAGCTGAGAAATATATTCAGACTACTATTACGGCATTAGATGCTGGCAAAGCACAGCTGCTAGCTGCTCTTGAAGACATTAAAAAGCGAGATAATAATGAAAGTTATTAAACCGAATAGTGTTATTGATTTAGACTACGACAGCTATTCAATTTTTCTTGGCGGGTCTATCGAGATGAATACCGCAGAAGACTGGCAAACGAGACTAATCGCTGCTCTCGGCGGGTATCCTGATAGTCTTGTACTATTGAATCCTCGCCGTGATGACTGGGATAGTTCTTGGTCACAAGATCCTACTCCGGGAACTCCGTTCCAAAAGCAAGTAACTTGGGAACTAGAAGCACAAGAACAAGCGGACACACTTGTCTACTATTTTGATCCGGCTACTAAATCACCTATTACTCTAATGGAACTTGGAGCTTTTGGTTTTACTTCTTCACAAAGTCTAATTGTATGTTGTAGCCCCGATTTCTGGCGATACGGAAATGTAGCAGTATTCTGTGCTAGATATAGGATACAGCTTGTTAACACTTTTGATGAACTAGTTTTAGCATTAACTGATCGTATTCTACAGCAGGCTCTATAAATGTTTTTAAGCATCCTTACAGCTATACCTTTTATACTATTTTTTATCGGCTTATACATTGTAGTAGCTACAATCACAGAAAGTATTTTAAAATGAAACTTATCCTAATTCTATCTGCTTTTATCAGTTTTTCAACCCCAGCACTAGCAGATGTTAGGCAGGATTTCTGTAATAGCACTACTGAGCTAGGTATCAATATTATGACAGCTAGACAGCTTGGGATGCCTTTAGAACGAATACTCGATAGTGTAGCTGCTGTTGAAAATCAGGCGGCTGAGCCTTTGGTGAAAGCTATCATTGCTGATGCTTATGCTATGCCTATCTACGACTCTGCAGAAGCTAAACAGTTAGCTATTATTTCTTTTGCTAGCCAGCTTAACGAAGCTTGTAATGATACTTTGGAGTGAGTGATGAAAGTATATATTGGCCCCTATAGAAACTGGTTTGGTCCTTACCAGCTAGCTCAGAAACTATGTTTTTGGGCTAAGCCTGTCAAAGATGAGTATGGTCTTCCGGGTAAGCCTGATTGGGTTCATAAGTTTGGTGAATGGTTGGCGCATGGTAGCGTAGAGCCTGAGCCAAAAGCTGGTGATATTATTTTTTTCGATAGAGAGCGTCCTAAGACTTTTATCTATCGCTTTCTGCTTTGGGTTGAGAAGCGTAAAGAACGTAAGATCAAAATTCATATTGATCCTTGGGATACTTGGTCTATGGACCATACTCTGTCTCTTATCATCCTTCCTATGCTCAAACAACTAAAAGAGACCAAACACGGCGGTCCTTTTGTAGATGATGAGGATGTACCTGAACATCTTCGTAGTACTGCTGCTCCTCCTAAAAAAGATGAGTATGATGTAGACGATAATCATTTCAAACGCTGGGATTACGTATTAGATGAAATGATCTTTTCTTTTACTAGCGAGGTAGACGATAGCTGGGAGGAACAGTTTCATTCAGGAGAAGGTGACTTAGCATTTAAAAAGCTTGAAAACGGCTTTAGCAAAATGATCTCTGTTGGGGATCGTAAATACGACTTTGAGGGTCGTAAAGAATATCAAAAACGTATTACCAACGGGTTTAAACTGTTTGGTAAGTATTATCAAAATTTATGGGATTAATAACTAATGTTTGAACTGATTGCCCTCTTGGGAGGATTCTGGTTTATTGTTTTTATTGGATTAATTGTAGTAACAGGTATTGTTGCTTCTGAAATCGATAACTTCGCTCTTGGAACTGCTACTTTTGTAATAGCACTGATTGGTGCTCAAGTATTATTTGATATACCTGTATGGGCTGCTATCGCATCGAATCCACTATCACTAGTGTTATTTATTACTCTATTCACACTAATCGGTGCTGCTTATACAGCTATTTGGCGGTGGCCCGAGTTTCTACGTGATAACGCTTCTACTATTAAGTCAGCTTATAATCAATATAAAAATAAGCATAAAGGCAACTTTGATGAGTTTCTACAATCAGATTCTTATGAGTTTACTGCTGCCAAACATAAAGATAGGTTAGCTACTTGGATCATTACTTGGCCTTTTTCACTTGTATGGGAGCTATCGCGTAAACCTATTAAGTATGTTTACAAGATTATCTATGAAGCTCTAGGCGGAGCTTTTGAGCGTATCGGTATTAGTGTTGCTAGACGTATTCACGAGAAAAATAAGTGAAAACCTACGTATTTACTGTAGTTATACACGAAGGTAATGACGAATTCTGGGAAAGTGCTACTCATAACGGTAACTCAGGTTGTGATGATGTTCGTTTAGAGATTTTAAACAGCTTATCAGAACACGGTTTCAATTGTGACGTAGCATTAACAGGATATAGAAGTAAGAACGCTCTTGCTGACTTGATGAATTTAATGTTATAAATAATTATCGAAAAAACACATACAAGGAAATAATACTCAATGAAAATCACTTCTATCATTTTGGCTGCTGCTATCGCTCTTTCGGCTACTGCTAGCATGGCTCAAGATAAAACTAGCCCTGTAACTATTGCTGCTGGCATGTCTGGTGGTGGTTATGATAAGTTTGCAAAAACTATGGCTACTCGCATGTCTCAGCGTGGTTATACCTCTGTAACTGTATCAAATAACAATGGTTCAGACGCTATTACTCTTGCTGCTTGTAATGGTAAGGCTGATGTTTGGATTGCTCAAGTTGATGCTATCTATACTCGATACCAAGAAGGCTGTGTACTTTCTCCTGTAGCAGACTATGGTACTGAGGTAGCTGTTCTACTTGTTCCGCCAAAGTCTGATATTGACGAGCTTTCTGATCTATCTGATAAGGACAACATTGCCACTGACGGTATCGGTTCTGGTACTGAGCTATTCTGGAAAACTATTGTAGCTATCGAAAATGGTGATAACGGTACTAAAGATGCGTGGTCTCAGGCAGGTACTGTAGAGTCGTCTCCAGAAATGCTAAATACTATGGCTAACTTTGGTGATATTCAAGCTGCAATTCTAGTTCGTAAGACTGATAGCGATCATATCAAAATGCTCCTGAATCAGGGCTGGAAGATTGCAGAGCTGTGGGACAAAGACATTAACGACGAAGAATTTAATAACCTTCCGTTGTACGAATCAAATGAAGCTGAATTTAGCTTTACTAAAGGTGAAGTTTCTAATTGGGTATACAACGTGCGGTCATTCGTGGGCGTAACCAAAGCTTCGGCTGATAACCGCGGTTTCAAGATGGACGTAGCCGCTTCTATTCAATAAATTAAGGCGCTCTTCGGAGCGCCTTTTTTCATATCCGTATTGCTTGTATGTTATTCTTGTGCTATATTAAGTTATAAAGAAAAGGAAAGCTAATGAATAAAGTTCTAGTACAACCCGCTGGCTATGCAATTACTATTGCATCTTGGGAAAATGACGGAGACTTCAGTGCTACAAAAACTCTTAGCGTAGCTGATCTGCAAGAAGCGCAGATTGTAGTGGCAATTGCAAAGCTATTTGGTAGCTATTGGCGCAATAAAACTATTCGCGGTGAGACTAGTTTCGACAATCTATATGAGCCTGGCGAAGAGGAACTCACTGCTATGTTTCAAGCTATTTACAAGATTGTAGGAGATTATCCGCTGTTTCAACGTCTGTATGGTTGGGACGATTTTCATATGCCTACTGAACAAGATTTTAACGAGGATGAATCTGATGCTATTGAAGAGATGCATGATGCTGTATTCGAGCTTCTAGCTAGTCTAGGACTCAGTGGGCAGCAAGAAGGGCAATGCACTCGTGTAGCTGAGAGCATCACAGTTTACTACTATGCTGAGCCTGTTTACGCCGAAGATGTAACAAGCACTTTCAATTAGTGCTTGCCGTACGCTAACATATGATATATAATGAGTATAGAAATGAATATATTTGATCTTATTAGCACTCTAACACAGTTCGTTAAAGATAATCCTAAGCTAACCAGTAAAAAGTTAACGTATAACGACAGGGACGAGGGTATTTTAGAAGCTACAATTACTAAAATATCCTATGATAGTCACACGGATAGCGTATTCGTAGATGTCGGTGGACAATATCTTACTGAAGATGTAACAAGCACTTTCAATTAGTGCTTGTTTTGTGTTAGTAAACATGTTATATAAGGATAAGATATGTTTTTTGGGTTTGAAACTCGTCCAATTTTTATTCCCGATAATATTAGTGTTAGACGCGAAGTAAAAAGTGTGTGCTCACGTGCTAAAAAGTGCAGAGGTTCAATATCAGCAAGAGCCATTATTAATCTTTTCAAGGCAGGCTACATTGCAGATATTTCTACTATCTCTACCTCAGAAGATTCTTTAGAAAAAGAAGTGTACCTGTACTGGAACGGTACAGTAGATTATGGTATCAAAAAGTACAAATGTACCGTAGAGTATGTAGGAAACACGTACTGCTGGTATGAAGATTCTGTAACATAGATAGGAGAAAGCTATGCGTCCTGAGACTGTATACTATAAGCTGAATCAAGCGTATGATAACTGGTACGAAACTAAAGAACTAGTAGTATCTAAACAACTACTTCGCGGAATGAATCGCTTGTGGAAACGGTGGGCCAAAGAAGAAGCTGATTTTAGGACCGGTGAAGAAACATACGGATATAAAGATAGTGAGCGTATCTATTACAATCTTTTGTATATTTCAGATCGCTGGCGTTGTGCTTTTCGTCTCCGTTGGTTGATCGACGGTATTGAAGCAGGGCATATCAAGTAAGTTTATACTTGCTTGATAGCTTTTTAAGTGCTATAAATAATTATCGCCTCAGAGAGAGGCGAATAAATATGCAAAAGGAGTTTTTGCAAAATGTCACATGATCGTGGTTGCCCTTGTGGTAAAGAATTTTATGAATACAGCGATTGCACGGATAGCTCGTGCAATAGAAAACCTAAGCAAGCTATGTCACCTACGCGCCCGGATAGCGAAACCGTCCGTCGTCAGTCTGAGAATACCAAGCGTGACGCACTAGTTTTTATCGGTCGGTTCCAGCCGTTTCATAATGGACACAAAGCAGTTATTGATGCTGCACTTGAACAAGCACATGAAGTTGTTGTAGTAGTAGGTTCCAGCTTTCAGGCTAGAAATATCCGAAATCCATTCACATTCCAAGAACGTAAGGCAATGATTGAAGCCGTGTACCCACGGGGTCGCACTGAGCGGACGACTCGCGTTAAGGTCGTTCCGGTCTCTGACTTTCCTTATGACGACAACAAGTGGGTAAACGCCATTCAACGGATTGTTGACGATACTGTTCCAAATGCAAAAGATATTGGACTCATCGGCCATAGTAAGGACAGCACCAGCTACTACCTGAACATTTTTCCTAAGTGGAAGAATCATGTTGAAGTTCCGAATGTAGACGGTATCAACGCTACTGACATTCGCAATATTGTTCTAGCAGGGAAATGGCCCGAAAATACTCTAAAGTCCACAATGCCTGTGGAAGCATTTAGAGTAATGGAAAAAGTTATTTACGTAAGTGAATACGGCGAAACCACAGATGCATTTGATACTCTATTCACAGAGTATGATATGGTCAAGAAATACAAAAAACCATACCAGAAGCTGTCTCGTGAAGACATCACTACATGGTTGGTGAGTAATAATAAATCAGAAGACCTGACTGATTTGCTTGATCAATTTTCACGTGAGTTTCGTCCGCAATTCCCTCCTACGTTCATGACTGTTGATGCAGTTGTGGTTCAATCTGGTCATATCCTTCTTGTAGAGCGTGGTGATATGCCAGGCAAAGGTCTTTGGGCACTACCTGGTGGTTTCTTGAATCAAGATGAAACTATGCTTGATGGAGCTATTCGTGAGCTACGCGAAGAGACTAAGATTAAACTACCTGAGCGTATGCTTGCTTCCTTGAAGCGTCTTGGAATTCCTTCCAAAACTTTTGATGCTTCGAACCGCTCTAGCCGTGGTCGTACTATCACACAAGCATTTTTCCTTGATTTGGGTGTAGGTGAACTGCCTAAAGTTAAAGGTTCTGACGACGCTGCAAAAGCATTTTGGGTTCCTTTCAACGAAGTGAAGCAAGAAAAGATGTTTGAAGATCACTTCCACATCATTGACAACTTCATCAACATTGGATAAATAAAATGCATAATGGTTATCTATATCCACAAGATGTTAAGATTACTATTGAAAATGGGAAGCGTGTTGTAAGTGTTGACTTCACGCTCCCAACTAAATGGTCAAGGGCTTCATTGAAACTGGCTGAAACTTGTTATCTCTCTGGATGGGAAATGGCTAGACGAGCTTATGAAGATGAACAAACTGATGATTGGCTAAAAACTGTACATCCTAAATACCATGAAGAAAAACTCGCAGCAAAGAAAGCACATTCAAAAGGTATGAGCGTATCCGCTTTTAGACACTTTTGGGAGAAAGCAAATGAGCATTACAGCCTTCACATCTGACGGTATCAAAGTAACATCTACATCGCGAGGTGTTACACTTTCTAAAGCAGGAGAAAGCTGGGGAGATCCTTGGCCTACTCCTGACGAAGTACTTACCGTTAATAACATAGATAGTTTAATCCAAGCTCTAAAAACAGTTCAACAACAAAAAAGCTACGATAGTTGGTAATATGACAGTCCGTGAATTGATAGAAGTCTTGCAACGCTGTCCGAAAGATGCTAAAGTGTATAAAGAGAGCGGCGACTATAAAGATGATTGGCGAGAAATTCAAACTGCTTCACAAGGACAGGTTTGGGAGCTTCACGGAGTGTTTCTAGAGTGAAGAACCATTCTTATGAGGCTCAGAGAGCCGCAACTAAACAGGCCGATGCCGAACATGAGCAAATGCTGATTTGGTATGCCCAAGCTATCGGATGTGACCGATCTGATATTAAAAACCAATTAGTTAGACTAACTAAAACTCGTGCTAAACAACTGTATAAACAATATCAGGAACAAAAATGAAAGTTCTTCGTGAAGGCAAAAAGTGGATTCTAGAACATGAATGTACTGGTTGGGGTAATGGCGGCCACGGATGCGGCGCACTACTAGGTATAGAGCGTAGTGATCTACGCTATTTTAGTGGTGGTGGCTATATGGATCGAGATCCCGCAGTAGTATTTCGCTGCCCATGTTGTGGGGAATGCACCGATCTAGGACTAAACGATTGGCCACGTAATGCTTCTGAACTTACTGCTTGGAGTTCTGCTTGGAGAGACGATGTTGAACAATCAGATTCATAAGCAAAAGCTGATTGAACTAGGTCTACAGTATCACTTCCTAAATTATGTAGAACATGAAACCCCGCGTAACTACTTCGTTCATCACCATGATTCTTACACAGATGCTGAAAGATTAGTTGATCTTCGAGATTCAATTCTAGAACTACACACTCTACTACGTGCAATCTATGCTGAAGTCGGTATTGTTTAAAGCAACTTACAAATTGACAATATCCTTGTTTTAGGGTATTGTATATACAAGACCTGAACAGAGAGTTTAGGCAAATAACAAATAGAGGAGTTCTATTATGAAAACTAATGCACTAACCCTTATGTCCCTTATCGTTCGCACGGACAGCTACAAGTTCAGCCAGTGGTTGCAATACCCTGCTGATACTGTGAACATCAGCTCATATATCGAAAGCCGCGGTGGTGAAACTGAGTCTGTATTCTTTGGTCTACAAGCATTTATCAAAGACTACCTACTCGAACGCATCACTATGCAAGACATTAACCGCGCAGAGCGGATTGTTCTTGCTCATGGCCTACCTTTTAACCGTGAAGGTTGGGAGATTATTGTAAATGAGCATGATGGTTTTCTACCACTAACTATCGAAGCAGTTCCTGAAGGTACGGTAATGCCTACGCATAACGTACAAGTTCAGGTACGCCTTACCAAGGATGATGCACGCCTTGCTTGGTTGGTTTCTTACATTGAGACCTGTTTGCTACGCGCCGTTTGGTACCCTTCAACGGTTGCTACTAAGTCGCGTAAATTCAAAAAGATGATCGCCGCAGCTCTGTTGCGTAGCTCCGATGTTCCTGTCTCAGAACAAATCATGTTTAAACTGCATGATTTCGGTGCTCGCGGCGCGAGTTCAGGTGAAACTGCGATTCTTGGTGGTATGGCTCACCTTGTAAACTTTATGGGCACTGATACTGCTGAGGCTCTTGTAGGTGCTATGCACTACTACAATACCGAAGCGGTAGTAGGGTTCTCAATCCCTGCCTCAGAGCATAGCACGATCACTTCTTGGGGTCGTGAGAACGAAGTTAAAGCATATGAAAATATGATTGACAAGTTTGCAGGCCAGGGTAAAATCTATGCTTGTGTATCTGATAGCTACAACATCTGGGAAGCAATTTCTACTCTATGGGGCGGTAAGTTGCGTGATAAAGTTATCTCAAGTGGCGGCACCTTAGTGGTACGTCCTGATAGTGGAAAACCAGTAGAAGTAGTAGTTCGTTGCTTGCAGTTGCTCGCGTCTGCGTTTGGCTCGACCACTAACCGTAAAGGATATGAGGTTCTTCCTTCTCATGTTCGTCTAATTCAGGGCGATGGCATTAACGAAGAAAGCCTGCCAGAAATCCTTGAGGCTGTAATGAAAGCTGGGTTCTCTATTGATAACCTTGCCTTTGGTATGGGTGGTGGATTGCTCCAAGCTTGGAACCGTGATACTCTAAAGTACGCTATGAAGGCGTCTGCTCGTAAGACGTCAGCAGGTGAGTGGGTTGGTTTTAGCAAAGACCCTATCACCGATCACGGTAAGCAGTCTAAAGAAGGGCGTCTTGGTCTAATTCACTCGGTAGGTATTGGTAGTTCTACTATCCGTACTGTACCAGAAGATGTGGCCCAAGAACATGGAAACCTACTTCGTGTAGTGTTCTGTGATGGTAGCCTTGAGGTTGAAGATAGCTTTGAAACCATTCGTGCTCGTGCAGCTTTGCATGAACGCGAATACAGCAACGAAATTGTGGATAGGTACTAATCATGAATCGTGAAGCAGAAACTTTTGCAGCTGCGGAAACATGGCGTCTAAACGATCTTCGTAATCGTGAAGCAGCTGCTGTAATGCGACGTTGGCAGCTAACACAATTCCTTGTGTCAGTTGCTATCGGTGTAGTTCTTACTGCCCTATCATACGCAGTAGCGTATTTGATGCAGTGGAATGTAACCTTTAACTGGCTAGACGCTCTAGCTGTTGGTACTTCTTACAGTTGTACCTGGCTATGTGTAGTTCAATCACGCTTGAATTATGTAATGGGCGTAATCTCTGTAGCTCTATACTCGTTACTGTTCTGGCAGGCAGGTTTTACAGCTCTAGCAGCTTTCAATCTATACATGGTTGGTAGTTTGATCTATGGCTGGTTTCGCTGGGGTCGTGATTCCCAGCCTCGTCGCGTTAGGAGCCTCCAACTAGATCGTTGGACTGTAGGCTATATTGCTATAGGTCTAACAATCGCAGCAGCGTGTATGGTTGTAAATCATTGGTTTCCTGGCACTTTTGCCACTACTGATATTGTGATTACTGCCCTATCTGGTGTGGCACAAACTATGCTAGATAATAAGCGACTTCAGACCTGGCATGTTTGGTTTGTAGTTAACATTCTATCCATGTGGGCGTTTTATCACGCAGGAATGTTTATCGTACTTCTACAATATGTGATGTTTACTGTTAATACTGTTATCGGTGCCGTCTCATGGAAGCGAAGTATATAAGACTATTGGTACTACTTAAAGACGCATAGCTCTTGCTATGCGTCTTTTTTTTATGTTATATTAAGTTAAGAATTTAAAGAGGTAAAGATGATTAACTGGCCGTGGACTAAAATCCGTAACAATATACTTGCACAACAGGCAATTCATCGTATTGCCCAAAATACCTATGAACTTTATCCTGATGGCGGAACCATCTTACACTACCATAATCTACAACATGTAGGCTCTATGTATCAACATCTACAGGATACTAATGAACCTTACGACGAAGTTCTCGACTGGGCTGTACTATTTCACGATATTGTATATGATAACAAACCTGATAAAGAACTACGTTCTGGGTTTCTATTTATGGATATGGCTCGACAGTATGAGAGTTGTAGACTTAGTTTCGATCAACGTTGCGATGTAGTAAAACTAATCCTGCAAACTGAAAAGCATGAGAACTTAGATTCTCCTCTTGTACGTGCTGATCTACACCAACTTGCAGATAGCGTTCAACTATTTCATAATTTTTATGCTATTATGCAAGAATCTAAGGCTTTGTATGGTTGTAGTGAGCGAACCTTTGCTGCTAACTCTGAAATTTTTATGAGTAGTTTAGCCGACAGGATCAACATGAATCTTTACGAAGATACAAAACATAAACGCTTGTGGGATAGCATCTATCACGGAGTCTTATCTACTATTGATTTGGCTCGTATTCTTCAAAGGACTTAAAAATGCCAGTAATTATGACTTGGAATACCATGAGCGAAAAGAACCCTGCTCACGGCCAAAGTATTATTTGGTTGCAAGTTACTAGCGCGTTTGACTCTTATGGCTTTCAACCTCGTGAGCTTACTGTTGAGTATCAGTGGTCTGAGTTTGATGAGCAAGGTTATGATACTGGTAATAGTGTGTGCTATGAAGAGGGTGATAAGCCACTACCAGGTCATCGCCTTGTTATCCTTGCAGACGGTTGGGAAATGTCAGAAACCGATCTGTGGATGGACGTTAACGATTACTACACTTTTCTAGAAACTCATATTCCAGCATTGCGAGGTTAAAATGACACACGGACTAATCTTTATGACAGCTCTGCTACCTACAGTAGGACATGAGCATATCATCGATTTTGCTGCTAATTTCGTAGATCACGTACATGTAGTTATTAGCACTCGATCGCATGAGCCGACTACCTTCTATCAGCGTCGAGCAGCTTTTTTAGAGTCTATGCCATCTAATGTTGAGTACTATTGGCATGACGATGATCACGCCCCACAAAATCCTAACGGAGATAATGACGTAGAGTTTTGGCAGTATTGGTCTGATGTAGTAGCTAAGCTAGTTAAATTCGACATTGACTATGTTTTTGCTTCTGAACTATACGGTCAAGCAGTTGCAGACTCGCTAAAAGCTGATTTCATCCCTGTAGATATTGCTCGTGATGTACAAGCAGTAAAAGGTACTGAAGTACGACAGCATCTATTTACGCTACAGGATAATATTGCTGGTGGTTTTAAGCAATTTCTTGAGCTTAACGTAGTACTATTCGGACAAGAAAGCTGTGGTAAAACTACTATGGCACGTCGTCTAGCAAAGCACTTTAATGGTATTTTTGTACCAGAGTGGGCTAGGCCATACCTAGAAACAGTCGGAGCTACAGTTACTGAGCATAAGATGCGTATGATTACTAACGGTCAACACGCTTCTGAACGAGCAGCAAACGCTATTGACACTCTGACTAAGTTTAAAGATACTGATCTAATTAGTACTCTTGGTTTTTATCGTTTGTATGGTATCAGTCAGCCTCCGCAACTACAATGGATGATTGACGATTACCCAAATGATCTGTATATTGTAATGAATGACGGTATTCCTTTCGAGCCTGATCAATTACGTTACGGAGTAACAAAGCGAGAGACCGATAGACAATACTGGATTGATATTCTAGAAGAACAAGATCGAGAGTATTATGTAGTACAAAATACTGATCCTCAGCTACAATTTGAGGAGATTGTAAACTATATCTTGAACTATAAGCTTGCTTCTGGTATTACTTACAACCACCTAATTAACTTTAAACGGGACTAATATGAAACTTTATCTAAAAATTCTATTTAATATCGCACTAGTACTAATTAGCTTCGGTATTATTCTACCCTACCTAATCTCTTATCCCAGCACTATATTGGTTACTATTGGGTTTGTCTACGCTTTTGTAGTTCTTCCTCTATTCTTATATCGTTTTAACCGCGGCATCGCCACTCAAATTATGGATTCTCTTAAATGATTAAAAAACTTGCTCTTGGTCTGCTACTAGCAACTGCTCTTACAGCTTGTGATAAAGTTCCTGCAGGGTACGTAGGTGTTAAAGTCTATCTTCTCGGTGGAGAGAAAGGAGTCGATTCAGAAGAGCTTGGCGTAGGACGTTATTGGATCGGTATGAACGAAGAGCTATACCTATTCCCTACCTTTACTCAAAACTACGAGTGGAAGAATGAAGAAGGCGGACCACAAGAAGCTATCTCTTTTCAGACCGCAGACGGTAACACGGCTACTGCCGATATCGGTATTAGTTATAGCATCGATTCAGGTCGCGTAACTGATATTTTTCAAAAGTATCGTAGGGGTGTAGATGAAATCACTGATACTTTCCTACGTAACATGGTACGTGATGCTCTTGTAAAAGCCGCATCAGATAAACCAATTGATTATGTATATGGAACTGGTAAGGCAGAGCTTATCGCAACAGTACAGGAAGAAGTTGCAGCGCAGGTAGAACCTATCGGTATTCGAATTGAAAAAATCTATTGGCTAGGTAAGATTACGCTACCTAAAGCTATTGTTGAATCAATTGATGCTAAAAACGCAGCAACTCAAAAAGCTCAACAACGTTTGAACGAAGTTCAACAATCAAAAGCAGAAGCCGACAAAAAGATTGAAGAAGCTCGCGGTGATGCAGAATCTATTCTACTAGTAGCGGAAGCTCAGGCAAAAGCTAACAAAATTCTTGCTGAGTCTATTACTACTGAGTTGGTTCAGTATCGAGCACTTGAAAAATGGGACGGTAAGCTACCGACTACAATGGTTCCTGGTCAAGCCACTCCTTTTGTAAATGTCAAATAACTAGACGAGGCGGGGTCACACCCGCCTCTTTTCTTTTGCTTATACGCTTTTTCTGTGTTATAAAAGTATATAAATTAGGAGAACACCTCATGGACGACTGGGATAGCTTTGTTGGTGGTTTGGTTGAAGACGCTGCATCGATTCCGCTCAAGCAGAGCGCAGAAAAACAGTATCCTTGTGGTCAATGTGCAGGCACTGGCTTGTATGCAGGAGTGCGTGTACATCAAGAAAAAACGAAGTGCTTTGCCTGCCGTGGGAAAGGATACTTTAAAACCGATCCTCGTAAGCTTGAGCGCGCTCGTCAACAGCGCGCAAAGAAAAAGCAAGACGGTATCGCAATCGCTCAAGAAGCTAACAAAGCTACTGCTATCTATGACCAAGTAGTTGCTATGGCTAGTTGGAATGAGCTGGCTGCATCGTTGTTGGCTCAGCACGACGCTGGTCGCACTTGGAGCGAGAAGCAGATCGTTGCTATCGCCTCTATGATTGCACGTATGGAAGAACGGCGTGCTCAACGTGCAGCTGAGGCTCAAGCAGTTGATCTTAGTCCAATCGTAGATATGTTTATGCACGCTAAAACCAGCGGATATAAACGTCCTATCTACCGTGCTGAAGGGGTCAAGATTTCGTTGGCTCCTGAAAATAGTGCTAATGCAGGTGCTCTGTATGTCAAAACTGAGGATGGCGACTATATCGGTAAAGTAGCAGATGGTAAGTTTTATGCTACTCGTGATGCTACTGAGGAACATAAGCAGGCTATTGCTACAATTGCAACTAATCCTCGTGATGCTGCAATTAGGTACGGTCGTCAGACCGGTAGCTGTGCTTGTTGTGGACGTACTCTGTCTAATAAACAAAGTATCGAGCTTGGTATTGGTCCGATTTGTGCTGATAAGTGGGGCTTCATGTAGGCCCCACTCTACTTATCTGTTGCTCATTGCTAGCTACTGTGTTATATTATATAAAAGGAGAAAAACAATGTTATCTAATAATGTTCGTGTAGTTGTTGGCCCTGAACATATGTATGTCTCTCGATATAATATTAGATCAGAAGATGTACAGCTTGATAATAAACACTTTGTTCGTATAGATGCTACTAATACTTACTACAAACAAGTACACTTAGCAGCCGTTAAACACGTACAAACAAAGCTTATGCAACGGAAAATTAAGCACATCTTTATTAGTAAATTTGTAACAGAATTACGGAATTTTGCTGCGGCTAATAACTTTACATGGCACTTTGACGCCCCACCATGGATAATCTGTTCCAAGCCTTGGAAACAAGCTAAATATAAAGAATGGTTTTTTGTTGGCGCAGCAGTTCGCAATAAACTTAAACAGAGAGTAAATAATGTCTTGGAATAATATCGTACCAGCCGAGCTGTTGTCAAAAGGTATCACTACTACAACACCGCTCGAAAACCCTGCAGTCACTATTCCTCTTGATCTACTTGTAGGTTGTTCGATCAAGTACGAGATTGAAGGTTTGTATAGTATCTTAGGTACTGATGATCACCCTGCTTTTGCCGAACTACGTAAGAGACTAGCTAGTCTTCATCTTATTGAAATTCCTGACTATGCTTGTTGGAATGGTGACCGTGTTCTTAAACGTTTTCGATTTAACGGAATCCAACTAGAACCAGGTGATACATTTTACTGCGCTGCTGCTTGGCAATACCACAAAAAGGATATGAAATAATGCGCGATCTTGATTCTATTCGTCGTGATATTCAATACATCAAACAAGAAATTCGCTATGCTCGTGCTGAAGGCGAGACTCTACGTGGTATGGAACTGCTTTTCATTGATCTGGAGCAGCTCGAAAATGAGCTACACGAAGTAGCTACTTATGAACAAGGTCTAGGCAATGTGTCTAGGCTGCTAGTATAACTGGAAAATAAACATGACTGACGAACCTACTAGTAATAACGTAGTACGCTTTACAGGTATTACACGACACGATATAGACCCAGAGCTGATTCTAACTAATGCTCAAAACATTCTAAAAGATGTAGTAGTAATTGGTACAACACTAGAAGGTACGCAATACTTTGCTACGTCTAAAAGCGATGCGAAAGATATTATGTGGCAACTTGAAACCGCAAAATTTATGCTTATGGAAGCTGTTTTTTATCCGGAAGATGACGAATGAACTTAAAGACTTTTACTGAATCTAGAACTCGTAAAATTAAAGAGTTTGAGCACTATTGGACAGAAAAAATCGTACCGTACCTAAGTACAGAAGAAATTCACTACTGGGAGTCGGACGCTAGTCTGTGGGATTGGGTAGACCAGTACGAAGATTGGTCTAATAAATAACCTGTTAATTATACAAGTACTCACAGTATTACAAAAGGAAACTAAATGGACTATGAAATGCAAGAAGAGATCGTTCGTAAATCTCTACAAGAATCTGCTCGTATGCTAGCAGCGGATATTGAGGTAGACAATAACCTCGATATTCTATTTGGAGTACTGCTTACTCTAAAGTACTATTCTAATACAGCTGAGTATAACAGTTTCTACTCATCGCTACCAGAAGAAGTACGCGAAGCGTTAACAGATGAACCAGTTACTCAGTTTGTTAGTACAGAAGATGGCGTATCAGTTGTTACTCCTACAGACTCTGATCTAGCTGCTAACCTACACACTATTGGTTTCAAGGCTGTTATGGGTATGGTTGCTCTAGGTTGTAGTTCGATCGAAGAAGTTATCAACCTTGCTAGCGAAGGTAAGTCTCGCAACGCAAACTAACTGTAGAATCAAAAAAGATTCTCTTAGTACTAGCAGGATATCTACTTTTCAGAAGAATCGATTCGACTCTCCTAAAAAAGTCTGCTAGTATTAGTTAAGAGCTAATAGCACAACAGTTCATAAACGTAAGAATATAGCGATTGAATATTAGATCATCGCTATTGAAAAAAGAATATAAGTTTTTGAAAAGATGAGTTCTATTTGAAAAGAACTTAGAACTCATTGCTAGTAACTATCTAGTGTCTTTGTTTAGTGGGAGTATTTTGCCTTGTTCTTGGCACATTCTATGATGGACTATCCGCGAGCCTAACTCATCCAAACATCGTCTAAATTAACTATACCGCACGTAGTGCGCAAAGGGGAATAGCTGTTGCTAGTTCCCCTATTTTTTGTTATCATTGATTTAACATAGGAGAAAGCGATGAACAAATATCTGGAAACTGTTGATACAGCTATTTCTGCTGTTCACTCAAAACGATATAGCGATGATTACTATACAATGAGTGAATATGCTCAGGACTTGCAAAACCTTCTCGAACTTCGTTCGTTCGTTGAACAGACTATTGAAGGATTAGAATAATATGCATATCGTAACATCAGACACATTCACTATTGGTATTGCTTGGTTGGATCGTAAACTATATGGAGAAGGTGGATTGGAAATCCATATTGGGAAGCGTATCATCTGCTTTTGGACCAAGCCTGAGCCGATCTGTGAGTACTGTTTAGATCAAGGAGAGCGCTGGCCCCTATCAGAAGAAGTATGGCGCTGCCCTCGTTGTGATACGGAGTATAGTGAATGATTATTGCTTTTGTTGTGTTAGCGTATATTGCAATCGGGATGTTTATAGCTTTTTATTACGCTCTTGACATGGGTACTTCTGGGGATTATGCTGTTAGACGTGCTGTGTTTTGGCCGCTATATACTATTCGTTGGATTGTTACCAGCTTTATTCTAGCTCTTAGAGGATTATGAAATGATTGTAGACTATCAAGGGCGTGTCCCGCGCTATGTTATTGATGGAGACAAATTTATTCATCAGTATACAGGTTGCTATGTACAGTTGCACGAACCTCATACTCATGCTTATCTTCGAGCAGCTATGGCTCGTCTGAAGAATCTGCTATACGCTAGTGGTTATAGTGCAGATGAGATTAATAACTCTATTTATGTTGATAGTTATCCTATCAAATAAGGAAGTTAGTGTTTGCTAACTTCCTCTTTTTTTGTTATACTGTTTATAACTTAGGAGATAACTATGACTTGGAACCTTTTCATTGACGACGAACGTACGCCTGAGCAAGTTACTTGGGGTAACGAAGCTTTTTATCAACGCTATCCTTGGGTGATTGCTCGTAACATACTAGAAGTGCAGCAGATTATCTATCATCTTGGCTTTCCTAGCTTTGTAAGCTTTGACCACGATCTAGGCGCTAACGAGCCCACAGGTAAGATGATTGCTAACTGGTTGATTAATTATGACCTTGACCATCATACAATGCCGCCAGACTTTGCTTTTTTTGTACATAGCCAAAACCCTGTTGGCAAACAAAACATTGAAAGCCTTATAAATTCTTACTTGGAGTATCGTTAATGAAACAAGCTTATGCTAGAGATTGTGGTTCGTACCATGAGTGGTACCCTGTACGTCTTACTGGTTTGTGTAAAGCAGTAAAAGGTGGTACATATGGTAGAGAACGCCGCTTCGTTCAAGTTCGTAAAATGTTATTTGGCATTTCACTATGGGCTTACTGGGTTGAGGAAGACGATGTAAAGTTTTTTGATCCGGTAGTAGAAACTATTTATAAGTGCGAGTGCGATAAATGAAGCCTCACTATTGGTCTTACTGCACGCTGTGCGAACATGAGGTAGTTATCTGCGGAACATGCGGAAACAACTGCTGCAATGGCGGATATGGAACTGTCAATGGAAAAACTTGTACAGCTTGTCCATCGGCTTACGAGTTATATTTTAAAGGTAAAAAATGAGCTGTAATATAGTTTTTGACTTTGTTTCGCCTCATAATAATGAGTACTGGTATAAGTGTACTACTTGTGGAGCTAGCGATTGGTTTGCGTATACATACAAACCGAATGCTACAGGTCCGATTGCTGGTTGTGTAAAAGCATCTGTCGCGTGCCTAGACGCTAAAACAAAACAGATGATTATTGATGCGTACAATCACGGATATGCAGCTGCTATGGAAGTAATTGCTGCACTACCTAAAACTGCTCCAACGATTACTGCTGAAGAGGCACTAAAACAATGAAAATTCCAGATGTAGAACATTGGGCTATTATCACAAACGAGCGAAACTATGTACCTGGTGATCCTAGTCATGGTTATCCTGAATGTTATGAGGAAATTATCGACTATCAGGCCTTTACTGATTATAATGACTTTTATTTTGAAGTTTCTCGCATGACCTATCGGGGTAAAAAGTTCCAAGCAGTTCATGTTAAGCCTATGAAAGTAGAAACAACAGTAGTGGTAACTGTAAAATGATTAACTTCTATCAAACATGGAAAGACGATAAGAATTCTGAGCCTAAAAAGAAAAAGGCTAAACCAGCTCACTGTTGTAAAATCTGTGGCAAACGAGTTAATGGTTTGCGTCACCACGTAGAGCAAGTTCACGGACAAGGTATGTGGGCTAAGTATCTTAAAGCAGAAGAACTCGCTAAAAGACGGCAGTTTTTGGAGGCACTAAATGAAGTTTGAAGCTCCATTAGATTATGTATCAGGATATCTACGTACAGGTAAACTGGTCGGAGAGCTAACTGATGAAGAGTATAAAGAATGGCTAACTCTTGATCCAGCACAGCAGCAAGAAATGCTGTGGGATGCAGGTAGCGTTGTAGTTACAGACTATAGTATCGAGGATGTAGGAGACTATTACGATATTAAGTGGGGTAGCGATGAAGTTCTTTAAACAGTCAAAAGATGGCGGTCCTGAATCTCCAGTAGACGCTTTTTTCTTATTTGAGATTAAATCGTTAGGTTCAATCGCGCTACTGCGTTTTAATGAAGGTGCTCGTGAAGCATATCATACTCACGCGTTTAATGCTCTTACTTGGTTTCTGCGCGGTGACCTAACTGAGGAAGATAAGGATGGCACCTATCATGTATATCGTAGGAGCTGGCTGCCTAAGATTACTCGTCGAACAAAGAACCATCGAGTAATAGCTTGGACTACTTCTTGGTGTTTAACTATTCGTGGTCCTTGGGCTAAAACTTGGACAGAAGACGACGAAACTCACCACACTGTGCTAACTCATGGACGCAAAATTGTAGAAAGAACTGAGCGATGATTAAACCTGGAGATACTTTTCGCTGCTGTAATCATCCTTGGATGATTACTCCTATTACTGAGCAAGTTACTGTAGTATGGAATGATGGTGAGAATATTCACTATCGTAAAGAAAGCCAACCTATCAAAGTACTACAAACCCCTATTGATAGGTTTATGGAGGCAGTTATTAGATGAAAATTGAATGGAAGGTGAACCCGCTTGAAACTCGTGTAACCCTAGATGATGCAGATCGTAAAGCTTTACGTCTAGCTATTCGACTCGAAGCAGCACTATCAGCTATTAATTATCGTGACCTACGTGATAGTGCAAAAACACCAGAAGATGCTGAACGCTACGCTAAATATATTAAAAGTTATGATGATACTGCTCGTGATAAAGATGCAGCTAAACTAGATGACCGCGTTGCGATGTACGAAGAAGAACTTCAGAGCAGTCACGTAGGTGATTGTATTTGTTTTGCTTGCTCTTGTATGAAGTGTCATGCAGAAGACTATCTAGGAATTAGCACTATCCCAGGTCTTGGCCAGCATGAAGGCTCAAAGATTGATTCTTGTTTTACCGATACTACTACTAAGCCTTGGTCTCGTAAAACTCTAACTGCTGCTGAAACGATTGCTCTACTTAGCAAACCAATCTCGCGTGAGAAGAATGAGCATTGGAAGAACCAACCACAAGAAGCTTGGGATGCATGTATTCCTCGCTGGGAAACAGAGCGTGAACGAGCACTGCGTTGGTATCAAACTTACGCTCAGGAGCATGGATTTCTATGAAAGTATCAGTAGCTACAATCTCAGACTTTGACTACGAAGTTGTAGACGTAATAATTAGACTCGAGTATGAACATACTATTACAAACTGTTGGGCACGTGGCTACTCCGACAGTGAGTGGGAGCAAGCTGAAATCTTTGCCCGCGAACTAGCAGTTGTTCTAGGGTGTGAGTATGTAGGAGAGATTGCAGAATGAAAAAAGTAGAAGCTTACCAATGTATTGATGGGCATGTAGAACTAGATAAAGACCGTGCTCTAGCTTGGAATTTAGTTCATATTGCAAGGCAAAACAGCACTGGTCGCGGCGATCCTGTAAGTTTTTCAGCAGCTCTATGGCTAATACAAAATAAAGAATTAGTTATGAAACTATTTAGCGAGAAAACTGATGAACGAGCGATTCTTTAATATACTGCAGTCTAGGCCTAACAACTTTTCAGAGTTTCACGCGCTAGCTTGTAAGTCTATGCCTGATGCAGTTCTTTACCCAGAACAATATAATCTATGCTACGACCTAATGAAACTTAGCTGGAATGCAGCCATACTCTCAGCCCTAGGAGTTGTAAATGAAAAACTATAGTGATGAGACTGTTGCGGCTTGTATTAACAACCTGTTAATGAAGCTAGACATAGCGTATGGTGAAGGTATGCACTGGCGAGGTCAAACACCTGACTGGTATGTATGCGCCGCTATGGTAGCTTGTGATATTGAAGACCCAAAAGGCGAAGCTCGTCGAATGATTTTAGAGGAAAATAAGTGTTATGAAACTTTACATAGCAGTACTTGATGACTGCCCAGACTATATGGTACCGACTGTGGTAGCTCATGCAGTTCTAGGAGCTCATGATCATTTTACTCGTTGTCATACAGATGTTGCTCGTATTGTAGATGATGGACCTTACAAGTTTCCTGAGTATATTGACTGGTTTAAGAATTCTTATCGCAAATCAGTAGTACGAGTAAATCAGCGCGAGTTTGACAAGATTGCAGCACTACCTGATTGTTATCTTGGATTTGAAAGCACTGTACTAGATGGAAAGATGTGCTGTGCAATTCCATTGCCCTGCTCAAAAGAAGATCGACCTAACGTACTACGTTACGCCCAACACTGGAAACCAAAACCGTGAGAGATGAATATATAACACTAGTAGCTGTACTAGCTTTTGCCGCTTTTTTCTTCGGAGGAATTGGCTGGTTAATCTATCAAGATACTAAACAACAAGAACGACTGTACAACGTTTGCATTGAATCAGGCAAACAATATATCAAAGGAATTTGCGTAAATTGAAACCATTTCGTATTAACCGCAACTCATGGCACTATCGCCTAAACAAGAACTTCTTTAATGAAGATAGCTGGTGGATGGGTCGAACTTGGGAACCGCGTCATAACAACTTCTGTTCTTATTGGCGTGCTACAGTGTTTCGACTTCTTTTCGCTACTCTTCTGGTAGCTATGGTCACTACTGCACTCGGCGGACTAGGATACTACATCTACGCTAATACTAGCGAAGCTGTTATTACTCTTGGTGCTATTATTGCTGCAGCAGCTGTGCTAATCGGAACTCCTATTCTGCTGGTGGTAACAGCCGATAAGATCAAACAGTCTGAAACGATTCAACGGTCTATTATTATGCAGCGTATTCGCAACCACAAATCTAAAATCTGCCCTTCAGTAGAGTATGAAAAATGAACCTTAATGACGTAATATATTACAATAACCGAGAGCTTGGACAAGCTGTATATTTTAATGATAACTTTGTACTAGTAGAAGACGATAATAAGAACTTACAGCTTTGGTCAAGAGACGAAGCACTCACTAATCAAGAACAGCTAAACGCAGAAGCTCGTAATGTCCTAATACACAGATTGCGTAAATCTAAGTTATCGACTGAAGAGTATCAACAGCTAACCTTGCTTGTAGAGAAAATGAGTAAATAGTATATCTAGGATTGACTAACATGGACCTGACCAAAATCGACCGACCATTCGGGGAACTAGACCGCGAAACCAAGATTGCACTACTTACCGCGTGGGTGGATGGGGCGCAGATTGAACGGGGTGGTCGGATTTTTGATCCACCCATGTGGGACAAATACTATACATACCGCGTCGCCGCCACCAAGCCTAGCATCGACTGGTCGCACGTCGCGCCGCAGTTCAAATGGATGGCGACGAGCAAAAGCGGATTAACGTGGTTGTCTGAGGCTGATCCTTATTTGGGGCAAGCTATGTGGTGTACAAATACAGGTAGGTGCATAAATGCAGACGCTTTCGCATCCTTTCGCGCCGGAACCTGCGACTGGAAAGACAGCCTTGTTCAACGACCAGAGGAGATGTAACATGACCGAACCTTATAACGCAGGACAGACCATCGTCGTGACGAACATCCTCAAAATGCCTGTGAGTGACATAGATTTCGGGTCGGTTACAATCACAGAAAACTGGGGTCGGCTGTTCATCAAGAAAGGTGATGCCGAGATTGTTGTGGAAAGATCGGCATATCCGGCCCTCTGCGCCGCTATCCAGCACTTCATCGCGCCAGATGAATCAGATCTGCACGCTACCAAGGAGCAACTGGCGAAGGCGGTGGAGGCGCTGCGGTTCTACGCTACACAAGATGTTTGTTATCCCAGAACCGGCCCTGTAAATTTCAGCGGTTTTGACGACAACGGCAAAAAAGCCCGCGCCGTGCTGGACGAGATTGAGAAAGGTGTTTTATAATGATTATCGATATTGATCCAAGAAAAATATCGCAGAGGTCATTTGGTGGACCTTATTTTGCTACTTTTGATCGTGTAGGAAAACACTACATTAAGTGCACTAAGACCGGTGATGTGTTTTATACTCGTGAAATCAACGCCGCATGGATGGAAAGCCGCGACCTTGCGCCAATAGTTAAAGAATAATCCCAGAGTCTAATATCTAAAATTAATTAATTAGACTTTGGTAATTAATTGTGCTAGTATTTAGCTACAGCAAAACTAAAAAACAACGTTACAAGCGTGATGATGCAGCTGTGATATAGTTAGATCATAGCTTCACACAACGAAATCTGTCGAAGCAGACGCTCTTGTAGTTCGCTAGCTGCCTCACTATACAAACGAAGTTTGGCTACTGTGATCAGTGGGCGTTTTGTGCCTTGAATCTATTACAGTTTATACAATAACAGAAAGAGAGATTGTGTTTGCAGTCTCTATTTTTTTATGTTATTATGAATTATAGATAAACAATCTTGCACGTAGTGCAATAATGGGGAAACAACAATGAAAAAAGGTTACATGCTTAGCAAAGCTATTCATATTGCTACTAACGCACATGACGGTCAGTTTGATCGTGGGGGAATGCCTTACATTCTACATCCGCTCAAAGTAATGCACTACTGTAGGTCTCAAGACGAGGAGCTGCTGTGTATTGCAGTTCTACATGATACGGTAGAAGATAGTGATGTTACTTGGTGGGATCTACGAGAAGCTGGACTCTCAGAGAGAGTTATTGCGGGAGTACGAGCACTTACTAAGATTCCCGGTCAAAGTTATGATGAGTATCGTGAAGCTGTGTTCGCTAATCGCGACGCTATGCTTGTAAAACTTGCTGACCTTCGTCACAACTGTGACATTCGCCGTTTGAAGGGCGTTACAGTCCAGGATCGTGAACGTATGGCTCGGTATCATGAGTTTGCTTTTGATATTCAATATATGTTAAACAATGCGTGACATTTTAGTTAGGTTAGCTTATTCTAACCCTACTTGTACGTGTGGCGCTTGGTTCGGAGAACCGCATGGGGAGCTATGTATTCTTCAAGTTGTTCTAGATGCTGAAGCAGAAATTCGTCGGCTACGATTCATAGCTAATGACACTCCTAATACTATAGGACATAGATACGATGACTGATCTTAAAAAACAACACTTTTATACTTATTTTCCTCTGATGTTTGATGGACTACCTTCAGGATACTTCTCTTGTGGAGAAGGTTGGTATGATCTACTGCATAGTCTTTGTCACACTATTCAAGGACATATTGACTCTCGTGAACGTCAGAATGACTGGTTGATTTCTCGTGGCGATGTTCCAACGCACGATCTAGTGCCTCAAGTACGCGTCCAACAGATCAAAGAGAAGTTTGGTACTCTGCGTTTCTACTTCCGTGGTGGTGACGAGTATATCTATGGAGCCGTACAGCTAGCAGAAATTATGTCTGAGTGCCTCTGCGAAGATTGCGGAGCTCCTGGTAAGGCTCGTGAGGGTGGTTGGATTCGTACACTATGTGATCGTTGTGAGGAGGAGCATCGTGCGCAACCGTAAGGGTAAATTCACTTTAGACCTAGATTTACTAGAAAAGGATTGTAATGATCTATTGCGTTATATTATGCGAGATGTTATTGTAGTTGATATGCAGTACTGTATCGCAGAACGGGCTGTAACTTATTGGGCTTATCACCCTAGTTTTGCTGAACTTCGTGAAGGTGATCTTATTCCTACATACGTTTGTACAGTAGGAGCTCTTAAAAAGTGGATACAACATGCCAGTGATTGATTATAAAGCTGATCTAAAGCAGGCTGTGGTTGTTATCAACGAACTGCTGCTGGCCCACTCAAAAGAAGGTGGCGAGATTGATCGCCGTCTTTCATGCATTGACGCACTAAAGTTTGTAGAACTGATGGGCAAAATTCATGGAATTAGATAAAGACTATGACTCCTTAAACGGTAAATACGTTGGTAGTGAATATGGCGATATGCGCCGTGAGCGTAAACTGCTAATGGAACAGATGCTTTTTAGAAACGATGAAACAGTAAAACCACGCATCCGTGAAATCACACTACAGATGCAAATGTACATGAAAGGACTACCTAATGTTCGGCTATGAAGAAGTTAATCCACGTGATCGTTATGAGGCAATCCAAACCCACTTGGATGCTATGTATGATGATCTTTCCTTAGAAATTGCTGACAAAGAAAACCAGATCGACGTTCTAGAACAACGAGTAGATCGTATTCTAGAAGATGCTATGATCGTATCAGTAAAACTAGCAGAACAAACTGAAGCTACGAATCTAGCTTATACTCAACGAGCTATCGCAGCTGTTGCTCTTGCTCATACTGTTCTCGCTCTTGGTGGCACAGCTGGTATTGGCAAAGACGATCGAACAGATCAGCCTGATGAATGGCGAGTTGTGCTATACGTAGACACTCCTGCTGGTCAAATGAGTTGGCATATTGCACCGAATGACCAAGCAATGTTAGCAGGTCTTCCGAATTATACCAAACCTTGGGATGGGACATACTCTTCATCAAATGTAAATTTTTATAAGGATTTTAGCTGTGTTTAAAACTATTGCTGAGATCGCGTTAATCGTCAGCCTGATCGTCACTGTACTTTTATACTATAGTGGACTAGACTGGCAATGGGAAGCTTTTTGGACTCTACTATTAGCTATCACTATACAGGACATTCAAGAATGAGCTATCTAGCATACATCTGTTATCGTCATTCATACGACGACGATAATGAATTAATCGACGAAAACCCCGAGATTCGTTTTGAAGAACCGAGTCGATACCGTTACTCAACAGTTATTCCAATCACATTCGAACCTCTGCATTCTTGGAGCAAAAAAGATGTCACGCTATTCTCTAAATGATACAGTCTACCGCGCTAAAATTGATTCTAATGTGTTTAATCGTGAAAAGATTTTCATGACTGACACGGAAGGAAATGAATGGTATCGGTATGACAAACCCGCCTACTCCTACGCTGTTGTCCCTCTTCAAATTGTTGCTATTGAAAGCCATAGTTTACAAAGCCTCCCAGGATACTATGTTGATGTTGATTTAGAGACTCATTACTACTTTTCTGATTCAACTAGTGCAAATGAATCAGAAATTGATGAACCTACTAAGTATTGTACACTATTCACTAGTTATACTGCTGCTGAATCTGCAATTGAGGCTCATAAAACTAATGTACTTTAAATCAACACTAGAATTTGGTCCTGATGTATACTATGATCTGCGTACAAACGATACTTCAGGAATCTACTTAACTATTGAGCAGTTTCACAACGTAGCTGACTATATTATTCATTCAGGCTATGATGGAATAGCAGAACTCTGCACTGAGACTCATGTTACAAATATTCCAGTCACAGCCGATAGAATTATGCAACAAATAGTGCATTGGAAGCATCTAGAACCGACTCACGTTCGTCTAGATCAGCAATATAGAGAAGTTATATGATACTACCAACACAAGAATACCTTAAGTCTCGAATAGACTACAATCCTGAAACTGGTGAAGCTCGTTGGAAACTAGTAGACGAATCTTATGGACCTAAGTGGAAACAGTTTAACTCTGTTTACGCAGGAAAGCAGTTAAGTACTGACAAAACTCGACTTGATGGTGGTAGGTTTTCTACAGCTCGTTTGTTATATAAACTGCACCACGGAACTGATCCTGATAGAGCCTTAATACTTTTAAATCAGAATAATACTTATGCTATCGCAAATATGATAACATTACCACAGACTAAAATAGTTAAAGACGACTCATTCATCGCTAATACAACTCCTATAGGTGATGAGGCTAACCAACTATTTAGATATGATCATCACACTGGTAAGCTGTATTGGAAACCTAGAGATGATGCATGGTTTAATAGTAGATATGCAGGTAAAGAGGCAGGAAGTATTTATAAAGGATATGTCAGAGTTAGGATTTTAGATTCTAGAAGCAGAGCTCATAGGATAGCATGGTTTCTGTATTATGGTGTTGATCCTGGTAAGTATTTAATTGATCATATTGATGGTAATCGTTCTAATAATGCTATAAAAAATCTAAGGCTAGGTACTGTTAGTTTAAATAATAGTGCTGCAAGTTTTAAAAGTGCAAAAGGATATAGCTTGCATAAAGGCAGATATTACGCGTATCTGAATATTTCTGGTGTTAAGAAGCATCTTGGTTCTTATGAGACAGAAATAGAAGCCAGATTAGCTTACGAATCTGCTGTTGAACTGTATAAGCCTATCTACAAGTTCACTACAGAAGAACAAGCTATGTTAGATAACCTATACAACTTGTACCCAAATTGTTCAAAAGACCTACAAAAATCTTGTCACGATATACACGTGAAAGCCGTTACACACTACGTTGACGCAACTGATGTGCAAATCCAAAAAGTAGAATAGAAGAGTTGGTGCAAAGCTCTCTAGATTCAAATTTTAGTATCTATTAATTTAATTTAATATTGCTATTATTTATCTACCAGAGGTGATTAGCGCAGCACATAACTTCGTCATCACCGTTATATACGTGATGTTTAAGTGTTTTCAAAGTTGTTCTAAAGCTTATCTATGACGTTATTTAGATCTCATACTCATATGTTCTACTATATAAGTTTTGTTCTTATGTATATCGTAACACCCACGCCAGCACGAAGTGCTATAGCGAGGTAGCGCTATACAGCAGAATATATAGAGAGTAGATTTCAGGGCTGACGCGGAGCGTCTACGCTGTATACGCGTAGTGTATTTTTTGATTCTGCTAGACTAGAATATTATGATGCTTGTTGTTCAGCGTGCGAACGGAGTTCGCTTACAGTAGCGACTCCAGCTGTATTTCACTTTTTTTCCTAGTTTTCCTCCAAAAATTCAACTTTTTCTATTTTACTCCAGTTTTTTACAAATTTCCCGCTTTTTTTGATGTAAAACTACAGTTAACTGCTGTTTTACTCCGTAAAACGCTCTGTATAATGCAATAAAGCCCCTCTCCGCAAGGAGTAGGGGCTATTTTCTTATGATTCGTTAGCACCAACGCTGCACTAGGAGTTGGAACGCAGTTCCACACCACCAGCACCCAGAATATGCAATGACTTGCATACTCCTAGCACATAAATCAGTTTTGCACTTGCACTATGCACCAAAAATGTACTATAATGCTGGCGCTGAGCACCATAGACCAACTGTTTGTGCAACGCCGTTGCACCAGTGGTACCAGACTCATTTAAAATCTACTTTGCACTCTGCTGCTCCCACACTTCGTGTGGCACCACTAGACCGCACACATCGATTTCGCACTTGCACCTTGCTTTTCTACTTTGTACTGGCGCTGTGCTAGCACGCTATGAGACTTTGTTAGGGCTATGCTAGCATTTAAAATCTACTTTGTACTTGACTGTTGCTTTTCTACTTTGTACTGGCGCAATGCTGCGCATTGCTGCCTGAAACGACCAGCAAAAAACCCTGTAATTTCAATGAGTTATGCAGCAGCTAAGCAGTTGATTTGGGTTGTGGAGTTGGTGGAAAAAGCGTGAGAAATCAGTTGCTTAGCGTGGTGGGCGCCGTTCAATCTAACGCATTGAAATGACTATGTTTTATAGCCCTTGTATTCTTGAAAGAATGAATCTATAGGTAGGTAACAAAAGGAGAAATGATATGGCCGAAGATAAACCCATTGGTTATCGTGTAGATGGCAGCCCGATCTATGACAATACCCCGACCGTGGTATGTGTCTTAACTTCTGTCGAGTTCCACAGAGATAGTCTGTTGGTGATTCGTCGCAAGTCTGGACTCCTTGGACTCCCTGGCGGATTCCAGATGGGCCGTGAACGCTGGCAAGAAGCAGGCGTTCGGGAAACCTACGAGGAAACTGGGTATATGGTAGACCCTAGGGCTTTGGCTCAGTTCAAAGATGTGGAAACCGATGAATACGGCCACAATATGATCTTTGCTGCATCAATGTGCGCGGCACAGCGTGACCCCGACGCTGTTCTTGATGGGGAAGCGCTTGAAGTGCTAATCATCAACCCTTCCGAAGCAGGCCCTAGCGATTGGGAATTTCCTCTGCATTATCAGGCATCTATGAGTTGGTTGACTCGATAAAAAATCCTTTGTTTCCAAGCAATTGGGAACAGGGGCGCTACACTCCCTAAGCAATTGAAATGACTATGTTTATTGTAGTTGTAGCATCGCATTGCTTGTGCTATAAAAAGTGTAACGAAACAAAGGAGAAGTAAATGAAAGTAGAAATTAACAAAACGTCGGCACGCCAGCGCCCTGTTGGGTATGTGAATTATAATGGCAGCGTTGTTCTGCAACATCAGGAAGATCGCGAGCTTGGACTCGTCCTCGATTCGACCGATGGAGTCAACACCTGTGATTATGATCTGTCTGAGGCCGACTACCTGCTGTATCCTGGTGATACCATCACCCTCGCCCTATGAAAAAACCCTGTAAGCTCAATAGCTTACAGGGCAGGGCGCTGTCTGCGTTAAGTCTTTAAAAAGACCGCTTTTTATAGTAGTTGTATTATGAGTCTAGCCCTGCTATAAAAGGTGTAACGAAACAAAAGGAACATATGATGTTGGTTATTCTTGCTGTCTGGTGGACCATCGCTGTGGTCACTCTATCTTGGGTTTTCACAAAGGTGGAGCCTTCGTCAATTCTAGATACAGGTATTGTTATCTGTGTGTCGATTCTCTGGCCCTTGACGGCTATGGCAATACTGCCTTATGTTGTTTATAAGATGTTAGTTCTGTCTACTCAGCAAATCCGCAACGATTTGAGGAATCGCGGCATCTTACGAGAGTTTGAGGCGTGGTTGGAGGACCAGAAGAAAGAAGGGAAGATCTGCCCCAAAGAATGAAAAAAGCCTTGCAACTCAAACAGTTGCAAGGCAGGGCGCCTCTGCGCCTAAGTAGTTGAAAAGACTGCGTTTTATTTCTATTGTGTATATCTTTATGGCCTGCTATATCATCTGTAACAGAATAAAGGAGAACACCATGACCGAAGGCAACTGTGGCTGTAAACTGTGCGGGCTTCGCGGATATTCCAAGAATGTTGCAATCAGATCAGTTTTTCCAACGTTCCGCGGACGACCGCTTTTGTTGGAAAGCTATGAATCGACGATGATTGCTCGACGTGACCCTGAGCGTCAAGGGCAATATCTGTTCGGCACTAATTCGCGGGATTGGTTAAAAGAAGGCGAACCATATCGCACCCTTGCCGATCAACTGATCGACTACCTGAAAACTCCTGATGCTAAACCCGAAGATTTGCGGATTTTGCTTTGCGTGCATGATTGGGTGCAGGACGAGGGGACTGAAACAGTATAAAAAATCCTTTGCTTCCAATAGTTTGGGGGCAGGGGCGCCCGCCTTGCTAACTCACTGATTAGCAAGGGGAATTTTCAGACCTCGACGATCACAACTTTGCCGGACGGGGTGGTGATTCGTAGGAAGTCTTTGCCACCTTGCCGGACGCTTTCAATAGCAGCGCCAAGCTGTTCCCGTTTGGTCAAAACCTGTTCCTGCGGTTTATAGTTCGGGGCAAGCCGCCGTGCCTCGTCCCGAGTCACACGCCTTTGGATATGCCCGCGCTGCATACGGAAAATCTCGTTTTCCGCAAGACCTAGCGTGTCGTTGCCTCTCACAGGAACCCACCGATATTCCTGCACCTCTCGAACCAGATAACGACCGATATAGCCGTCAGGATTTGAAGCACGAACAGGCACGCCATCATCACCCCATGCCTGATTCGCTGCTAGACACTCAAACCGATGTAGCTTCAGGCTCCACTTCACGCGGAAACGTTCGCCGTCAACGCTTTCATATAGCTTTCCATCTTGCAGTTTGATCCGGTTAATCATCGCTTAATCCTCTAGTTGTATAAGCAGGAAAGAGAAGCCTATTCAACACTCGCAGGATGGCCATCCCACAGCTTGTGTTTACCGACCCAGTATCATCCGTGCAAGCCGCCCGTGTGATACGGTGTGAGCGGGGCAGTCTGTCGCGGCATCGGCTAGGCTTCTCTTTGCTGCCTATGTATTGTTTATAGTGTATCTGTAGGCAACGTGCAAGCATAAAATAACATTGAGAAAACAAATAGTTATGATTGGGGGCGCCGGGGTGGCTAACCCCTTGTTTTTATTTCATTTTATAGACAGGTTGCGAAAGAGCGTTGTCAAGCTGCTGAGTCAACTCATTGGCAAGCTGATTCGCACGATCTTTTGAGCGAACCTCAATTTCTAGTATCACCTTGCCGTTTGCCCCATGTATGCAAACCGATGGGCGATTCCAAATACCATCCCATTCGTCTGCTGCACCATCCCAGAAAATGCTGAGAATCGGATGTTTGCGATTCCTCAGACGATAATACATCGGGTGTTTGCCGCGACGACGAAAAGCTGTAGTAGAGATTCGTGAAATAATAAACGGGTTGATTCCGTGGATTAACATTCTTTGATCTCCTGCACATGAACATTCCGGCTGCCCATACGATGCTCCCATAGCCACGGGTTGCCGCGCTTCATCCATGTCTCAAACATTAGACGAGCAGTTTCTGGATTCTGAGCAACATACTCTCTTTCCATAAAATGGTGAGCTTGTGGCCCGTACTCGCCATAGACACGGTAGAGCTTCATCTTGGGCATAGCTATCTCCTTTGTTACCTCCTTATCGCATTTCATGCGAACCAATGCAAGAGAAAAGAATTGTTAGTTTTCAGTCACTTAGCAGTGCAGGCGCCACCTGTGCTATCTCGTTGATAACACAGGCTTTTTCAGCCTAGAGTAAACTGAGGGATGTTCATAGCTTCCCACCCCTCGACTGGAGTCAACTGCCCATCTTCGATTGCAAGCAACTGAAAGTTGCTATAAAAATCCCAATCGTCGCGGTCGATTTCATCGGCTTCCCAAAGTTCGGCTAGCCGTGTGTTGATTTCCGCGATTGTGCCTTGCAGGTAGCGCGGTTGCTTGTTTTCGTCTACGAACAGAAGAACATACATCATGCCACCCACACAGGTTCGCCGAGGATCACGCCGATCAGATCATAGCCGTTTTCCTCAATATCTTCAAGGATTTCGTTTCTATCCTCAAAATCCTCATACTCAGTTTCGGCAGCAAGACGCACAAAATCTTGGCTGTTCATGTTGCCCGCTTGTTCTTCGGGAACCGCCACAACGGTGATAATATAATCATCACCTTGATCGCGCCAGATTACGGTATATTTTTGCATCGCAGCTCTCCTTAACGCAGATGAACAGGGGGCAGATAGTCTTTGTCTGCATAAGCATAGCCGATAATAATCGGCAGCACAACAGCAGAAACTAGAGCAAGCAGCATTTTCTTCTCCTCAGAGGGTTGTGAGTGATTCCGCAGAGCCACCAAATTGATTACCGCGGAAAAAATCGTGATAATCGAAGTCACCAAACTCCTGCAAAAACAGGTGGTTGATGAAGTCGATATATTCGTCGTAGGTCATATCCATGACTAGCCTTTCTTTTGCAGCAAGTGCAGGTGGTCAAAGTAGTGTTGTGCTTCGGTTGCCATCGCTATCTCCTATCTCTTACAAATAGGTATAACGCGATTCGATAGGTGTTACAAGAGAAAAGAAGTGTGTCTTTTCAATAGCTTACGGGGTAGGGCGCCGGGGCAGTTAACCCCTTGTTTTTATTGGACAATCTCCAGTTTTTGCCATGAGAAGTAGCCATCATCAAAACATCCGATAATATAATCAGACACTTTTTTGTTTTCTTCGCACGCCATTTCATTAACATGCAAATTATCGTCAAGCCACCGCATACCAGCTTCTTTGCTGGCGAAGATCAGATTTTGTTCGCCAATATCCCATTCAGACCAGAGTCGAAACATCACGGATTTCCTTGATTAGTTGTTTACGCCATGCCCAACGGCTCTGTTTTGCTTTACGCATACGAACGGCGATTCTCATTTTGATTTCTCCGGTTTAGCAGTCAGAGTCCACGATTTGCCGCTTTGTTTCAGTGCGAGTTCAACGCCTGTAACAAGACGCGTGATAACAGTTTCCGAGCGGGTAGCAACCACAGTCATTTTCATGTTGTTCTCTCCTTCTGATGATTCTTTATAGTTGTTCTCGACGATAGGTTCAAGCATTAAGTTTTCCTTTAGATTCAATCATTTAGCGGCTATGGCGCCGGGGTGGCTAACCCCTTGATTTCATTTTCTATCCCAATACTCCTGCATAGTGCGACCATCTTGCAACACAACATCACTAAGCGAGAGCGGAAAAGATCCTGCCATTGCTATATAAACGTCGCTTGCTGCAATTTCCTCGAATCGGTCAACATGGTTGAAAAGCACGTAGTCCATCACACGAGCAATAGTAAGTTGCTGCGCTTCTACCATAAGCCGACCATCAACATAAAGCCCTTGCCAGCCTTTAGCATATGCAATATAGATCTGTTTTGCCATTAGAATCCCTCCACAGTTTCGGCAATCCTTGCCTTCCGTTGAACCGACGCGCTAAGATATACACCTTCGCGCACTAGCTTTGCCCGAACTACCCCTTCACGGCGGCCAAGCACAGCCCCAATAGTTGCGGGGTGTTGGCCGCTTTGATAAGCCGCCACCACAGAATCAGTTAGCCATTGCGGCCAGCTTTCCCAGATATTTTTCATATTAGCAAGCCGAGATTTCAAGAATGTCGGAATTGAAGTATCCTTGCAGGGTCGATACAACTTCTTCCCAGCTTGTAAACGAATCACCTACAGGATTGCTATCACACCAAATATCATCGTCACATTCATCATAGCAGACAATGCTGAAATTAGAATCTTCTTCAAGGTCGCCATAACATTCAACGTCACGGCCTTCGTAGTGGACGACATAAACATGAGGAGCCTTCATAGCTGTTTTCCTTTTCTCTATGATTTACAATAACCCGAATCAGCAGGAACATGCAAGCAGAAAATTAATGAGTGATCTCAATGAGTTAGCCGATGGAGCGCCGGGGTGGCTAACCCCTTGATATTGCTAGCTCAATCTCCAGTTCCAGAGCCATTGCACGAAAGTGCCAGCGTTTAAGATCGCAAGTTGCTTTTTTTGACAACCTGTAGTAATAGTCAATCAGCGCCTGCGTGCGGACTTGTTTATGGCGTGACATATCACCACCACACGCAATCATCGCGCCAGACGCTTTTGATCTCTTTTGCGACTTCAACCACGCCGTGCATCACGACGGCAAATAATACTAGAGCAATCATCCAAGGCCATGAAAGCGGGTGCAGCATACGCAGCCGCTGTTCGGCTCCGCCGTAACGATCATCGCGCCAAGCGATCATGCCAATAGCGTTCATGATTCGCAGAATAGGCAGGCGTTTCAGCTTTGCGGTTTTTGATTCTTCAAAGAGGTTCATTTGATGTCCTCCACAAGCTCTGAGATTCGATAGTGTTTCCAGATCTTAACATTTTCTTCATCAAGGTTCAAGGCACAATCGCGGGCTTCTTCTAAGGTATCAAAAGTGCCGTAGCATACTTCCCACGTTCCGCCCTCTTTACGGTTCCGCCGCTTATGCCAAACTCGGTAAACTGTGTTTAGAGTTGCCATGTTGTTTTCTCCTTTGCTGATAACCTGTTATCGCATTCCATGCGAACCATTGCAAGAGAAAAGAATCGTTGTAAATCAGTAGTTTACGCTATGCAGCGCCCCGCCCGCTAAACTATTGATTTTGTTGCCTTTTTTCCGTGATATAGATGCAACAAAAAAGCCCACGCATTGCTGCGTGGGCTTGACTCATTTCCAGAGTAGGACCAGCCTACCGATTCGGGCGATCACTCGCCCTTCGGTTGCAGCAGGTCGATCAGGGACTGAATCGCTTCTTTCGTCGCGTTCATAAACCCGTCCACCTCGAAAGGGGCGATCACCTCCAGTTCGCGCATCAGCTCCTTTTTCGTCGGACCTTCTTCGCGCTTTGCCTTTACAGGCTTTTCAGCGGCGACGTAGACGCCTTCCCGAACCAGCTTGGACCGGACCGAACGAACGGCCTTGCCCATTGCTTCGGCAATGGCTTCGACGGTTTGACCCGCCTGATAATCCGCGATCATCTGCGCGGTTTGGGCTTCGGTGTAGTTCACTTTCTTCTCAGCAGCCATGTCTATCTCCTATGATCTGGCGTTGCTTCATCTTCCGTAAGACTGTTATACGCGAGTCGCAGACGATTCGGCAAGAAGAAAATCACATCAGCAGCACGAATTGTTTCCTGTGTTTTCAAGCATTTAGCGGATGGGGCGCTTCGCCACCTAAGTGGCTGTTATTGTTACCTTTTTTCGTTCCGCGTCTAACCAACCTCGCCACCAGAATCGAGTCAATAGGCTAGTTTTAACATAGGGGCAGGATTTCTCCCACCCCTTGTTAAACATATCACGGCCCGCGTTGTATGCGACCTGCGAATCTCGTAACATCAGCTCCCCGCAATTTGCAACAGGCTAGAACCAGTCGGTGATTTGGGGAAGGCGATAACTTCACCGCGAGGATAAGGGCAGCCTTCAACCCCGCAAGGCCAAACACTTGGCTGGCCTTTGGTTTCTGCCCAGCAGTTGATCCCACAATTTTTGCAGGTGCCAGATTTAGTCAGTGGTTTTTTCATCGAATCCTCCAAAGCGGCAATGCCACGCTGCGAATGACACATCTTTATCAGGATAGCCGTCGAGTGTCAACTGGATTTCGATGTTTTCTTGTGTTCGTTCCAACCCATCAGGCCATGCCTTTGGGAATCCGTATTGCCAGCCGCTCGGTGGATCATACCACGTAGGTTTTAACGTCATGTTATTTCCTTTCCTGATGATTATTTATAGCTGAATCCTTTGCGGCCTGCAAGAGCAAAGAATCGTTAGAAAACAATGAGTTAGAATAGGCAGCGCCCCGCCCGCTAAGTGCTTGTTTTTATTGAAAAGTTAGTGGGGGCTTATGCCCCCACCAGTTCCGTTTCCGGCTTGACAAACTGCGGCAAAAATGTCTTGCCAGTGATACCGAGTCGGGTGTTGATTTTTTTCCACACCGCGCCAGTAAGATCAGCCGGACGCTTGACAATCGGAATCTTTTTCTTGCGAGACAGCGCCTTGAGCAGAATCTCCGATTCGATTTCCACATCGTGCCATGCGCGGTGGTATTCTTCAAAATCGGGCTGATTCGCCTCATAGCGATAGGCCGCTTCTGCTGACGTTGAAACATATTTGCCGGATGCGCTGGCAGGAGCCTTGCGGGCAAAATCTTTAGGAACCGATTCGCCCCAATAGTCCCAAATGTCCATCAGCTCGCACGAATTGTCAAGCCAGCGAGTCACTTGCCCACCAGAAAGTTCGGCCAGCGTGAAAGGCAGCTTGTCAAAGTCGAATCGGCTATTGTAAGCCGCGAGAATCACGCGATGGCCTAGGTCTTGACAGTTCTTGATTTGGGCGTTATATTCCGCCCGCGCTTCGAGAATCGACGTGGGGGTGATTCGCTGATGATAGGCATCATCATAATACAGACCCATCTTTTCCTTATACCAAGGAACATCATGTTGAAACGATTCGCGAATCAGATACGATCCGCGACCATGCACGCGACCCTTGCGGTCGATTGCTTTCCAAGCAATGTCAAACACAATAGTTTTTTTCATCGTGGTTTCAACGTCGGTCACGAAAAACACGGTGGGCATTTTTTTAGGCACGGGCAGGTTTCCTTTGTTGTCTGCGCTTCGTTGGATTATGTATAGGCCGATTCGCTGACAGTTGCAAGCACTAAAAAACGCAATAAAATCAATGAGTTAGCGGCGGGGGCGCCGCCCCTTGCAAGTGCTTGACTTGCAAGGGTTTTTCTCAGTAGCCTTTCCCGTCGATAATTCCTTGATATACGCCGCCATTTTCGGAAATTTTACGGTCTTCATACGGGCCAATAATAACCCGATTCAATTCCATTTTAGCGCACTCAAGCGCGCCAATCATTTCATTGACCACGGCATATTTTAAGCCATTGGCTCGAATGTAATTGGCAATAAAAGTGGAAACCAGAAAATTCAAGTCTCCAGCATTTGAAGGAATCCAATCAAGGCGATCAGCGCCCAATTCGAGAGCAATTCCATTACGGCGAGCTTGCGGGATATACGGCATTTTAAGCGACCTTTGCTTTTTGTTTCATTTGGCGGGCCATTTCCAGCCCCATTGCGTAGAAAGCGCCCTTCACCAGATTGTCAGTATCTAGCCAAGTCCAGAGGCGGTGATGCGTAAATGCCACATCAGAAATCCCATTCGGGCAGATTGAGTTGCACTTGCCGATAGTATATACAGGCTTGCCCAGGCCATAGGCCATGCCGACTTCCACCAGAGCGCCGCGCTGTTCCTCCGACTGATCTTCTGCATAGAGCAGCACAAAAGACGAATCACGCACATCTTCGTAGCACTGTTGCCACAGTTGATCTTTATGATTAACCACAATGTCCGAATCTTGACTCAGGTCGATCCAGCGCGCACGAACGGGCAGACCAATCGTATCGCGCAACGCCTGAAATTTGGGAGCGTGCCAGATCTTTCCGGCGGTATAGAAGGATAGGGACATAGCGGTTTCCTTTTTCGCTTTCGATGATTCTTTATAGCTGAATCCTCTATAGGTGTAAAGTGAAATAAAAGCGTGTAGATTCAATAACTTAGGGTCTGGGGCGCCCCGCCCCGTAAGTGCTTGATAACATTCAAAAATAAAGGGGAACCGTTACAGTTCCCCTTGACAGGTCAGGCGGCTTGGTCAACCGCTTCCGATTCGTCCTCGGCTTCCGCCGCATCCTCGGTTTCCAAGTGTTCGATCAACGCGGTGATCGCTTCCTTGGTTGCGTTGACCAGACCATCGACCGGAGCATCCGGCCACAGATCAGCCAAATCCCGCAAGAGTTCTTTCTTGGTCGGGCCTTCCTCGCGTTTAGCTTTCGGGGCTTTCTCAGCCGCGACGTAAACGCCCTCGCGCACGAGTTTCGAGCGCACCGAGCGGACCGCCTTGCCGATCGACTCGGCAATGGTTTCCACAGTTTCGCCAGCGGTATAACGCTGCACGATTGCGGCAGTCAGTTCTGCCGAATAGTTCACTTTTGCTTCCTTGGCCATGTCTCTATCTCCTATAGCTGGCTTCGTTTTCGCTTTCCGTTCAATATATATAGCCCGAATCACAGCAGCCTGCAAGAGAAAAAATCAATCGAGATGCACTATTTTGTTGAATGAAATCAAGCAGTTAGCGCCGGGGGCGCCACCCCCTGCAACTCTTTGAAGTTGCAGGGTTTTTTCAGAGTTCGTCAACAAGCCGTTCCTCATAGTCCCAGAAGCCGACTTGCTCTAGGCAAGAGTCAACCCCCTCTTGCACCGAAAGACCTTCTTCGAAGGCATCGCGGCTAAGCCAGTCAGGCATTAGGTCAAAAGTAAGACCTGTGCGCTTCTCAACTTTTGCTTCAACTTGCGCCATCCACTGGCGATAGGTTAGATCAGTTCTCATCTTCTTCATCCTCTTCATCAGCAAGATCAGATTCGCAACGGTCACAGATTCGCCCGTGGTCAGTATCGCTCAGGTAGTGAAGTTCAAAAGTCCAGCCGCAGTTTTCACAATCGTCGGTTGATTCTTCAACATATTCTCGCACCTTGGTTTGATCTTCAACCGATAGCGCAAGAAAATCATCATCCTTCCAGTCGATTGAGCCAGCATATACACAAGCCATGTTCGCAGCGACTGTTTCCCAATCAGGCTTATACGCGGGAACCGTGAAAATGTCAAGAGTGGTTTCCGTAGTGACTACGCATACAATCTTGTATTCTTCTTCATAGCGAGATTGCCTCTCACCTGCAAACTTTTTGAGTTCCAGTTCAGACCCGCTCGTAAGTAGCACACCAAACCGCTCAGCATCAAAATACTGGCGAAGTTCGTAACGAATTTGTGTGGTGGTCATAGCTATCTCCTTTGTTATCTCCTTATCGCACACGGTGCGAGTCGTTGCAATACACATTTTATTGTCTGTTTTCAAGCATTTAGGGCGCTGGGCGCCGCTCTAGTTAAGAGTTTGTTATTATTGAGTTTTTGGTAGGGGCTGCGGGAGTCGAACCCGCACGGGCTAAGCCCTAGAGATTTTAAGTCTCTTGTGTCTACCGTTCCACCAAGCCCCCGAACTGTTACTCGTTGATTGTATACTCGTATCGAGCATCATCAATCTGTTTCAGCCACTCGCCGAATCCCGTAGGATCAAACATCGAGCGTAGAAACAATGCACTGACCAGAATCAGCAGGATAGTGAGCAAGATTTGGTTTACGATGTTCATAGCGTTTCCTTTTCTCTATAAGTTAACAATAGCTAATTCGTATGCTGTATGCAAGCACAATTTTATTGTATGAAAACAAGTAGTTAGCAGATGTAGCGCCTTCCCTGCTAAACTCTTGATCTAGCAGGGTTTTATTCAACTACATGAATAGTCGATGATGTTACGATACCAAGAGAGCAGCGGCAGTCTGAACCCCGTCACTGTAAAATCACAGGTTTGCCCTCGCTGGATTCCGCCATAAACATCAGACGAGTTGAATTTGAAAGCTAGCCAAGAGTCTTGGTTCGTAAAAGTTTCTTGATCGGTAAAGATCAGGTATTGAGACGACGTGCCATCAGTAGCAGTGACTCGGTCTTTGTCCTGCACAATCAATCCCGCAACCTGAGTTTTGGTTGCGTAGAAAGAAATAGCAGGAAAGCATAGGATCGCTGCTATTAACAATGTAAAAGCGATAAGGTAGATTCTCATATTTTTCTCCACTTGAGTTTTATTGCTTAGCTAATACTAGCACCGTTTTTACCACTACACCAGAGAAAAATTCCTTTTGTTATCCGTAGTTTACGAGTTGCAGCGCCCTATACTGTAATAGCTTGTTTTTGATAAAGAATCTGTATCTACTTTCGACTGTTTACTTTCAACTTTGCACCGGCGCGGGCTCACGCCCGCGCTGTGTAGACTACCCAAAAACCCACACCCTGTGAGTCCCTGCTAGAATTTCGTTTTTCCAGTGCTTTACCAACTCTGCCCAATCGTCATACCACGCTTCGGTAAAGCACCTGTCAGCCGTAACGATCGCATACGTCATTTTACAACTTCAGTTTGTCGCGAGCCTCGTCAACCGTGAACACTTCGTCCCCAAACCCATCAGGATAGATTACCCATATAGTCGTTGAAATACTACCGTCAATCAAAAGCTCATTCTCGATTTCGATTTTACCAATAACCGATTCGTAGATCGTGGTTTGGAAGGTTTGGCCAATCAGGTCAGATTCTACGCTCATAGCAATCTCCTTTGCTGTTAAGTGTTTATTGCACAGTGCAATCTAGTAGGCAATAGCTAAAAAACAGAGCATTTTCAACGGGTTAGATCCCGAGGCGCCGGGGTAGCTAACCCCTTGAAATCTTAAACTTATTTAGCAGTTCTCCAGCAGTTGCAAAGTCTTTTTCAATCCACTCGCCGTTAACAACTTTATTTTCTACGAGTAGCAGTTTTTCAATTTCAAGTGCTCGTTTTTTGTGAAACGGTCCAATCGCATTTAACAGGCAGAGCGGAAAAGGGTTGCCTGTTTGGTGCTGCTTTACTCGCTCGATAGGGTTTATAGCAATCCCCACCTTTACCCATTTATGCAGCATCGGTGAGCCAATAACATAAACCCACACAGCGTTCTGTTTGACTGCCCTTTGGTCAATGGTAGTGCATACCGGAGAAGTAGCGGTTCTCATTCGACTTTTCCCGAATTTGCACGTTTCATGGCCCACAACACGTCCTCATAGTCGGCCCCTGTCAAGGTCTCAATCTCGAAAGCAGTAGTTTCTGGGTTTTCAGCCAGAATCTTGCGAACAAGAGTAACGAGGACTTCAAAGTTCATGGTGCTTCCTTTCAGCCACAGAACACGTTAAGATCTTCTATAAACTGATACCCTGAATCGTATGTTGATGCAAGCATAAAAAACAGAGCAATTTCAACGGGTTAGGTCATGAGGCGCCGCCCCCGCTAAACTATTGATTTTGTTGAGTAAATCAGCAGCTTTGCAGCCGCTGATTTACCTTGACAGCGTTCAAACATGCAACGCCGATTTCGCGCATTTTGCGAATCACAGGAGTCGCATCATCAAACATCACCACAGGCTTGCCGCGAAATTGCTTTAGGTTGCGGAGCCGTTGAATTTTGCGCGCCTTGAGAACCGCGTCTTTGATATGATTCTCAGACCCGTCAGCAGGACGGCACAAAACGAGGTGGGCGTCAAGCCCGTGGTGAGCCAGATAGTCCCAATCGTCTTGATTCATAGCCCTTGCCGTGCAGATCACGACATAATTTTCCGAACGGTCGAGCGCCTTGAACGTATCGGCCAGCGGCAGCAGAGTGTCCTTGAAAATAGACTTGCGGTTTTTCAACTGGAAATAGCGGTCCAGATCGAGAGTCCCATCAGGATGATTCGGGGTGCGATGCTTGGAGTCGATGATGGTTTCATCAAGATCAAATACGACGATGCGTTTCATTGGGTCTCTCCCTGTTGATGATTCTTTATACGCCGATTCATTATGGATTGCAATAAGAAAGAATTGTTTGTTTTCAATGACTTAGCGACGGGGGCGCCACCCTGCATAACCTATTGATTATGCAGGGTTTTTCTAGCCGCAGAGATTCTCGATCAGCTCTTTTGCTTCGCGGAGTCCGAGGCGCGGGGTGAAAGCGTTACGCAGAATTTTGATCGCCTCAATCTTTTGCCCTTGACGAGCCAGATTTCGAACGTTGTTCAGGTCATTCGAATCAAACCCAACGGTGTAGTTCGTGCCACTCGGATTCGGCACGGTCTCGCCCACAATGCCTGCGGCTTCAAGCAGAGTCTTAGCGATATGAAGATGCCCATCGTAATCTTCGACGATGAACCCATTCTGGGCGACAGTGATCTTTTCGAGGCGCATAGCAATCTCCTTTGCTGATGATTTAATATAGCGCGATTCGAAGCATAGAGCAAGCGTAAAATACTATTTGTTATCAAACACTTAGCGCCTACGGCGCCTCCCTTGCTAACTCATTGATTAGCAAGGGATTTTAACATAAATAACTAGCGCCCCCAGATGCCTCTGGCCACCAACCTCCGTCGCGCTAGGGGATTTTGTGACGGTATCCCAAACCGACGATTCGCTGCCACGTCATAGCTTATTCGTCCAGTTTATCAGCCGCGCCCAAGCGGCAACAGGGTCAAACTTTACATAAATTAATAAGGGTAGTTAGTTACGGGTGGTCGCGCGGATTATTCATAGCCAAACACTCCTTGATCTCTTTTTATACACTATACTAACTGGTTTGTTAGTTTAGGGCGAATCTCGAGTTTGGTGCATTTCCTTGCCCTTTGTGCCTTCCATGAATTATGTATAGCGCGATTCTCTTAGTAGCACAATAGGAAAAAATCGTGTATTTTCAAGCACTTAGCGCCTGCGGCGCTCCCATTGCTAATCTGTTGATATTGCACAGAATTTCGACTGTTTACTTTCAACTTTTCACTGGCGCCTGTGAGGCGCTTTCGCGCCTCATATTACTGCGTATTCCTGAGAAGCACCTCGGCCTCAATCCAAGTAATACCGAAAGCAAAAGATACAGCCTCGACAAAGCCTATCATCTTGCCGTGTCGATATGATCCATCTTCAAGACCTTCTGCATTTGCAAAATCTTGGGCAAACTCACGATATTTTGCTTGAAGGGTTTGCAGGTTTTTCATGTTCTATTCCTTTGCTGATAACTCTATATAGCATGATTCGTAGCACTGTGTCAAAACTATCTTTTCTTGTCTTTTCAATCACTTAGCGTCTGCGGCGCCACTATCTCTAATCCTTTGAAATCGCACAGTTTTTCGACTGTTTACTTTCAACTTTTCACTGGCGCAGGCGAAGCCTGCGCTATGATAATAGGTATCATGCGATTCGTCAAGGCCAAAAATAGACTAGAAGCGCCTTATTTCAGGCGCTTCAGTGTTTTTGCAACAGATCCTTCTTTAATTCCTACCGTGAAGGCCACGCGGACAATTTTCTGGTTGACAGCCCAAACCGACTCTGCAACCGATTCGGTGCGCTTTGCAAATTCCCACGCAATCGAATCGCTTTTCGATTTATTACAGGCACCACACAAGCATTGCAGGTTTTCCACCTTGCCAGCACCGCCAGCCGATTCAGGAATCACGTGGTCACACTCCAGCGCAAAGGCGTAGTTTTCCGAACCGCCGAACCCGCAAGCGCGGCAGACATACGAGTCACGCGCCAGAACCGCTTTACGCACCGAGTCAGAGATTGCCTTCTTAGCCATGCTGGCCTCCTTTGCTGTTATCTTCTTATCGCATGATTCGTTGTGATTCGCAAGAGAAAAGAAGTGTGTCTTTTCAAGGGGTTAGACCTGACGGCGCCGCCCCTGCTAACTCATTGATAAATAACGCTTTTTTTGTTCACGTTTTGTTCCGGCTGGCGCCAGGTGTGGCTTTTATGCCACAACCACCTTTGCCAGAAAAGCTGCATCAATATCGAGAGTTACCGGAGTCCCGACGCGCCGCAGCGATTCGCCAGCCAGCCCAATCGAGGCCGAGGGAAGATCATGTTCTTGCGTTGTCAAGATCTTTTTACGCGGAACCCATAGCGGCTTCATATCTGCCGTGAGCGGGGCGCGAACAAAGGCAACGGCGGCTTCAGTTTCGCGGACAATGTAACCGAACATTTGGGTCTCTCCTTGTTTCCCGATGATTCTTTATCGCACGCTTTGCAGCGATTCGCAAGAGGCTAGACTAGATAAACTTATGTTTCAACGTGCATTTTCCCCTTGACAACACACCTGATTCGGGTGTAAAATACTGGCGCCAGGTGATTCGCTAGGTGTGTCTATAGGTAAATTTCCTTGTCTTTTCAAGCACTTAGCGCCTGCGGCGCCGCCCCTGCTAAACTATTGATTTAGCAGGGTTTTTTGTCACTCCGCATCAATCGGCAAAGCGGCATCAAACTCGCAAGAAAGAGTCACGTTGCTCGCCATCATGGGTTGCAAAGCAATCATGGCCGTGATACAATCTTCGCCCGTGATTCCCGTGTCCAGAGCGTAGTAAGAATCGACGCCGGAATTGAGATGCAGGGTTGCAAACAGGACGAAAAGCGTGTTCCTTTGATTCTGGTTAAACGGCAAGCGCGGCGAGTTCAGCTTTCAGCCGCGAGAGAATCGCTTGGTCAATCAAGCGCATAGCATAGTTCTTTTGCTTTGCAACCGATTTTTCGAGTTTGGCGATCTTGTTCAGCAGGGTCAGTTCGAGGTCCATGGCTGTCTCCTTTTGCCTATAAGTTACCATAGCGTGATTCGTTGTTATCTGCAAGAGAAAAGAATCGTTTAGTTTCAAGCACTTAGGGGTCGAGGCGCCGCCCCCGCTAAGTATTTGATTTCATTCAGAATTTCGACTGTTTACTTTCAACTTTTCACTGGCGCAGGTGAAGCCTGCGCGAATCTTATAGCGATTCGCGCAGCTTGTCAATCAATATCTGCCGTGTAGCTCTGTAACCAGATCCATCATAGACCGTCGCGCCCAATAGAGTCCGCTGCAAGCGTTGCGCGCAATAGCGTGTTTTTTGCCATCAATTTTGACAATCGCCACAATTCGGCACCACGAAGTGTGATTCGGGTTGACATATACGCGAGCTTCAATTTCATACTCGTCATAGGCCATTTTAGCTTTTGCAACGATTCGCGTCATCTTTGGACTCCGTTGAATTTTAACTTCGGTTTCAGACTAGGCAGCGGGGCCTTGCGACCCCGCCCGTCGGGCGGTCAATCGACCGCCGTTGCCCCGTATTCCATAGCGGCCTCATAGCTCCACCCCATTGCCCGCGCCGCGTGATATGCGCCAATCATGGTTTCATGGCGCGATTCCGACGCGCGCGATTCGCGCACCGAGTCAGCTTGCGCCCGCTTGCCCGCCCGCATCGCGGCATAAATCGTGCGATCCGACTCAATCGCGCGCACGCCCGACTCCACGCGAGTCACCTGCCCGCCCTTTGCCGCAAAAGCCGCCTTCATCGCTTCCAGATCCATCGCCCGTCTCCCGATTCGCGCGCGGGGCCAATCCCCACCGTCCGCATAGTCAGATTGCACGAATCCGCGCGGCGATGCAAGCGGAATCTTTGCGCCTAGACTTTATCACGAATTGTTTCAGGCACGACTTGCCTATTGACAAGCGTATGCGAATCGTGCTACCCTGCTGGCGCCTGATTCGCGAATCATCCGGCTGGCGCCTGACCTATTATAACATGGCGAATCGGGTAGTGTCAAGACAGAAAAAAGCCCCGCCTAGGCGGGGCTTGCCTTGCTTACATATAGCGGGCGGGAAGTTTCTGCCCAAGATAAAGAGATTTGAACCGATCCAGCGACCGCAAGCGATTTACCTTGGATGTAGCCTTAGCATAGCGTTCGGCGCTTTCCTTTGCCTTCGGGCCAGAAAACTTGGCGACAACCTTAAAAGCCCCGTTGCGATAATCAGAAACGATATACATAGTGATTCTCCTGTTTGAGGTGGTAGCCTTACCATACGCCCGAAGGCAAGGGGTTGTCAACCCCTTGCGCGGATACGTTGTTTGACCAACTCCAAGCCAAGCAACCGCATTGCGTCGCGCAAATCGCGCGGCATGTCCGCGATAGGCCCAAGCGAGCGACCAAGACGGGATTCGAGGATAGCGCGAGCGGTCATTGCCGATCTCCTGATTCGCGAGGCAGGCACCGCGCCGCCCCTACACGAATCAATCTATCGCAAGGCGATCAGACTTGCAAGGATAAAGTTATGTTACAGACCTACGATTTCCCTTGACAACCTTGAGAATCGCCGTTAAACTGGCGCCTGATTCGCGAATCATCCGGCTGGCGCCTCCTGATTCTATTATAACACGGCGAATCGTGGTAGGTCAAGAGGCAATTTTGCCCCGACGCAAAAGAAAAAGAGGGGTTGCCCCCTCTTTACTATTCCATTACGGCGATCAATCTGCTAACGCCGTCCGATTCGGACTGGACACGAATCGCTTGGCCCGATTCGTCACGCTCGACAATCTCTGCCCGTTCCCAGCCATTCAGAGCGAATCTGTCCTGAACCGATTCGAGCGAGTCAAGCGATTCGATAAACAAGCGGCACTCGCTGCACGTATTAGTTGCAAAGTAAACCATATAGAGGTTGAACATGGCGATATCTTTCGGTTTCTGACTTCGGTTTCTAACTAAGGGGAAGCGATATCGCTTCCCCCGCTTACTTGTCGGCCTAAACCGCCATGCCAATCTTGGCAAGGAAAGCCGAATCGGCGTCAATTTCGTAAGGGATGCCGACCCGCTCGCCGTCTTGGGCCGTCTTGACCGTCACGGAAGTCAAGTCCAATTCGCGCATGGCGGCAATTTTCTTGCGCGGCAGCCACAACGGCTTGGACTCGTTAGCGTTGGCAACGAAGGCAACGGCGGCATCGGTTTCACGCACGATATAGCCAATCAAGAGAGTCGTTGTCATTGGAGTAACCTTCCGATTCGCGGGCTTGGCGTCCTTGCCTTCCCTATGCCTACAGATTGCCCGATTTATTCATGCGATGCAAGCGGAATCTTTTGCTTGCACGCGCCTGCGATCTGGCCTAGTGTGAGTCATCGGGCAAGCCCGCCCTTAGGAGATTCGCTATGTCCAAGAAAGCCCTTATCCCTGCCGCTATCAAAGCCCAGATCTTTGCCCGCTTTGATTGTTGCGCCGCTTGCGGGACGTGGGACGCCGACGAGTGTGGCCATATTGTCGCAGAGTCCAAAGGCGGCGAGATGAGCCTTGACAACTTCGTTCGGTTGTGTGGGTCGTGCAATCGCAAACAAGCGAATCGGTCGGTGATCTTTGCCGCCTTTGCAAGCTACACCGAATCGCCCGCGCTGATCCAAAGCCGCCGCGCATACTGGGAAAAGTATCTAGGCGCAAGCAAAATCGCAAAGCCCTATCGCCCTGTTGCTTAACGGCAACAGGTTCGGCGGGTGTGGCTACGCTGCCACACCTAGCCTAGCCCATACGATTAGGGGTTGACAGGGTAGGGCGGTTTGTGATACTATGCGAATCACCGATTCGCGGGGCACTTCCTCAGAGCCTTTATAAGGAAATTTTGGAAATTCCAGGGCGCAATCAGGCCGTCCTTTAAAAGGATAATCCTTATTACAAGCGTTACTACTCCTATGTATCTTCGATACAGCGTTAGCCCTTACGCTACTTCCCCCTAATACACTCTGTGTATAACGCTAACTACTCCTATGTATCTTCGATACAGCGTTAGCCCTTACGCTACTTCCCCCTAATACACTCTGTGTATAACGCTAACTACTCCTATGTATCTTCGATACAGCGTTACTCCCCCTAATACACTCTGTGTATGGCGCTTGCCTTTACGTTACTACTCCTATGTATCTTCAGTCCAGCGTTAGCCCCTACGCTAATTCCCCCTAATACACTCTGTGTATAACGCTTGCCCCTACGCTATTCCACAGTTTGCCCAAACCCTAATTAGCGCGAGCCCAAACCTTACCCGAGCACACTTCAATAATTATCACAGTTAAATTCAAGTTTAAAAATTTTTTACAAAACAAATAACAGAAAACGCTGGACAGTTTGTTCGATCGGAGATCGGTCACTGGGCTAATTTTCGAGACTCTAACGAATTTTAGAATCAAGCCTAGTACAATATATGTGTAGTTCGCTAAAGAAAAATTTTATAACTCTAGGTATTGAGCAAGACTCGCTGGAGGTTTGTCAAATAAAATGTTTGGACATTTTTAGAGATGATCCGTACAATAAGAGAATGTACAGTAGAATTCAACTAATAGAAACAGCTCTTGAGTCTATAGCAACCGTCGGCCCACAGTTTTTGGACGACGTTAATACTTTTCCGGCTGTTGCAGTGTTACGTCCTAGCATAGCAGGTAAATCTGGTGAGCAGCACAGTTCGCGACGCGCAACAGTATCTCGCAACTCAATCGGTGGTCGTTCTACTCTTGATCAGTTTACGTTTATAATTCGTGGATACTCCTGCTCGGATACCGATGATAGCATTACTGCGTCAGAAGAGCTAGCGCGAAACATTGAAAGAGTCATACAAAGCTTAAACCATCCAAGCATTTATAGTGCTAAAGTAGTTACAGTGCATACTGATGAAGGACTCTTTGCTCCTTATGGAATTTGCGATATTCAATGTATAGTAGAATGGATAAATGAATGAGTCATCGTACAGCTATCATAAACTCGTTTATTGCCCATCTTGAGAATCATACATCCGCTGTAGGCTATCGCGGGTACAGATTCTTACATGAAATTAATAGTTTTCCGTCGTTTTATGTAGCTTTTCAAAACGAAGCTAGGCTGCACAGAGGCGATCGTTATGGCATTCTAGCACTTAACATTCGTGGATATAGTTGGGCAGATAACGTAGACCCCTTTGAACTGTATATGCGAGAACTTGAGACTGCAGTCCAAACTTATCGTCCACAACATCTTAGATTCGTAGACGAAGCTCGTGTGATTTCAGTTCGTACAGACGAAGGAGTTATGCAGCCTTATGGAATTGTAGACTTAAACGTCGAGATTCTATATCGTCTCGATCCTAACTTTACTTCTACAGTTCGTGCAGACTCTACAGTAGTAACAGCAGATAATATGATAATTAAGGTAGACAACCAATGAGTCAACAAATTATAAACGTAGGCACTAATGCAAACGATAATACTGGCGATCCGATACGTACAGCTTTTATAAAAACTAACGCTAACTTTACAGAGCTGTATACTCGTGCTTATGGAGCTTTTCAGAGTATACAGACGCAAACTTGTAATGCTAGCACAGCTACTCCAATGTCATTTGAGATTGTAGACGTAGATGACGGAATTACTATTGTAGATAATGTTAATATTAGCTTTCCTAATATCGGAGTGTATAATATTCAGTTTAGTGTTCAAACTAAGAACACAGCAAACGGCTCTGATGCGCTATATATCTGGTTGCGTCAAAATGATATAGACATTCCTGGTTCAGCCGGTAAAATTAACGTACCAGGTACCCAAGCTGGAGGTTCTGGAGAACTAATCGTCGGTTGGAACTACTTTATTCGTACTACTAGCCCTGGAGAACAGCTACAGATAGTCTGGTTTGTGGCAGATGAAGTTCATACTACTCTAGCCTCATTCCCAGCACAGAGTGCTACAGCTAGTACTCCAGCCATACCTTCCACTGCTAGCATTGTGCTAACAGTAAATCAAGTAGGATAATAAAATGAAAGAAGTTACAATCACTTCGCCCTCTACCACCGTAGAAGCACTAAATCGTACTCTAGATGCTCCGCCGCTAGATCCTGTGATTCTAGCTATTGCTAATGACTATCTAGCAGGTAAGTCTATAGATACTATAGCCGATGAGTATGGAATATCTACTGATCGTGTTACTTCAGTAGTAGAAAAACGTGAGGTAAAAGCTTATGTAGACAACGTAATGGCTACACAAGGATATCTTAATAGAGTTCGTAGAATCGCGTTAATTAACTCTGTTATTGATCAAAAAGTTCAAGAAGCAGTTGAAACAGGTATCTATTCTAAGAAAGACCTTCTAGATTGGATGAAACACCTTGCAGACGTAGAAGCTACACTAAAGCCACAAGTTAAAGGCCCGGCTGTAGCAATTCAAGTAAATAATTATGATAGGCTAATGAAAGACCTATTAGAATAAGGAGTTATTATGAGTAAGCAGCCTAGAGACGACTCAAACTACCCTATACCAGTTTTAAGCTTTTTGTATAATGGTGGTCAGCAGCTATCGTTATCAGGCGGCTCAGTTACTTCAAACGAATTTGCAAAGCATACTAGAGTAATATCTCTATACGCTACTACTGATTGTTTTTTTGAGATCGGTAGCAGCTCAATTATAGCAAATGTAGCTAACTCACATTTCCTTCCTGCGGGCATCTATATTGACGTATCTCTTGGTGCAGATACTAACTCTGCTCTTAATGCAAAGTATTTAGCAACCATCACCGCAGGAGGAGAGGGTATTCTCTATATAAGCGAGAGAATCTAATGAGTTTAATTACTAGTCTTAAGCTTGCGATTACTGCCCTAAATCGTTTTTTAATAACCACCCCCCAACCACAGGGAGATGGTTTTGATGTATTGCTCACTCAAGGCGAAGATGCTATACTCACTCAAAGTGGAATATTTATAGTTCGACAAACTGTTCAGTATGAGCTGTTAACTCAGGATGAGTTTACATTGATCACGCAGGATAATCGAATTTTACAAGTGGGATTCTAATGGCAAACGTAAAAATTACGGCACTAGAGCATCTCTCTAGTACTCAACTGGCACCAGAAGATGTATTCGTAATTGATGACGTTAGCGTCCTCATAACACGAAAGATTACTACATCTAACGTTACTAAATATATTAGTAATGCTATTGGTAATGCTTATGTAGTTGATAACAATCTAAAAAGTTTTGCAGCTTATGCAAATGCTAATGCAGCTACGCTTGCGTTAGCAATAGCTAATATCTCAGCTAATTTCTCTATAGCAGGTGATTCTGGTAGTGATGTTGTTGTAGTAGGTACTGAAACTTTAACTTTTCGCGGACAGCAAGGTATTAATACTGCTGTAGGCTCGAACGAACTAATTGTAAGCTTAGCAAATACTGGTGTAAGCCCTGGAATATACGGTGGTACTAGCGGTACTATAACACAGGTACCTGTACTTACAGTAGATGCTCAAGGTAGAATCAGCTCAGCTCAAAATACAACTATTGAGATAGACTTTGCACCAGTATACTCTAATGTATCACTAGTTCAAGATAACGTTGCTGCAGCAGAAGCAAATGTAACCGCAGTAGAGCTGCGCAGAGCTTCTAATACTTTTTATAGCTACAATACTCATTCAGTAGTTAGCTATGCTAATATAGTTCCACAAACAGATAATGTACAGACTCTAGGCACTCCTACTTCTCGTTGGGCAGATGTGTATGTAGGTCCTGGATCGCTATACATTGGATCTATGCAGTTATCTACTATAGAGCCGAACAGTTTAAAGCTAACAGACTCAAACGGCGCTTTTACTATCTTAGATACTAGTATACCTAATATCTCTACTGCTCTTAGTAACGTAATTACTAGTAGTAATACTCTTACAACAGATGTTGGAGACCTTACTACACTAGTAACTACCGTAAAAACAAATCTAGTTTCTGCTATTAATGAGGCAGCTAGTGCAAGAAATTTTGATACTATAGGTATTGGTACTTACGAACTAGCTGAGCAAATTACTAGTAATGTATCATCTGCAGGAGCTATAATTTTTAGTATGCCTAAAACTGATAAACATTTTGCTAAGCTATTAATTAATGTTGAAGATTTAACTTATGGACAATACCAAAGTTCTGAATTACTATTAGTACAAGATGGAAATGATTCTAGAATAGTAGAATATGGTATAGTATTTACTAGTACTAATCCTATCGCTAGTTACGAAACTCTGTTTCAAGACAGTAATGTGGTAGTACGTGCTACAGCCCTTAGCTCAGATAACAGAATACGCGTTTTACGAATAACAATATAAGGAGTGAGTTATGACTCAAAAAGATTTTAAAGTCAAAAATGGCATTATAGCGGGTGGTAATATCACTTCTAATACAAATGGTTTCGTTTTTGATTATACCGCAAATACCTTAACAGTTGGTGGCTCACTAGTCGCTACAGCTAGTACTGTAAATACAGTACAGTCTAACTTAGCTACGCTAACTACTTCTGTTAACACTATCAAGGCCAACGTAGACTCAGTATCAAGTAATGTAACTACACTAACTAGCTCTGTTAACACTATTAAGGCTAACGTAGATTCAGTAGCTGGAAATGTTACTACGCTAACTAGCTCTGTTAATACTATTAAGGCTAACGTAGATTCAGTACAAAGTAACGTAGCTAGCCTGACTACTTCCGTAAATACTATTAAAGCTAACGTAGACTCTGTGCAGAGTAACGTAGCTACTGTTTCAGGTAGCGTAAATACTGTACAATCTAACTTAACTACGCTAACTACATCAGTTAACACTATTAAAGCTAACGTTGACTCAGTAGCAGGCAACGTTACTACATTAACTAGCTCTGTAAATACTATTAAAGCTAACGTAGACTCTGTTCAGAGTAACGTTACAACACTAACTACTTCAGTTAACACTATTAAAGCTAACGTAGACTCTGTACAGAGCAACGTAGCTACCGTTTCTGGTAGTGTAAATACTGTACAGTCTAACCTTACTACTCTTACTACATCAGTTAATACTATTAAGGCTAATGTAGACTCAGTCCAAAGTAACGTAACTACACTTACTACTTCTGTTAACACTATTAAAGCTAATGTCGACGCAGTTCAAACTAACGTTGCGGCTATTATTAGTGGTGCTAGCCAGTTTACTGGTAATATTACCATGCAGAAGGACCTGACTGTTCAAGGTAACCTAGTTATAGGTGGTGCTACTACAACAGTACTAACTACTGATACTGTTATTAAAGACCGTGTTATTACACTATCTAATGGTGCAGTAACAGGAACTTTTGATAGTGGTATATATATTAGCAGAGGTACCTCAGGTAACGTATTTGTAGGTTTTGATGAGAGCGCAGATCAGTTTGTTGCTGCTTATACAAACGATGCCGGTAGTAACACTGTTACTGACTATACTTTAGTAGCTTACGCTAACGCTCACTTTAACAACCTAGTTGTAGACGGTACTGTAGATGGAGTAGACATTAGTGCTCTTCAAACTGGTGTAAACGGTATACAAGCTAATATTAACTCTGTAGCTGGTAACGTCACAACACTAACTAGCTCTGTTAACACTATTAAGGCTAACGTAGATTCAGTAGCTGGAAATGTTACTACGCTAACTAGCTCTGTTAATACTATTAAAGCTAACGTAGATTCGGTACAAAGTAATGTAGCTGCAATCTCTGGCAATATAAACACTGTACAGTCTAATCTTACTACGTTAACTACTTCAGTAAATACCATCAAAGCTAACGTAGACTCAGTAGCTGGAAATGTAACTACTCTAACTACCTCTGTTAACACTATCAAAGCTAACGTAGATTCTGTAGCAGGTAACGTTACAACGCTAACTACTTCAGTTAATACTATTAAAGCTAACGTAGACTCAGTAGCTAGTAACGTAACTAACCTTATAAATGGTACTACTGCGTTTACTGGTAATATTTCAGCACCACGAATAGTACTAAATACTCAACTACAAGTAGGTTCTAATGTTACTAGCAGTGTAGGTACTGGTGCTACTACTATATTTACTTTCCCTGGTACTACTTATCGTGGTGTAGAGCTTACTATCCTAACTCAGGATATTACTAACTCTGCATATCAACTAAGCAAAATGCTAGTAGTTCACGACGGTACTATTGTAGATTGGACAGAGTATGGCATAATTCACACAGGAGCAGACGTACTAACTTCTTTCTCAGCTGCTATAGATGGATCTGATGTAGTTACAATCGTATCTACTGGCGGTAGCGCAAATAAAAAGATAACTGTAGCATCTCACTACTTTATTCAATAAGACTGGCGGATAAATGGGAATTGCGTATAATACTAGCATAGTAAAAGCTGGATTAGTGTTACATTTAGATGCAGCTAATGTAAAATCATACCCAGGAACTGGCAGCGTTTGGAAAGATTTGAGTGGCAAGAGTAATCATGCCACTCTATTTAATGCTCCTACATTTTCAAATGGTATTGTGTCATGGAATGGCACAAATCAATACGCGGAGGTAACCGCAAACCAAGACAGCCTTGATTTTAGTATTGAACAAACTGTAATTATTTGGATGAAACATTCATTCACTACTGGTAGGAGAAATCCTTGGGATCAAGCCTATGGTGGTTATGGAACCTGGACTCATGAGGCTGGAAGTAATATTAATTATTATTATGGTAGTTCTGGCGTCAATAACGTTCCCTACACCAATAGAGGAAGTGCGACGACACCAAGAGACGTCTGGAATATGACTGCAATAACTAGAAATGCTTCTATTGTAAATTGGTATCTTAACGGAGTTCTAAGCAATTCTGGTGCTAACGCATACCCATCACAACCTACAACATCTGCCAACATTAGAATTGCGACTGGGTATGCCGGTTACTGGCAAGGGGATATGGGTCAGGTAATCGCATACACACGTGCGTTAACTACTGCTGAAATCAAGCAAAATTTTGAAGCAATCCGCAGAAGGTATGGAATATGAGTTTAGGACACGGTTCTAGCATAGTTAGAAATGGGTTAGTGTTGCATTTAGATGCAGCTAATAAAAAGTCATATTCGGGAACTGGAACTAGCTGGAATGATTTGAGTGGCATTGGTAACAATGGTACACTTACTAACGGTCCCACTTTCAACTCAAACTACTTTACTTTTGACGGAGTGGATGACACTGTTAATTGTGGTCCAACTTCTCAAATCGGTAGCAGCCTGACAGGATTAACCGTATCTGTTTGGGTTTATCCTACTTCACAATCTGTAAGAATGATAATGGAAAATGGGTCGGATTACACTCAAAATACCTTTTATTTAACACAAGAAAATGCTAGTTATTTTACATTTGAAGTTTATGGAACAAACTATGATGTAGTATACTCGAATTACGTTTATCAATTGAATACTTGGTACAATTTAACAGGCGTGTGGAGTTCAGGATCGAGAGTTAATATGTATACTAATGGTGTACTTACTAATGGAACTAGGGGAGGCGTATTACAATCTTCAGTACGAAATGGTAATACTAATCTATTTGTTGGTAGCAGAGCGGGAACCCAATATCCATATTCTGGTAGAATAAATCAACCAATGCTTTACACACGGGCACTAACTGCGACAGAAGTAAATCAAAACTTCTATGCTACACGTGGAAGGTATGTATTATGAGCTGTGTATCTGGGACTAATATTGTAAATGACGGTTTAGTAGCATGCTTAGATGCTGCTAATGGTAGAAAGTCTACAAAAGGCTTCAAAAACTTACTTAATTTAAGCACCTGGACGTTGGGTACTGGCGGCGTAACAGGATTTAACGCTAATGGTAGTACCTCGGAAAATCAGAGAATATTAGATACAGGCCCTTTTGGTATATCTACTCTTGTTTGGGAAACACCTTCTAATGATGCAACAAGTGATGCAGACGGTGGTTGGAATTCTACTTCTATCAGTATTGATAGAAGTAGCATGTATAGGTTTTCTACATGGGTGCGTAAAAAGGATGTTATAGGTGATGGTAGATTTTATCTTGGTACCTATGGGCTTGATGCATCAAATACTAATATAGGTGTAATACGAAAATCAAATGGAGCGGTAGGATCAACGGATACCAATTTTTATTTTACATATCCTAAATTTGATACTGATCTAAACGGGTTAGTATCCTTAAATGAGTGGGTTCTTGTAGTAGGCCATGTTTGGCCAGAAGGCACCATAGCAGACGGACAATCTCATTTAGATAGTGGTATATGGAATACTTCTGGTATAAAACGTTATAGCGTTGCAGATTGTATATGGACTACGAATACTATATATACGCAGCACAGATCTTATCAGTACTATTCTACTACGACTAATGAAAAACAGCAATGGTATCAACCGAGAATTGATTTATGCGATGGTACAGAACCAACAATTTCAGAACTTATTGCAGGAGTCGGTTCTTACTGGTATGATATAAGCGGTAATAGGAACAATAGTGCTCTAATTAACAATCCAATGTATAATAGTTCTAATAATGGTTATATAAGTTTCGACGGAGTCGACGATTATATTACCATTCCTATTTCAGCAACTACCGGATCAATTTCATTTTGGTACTATTATAATGCCAACACTACACAGAAGCTGATCATGGGGAATTCCAGCAGTATGATTTATTGTGGCGGTAGTGCTGGTAATGGGCATTGGTATAATCAGTCAAGTGATTATAGTTTTGCCCTTAATTGGGGTAATACTTCACAGTGGTTACATATGTGTGGGGTTTATGACAGCGACACACATAATAGATTTTACATTAACGGACAATTAAACTTCTCATCAACATCGTATTCGATTCCTAAAGGATCTATATATTATGTGGCAGGCGGTTTTTATGTTGCACAAGCATGTAAGTTCGGCCAAATATCAACTTACAACCGTGCGTTAACCGTGGCAGAGGTAAAACAAAACTTTGAAGCAACTCGCGGAAGGTACGGTATATAATATAAATTTTAATTGCATAATAATCGTTATTGCACATTTATAGTTTGTATTATACAATAAATAAAATATACACGTGGGGAGAGTGATCCATGTCACAGAAATACTTTAAGGTTAAGACAGGGGTTTCTACTCCTTTAGTTAGTTTTACAAACAGTGTAAATTCTAATATACAAATTAGTTATTTAGACTCTAATACTTTATCATTTAGCGGTACTAGCGGTCAGTTATTTTCTATAACTGATTCTATGACAGGTACTATATTTGCTGTTAATGATATATCCGGCGTACCTTCTATTGAGGTAGACGATACCGGCGTTATACGCTTTGCTGAGACTTTTGGTAATGTACTTATAGGTACAGCTAATAATTTAAGTAATACTAAGTTATACATTAACGGCTCGTTAGGTTTAACTGGGGCTATTAATGCTAATAGCTCTGTAGGTACCGCAGGTCAAGTACTAACTTCTAATGGGTCTATCGCTTACTGGTCTACTACTGCTGATGCTAATTTAGTACAATCTAACTTAACAACGTTAACTACTTCAGTTAATACTATTAAAGCTAACGTAGACTCAGTACAAAGTAACGTTTCGGCAATACTGTCTGGAACTTCTACTATAAATAATCTTAGTATTACTGGTAGCTTATCAGCAAATGCTTCTATAGGTACCGCAGGTCAAGTACTAACTTCTAACGGTTCGATAGCTTACTGGGCTACTCCTAGTGGTGGTGGAGCTACTAATCTTACGTATTCTGCAGATGGGTCTACAGTTACTATATCATCAGATACTGGTACTGATGCTACCATTCTTGCTGCTAACTCCACTGCTGCCGGTGTTATGACTACAGGCATTCAGACAATTGCTGGAGCAAAAACCTTTAGTGGCGAAGTAACACTTGACTCATATAGCTCTATTAACGACCGCTTTTCTGTTATAGACGCACAAAGTTTTCCTAGTGGTTATATTTCTACTGGAGGAGATGGCAGTCTCGGTATATACTCCCAGTACAGTATAGGCGCCTCCTCTAGTTTAGGGCAGGTTGTAGGAACATTCTCTTTAGCAAGCTTATATACCGGAGCATACAGCCATAGCAATTCTACTGATGGGGATCTTATAGGAATTTATTCTTATGCACAAGGTACTGGCGGCGCTGGGACTTATATTTCAAAAGTTATAGGCGTACAATCCCGCGTAGAAGAAGGAACATCTGGTAAATTCTTAGAAGGTATTGGATTCAATTCTATTTACTACGGAAATATTGATACTTACTACGGATTTAAACAAAACGCACTAGAATTCGGCACAGCAAATACTGCATATGGATTTCATTCTAATATTACCGCTAATAGCAATGCTTTTAACTTTTATGCTGCTAGTACAGCTAAAAACTATTTTGCAGGCAATGTTGGCATAGGCGACACTGCCCCGGCTTATAAATTAAGCGTAAATGGTACGCTACTAGTTTCTGGGGATACTACTTTAAGTAACATTGCTCTATCCGGCGGTATATCTGCTAACAGCTCTTTTGGTACTGCTGGTCAGGTACTAACTTCTAACGGCTCTGTAGCTTACTGGTCTACGCCTGCATCTTCTGGCGGCGGCAGTACAGGCTTTGAGCAAATATTTCTTTTAATGGGGGCATAACATGGCTACAACTTACAAAGTATTAGGGCAAGTATTACCTGCTGCTACTACAAACACTACTTTATATACTGTACCTAGTGCTACTTCTACTGTTTGTAGTACTCTAGTTATATGTAATCAGGGTATTTCAACTACTTATAGAGTCGCAGTTAGGCCTGCCGGAGCGACTCTAGAAGCTAAACACTATGTTGTTTATGAGTCCGCGTTAAATCAATATGATACTGTGTTTCTTACCCTAGGTCTTACACTAGCTACAACTGATGTAATAACGGTATACTGTGGTACTGCGAACGTATCTTTTAACTTATTTGGTTCGGAGATAGCATAATGTCTATAAATAAATTAGGTTTTAGCTCAACTACAGTAAATTTACCTAATCGTACTTTATATGGTAATAGTTCTGTTGCTGGTACTAGTGAATGGGTACGCAATCCTTCTTGGCCGTCGTGTGTAGCTGCTTCTGGTAGCAATAAAATAGTCGGTCTGTATGCTGTATGGCCAGGAGCAGGGACTAACGGTACTAATGCAGGAAACTTTTTTGCAATGACTATATCTGGAGCTTATACTATTGACTATGGAGACGGCACCGTTACCAACTATGCTACGGGAGCTACGGCTTTATATGAATATCAATATAATAGTGCTGCTCTTGCTAATACTGACGCACCTGTCACTTTTACAGATGCCGGGGATTTAGTTACTCGTAATAATCATGGGTATACTGATGGCATGAAAGTACGATTTTATAACATAGTAGCTACTACTGGAATAACTACAGCACAGACATACTACGTAATTAATGCTACTACTAATACCTTTCAGATATCTTCTACTAGTGGTGGCGCTGCAGTAACTTTAACTACTAATGGCTCTGCTACTTTATTACCTTATAAAATAGCTACAGTTACTATAACACCTCAAGCGGGTAACAACTTAACTAGTGTTGATTTTTATGTTAAGCATACTCAAACTAGTTTAGTTAGTGGTTACTCTACTGGTTGGTTAGATATATCTATAGCTGGCTCTTCTATATCAGCATTAACTGTAGGTACTATCGCATCTTCTCCTAATGTTAGACATGGAATTTTAGAGCAGGTTACTATTAATGACTTGGGGTCTATTACTTCTTTTGCTTCTTTATTTGGCAGATGTTATGGATTAAAAAAAGTCGAGATTACTGCTACTCTATCCTCTCTTACTGATATGTCTAATATGTTTATAGAATGCTTCTCTCTACTGCACGTCTCTATATCCGATACGCCTGCAGTTCTAACTACTAGTTATATGTTTTATTTATGCTATAGCTTAAAAGAGGCGCCTATACTTAACACATCTACAGTTACCGATATGAGTTATATGTTTTATAATTGCTTTGCTTTAAGTAGTGTACCAGTATATAATACTTCTTCAGCTACTAACATGGGCAGCTTGTTTCGTACTTGCCTTCCATTACGGACTGTACCCCTACTCGATACTTCTTCGGTTACTGATATGTCTTTTATGTTTAGTAGCTGCAGTAGCTTAGAGACTGTGCCTCTGTTTGATACTTCTTCGGTTACTACAATGGCTAATATGTTTAGTAGCTGCAATAGCTTAGCGGCTGTGCCTCTGTTTGATACTTCTTCGGTTACTACAATGAATAGTATGTTTACTAACTGCTTTAATTTAGATAGTGTACCTTTATTTAACACAGCAGCTGTTACTAATATGGCTAGTATGTTTAGTAGCTGCTTTAGTTTACAGAGTGTACCCTTATTTAACACAGCAGCTGTTACTACAATGACTGCTATGTTCAACGGCTGTTATATATTAAATAGTGTGCCATTATTTAACACAGCAGCTGTTACTAATATGGCTAATATGTTTAATACTTGCTACTGTTTAACAACTGTGCCGTTATTTAACACAGCAGCTGCTACTACAATGGCTAGTATGTTTAGTTCTTGCAGAAGTTTAGAGAGTGTACCATTATTTAACACAGCAGCTGTTACTTCGATGTCTAGTATGTTTACTGGTTGCTACAGTTTAACAACCGTACCATTATTTAACACAACAGCTGTTACTACAATGAATGGTATGTTTAGCAGCTGCACTAGCTTAGAGACTGTACCATTGTTTAACACAGCAGCTGTTACTACAATGGCTAGTATGTTCAATGCCTGTTATAGTCTACAGTCTATACCTGCGTTAGTAACAACAGCTGTAACCTCTTCTACCAACTTTACAAGTATGTTTGCAGGTTGTGCTAATCTAGTTAGAATTGAAGCCAAAAACTTTAGGTTTACATTTTCAGTGACTAACTGTAAACTATCAGCAAACGCTTTAAACGAAATTTATACTAACTTACCCACTGTAACAGCACAAACTATTACTGTTACAGGAAACTACGGAATAACAGCAGATACTCCTTCTATAGCTACAGCTAAAGGTTGGACAGTAACAGGATAATAAAATGGAAAATACTTCAGGATTTTATAAACTAGATGGGGAGTTACTATATGGCCCTAACTTTGTACTTAATGCTAACTATGAGCTAAGACGTGAAACAAAAGATAATCACACGTATCCAGTAGATGGTTGGTATTGGTTTGATACTCTAGAAGAAGCAAACCAATATTTTAACTTAGATTCATAGGCAAAATAGCCCCACTAAAATAAAAACAGCGGTTCTGCTATATCTGTTAGTAACGCTATGCTCAAACTTCACACAAGCGCTCGCACAATAAAGCATAACGCTAATAACGAAGTTATTTAACTGGTACAGCTGTAATAATAGCACAGCTTTAACCAGTTAGCAACTTGTAAAAATTAAACTGTTGGTATAAGCGGAGCTTATATAGCGGGGGGTAACCTATAACTTTTTTAATTTGGACATTGCAATACCTGTTTGTTATTATAAAATATAACTACTACGGTAGTTATCTAAATTTAGTTCTTAGGAACTTTATAAGGATGAGTTATGGAACCTACTAGAGAGCTCGACCAGATACGAACAGAACTTAACAGGCTTCATGACCGTACTAATGCTACGAAGATAGATATTACTGCCCTTCAAGCTACTACTGAACAACGCTTTAATCATATTATAACTTGTTTAGAAGCTATGAGAGTTGATATGGAAGCTTTAAATGAATCGGTCATGTCTTTGCAAACCCTAGCTACTGAAGGTAGAACTTCTTTAAAAACACTATTATGGATTGGTGGGGCTGTAGCTGCCGTAACAACCTTTCTATTAACACTATATAGTTATACACCTAGATAATGAACACAAACTTTTTTAAAATACCAGTAGATAAGCTACTTCAAAAACTACCGACTCCTGTTGAATTTAATGAGAGTCAGTGGGCGATGATTAATGGGCTTAGCGAAAAGCGTTTCTGGGTACATATAGCAGGCCGTCGAACAGGTAAATCCTATTCGGCGGCCATTCTTGCATTTGCTAAGCTGCTAGAGCCTGGTCAGCAAGTAATGGTTGTTGCTCCTAACTTCTCGTTATCCTCAATTATCTGGGACTATGTTACTGATTTAATTAAACTTATGAACATTGAAGTAGATAAGTTTAACCAAAAAGATAAAGTAGTTAAACTAATTAATGGTTCTATATTCCGTCTACTATCTGCGAATAACCGTGACTCTCTAGTTGGTCGTGCTGCTAATCTACTAATTATTGACGAAGCCGCGATCATTCCTAATGATGAATATTTTATTCGTGACCTTCGTCCTGCTCTATCTACTTTTAAAGATTCTCGTTGTTTATGGATTTCTACTCCTCGTGGTAAAGGTAATTATCTTTACGACTACTATATGCGTGGACAAAACGAAGAATACGAAGACTGGGGTTCTGCAGTTTATACTTGGCGCTCTAATCCTAGACTATCTGAAAAAGACGTTATGGAAGCTAAACGCTCTATGACCCGTGCCCTATTCGCACAAGAATATGAGTGTGAGTGGACTACTACTGAATCGCAAATTTATGAGTTCCTGAATGATGAAAAGCATATTGGCGAATACCAAACTCAGAAGTTTGTAGAGGTTATTGCTGGCCTAGATGTAGGCTATAGAGATGAGAATGTTTTTGTAGTTATAGGCTTTGATGGCGAACGTTATTATGTATTAGATGAATACATATCAAAAGAATCTACTACTTCAGAACTAGCCCGTGTTATACAAGAGAAAATATCTGAATGGAGTATAGATAACATATATATTGATAGCGCTGCTCAGCAAGTGAAAGCTGACTTTGCGTACGATTACGATATATACACTACCAACGCTATTAAATCTGTTAATGATGGCATTAATTTTCTTCAAACTCTAATCGAGCATGATAAGCTATTATTTGATTCTACTGGTGCTACACATACATATCATGCTATGGCTTCCTATAAGTGGAATACTTCTACCGATATACCAAAACCCGTGCATGATTGGTCATCGCATCCGTCTGATGCTATACGCTACGCCTTATATACTCATCATAAGATGAGTAGTATTTCCATCTATAACTAATATCAAAATTATAAATTGGACAGAGACTTAAACTTAGCTATAATGGTACAAATATGTTTGATATAGAAGATTATAAAAAATATGTAAAATCTCAAGTAATAGCTAGAGCTATATATTTAAAAAAAGATATTACTAATGAACTGCTTACCGCATTATTTCAGTTTGAACAAGCTCCATCTAAATTTTTAGCACACATACCTAATAGTCGTATATCTGACTGTTATAAAAAGATGTTTGATTTATCTGATAAATCAAACAAGGTTTTAATGAATAATTGGTTTTTATATAAATACGGTTATAAGTACTGCACCTCCTGTTCTACAATTAAATTTTTAGATACTTTTAGCACTTCAAATAATTGTTGGGATTTAAAAACTAAATATTGTAGTACTTGTGTAAATAATAAGTCTTATGCATGGAATGCAGAAAATAAAGAAAAACGTAAACAAGTAGTTCAAACCTACCAGAAAAATAATAGAGAAGTATATAGACAAGCTTCTAAAAAATATAGGTTAAATAATTTAGACATAGATGCCGCTAAAACTGCTAAACGAAGAGCATTAAAACTGCAAGCAACTCCTAAATGGTTAACCACAGAACAATTCTTAGAAATACTTGCTAAATATAAAGAGGCCAAGTATTTAGAACAAAAAACAGGAATAAAGTATCATGTAGATCATATAGTACCTTTGCAAGGGGTTGCGGTGTGTGGACTACATGTTCCATGGAACCTACAAGTCATAACAGCTGAAGAAAATATAAGGAAGCACAATAAATGGCCGAACTAAAACGAGAAGCTATTAAAATGGTTCGAGACTTCATTAAAAAAGATTATAAAGCACGCGATTGTTGCTATATATGCGGTAGCACTTCTAATATAGAACTCCATCACTTATTCGGTGTCAGCGAATTATTTAATACTTGGTTGGACAAGAATAAGATACGACTAGATAATACTGTAGAACAAATGCTAGAACTACGCGTACAATTTAGCATCGACTGTGCCGAAGCCCTCGATAACACTAATTTATACAGTTTATGTAGTAAACATCATAAAATACTTCATAGCATATATGGACAAAGATACTCTAATAACATGGCTCCCAAGGTTAAAAATTGGTTAGAGCTACAAAAGGTAAAGAATGGCAGTTAAAGAAACCTCAGCTTGGAGACAGTGGATTTCTGAGAAGCTAAACCCAGCTCAGCCATCCATGGCTTCTCTGGAACCTTTTGCTTCTCCAGAAACTATTGTTGATTACGAGCAAGCTTATAGAGAAATAGAAATTATACACCGTGCGATCGAAATGGTGATCAGCGCGTGTGTAGAAGTACCTTTATTAGTTGAGGGTTCAGGACCTACTAAAAAACTATATAAGCTACTAAATATCAAACCAAATCCTTTTGAAGATAGAGTAAGACTGTTTAGAAGAGCGTTTCTAGATTATCATCTAGACGGTAACGTTTTCTTTTATTATGACGGTGAGTATCTATACCTATTACCTGCTAACGATGTAGAAGTAGTACCAGACTCAAAAACATTTGTGTCTCATTATAACTATCTAATATCGAATCAACGTTCTTCAGATTATTTCGGTTATTCTAAGCAGACAAGAAAATCTTCGTCTATCAGATTTGAAGCACACGAAATCATTCATATTATGAATGAAAACGAGCACTCAATATTCAGAGGTACTTCTAAATTAAAACCTAGTATTCGTTTAATAGAACTATACTATTATATGATTAACTTCCAGAGACAGTTCTTTAAGAACAACGCTCTACCAGGTTTTGTGTTAACTACTGATAATATACTATCTAAAAGAGTTAAAGAACGTCTATTAGAGGCATGGAGATCTACTTATACAACTATTTTTGATGGCGCACGAAATCCTGCTATTTTAGATGGCGGATTAAAGATTGACAAGTTTTCTACTGTTAGTTTTGGTGAGTTAGACTTTGAAAATTCTATAGAACGTATTCAACAAGATATGGCTAAAGCTCTTGGCGTACCTTATGTACTATTAAAATCTGGTAACAACGCTAATATTGATGCTAACCAAAAATTGTTTTATCTACAAACTGTATTACCAATTCTGAATCAGTTTTCAAGTGCTTTTACTCACTTCTTCAATACAAATGTTATAGTACGTCCAGATCGTTTATCGGTCCCAGCACTACAACCGGATAATAAAACTCAAGCTACGTACTACGCAACTCTAGTAAATACAGGTCTTATAACCCCAAATGAAGCTCGTGAGGGATTAAGATTTGCAAAACTCCCCGGACTTGATACAATAAGAATACCACAGAATATTACCGGGAGCGCCTCTGATCCCTCCCAAGGTGGTAGACCAGTAGAGTCTGACTCTACTACGAGCGAGGAAACAACTAATGACTAATAAAACATTTTATTTAAATAGTTCTTTCGAAGCTAAAGCCCTTTCTAAAGGCTCTAAATCTCTAAAAATTGCTGGTTATGCTAATACTACTGCTAAAGACCGTGCTGGTGACGTTGTTACTGCTGAAGCATGGGCTAAAGGAGTAGAGAATTTTAGACAAAATCCTGTTATGCTTTATCAGCATAAACATGATTGCCCAATCGGTCGTTTTGACAAGATTACAGTCGATAAAAAAGGTATTTATGTTGAAGGCACTGTAAGTGAAGCAGCAGAAAAAAATCACGGTATTCACACTCTAATTAAAGATGGAGCACTTAAAAGCTTCAGCGTAGGATTCAGAGTTAAAGATGGTAAGTATAATCATAACGATGATACTATGCTTATCACTGATGTTGAACTACTAGAGATATCTGTTGTAAGTGTGCCTTGTAATCAAGAATCCTTATTTAGCTTACGTAAGAGTTTTGATTCATCTGATGACTATCGTTCATTCGTAGAATCTTTTGCTCCAGCTACTGCTGAAGAAGTAAAAATGATGCAAGGTATTAAAGCTGGTATTACTGATATTTGTGAAGGCCACTATCATACAATTGAGATAGATGACCAAGGTAATGGTGTAACAACCTACGCCTCACACATGGAAAACCACTCACACCGTGTTGTTAACGGTGTAATCCAGGAAGTTGATGGACATACTCACTGCATTACGATGGTAGGTGTTCCAAGTACTTCCCCTGAGGAAGGTGAAGAAATGAACGAAAGACCGTTATCTCCATCAGAACAAGAAGTACTAGGTAATAAAGAAATTACCGAAGTAGAAGCTAAAGCAATAGATACTATTGTTCTTGAAGCAGAAACTAAGACTATTGAAACTGAAATAGAAGCTAAAACTGCAGAAGTAGAAGAGACTAAAGCTACTGATACTGAAATCGACGCTGTCGATGCTACTGCAGAAGTTGAAGAAGAACTTGTAATTAGAGATCCTAATGAGAGAATCCCTTTTGTAAACCTACTTTCTACAGAAGTTTCTAAAATTAAAACAGGCGACCTTGTAAATTATAAAGAAAAAATCTATAAGGTTACTGAGATTGCTACTGCCCAAAGCCCAATCTTTAAATTTTTAGAAGTTGACGCAAACGGTGAACCCTGTGATAATACTCTTAATGTGAATGCAGAAGAAATTTCACAATTCAATAAAACCACAAAGACTATAAGTGAAGATAAAGTTTCAGAAAAAACTATTAACGAAGCGCTTCACGAAGATTCAACAAAGGAGAACGACCAAATGGCTGAACAAGTCGTAGAAACAATCGACCTAAGCTCTGCTAAGGCAACTCAGGTTGAGGCTAAAAAAGACGTAGCTACAGCTAGCGTCTCAGCGCCTAGAGTTGCTGATCTAGTTGAAAAAACTGGTGAAGCTATTCTTAAAGAAGCTGACGCTCAAGCTAAGTACGGTGATTATACACCTGCCGCAACCGAGCAAGTAACTGAGCTAAAGTCTCAGATTGCAAAATATAAAGATGAGATCAAGGCTCTACAAAATAGCAAAATGCTATACGCAGAGAATTCACGTTCTACATCTCAATTCTCTGAGAAAGAAATGGCTAATGCCGTTCTTCTCGCAAAAATGCTAAACAAGCGTGATGTATTCGATACCAAATTCGGTAATCGCATGAAAGCTGTTACTACAGTTGATATGTTCCTATCTAACTTCTCTTCTAACATCTACACTGAAATGGAACAGCAACTAGTTATTGCTCCTATGTTTAATCGTCTAGCAGTAGACGCCAAGACTTTCCGTGTACCAGTTGCTGATGAAGATACTGATGGCGACGTTGCAATGTTCAAGTCCGGCACTTTTGCTACTGGCATTGGTGACCTAACTAACGTTCCAACATCCAACCAGAACACTATCGCGTCTGTAGACTTCACACCACACAAGTTTATGGCAACTACTCACCTAGCAAAAGACGAAGAAGAAGATACAGTTCTTCCTCTACTAGACTTCCTACGTGCTGCTGCTACTCGTCGTCTAGCTCGTGCTATCGATAAGTCCATTCTACGTGGTACTGGTGCTCTAACAGGCTTTACAGCTTCCCCAACTAATACTATTTCTGCTGGCACAGGCTACGCTTCTGTTATCACTGGTATTACAAAGCTAGCTGCTAACGCTTCTCTAGCAGTTCCAACAGGTTCTTCAACTGATAAAGCTGACCCATCTGATATCGCTTCTGCTCGTACAGCAATGGGTAAGTACGGTCTACAGCTAGGTAATGATCTAGTTTATGTAACTTCTATCGAAGGCTATAATAACCTAGTAACTACTGCTGACTTCCGTACAGTTGATAAGTTTGGTCCTAATGCTACTTACCTAACTGGTTCCGTAGGTGCAGTTTACGGTATTCCTATCGTAATCTCTGAATTCCTAGACGGAGTTGGTACTACAGGTAACCACCTAGGTACTCTACTTTACAAGCCTGGCTTCATGATTGCTGAGCGTCGTGGTATTGAGATTGAATCTGAATACGAACCACGTCAACAAGTAACTGCAATGTACATGAGTACTCGTTTTGACTTCAAGGCACTAACTACTAACTCTGGTGCTGCTCTTGATGCGACTAAGTACGCTTACGCAGTTAACGTTACTGCTGGCTAATATTAACGCTTACATTGTTAAGGTTAAAGGGGGAGGCGGTCAAACGCCTCCCCTTATTCAATAAAAAGGTAGAGTATTATGACAGAACGTTTTGAAGAAGATTTAGGGAAATATACTTATGTTACTTTACCACAAGTAAAGGACTATCTAAGCATATCTAGCAATACACAAGATGCTAGACTATCGAACATTGTATTTTACGCTGCCGGAGTCATAGAACATTATATAGGCCAAGAAATTTTAGCTAATGATTATGTAGAGATTTTTGATGGCGGTGTGTCCTCAGTATTTGTGAGTAGACTACCTCTAAGTAATGTTTATCAAGTTACAGAGTTTAATGGGTATGAGCACGCTATATTAGTTGATCCATCTACAATAGGTGTTCCTAATAGGACAGCGGATAATACCCTAACAATAGAATTTAAAAATAATGCTAGAATTACTGATAAAGTTAAGAAATTTGGGCAATCTAGCTTAGAGCTAGGAACTAATGACTACATTATGTCTAGTGTAGTACCGGAAAACCTTCGTTTTGACGAAGGAGATTTTACTATAGAAATGTTTGTAAGAGTAGATGACGCAACGTTAAGTAACGTTACTTTATTTGCTATAAATACTGACGCTGCTAATTATATGAAATTAGACTTAGCTAGCGGGTATGGGCTATCATTTGAGTCAAATGTAACTGGTGTATCTACTAAAGTGCTAGGAGCTAATAATAGTATCGAGAGTCAGCAATTTGCAAAACGTAAATGGGCTCATGTTGCTGTAACTAGACGTCTAGATGACGAAAAATTATACCTACACTATAACGGAAACTTAATTCAGTCTGCTAATTATAGTGTAGAAGAGCATACATTTACTTCAAATATACAAATTGGTACTACTTTTGCTGGCTATATCGACGAATTAAGAGTTTCTAAAAGTGCTAGATATACTAGTTCTTTTACTGCTCCTACTCATAGATTTAGACCTGACGAAGATACAGCAGTATTAATTCACTTTGATGAGAAACATGGAGCTACTGTTGCCAAAGATGTACATGCTGAGCCTAATGAATATAATTTTGCTAGAGATACTGGTGAAATAACTCGCGATGTAGGTACTAGAAATGTTAGACGTACTTATAAATCAGTACGTACTACGTACCCAGCTCTATCTTTAGTAGGTCCTCCAGCTTTCCACCCTTTTCCGAATGGGGTTAGGGTTGAGTACCGTGCTGGTTATGAACGTGATAACATCCCTTATGATTTACAACTAGTAACTTTAGATTATATTAAGACTCTATATAAACAAGAGCAATCTAAGAAAGCATTTAGTTTTGAAGGTGAGCGCGGCGATAACTATGACCTATCTGGTAATTTCCCTCCGCATATACGTAGAGTTTTAGATCTTTATAGGATTATAAAATAATGTTAAAGATTGACTATCGTAATTCAGTTACCTACGGCGGTAAAAACTACGCTAGTTTGGTAACTTTTTTAGCAGCTAGACGTATACTAGGAGCTAATCGTTTTAAATTTAAAGATAGTAATCAGTCCCTATCGTCAGGTATAAATAGTGCGTATACGCATACAGGTAATATACTCGATGCTTTAGTAGCTTCAGAGTTAAATGCTAGATACGTAACAGGAACTGCTGGTAGGGGTGTTATCTTTGATAACATTATAATCAATGATGATAAGACTTTTAGTGTATCAGAAAATAAACTAGTAAGCTCTGTTGTTGACGCTTCTGGTATAGTAGAGCGTGTTAGTAAAATTAGTGTAGCTGGTGGTGAGGGTATCAATTTATCAGAAGGTACTAGAAAGTTCTTTACAGGTGAGGACTTTGATGTAACTGCTATTACACTAGGTAATGGTGATAAAAGCCCCGTAGATATTAGTAATGCTAAAGGGGTAGTAGAAGTTTCTATATCTAAGTACTTTATAAGCGAGCTATTGAAGAATAAGAATAATCAAGACAAACTAAAAGCACTTATAGGTGGTAATTCTAAGGCAGCAGAAGCAATACGTAAAAACTTTGAATTTAAGTCTAGTGCTATTAACGTAGTTCTAGATATTAATGGACGCCCAGCTATTCGAACTATCGGCTGGTCTTGGAAAGATATTGTATCAAATCCAAAAGCTCGTATATCTGTAAAACCTGATGGTGCTGGCGGCGTTAACTTTAATATATACTTTACTCCTGCTGCTGTAAAAGATGCTTTAAATAAAGCTAAAACTATTTATATTGCAGAAGATAAAGGTATTAGTGACGCGCTAGCTAAGTCTCTTAATGACCAACTAGCTGCTTTTAGTCCGGAAGTGATTGATTTTTTAAATACTTATAGTGTTCAAATAAAACATAGCTATAGTACTGATTTATATTCTGGAAACATAAAAGATACTTCTAAAATTAAAGTAGAAGCATCTAATGAGAGTACAGGTCAAAAGTTTATCTCTAATGCTCAGTGGACAGTACTAGTACAGCGTAGATTAGGAGATACCATGCTAAGTTTCGGAGATCCTGAGCCTCCTGATTTAAAAGAACGCAGTGGTCGTTTTCGTCGTAGTGTAGATATACAAGCTAATTATAGAACTAAAACTTTGCAGTATACATATAACCCATTATATAGATCGTTAGAGCACTATGGCTATCATCCTGAACAGCAAATAGAGCGTTCTATTAGGCAAGTAGCTCAGGAATTATATACACAAAATTTTAATATACTACGTCGCGGAGGTCTAGCATGATATTTAATAGACGCACAGAGATAGTACAGTACCTAGTCAGTCGTTTAAAGCAAATAGACGGTGCTATATCACCATATGATGGTAATTACGCCTTCAAACATAACGTGTTTAATAATGTATTCCGTCAAGTAAAATTTCTTGATGAAGTAAATGACTTTCCCTCTATTTACTTATCTGCTGGAACCGAAATTAGAAATTTTCAATCAGAAAATTTGACGGTAGCTTCATTAACAGTTATTATAAGAGCATACGTATATGGAGAAGATAACTCTCAATCTCTAGCTGATGACTTAGTTCAAGACATTGAACATGTCATTTATACTATTGGCGATAATCCTGATATGGGTATATTGGATATAACAATACAAAATATAACCGAAGATGAAGGCTTGTCGTTTCCGTATGGTATTGCAGAAATTGAGTTATCAGTGGTCTATAGACTAGAATATTAAGGAGAATAAAATATGGCATCTCTTAATCTACAAAGAAATTCAGAGGTATTTTTCTCTACTGTTGACTTAATCAATGGTGGGGCAGTAACATCTATGACTCCGGCAAATACTTGGAAACTAGAAGTATTAGCTGGTTTTGCTGCTACATCTTCAGCAGCTACTCAAGATATTACATCATTAGAATCTGGTACTACACCAGACCGTTCACAACAAAGATTTAATACAGCTTTAAACCCGGCTGATTGGAATCTACAAGTATATCTACGTCCAACTGGTGTAGAAACAGGCGCTACTGCGGGTACCACAGGTGCTGGAACTACTGCTACTGGTAACGTACGCCCTGTTGCTGACTGGTTCATGTGGCAAGCTCTTGTATCTAATACAAAAGTAGCTAACGGTACTGCTGAGCAGTCTGTATGGGCTACTGGGGGTAAACTTCAGACTACTAACGTAGCAGCAGGTGTTGGCTCACACTCTAGTCGTACTAACTTTGCTACTGCACAAGAAAATCACATGTACTTCCACCTAGATAACGTAATTTATCAGGTATCCAATGCTACTGTTAATCAAGCTACAGTAGACGCTGGTATTGAAGAAATTGCTACTGTTACTTGGACTGGTATGGGTACGACTCTAAAAGAACTAACTGGTACTCCACGCGATAACGCTGTGGCAGTATTCGGCGGTATACTAAATAACGGTACTACTGTTACAACAGCAAATGCCAACGTAGCTACCGCAGCTACTTCTTCGTACCACCCATATAACTTAGCTAACGTAGCTGGTTCTACTCAGACTAACTCTTTCATTAAGAACCGTCTAAGCGCTATCGAATTCCACCACAAGCCTACAGCAGGTGGTGCAGACGTTAAGTATGTATTCCCAGTAACTGCTCTAACTTTTGACTATACTAACAATATGACATACCTAACTCCAGAAGAACTATCTGCGTTAAATGCTCCTATTGGTCAATTTGTTGGCACTCGTGCAGTAACAGGTAGTGCTACTATGTATCTACGCGCAGGTGATACAGAATCTGCTACTTTCTTAAGAAACATTGCTAATGATACTAGAACTTCTTCTTCTGCTACAGCTAACGCTAACCTTATTATTGGTGGTTCTGTAGCTCCTTATGTAGCTTTCCAGCTAGATGCTGTACAGTTTGAATTCCCACAAATCGCTATTGAGGATGTTATTTCTCTAAGTGTAAACTTTGTAGGTCAAGAAACTACTGCTAACAAAGGAAACGGTGGCGAAGTTACTATTTTTGCTAAAAAGTAATTAAACTATTTCTGAGGGGAAATATCGTTTTAAACAACCAGAGAGCGTCTATCGGCTTGCGAAACAAGGTTTCCCCTCACCTTGCTTAGCAGATTCCCCGATGGACGCTCACTTTTATAAAGAGGGCTACAATGAGTAAAATTAAATCACTACTAGTTAAAGAAACATCTACTTGGGTAGAGTACCCAGATATTGATGGTTTTGAGGTTAACCTACGTTACCTAACTAGAGAAGACCTATTAAAGGTTAGAAACGCAAGTTTAACACTTAAGTTTAACAAGCGTACACGCCAAAAAGAAGAAGAGGTAGATAGCGCCAAGTTTATTGAGAACTACGCAGAACGCGCTATCGCAGGTTGGAGAGGTTTAAAGATTAAGCATCTACCTCTATTAGTTCCTGTAGATATCACAGGAATGAATCCTAATGAAGATGTAGAGTACTCAGAAGAAGATGCTGTTGAAATGCTTAAGAACTCACCTGCCTTTGACCAATTTGTGAGTGATACACTAAATGACTTTGAGCAGTTTTCACGCAAAAAGCAGGAAGATAACTCAAAAAACTAACAGAATACCTCCGTAGCTCTCTAGGCGGCGGAGGTATTAACACAGAACAGTACCTACTAATGTGTGAGCAGATGGGTTGGGAGCCTGATGAAAAACAGATGCCTCTCGACCCAGCCTCCCTATCTGACAACTGTCAGTATGCACTAATCCTGTTAAATGCTTTACCAGATAAATGGGATGGTATGAGTGGTGCGTGGTTTGGTAAAGACTATAGTGGATTATCTGCTATAATGGATATATATGAAATAGAAGATCGTAGAGAAGTTTTTGAGCTACTACAAGTAGCAGAAGCAGAACTAGGTAAACACTACGAACAAAAGCGTAAGGAACAAGAATCTTTAGCTAAAGCAAAGAGAGCACGATAAGTGGGAACATTTACCAACATACTTCAGACAATTTTTACTAGTACTGGATCTAACGAAGTACTAGCTGATACCGAGCGTTTAGGACGAGCTCAAACTCGCTTAGGTAATAGCAGTGCTGGTACTGGTAGACAGTTTGCTGCGCAGGCTTCTGGTCTAGGTGGTTTAGTAGCTGCTTATGCTGGCGCTGCTGCGACTAGTTTTGCTCTTACTGCAGCTTTTGATGCGTTAGCTAAAAGCGCGCGCGCTGTCCAAACTATACAGGGTGTTGATACTCTTGCGGCTGGAATAGCACAGTCTGGTAGCCAAATTTTAAAATCAGTTAGTGAAATAACTAAAGGTCAACTAACACTTACTGCTACGGCTGAGCAAGTAAACTTAGCTCTGAGTGCTGGTTTTAGCGGTAATCAAGTAGAAGAACTAGCGAGTGTTTCTTTAAAAGCTTCAAGAGCTTTAGGTAGAGATTTAACTGACGCTATGACTCGTGTAGTACGAGGTTCTGCTAAAATGGAAACTGAACTTCTAGACGAACTTGGTATATATACTAAGATAGAGCCTGCTACACGAGCATACGCCGCTGCTCTTGGAAAAAACGTATCGGCTCTATCAGAATTTGAGCGTCGTCAGGCTTTTGTAAATGCTGTTATAGCAGAAGGGCAACGTAAGTTTAGCTCTATAAATACTACTGTCCCTACTTCTGCTGAGCAGATCGAAGCTCTTGGGGCAAAATTATCTAATATGGCTACTCAGTTAGGTAGTATATTAGCTGATATGCTTGCACCGTTAGCTACAGGTGTTGTAGATAATGCTGCTGCTGCTTTTGGTGCTTTCGGTATCGTACTATCACTAATTGCGGGAAAAGGCGTACAGCTATTTACTGCTAGTGTAAAAGCTTTAGAGCATACGTTACTTAATAGTCTACGAACTAACGAAAACACTTGGAGAGCAAGACTTAAAATAACTGACGCTGTTATTGCAGCTACTAATGCAAATAGAGATTTAGCACAGTCAGTTCTGCGCTTAAATACTGCTGAAAAAGCTTCACTTGCTAATATACAGCAAACTGCATCTAGTCGATCCTTAACACGAGCAGAACTAAAAGACTCTAGTAAACTATTACAAAATAACCTAGCCCTACTTAAAACAGAACGCCAGGCTATTAAGGATTCTAGTGCAGCACAACGTGATGCCTATAGAGCAACCCTACAAGCAAAGAGCCAAGCTGCCGCAAGAGTAGAAATTGCTAAAGCCCTACCTCAAGGTGGTGGTTTTGGTACTCCTTTATTTATTGCTAGAACTACAGCTATTAATGCAGCAAAGACTGCTTTACGTAAAGCTACAGAAGCTGAACTACAACTAAAACCTGCAATAGATGCCACTAGAGCTTCGCTAACAGCTAACATGGCGGCTATAGTCGCAAACACCAATGCAATAAATGCTAATAAAGCCGCTGTAATGGGTTGGAGAGCTTTACTAGCTGGAGCTGCTACTTCCGTAATTACTCCTTTTATTAAAGGATTAAGTAACTTAGGAAATACTTTTGGGTTTGTTGTTGGTAAAGCTTCTAGCTTATTCTTTTTAGTTAGCATGTTTCAACTTGTTGGTAGTGCTATCGCTAATGCAATCGGTAAAGGAGAAGAATTTAATGCTTTCTTCTCTAGCTTAGGTAGTACTATAACTAGCTTAGTGTCTGACGCTAAGGGTAAGGCTACAAAAAACATAATACTTGGTATATCTGCTGGAGCCCTTGCTGATCTAGAAAAAGTAGATAAAAAACTAAGAGATACAGAAAAATTCTCATTTAAACAGACTTCTTTTTTTGGTGTAGATATAAAGATAGAAAAAACTAAAGAAGAACTAGTTAGTGAAGTATCTAATATGCTAGTAGACGCTGGAGATACAGGAAGTAAGAGCTTTTGGTCTTCTTTTACCTCAACTAGTGCTGCTGTTGTTGGTGTAGCAGGTGCTGCTATTGGGGGTCCTTTAGGCGCTGCTATAGGTACTGCTGTTGGTGCGGCTATTGATGCAGCTTTCTTTAGTACAGATACAGCTGAAGCTCTAGCTACTAAATATGGTAAAGATATCAATGATAAGTTTGGATCTCAAATAGCCCAACTACCGCAAGACGTGCAAGCGGTAGCTATTAGAGCATTAGCACAGATCCAAGATAAATATGGTGATAAAGCTTTATTCGACCCTGCTGCACGAAGTGCAAAAGAACTTCAGGAAAGTCTAGTATTTGCAAGCGTAGAGGCATTAAGAACTGTTGAAGCTATTCAGCAAGTATCCTCCGCTACAGCACAAAGTGCTGCGGAGGTACAAAAAAACTTTGATTTTATTCCTGCACAAGATGGGATTGATGGTATAGCAACTAGCCTATCTTATGTCTCAGAAGCTATTACTTCTATAGGTAATCAGGAGATTAGATTTTTATTTGTAGATGATATGAATGAGCAGTTAAAAGGAGTTCTAAATACTGCAGTTCTAACAGGAAAGTCTTTAAAAGAGGCTTTAAATATAGACTCTATTAGTATACCTTCGCTACTTGGTGCTAATACCACTTATACTGGTACTGAATTAGATCGTCTAATGCAGGACTTTAGTGCAAAAATTAGTGAGGGATTATCTGCTGGTAATACCTTAGATGATATTGTTTTAGATTTAAAAACTAACGGAAGTGATGCAGATAAAGCACTTATAGCTTTAATGGGTGATTCTAGTACCTTAGGTGGCGTAGTAACTACTTTAAGCGAGTCTTACTACAAACTATCTGGGGCTATAAACGCTGTACAGAATACCTCTTTACAGGCTTCACAAGTACTTAAAACCACTAATGACGAATATACTCGTGGAGTTCTTACCTTAGAAAAGTTTAGTCAAAATACTAGTAATGTTAAAGATGCGTTACTAGGTGCAACACGTCAGCTCCCTTCTATAGCAGAAGCACTGCAAAAAGCTGAAGAAGCTTTTACCCAAGTACAGAAAACAGGAACACCTGAACAGAAAAAAGCAGCAGAAGCTACTTTAAATGCTGAACGCTTAAGATATTCTGTTTTAGAGGATAGTATACGTGCAAATCAATCTATACTAAAAGAGATGTTACTGCAAGAAGATTCTATGAAACAGCAAATAGAGCTTACTGCGTTTTTAAAAGAACAAGGTAAAGGAGTACTGTCAGATATAGAGTTTAATTTTCAACTAGCTACTGCAGGTGCTAAAGACGCAAAAGCTGCATCGGTAGACTACTTTAAAACATTAATTGCAAATAATAAAGCAGCTTCTATAGAAGCTGCAAATTATCAAGCTAAAATTCGTGAATATTTAAAAAGTAATCCCGATATAGCAGACAATTTATCTGTAGCAGAAACAGCTGCCATCATGGGTGCTAGCTTACAAAATATTAATCAAACTAGTGAAGCATTAAAAAATGTAGATCCATATGTAAGAACATTTATTGATGATCAGATACAGATTATAGGCTTAGTTGAACAAGCTAGCCAGGATGCTCTCGGTGTTGTTGATATGAGTGCTGACGCTATGAAAAAGATAGGTCAACAAGCTGCTATTGAGATAATTAGCTTAGCAGAGAAATTTAAACAAGAGGTAACGAGTCAGATTGAGGAAATCACTACTTCATTAGCAGACTTACAAGTACAAGATAATATAGCAAAAATACAATTTGAAATAGATATGCTAGATGTTCAAGCTAAAGGTCAGCAAGCAGCTTTTCAGTTTGAGAAAGCATTTAAAGAAAACCAAATTCAGCTTATAGAGCTTAAAGTTGATAATAAGAAACTCGAACCGACTCAAGGTGCAGAGCAAATCAACCAGCTAAAAACCGAGATACAAGCTATACAAGAAGCTGCTATAGCAGCAGAACGTGCAGCAATACAAGAGCGTTTTTATAAAGAGAACGAGTTAAGAATTGCTGATTATAATGCTACTTATGCAAAAATTAAAGCAGAAGGTGAGCAGCTTAAAGCTAAATTTCAAGCAGAGTATAAACTTTTATCTGATGTTGCAAGTGTATACTCTAGTATCTCTACACAAATGAGTACTGCTATAACTAATGGTGGAAATGCTGCAGGGCAGGCTATAGTTAACGCAGCTAACACGGCTGCACAAACTTTAGGAAGTGCTTTAGGTCCTATAGGCAAGTTATTAGGTTTAGGAACAAAAGCAGCAGCTGGAGTATTTACCCCTGTGCAGGCACCTACACAAGCTGCTAGTATGATATCAACCCCTGCAGGTATGATAGAAACTGATCCAGTTAAGCTAGCTCTAAAAGATGCCGAAAACAGCATGATTACTTTTGGTAAGGTAGTCGATAAAGCTACTAAAGAGAAGTTAGATATGGCTACACAAGCTTATGTAAGAGAGCAACAATTAGCTGAGGCTAATTATGCCGCTATGAAGGCTGATATAGCTAGACGTACAGATCTTAGTGCACAAGAGCGTGCTATCATGAATGAAGAGAATGAGAAACGCCTAAAAGAAGCTAAGGAAGCTGGCGGTGGCGGAGATGCTAAACTATCAGAAATTGATAAAAAGCTACAAACTCTATTTGATTCCATCAAAGGACATATAGAATCAGCTCTTATGGGACTAAATGACCTAATCTTTTATGGAGAAGGTAATTTTGGTGACATTATGGGTAACTTGTTTAAATCAATCCAACAAGATTTCTTTAAACAAACTGTAGCAGACCCGCTTTCTAACATGCTTACTAAAACTATATTTGGTTCACTTGGAGTAAGCGTAACTAAAGGTGAAAAAGGCTTAACCTTTAATGCTTCTGATAATAGTCTATTAGTGCGTGTAGTAAACGCAGCTGAAATAGGATTAGGTGGGGGCGGCGTACTAGGCTCTACTGATCCTAACGATCCTGCTACTACAGGTATTATGGGTTGGATGCAGAATCTATTAGGTAAAGGCGGACCTTTAGCAAATATGTTCACTGGTCTCTTTGGCGAAGATGGCATACTATCAGGTATTATCAATGGATTTGGTAGCTTCTTAGGCTCTATATTCAAAGCTATATTTGGAGGTATATTTGGCGGTGGTTTTGGTGGAGGTAAGGTTACTGGCGGTATAATGCATATGGCTCAGGGTGGCGTTGCGGGCTCTTCGGCCCTACGTCGTGACCGTATACCTGCACTTCTAGAGCCAGGTGAGTTTGTTGTGCGTAAGCCGGTAGCTCGCATGGTCGGTACTCCAGCACTTAATGCGTTAAATGCTACTGGAAGAATGCCTAATGGAGGAGCGCCTGTTATTAATATGATTAATGAAGGATCTCCAAAAGATGTACAACAAGCTAAACCACGTTTTGATGGCGAAAAATATGTTATTGATATAATCATGCGTGATTTGAATAATAACGGACCTATCAGAAAATCTCTAAGAGGAGGAGCTATTTAATGGCTAATTACCCACTAGACGCTGTTGGTATATTTACTACTGATAGTTTCAGTACGATGGCTGACAGAAAACCAGATAATGGTTATAGTGTAGAGCGTGCGTATAGTACTATAATTTTTGAAAGCGAAGCCGGTTATGAGAAACGCCGGCTTCGTTCTCGTCGCGCTAAACGTTCGTATGATCTAACTTATACAAACATTACAGGATTAGAAAAAACTGCAATTGAGCAGTTCTATAACCAAAGAGGCGGCGAACATGAATCTTTTACTTTTGACTTGTCACATGTAAATGAAAGTGGTATACTTAATGTTAGGTTTGATGGAGCTCTGCAAGTAAGACAAGTCTTATCAAGTGGTGCTAACGTACTAAATAATTTTTATACTGTTTCTTTTAAGCTCAAAGAAACATACGATTAATAGGGGAATTTTGTGACTTCACGTAACTATGACGTAATACTTACTATAGCTAACGCTACCGGATTTACATCCGGTAGCCCTATTGTAGGTAATACTACGCACACTGTTGGTTATATTGCTGCTAAAGATTCAGTAGCTAATACTATTAAAGTTAAGCTAGCTAATCTACAACAAGAGTTTTTAGTTGCAGAAGGTATTCATTCTAATATTACAACGATAGTAGGTACTGCAAACGGTACTCTAACTTCGACAACTTTTGTATCTAATACTATCTCTGGCAACACTACTATAGCAGCTAGTACTATTACTAGTATTGCTCCTAGTACTTTTATTGCTGAGAAAAATGCTTTTACACAAAATCCAATAGTTCGACTATTCTCTGTATATTACCCAGGAGAGTGGTATCCACCAAACGAGTATGGAAACCCTACAGGTGCCGGAGAAGGTAGAGCGTGGCCTACTAACTTCCCTCTACGTTTTGCCGAGGTAGTAGGCGATATAGCTGATGATCTATCTTATAATGTTACTTTTGACGGCATATCTTATATCCCGTTTCCTGTAAATGTTACTGGGATAGAGCAAGCGTCTGATGGAAAAATTAATGAGCTTACACTATCTGTATTCAACGTAGATAATGTTATTTCAGCTCTTGTTGAAGACCCGTTCCTTGTTGGGTTTAATAGTTCCAACTCGGTAATGGCTTTAGTAAATGGTGAAATGGTTACAGGCTTAGATCCTAGAACTGTAAACGCAAATCCTATTGATGTAGGCGATGTAGGTAGTGAGTCTTATACATTACTGCTAAATGCTAGAAATGATGGATTAGTGTTCTCTCAAGATGTGCAAGACCAGTATGGTTTTGCTAATGCTACTTTTACTTATGATACTACACAAGAAGTTAACGGCACTTGGATCAGCCAAAAAGCTGATTCCCGTGATATTCTAGGAGCAATAGTAGAGATTAAGACTACTTTTGCTAATTTTTTAGATATATGGCCAGAGTATAGCACTATTCAAAGTAATACTGCTACGAGTGTTACTGTAAAAAACTCAATGCCTTATCGTGTAGGCGATAACGTGCGTTCGTCTATCGGATCACAAGAAGCTACTATACAAAGTATAGACCCTACTACCGATACTATTTATTTGTCTAACACTCTCTCTGCTGGGACTCTTACGAATAGTAGACTGTATATAATTAACCCTGAAGCAGATTCAGAAAGTTATATACAAGATACTTTTAAAATAGATCAGCTTGAGAGTCTTAGTGATCATGTAGCAACTTTTGGACTAGTTTCGTGGCTTCAGTATTTTAAAATTGTAGCTCCAAAACGTAAGTACTATAAAAATACTTGTCAGTGGGTATATAAAGGAGCAGAGTGTCAGTATCCAGGACCAGGCGGGTTACCTATTCCAGGAACTACTCCAACACTATATTCTAATACAAATCCTATTGCTGCTAATAACCAAGTTGCTGCATCTAGCATAGGCGATGTATGCTCTAAGTCATTAACAGCGTGTAAGTTACGTAACAATTCTATACATTATGGGGGATTTCCTGGTGTGGGTCGTACGGTACCAAAAGCCTAATAAGGTGAATTTAGAAAAATATCCTTAAAATAATTAGACAAACAATCGTTAGTGTTATATAATACTGCTATTAATAAAGGATTATTTATGGAAACAAATTTTAATGTTGATGATTATAAAATATGGCTAACTAATATTATAGGTATAAACAGTTATAAACATGCCGATAAATATATAGAGGCTTTGTGTCAGTTTGATAAATCACCAGGTACTTATTTAGAACTACATGATTGCAGCTATGGTTATAAAAAACTACTAAAAGACTACCATAAAAAGAAACCTACATCTGTGTGGTTAAACAGGTGGCTTTTACAGCAATACGGAAACTATAAATATTGTAAAAAATGTGCAAAAATCCATAGTAAAGATGCTTTTGGCAACTCTTCTTCTTTGTGGGATGGGCTGCGTTCAGAATGTAAACTAGAAGAAAAAAAGTATGAGCTTACAAGAGACATAACAAATAGAAGACAGTATGAAATTAGAAGAAATATAAATAAATTATTAGCTACCCCTTCTTGGTTAACTATCAAGCAGAAATATGAAATTGGTGAGTTTTATTATGCAGCTATGAAGTTAGAGGAAGAAACAGGTACTAAATATCATGTAGACCATATTATTCCTTTACAAGGCAAAAATGTGTGCGGACTGCATGTGCCTTGGAACCTACAAGTCATACCTGCTAAAGAAAATTTAAGTAAAGGTAACAGATTTTAATGCTACTAGCATATCTCGGAAAGAAACATCAGTACGGGGTTATGGACTGTATAACTCTTGTACACTCTTTTTATACTAAAGAACTGGGGGTAAGTTTTGACTTACCCCCTTATTCATATTCTAGGCGTTGGATGAAAGAGTTTTCTACTGAAAGCTTTGATGCTAGAGCATCTAAATATGGAAAAAAAGTTTCATTGACAGACGCTAAAAACTATGATTTAATTAGCTTTAAGTCAGTTAAAAGTAACTTACTTATACACTTTGGTATTTACTTAATACCAAATCGAATGTTACACGTAGAAGAAGGAAGTAGTTCTTGTATAGACAATCTATCTAGTTATTGGGTAGATCGAATACACGCTATTTATAGACATGACAACTTGGTATAATAAGTACTTAAATTTACCTTATAAGCATCTAGGTAATAATCCGGAAACCGGAATCGATTGCGTTAATCTATGTTCTCTAGTGTTAAAAACGGAAAAGAATTTAGATATTCCTTACAAATCATTTGAGTTCTGCAATATAGTAGACGATAACTGGTATCTGAAAACAAACGAGCAATTTATAGAAAATGCTATGAAAGCCGATGCTCGCTGGCAACCAGTAACTACCCCAAAAGTTTTTGATATACTAACAATGAGTATAGGCTCTACTAATGTAACTAATCATTGTGCTATATTTGTAGAGCCAAATAAGTGTTTACATATTATGATTGCTAGACCGAGCTGGGTATCGCCTTTTAAAGGTTACTACAAACAATATACAACAGGAATTTATAGATGGAATACAAGCAGCTAACACAGGATATGAATAATCACGCTCTTAGAGATTATCCAAAAGAGTGTGTAGGTATAATAACAAAAGAATTTAAATACATTCCTTGTAAGAATATAAGTGATATACCTAAATTGACCTTTTATTTAGATCCTGCTGATTTAGTACGTCACGATGGTAATATTTGGGGTATATTTCATTCACACCCTGGGAGCGATAATCCTATCCCTAGTAGTGAAGATAAGATCAGTGCTGCTTTTCAAGAATACAAGTTCATAGTAGGCTTTAATAATAAATTCTATATCTACTGGTACGATTCCGCTGTTGATGCGCTAAAATATACACTATTTGAGGAGAAACATCTTGTTAATCAAGGTTAAACCACATTCAAGTTTTAAAAAGTTTTTTACACAATCTGAGTACCAAGTTGATATAACTAGTTATCAAGATCTACTGTATTATTTAAACAGTATGCATAAACCTTTTATAAACTATCTCAGACAGCAAAAGCTTAATAATCTTGAAGAAGGTTTCGTATTCCTCGATAAAAATCTAAAATCCGTTAATATGGATGAGATGATGTTACGTCGAGCACGAGAAGGCGATGTTATACATATAGTACCTGCGATCATAGGTGGTGGCGGTAAACGTGGCGGATTATTTGCTATACTAGCTTTTGCAGCATTTTTAGTATTTTTACCTGCCGTAGCAGGTTCAGGTATTTTTGGTCAGGCAGCTGCTACAGCAGCAAACGGAGCTAAGTTAGCTACTACTATTGGTCAGGTAGGTAGTATTCTTAAAGCAAGCCCATTCTTATCAAATATAGTTACTAATGTTGGATTAGCTCTACTATCGTCTATATTTATGTCTAATCCTAAACAGGAAAGTACTAGAGAAAACAATATGTTTGGTTCTCTTACTAACTCCGTAGATTCTGGGACACCCATTCCTCTTAACTATGGTCATGTTCGCGTAGCCGGACAACTAATCAGTGGTTATATTAACAGTGTAAACCATGAAAAATCTAAAACAGCCGATATTTTAGGAAAAATAGTTGATGTAAACTATACTCCTACACCAAAAGCGTCTATAATCGCTTCATTAACATGATTAGGATAACGTATGAAACAATTTATTAAATACGACGGACAACTAGTCCCAGAAATTAAAGGAGCTGGTGGCGGTAAAGGTAATATCGCGCCTAATTCTGAATTTTCTACTGATCTACTTTACATGGTTAGTGCTATTGGTGAGGGTCCTGTATATCGCATTAATGCGAATGGTCCACAAGATATACAAATATCTGACAGTGCTATTGACGATTTAATTAATATGACTGGGGATGGTCTGGAAAATACACAGCGTTTTCTAACTATTACTACTACCGGTACTACTACTCAAGGCTCTCTACCGTTTTTTGGTGAAGAGATTGTAAGTCCGCAAGTTTTTGCATCACCTGTTACTCTTAAAAAGGGTAATATAGAAGGTATTCCGGCTGCAAAAGTAACTATGCAGGAGACTAGTGCAAATGATTGGGACGCACTTCGTTTTAACTTTGTAATATCAGAACTATATAAAGCTGATAAAAAAGGTAGTGTAAATACATATACAGTGAAGTATAATATCACTGTTTATAGCAGCCCAGAACAAGTACAAATTGCCAGTCAAGAAATAACAATAACTGAGAAAACAGATACACCTTTTAAAATTAGTACTAAGATCGATATTCCAGTAGCTAATCGCTCTATTAATGGGTATAGATTTACTGTTGAAAAGACTAGCAACGATTCTGATGATGCTAAGCTTAAAGATGATATACGCATTGTTAGCTGGGATGAAATCAAGTATACAAAATTATCATATCCACGTACTGCGCTAATCGGTTATGCTCTCAAAGCGGTCGATGAGCATACTGGTGGTGTGCCTACTTTTACTTCTATGGTAAAAGGCCTGCTAGTTAAAGTCCCATCTAACTATAATCAACCCATACTTTCAGGTTTAGAATCTGAAGGTACATCTGGTCGTGGCGGTGAAATTGACTGGCGACAGTTAGAAGTTAGCGATACTCATCGCACTACTTATGGATATAGATTACAAAAAGAAGGCGCTAGTTCTTCTCCTGCAACTGCAGCTAATCCTACTATATATCTCGGTACTTGGGATGGTACTTTTGTATATTCTTGGACGCAGAATCCAGCTTGGATAGTATACGATATTTTAACTAATACTACTTATGGCTTAGGTATACCAGAAGAAAACATAGATAAGTATAAATTCTACCAAATTGCGATGTATTGTGATGCTTGTGATCCTATCACAGGTAAGTTTTATGGTGTCGATGCTATAGCTGATGGTTCATATCGCTATAAGCCCCGCAGTCTATACACTAAAATCAAAGAAAATCAGGTAGGATTACCAAAAGGTACTCCTGTAAAAGAACGTAGATTCATTACTGATATTACCATATCAGAACAAGAAAAAACTATGGACGTACTAAACCGCATATGTGCTTCTTTTAGAAGTATTATTGTGTATGCCGGTGGAAAAATTAGTCTAGCTATAGATATGCCTGATGATCTACCTGTCATGCTGTTCAATGAAACTAACATTAAACAAGGCACTTTTCAAATCTCTGGTATTAAAGAGAGTGAAATATACACAGGTATAGACGTATCGTATATTGATCCTACTAACCATTTTAAAAGAGAAACTGTACGTATAGATACAGCTGACTCTAACGACGGTACAGAAGTTACAGAAATTGAGAATATAGCTTCTATAGACGCTGCAGGCGTTACTCGTAGAAGCCAAGCTATGCGTCTTGCTCAGTATCAGATCGCCGCTTCTAAATATCAACGTAGAAATGTAGCTTTTACTGCTAGTACCGACGCTATGCATTTAGCTCCAGGCGATCTAATTGCTGTAGCTTCTCAAGGGACTGGTATCGCTTATGGTTATGGCGGACGCGTCTCAAGCAATTCGTTAGTTGCAAACACTAGTACTAACGTACACTTAGAACATTTCACTGTCCCTAGTATAACTGCTAGTACTTTTACTAGTAATACCTATCCGCTTGCGCTTCGCGTTATGAACCTAGATTCAGATAGACTTGAGGTATATATAGTTAGCAATACTGAATATGCTATATCAGCTTCTGATAACGTGTCAAGTGGTATAGATCAAGTTACTGTAAAAGTATTACAAAAACTAAATACGAAAACTAGTACACTAACTGACATGTCTGGTGGTTTTACTGCTAATCTAGTACCTAAAGCCGGAGATTTATGGTCACTAGGAGAGATTAAAAATCCTACTAGTTACTATACTAATAAGTCAAGTAAGCTTTTCAAAGTTACAGGTATTACCAGAGAGTCAGAAGAAGCGGATGTTACTATAACAGGCTTAGAGTATATATCAAACGTATACACAGACTCAGATAGTTTTATTAACTATGAGCCTACTGCTTATACTGATATTACTAGTCCTTTCAGCCCACCTCCTACTCCTATAATTAATTTTACAGCTAGACCTGTTCGTCGTTTAGACGGTTCGATAGCTGTAGACGGTCAAATCCAGGATAAAACATATCAATTAGGTTATGGACAAAAATTCACTACAGAATACTTTTATAGTAGTTCTGCAGACAGTACTATTGTATCTAACGTAACTGTACAGGATCCTCTTACTGTTATAGTAGCTAATGCAGCAGTACTAGCAGACGGTAACTATGGTACTGTACTGAGTGGTAAGAATGGGTTTGATGCTAAAGTAGGTGAAATTCGTTTACTATGTAATGCGGCAGCTGCAGTAGGTACTGACGACTTAGAGTTAACAGTAGAAGGACTTAGCAGCTGTCTAGACGATAACTTTAATCTGCATGTTTTAGCAGTCAATGACGGGTCTATACCTACATTAAAAGGTCTGGACTATGTAGACATACCTGTAAAAGAAAAAACTGGAGAAGAAAGCTTTCTTAATTTTGTGGGTTATGAAAGTGACATAACTCGTATTACAAGACCTATTCATTCTTATGATCTATCTACTAATAAGATTACTATAAAAAATAACTTAGGAGGCTCTAGCCGTTTAAGCACTAAACTACCAGAAACACCATTCTATGTAAGTATTAATCAGATATTAGCAAAAGATTATTATGCTAATAACGTGTTATATGTTACAGGCTCTGAGTTTACTCACTATCAAAAAGGAACTTTGGTATCTAATCAACTAAATACTATAAGCCTAGAAGTACCGCCTCGACATGCTAATTTTGTACGCATGTTCGTTGATGGTATACTATTATCGCCTAGTTCTTATGTAGTAAATACTAATAATAGTACTCTGCAGTATACTTCTACTTCTGGTGCTCTTAGTTATAGAATTGAGATTGATTATTATACGGTACCTGCCTTTGAGTTGGGTGATACTGTAGAATTATCCTATGCAAATACATTTTTAGTTACTAATTCTAGCTATGATGTATCAAGTGCGATGTATAATGCAGCACTTACTAGTAATAATGTTTATAAGATTCAATTAAATGATACTCCTGATCTAGACTTATCCGGTCTTGAATTAGTTAATGTGACGCCTAATCCTATTGGTACTTTAACTAATGTGTCAGGAAATACGGCTACTCTAGTGTTTAATACTACTGATTACTCTAGTTCGTTTAATCTAGCCAATAGTAGAATATACACTATTGAAACAGGTGGTTCTTTCCAGAAGCTAGCTTCTGAAAATTTAACAATTACAGATCTGCCTGTAGGCACCACTACAGTAAAAGCTAGAAATCGTAATATGTTAGGACGTTTAAGTCCTTTTGTGCAAAAGTCAGTAATAGTAGAAGCGATACCAATTCAAAGGGTTGAGAATCTTACTCTTACAGAATCTATGTATAAAGAACAAACAGGCGGTGTCGCTGTTAGAATAACATGTTCTTTTGATCATATTCAAGGTCAAGAGGTTACTGATTATGAGATTTCTTATAAATTAACTAACATAGCTGCTTTTGGTATAGACGACTCTGGTACACAGCTGGAATCTTATAACACTGTTAAAATTCCTGCGAGTGGCGTAGATGTGGATAATAAACTCCGTTTCACTATTAATAATATTAATAGAGGTGATAATACAGAAGATGTTAGTATTACTGTTAAAGTTACACCACTAAATCGTAATATCCGTGGTATATCACATACAGTATCACGAGCAATACAAGGTAAACTAACTCCTCCAAAAAACGTTCTTAATTTTGTTGGTGGTCAACAAAATGACATTATAACCTTCTTCTGGAACTACGAACGGGTTGGGGAGCAGTTTTACGACTTAGATCTTAAAGAGATTATTATAAGACGTTATCCAGGTATAGCAGAAGCTACTTTAGCTAATTTCCAAGTAGCAACTCCTATCGTTACTGTATCTGCTGGTTCTGGTCGTAAGTCAGTACCTATTGACACATATGGTACTTTTACATATCTAGCTATGACTAGAGATACTAGTGGTAATTTAAGTGAGACTGTAGTAGGTACCACTGTTACTACTACTCGTGCTCAACGATCAACTACTGTTGCTGCCTATAGCGAAGATGACCCAAATACTCCTTTTACGTTAATACCTAACAATAACGCAGGAGAGTACTATTTCCCTTCAGTGTCTAATTCTAATACTAGCGGTATTGCTTATAGCTATACAAGTAGTGTAGACAACGCTAACGCATCTGCTAATGGTTGGGGTATTTCTATAGCTTCGGTTACAGACTTATCTGCCGGAGCTTCTGCTGTATATGTCACACAGATTAGAGATTTTGGTCAAAATGTTACTGGTTTAATTAATATTAATATTGAAGGTGATCAGGAGGTACAAACTACATATAATGATCAACATGAAGAATATTTAGAACTTGTCTCCGATTATATGCCTGGTCTGGCAGCTAATGTACTATATGATACTTACGGTACTGGTATAGGAAATATACTTGGTTTTAATAACGCCAGTGTAACTAGCGGTAGGTATGACGCAAACAACGCAACATGGATGACTGGTCCAGCTAATGGAAATGTTTGGGCGATTTGGAATCATGGTCAGTATATAGGCGATACTGCTAATAGTAACTCTTTTGCGCTAATAGCCGGATTAATAAACGCAAATGCTATAGCTTTAGGAGCTTCATACTATGCAAATGGTGTAGCAACTGGTTCTAACGCTTTTGCAAACGTAACTTTAGTTCCTTCTGCTTATACTTTAGTAAATTTACGTCAGTTTAATGATATAAATAGTACTTATGTTGGTGAATTAGGAGCTGTACAATCACAAACACTAATTAGAACAGCTACTAGCAATGTTTACTACGCTAATGGTAATGTTAATACCTCTGCTTTCAGTAGTACTAGTGATGGGTTTATTCCGTATGAAGTAGGGCTAAAAACTTTTAGATACTTACAAATTAAATATATAATAAACAACTCTAAGCCTGACGAATTTGACTTTACTTTAAATAAGTTTAGGTATAGTATAGATAAAGAACAAACAATATATAGCAATACTTCTACCTACTCTAGTAATACTACTACTGTAGACTTTAGTAGTGCTAATTTCATAACAAGACCCGTTATTAATTTTACAGTACTCGACCAAATAGATGCTCTTGCTAATCCAGTAATAGTAGTAACTACTGCTGCTTCTAATCAGTCTGTGTCCTATAAATTAGTATACGGTAATGGTACAGGGTTATATCAAGCTAACAGTACCGCAAATATAATGATAACAGCTATTGGAGTATAAAAATGGCGTATTCTAACACGTATATAGAACCTACTAATGGTACTGCTTTAAATACTGCACGTATTCAACAAAATGATACTTTTAGGGCTATTGCTACTAATTTCTTATCAACTTCTCCTCCAGCAGGAACAAACTTCACTATTGCAGGAGAACCTACTTCAGTTCCTGATGGCGTATTATATCGTAGTGCTACTACTAATGCTTTGTATATTCAAGATAGTGTAAATTTCAAAAATGCGCCTGTAGGTGGTAATTTTACTAGATGGGGTATTGGGCATCGCGTAGAACCTAATATAGCTGCTCTAACTAGTAACAAAACAACCTACGAGATAGGAGAACTAGTAGCTACGCTAGACACAGGTAGACTATATTTTAGAAATAGTAATACAGACTCTATAGCTTCTTTTACTCAGATAGGCAGTATCCAAGGTTACACTATGGGTGCTTTAGATAATGTTACCTTTACTGGTCAAAGTGTTTCAGCTATTACTTTTCTAGCTACCTCTAATGTAGGTATAAATACTAACTCGCCTACTCAAGCTTTAGATATAGTTGGTAGTGCACAGATTTCAGGTAATGCCTATGTAGGTAGTTATGTTTATCATAAAGATGATATTAACACTTATATAGGCTTCCCTATTAATGATACCTTTGTAGTTACTACTAACGGTAGCGAGAAGGTTAGAGTAGATCTTACTGGTAATTTAGGCATTGGTACTACAACGGCTAAAGCAAAGTTAGAAGTAGTAGGAAACACGGCCATAACAAGTTCTCTATCTGCTTTGACCGTTGCTACTACTAATGTCGCTGTAGGTACTGGTCAAGGTAGCTTATATTTAAATAGTAATCAGATAAACAATATTGATTATAATGGTTTATCTGAGATTGCGATAAACTATGTTGGTTACAATGCTGGAACTACTCAGTTTAGAGACTTTAAGGTTTATAACGGAAAGACAGCTGCAATTGCTACTTTTACAGGCTCTACTGGTGACCTAACAGCTAGCGGTAATATTACAGCAACATCTGATGAACGAGTAAAAAGCAATATTCGTACTATAGATAACGCTTTGGATAAAGTTTGTAAATTACGAGGTGTATACTTTGATAAAGATGATAGAGCTTCTACAGGTGTAATTGCTCAAGAAGTAGAAAGAGTCTTACCAGAAGTAGTAACTGATGGAGAGTATAAATCCGTTGCTTATGGAAATATGGTAGGATTACTTATAGAATCAATCAAAGATTTGAAAGCAGAGATTGATTTGTTAAAAAAGGATAGATAATGCCTACTACTATAAGCGGTACACAATTAACATATCCTGATGGCACTACTCAGTCTACAGCTATATTTGGTCTAGGAACTAACCAAACATGGCAGGACCTTACTGCTTCTAGAGCAGCTGGGACTACCTATACTAACAGCACTAGCCTACCTATAGCTATATCTGTAGTTTTAACAGCGGGGAACGGGGATGCTAGAGCACATCTAACTATAGATGGAATAAAGATTCAAGAGTATTTAAATAACACTAACGGTACTACTATAGCTGCTTCTTTATCAGCTATAGTACCAGCAGGTTCTACCTACAGTATTACTATAGTATCTTTATTTACTGTTAATAAATGGTTTGAATTGAGGTAATATGTCTACAAAACTTATATCAACGGGAATACAATTTAATGATTCTACCATACAAACAACTTCTAATAATATAATAGGAGTTAGTCAGACATGGCAGAATTTAACAGGATCTAGAGCCCTTGCTACTACATATACTAACTCTACTAGTCGACCTATAACAGTATCTGTTATTGCGGGCCCAACTACTGCTTCTGGTGATATACAATTACTAGTTGATGGGGTAGTTATACAAAGACATTATACTAACCCAGATACCAGCTCTTTAATTGAGTCTGTTTATGGTATTGTACCTCCAGGGTCTACTTATAGAGTGAATACAACTAACCTTGCTCTAACTAACTGGAATGAATTGAGATAATATGGCGACAACTTTAAATAGTGCTAATATAACTTTTGCAGATAGTTCACAACAAACTACTGCTACAAAACTATTCGGTGTGTCTCAAACATATGCAGCTCCTTCAAGAGCTTTTGCAACTACTTATACTAATTCAGGCTCCAAGCCTATTTTTGTATCTGTAATAGGTTTTACTACAGCAGGGGCAGGAGATAGTTTTATGTCCTTATTTGTTAATGGGGCACGGATACAATACTCTGGACACTCACCAGATGCCGCAAGCATTTTTAGAATAACAGTTAGCGGCATAGTACCTGTAGGGAGTACTTACAGCGTTACAGTTACAAACATAACACTAGAATCTTGGAGAGAGATGAGTTAAAGGAGAGACTATGAAAACTAAAAGTGAAGACGGGCTTCTCGCAGCTATGTGCGAAGCTATTATAGAAGATGCTACGGATATCCTAGCTCAAATAAATAATAAAGAAGTTGAGGCTCCTACTTGGTGGACCAGTAAGTTAGCTATCTGTTCAGCGTATATAAATTCACTACGTGATTTTGTTATTTATAACACAGAAGAAGTAGTTGAATCTGAGGAACCTGAAGAAGAATCTGATGAGACAGAGACTAAGGCAGAAGACTTAGTAGACCAACCTATAGAGGCTGAAGCTGAGACTGAGGAAGAAGACGACTCTATGCTACCTCCGTCAGTAAGGATGATGAAACATGCCACTCAAGAAGGGTAAAACACAAAAAGTAGTATCAGCTAATATTTCTGAGTTAATGAATAAGCCAGGAAAGAGCCGTGCTAAAGCGGTAAAAACTATTGCTGAAAAAACAGGACTACCTATGAAGGAAGCGCAACGTCGTCAAGCAGTAGCGATTGCTCTTAGCACTGCTGGTGTGACTCCTAAGAAATCGAAAAAATAAATTTTGACATGAGTAACATTTTCTGAGACAATAAGCTATATTAGAACTAGACTTCTAAAAAGGAGAAATAAATGCCAAGTAAAAATGTTTACAGAGTTGGTACAGATGGTACTGCTAATTACGCTACTTTAGCGGCTATCCCAGCTGAAATACTAACCCAAGGTGATACTTCTATCCTAGTGTACCCAGGAAACTACACCGCTCTTACAGATATGGTTGCATCTGATGTAGCTTTTGTCGGCGTAGGTGATAGAGAAGAGATTGTTATCAATGGTGGTATGACTATTGCCAATACTTCTTCTGGAGTAGTATCTTTCGAGAATATTAACTTTATCGGTTCTAACGCTGCCGTAGCAGCTGCTGCTGCTTGCGTTACTAAACTAGGTATCGCCGCTACACCGCTACACTTTAAAAATGTAGCATTTTCTAACGCTAAACATGCTGTAGTCAGCCATGCTACCCTAGCACAGGCTGCTGGTGTTCAGCAAGTAGTGCTAAACTATTCTGATGCTTCTGCAGTTGATCAGGCTATTGTCGCAAATGCGAACGTAGGTATTGGCTGGAGTGCACTAAATAGTTCTGCTAACGCTTACTATCAAGTAGGTGCTGGCGGTGCTGGTGCTACTGTTACACTACGTGCTTCTACTTCTGGTGGTGCTAATACAGGTAACACCGTTAAGACAGTAGTAGCTCTAATTTCATAATCTAAGGAGAATTACGATATGGGAATGATTAAAAAAACAGTCACTGGGGTCTCCGAAGATCTTAAACTAGTTAAAAACGGAAAGCAGTATCCAAAAGTTGCAACTGGCGGTACTGCACGTGCTAAATTTAGTGGATCTAATGATACCCGCGCAGCTGGTAATGCTGGTCCTAACCAAGTACTAGCGTCTGCTCCTGGCTATATTGACCAAGGTTCAGTCTACATTGGCGACACTTCACACAGCCGCTCATGGACTAAAGCTGGAAACCGCGGTTCTCTAGCTGGCCAAGCAAAAGTCACTAGCGAAAACGTTACTGGCGGTATGGGTGGTAAGTTCTGGAAAGAACCAGAGGGCTTCTAATGGCTAAGTCACCCTCTGGATTAGAACTTCGTGCAGGTACTTCTATTCGTATTGGCGATAACCGTTACGGTATGAGAGAAGCTTACGACCCTGCTGTTGATAAGGCAACTAAGGATTACTACAGAGAAGGTGACAAGCTGGTTGTGAAAGAAGTGAAAAATTCACTTCGCCAAACTGTAAAAACAGTAAAGCCATGATAGCTGCGGAGCCTTTCACTAGTTCCATGCCTGGACAAAAAAAGAAGGCGGTCAAAAAACCGCCTTCTGTGAAAAAGAAACCAAAAGCAAAGAAAAAGGGAGCGTAAGCTCCCTTTTTTTATTGATTCATTAGCGGAAAGATTTTAGAAATTGCGTGGGCACACGCAATAGCAAGCTGCATATGTTCTAGCTGTGTTCCGTTTTCCGAACGAAGTTCGATGTAATGAATCCAAGAACGTATAGTACCGTTTACATACAGTTTAGAAACAGTATTACCTTCTGGAAGGATAGCACGAGCTTGTTCTTTTGCAATACCAGCTGAGATTGCCCAGTCATAATTTTCTTTAACTAGGTCAATAACTTCTTGCTGACGACGAGCCCATTCTGCAATAGTGAATCGATCGTCTTCGGTCTCTGGCGTAATCTCTATACTATTTTGACGATTCTTTGCGTCTTGTAGTCTAGCTTCACGTAGCACAAAAGACGTAGCCATATCCTGAGGGTTAGCATAGCGTTGAGAGAACTCTTGAAAACTAAATGAGCGGTGACGAAGAAACTGACGTGCGATATCACGTGTTGTGGTAACTTCCATAGTAGCACTAGCCATTTCAAAAGGTGACCAGTGTTTATGCTCTCGTAGATAGTTTAGGAGTCTTTGTGATCTACTAAAATCCGTTTGAAATTGAGGATTAGATACTTTAGCACAATAAGCAATCAGATCTTGTACATCATCAATACCGATCATATCAACTGGCTGTGTATAGCCAATTAGACGTACATCCATAATGTCGTTATATGTTTTTGTCATTTATTTCTTTCTTGAAAATTTTTCCAGAATAAGATTCTGGAAGTAGTTTGAGTATCCAAGCAATATAGACTTAAAGGGTTGTTGGATATTAGTTTATATATAATTTTACAACTTAGAATGTTTTCGCTATAGAGAGACACCATCTAAAATTATTTTATTTTTAAGCAATGTAAAAAGGCGTCAGATTACTCTGACGCCTAGTTTTATAGTTCAGAGAGAATTTCCATAGGATCATCACCTTCTTTACCTGCATTAATAGCAGTTTGATGATACTGCTTAAGGTTAATAAGAGTTTCGTTACGGATTAGACGCTCTTTGCCAGCATTTAAATTAGTAATGTACTGTGATTTACTTTTGATCGGCAGTGCTGCTAGTAGTTTATCCAGAGTTTTATACTCGCGAGCTAGAGCTTGTGCACGTTTAGGACCAATACCCTCGATACCGATGATATTATCGCCTTTATCACCTTCAATAATGCGAGATAACATGAACTCGCTAGGAGTAAGCTGTAGCTCATCTTGTAGATATTGCTTAGTAATTTCTTTACGTGAGAAGATATTAAAGATTGAAATATTATCGTCTACTAGCTGGATAATATCTTTATCTGACGATACAATCCAAGTATGATCATAACGATGAGATACGTTTTGTGTAATATACGCAATAGTATCGTCAGCTTCAATACCTCTAAACTTTAGTACTTCTTCATCAAGTTCGTCTGGTAGTCGATTTAGAACCGCAAAGAATTTTTCTGCATGATCAATTTCTTCTTGAGTCTCTGCTTGTTTACGAGTACCTTTATAGTCTTCTAGCAAGTTTTTGCGATAATAAGACTTTCCAAAGTCAAAACATACAATAGTACGGCGTGCTTTGTAAGACTTAGCCAGTGACGCAACAGTACGTTTAAAATCTTCTTCGTAGCTATCAAAGTTTGCTCGTTGAATATAACGATAAGAAACGTTGTTGCCGTCAATTACTAGTAGGTTGTTAAAATCAGAATAATCTGCTTGTTTAACATCTTCTAGATCGCTCCACGATTTTGTCATTTAGTCATTCCTTTATTAGATAACTTAATATAACAACTTTAAGACGACTTAGCAAGCGCAGTTTGAGATTTTACTGCTTTTAGCCAATCATCTAATAAAGAGACTTTAAAGTTACATTCAAAAGAATTTACCTCTATATAGCTATCTACTTTAATATTATCGTTATAAGCTACAAAATCTTTAGAACGATTCCACCTAAATATTAATAACGGTTTTTTCTTCATTACTTCTGCTTCTCTAATAGTCTGTCTCCAGAATCCTAGAATATCAGTAGATTTAGCTGTTAACAGATTATTCCACTCTAACTCAGCGTAGTGTTTAGCTTCTATGCACCAAGGCCATGATGCGGTGTCGTGAGGAGTCCATATGTCACCCTTAAGATAAGAAATAGAGCCGCTAAGAGGAACTCGCTCAAATTGAATATTAGGAAATTCAATGTTTAGTCTGTCTTTTATCTTAGCTTCATAAGCTGAGCCTTTGATTTTACTTCTATTAGTCATAGATGTAGCCCTAACTTATATTTAGCTATAATATAGTCTCGTACGGTATCACTTCTAACAATATCTTCTACGCCAAACTCTATGAAGTCAAAACGTCGCATATCTTTTAGGATTTTCATAAAATCTACACAGCCGTTTCGTTCATTAGTCTTAGTAAAATCTGACTGCGTATAGTCTCCGCAGAATATAATTTTACAGTTTTTTCCAGTACGAGTAATAACACTATCTAACTCGTGAAATGATAAGTTCTCAAACTCGTCTACAATAATAATGCAGTTATTAAGTGTTAAACCACGGATAAATGCAGTACTAATAAACTGTACTGCTCCTTGGTTCTTTAAGCAATCATACGCATCTGATATGCCAAAAAGCTCCTTACAGAGTGCGCTGTAAGGAGCTTCATATACTGCTATCTTTTCCTTATCATCGCCTTTTAGAAAACCCATATCTCTTGTAGGTACCGTAGAACGTACGATAACTACAGATGTATAATCTGTGGATGGGTCTAATACTTCTTCAAAAGCTAGACTTAGTGCAAGAAATGTTTTTCCAGTTCCGGCGATACCATGAAGTAATAAGTTCTTATTCTTTCTATAAGCGGATATAGTATCTCTCTGTTTTAGTGTCAGAGGATTGAGACTCTCTAAATCATCAATTCTTATACGACGTTGAGGTTTAGGAGCGTCTTGATTTGTTGCTTTAGTATTATTTTTCTTACTTATACTTCTTGCCATTTAGTACCTTTCAAATAAACTACGTTTGGTAGCTCATAAGTTCAGTATAACCTCCTACGTAAATTCCATCAATAAAAATTTGTGGAACTGTACGAGCATTAGGCACCATTTCGTGAAGTTGTTCTTTGGTCCAATCAATTCCGATTACGCGTTCTTCAAAAGCAATTCCACGTTTTGTAAGTTCTGCTTTTGCATTTTTGCAATAAGAGCAGGTGGGAGTACTCCATACAATAGCTCTCATGTTATACTCCTGTAGACCCAAAACCAGCTTCACCACGATCTGATTCTTTAACTTCATTTACCCATTCAAAAGTAGCTTGTTTAACAGGAGATACAACAATTTGAGCAATTCTATCCCCAGCTTTCACTGAAAAAACTAAGTCGGAGTGGTTCATAAGAATTACTCCTAGCTTACCTGTATAGTCGCTATCAACAGTTCCTGGACTATTTAGTACTGTAATTCTATTCTTTAGTGCTAGTCCTGAGCGAGGTCTAACCTGAATCTCATATCCTTCTGGGATACTGCATTTAAGTCCCGTATCAATAAGCGTATGCTCTCCTGGTGGCACTTTATAGTCTTTTGCACTATATACGTCTGCACCAGCAGCACCAGTAGTAGCGTAGGTTGGTAGTTGAGCATCTTCGTGCTCTTTGACAAACTTGATTTTCATATCTATCCTATCTAAAATCTGTTGTTTACGCTTTCTATTTGCGTAAAACCACTCTCGTATTTCATCTTGTGTTCTATTGCAGCCAGTGCAGACCCCGTTAAGGAGTCTGCACATTTTTATACAAGGGCTGCTTAAATCAAACATTTTTTGTCTAATACCTTGTTACTTTTACTAAGATTCTCTTTGGCAGATAAAAGTTGTAAATTCCACGGAACATGTAAGCCACACACATTTGTTCCCTGTAGCGGTATTATGTGATCTACTACCATACCTTTATTTTTTGCTTCAATATATAACAATTGTATTTGTCTTAGTTGTTCTACCGATAACCATTTAGGTGTAGCATTTAGTTTACTAGCTCTTCTTTTCGCCATAAGAGCATTATAAGCACCTCGATTCTCTTTTCTCCAAATACTAGATTTATTCTTGCTATAAGTAGAGTCATTATTATAGCTTTTTTGGTTTCTAGTCTTTATGCAGAAGATACATTCGCTTTGTTTTCCGGTAGCATTATATCTACAAGCGTAAAAGTTATCAGTATTTTTTAGCTCTTTGCATGAACCACAAAACTTATAACCATACTCTAATAAAAAGTAGGAATCTACGGTCATACTTCTTGGCTTATTTACTAGGTTATCTTTAAACAACCTTTTTAGTTTAGCAGATAAGGTACTAGAGCTTTCTCCAAGTAGTTTATACGTAGGTGTATGGTAGTCTAGAAAGGCTGTTGCCAGCCTTTCTAGGTTAATAGTAGACTTTTTATTTTTTACTTTAGATGTTAAAAATAACAAAAAGTCTTGTTTATCTATCATATCTCACAACCAGAAGAGTCACAAAACTTATTTGCATCTGAGTTTTCGCCTTCGTTAGTTAAGCTAGAGAAGTCTAGCGGTAGAAGAGTAGCTCTATAAGCTTCTACTTCTTCACGAGGAGCTTGGGTATAAGGTGCTTGAGCATATCCATGATCGGATAGAGGTAGAAGACTTACGCCTTTTAACTTGTTATCAAAGCAGCTTAGAGCACGAGCGATCTGATTTTTTTCATGTGATTGGAAAGATATAGTAATAGATACTTGGTTATCTGCCCAATAATGTTGAAGATCGACAGCGTTTGCAAACTGTTCCCAGATTGAAACATCTTTATCACTGATTGTACCAGGAGCGTGTGTTACTGGAAAGTATACAACACTAGTCTTTAGCGGATCAGTAATAGAGTCTTCGATACGGTAATTAGCTGCACGAAGAATTGGTAGCAGGTTAGAAGTATTAGCTACGCGGATTAATCGGTAGTAGCTTTCAGCTTTAGCATAGTGAATACCTGGAAGCGCACCAGCTACTAGAGACACAGTACCGCTTGGTTTTACACTAGTCTTTTTGATAGATAGTGGGACTCCTAGCCATTCGCTATACTTCTTATCAAGATAATTAATATAGTTATAGGCTTGATCACAGAACTGCTCTAGGTACTTCTTGCGACCGAATTTAAGAATAGCTTCTTGAATACCACTTTGTGAAGTACCAATACGACGATTGCGCTTAATAACATCATTAGTCTCTCTCCAGTGAGTAGGAACTAGTGTAACAGTTTTAGCATATAGATAAGCGAACTTTAGTGTACGCTGATAATCCCAATAATCATCATGTTTAGCAGGGAAAGATTCTACTAAGCAGCATAGTTCATAAGGTTCTAATGATTGTTCTAGGCAAGGATTACCACCACGAACACGATAGTCTTTATAATCTGCTGGGTCTTTCATACGACCATAGTTTTGCATAGTTTCTAACCAAGCAAATCCTGGTTCACCGTTGCTAGCTACTTTTTTAGCTACTTCGGTATAGTCCATACCTACACGAGCAAAAATAGAGTTGTTTGAAGCCCAACGCCAACCGCCAAACTTATAAGCCCAATCTTCTTCTGTGTATTTACGAGCGATAGATGCACGTGAATCCCAGTTAGAGTTATACTCAGCATAATCTTCTGGATTAACTAACTCAAGCTCTTGAGGAGCGCTAGAACCTGTTTCTACTCCAAACTGTTCCCAGTTCTTCATATTAGCAAATTCCTCGTCTTCTGGTTCACCAAACGCAATTTCTGCTGTACGACGAACGTTTCCAGCTACTACAATTTTACCGATAATATTCATAATGTCGGTAATATCTACGCTAGTTAGTAGCGGGTTATCGCTTAGAGCACGCTTTTGTAGAATATCTTTGATACCGTAGAAACCTTGTACTAGAGGCTCAGGACCAGAAGCTACACCACCAAAACCATGAATAGGTTCCCCGTAAGCACGTACTAAGCTAACATCTGGTTCAACTGGAGTAGAGCCTTCTTCTAGGTATGAGTCGATTAAGCAAGAAATAAGTTCTACCCAACCTTCGCGAGAGTCTTCTACAGTAATTACTTCTGGAACACCTTCTGGGACGTATGAAGCTACTTTACCAGCTCCTTTAGTATCAAATCCGATACCAACACCCACCATACTCATATCCATGAGGAACGCGAATGGTTTAGACATTTCTGCATCAATATTTTCAGTTGATACGAAACCGCAGTTATTTAAGCAAGCACCACCTTTTTCATATACGAACGGAGTACCCATCATCCATAGACCACGACCTGGCGGAGTCCATTTGAAAGCTAATAGACGCTCTGCTGCTTCTTCAGCTAGTTTATGAGCACGCTTTTCGTTCCAAGTATGTTCAGAGGTAATAGCGTGAGTTTTTAGAATAGAAAACATACCTTCGATAACACGAAGAACACATTCTTGCCAAGTTTCTAGAGTACCATTTGGCTTCTTACGTGAATAAGTACGGTAGTATGTAAATGCAGATAATCCGCCATAACCCCAGTTAACTTCTGTATTTAACAGCTTTTCACGGTAGTCTTTTTTGAATTGGAATTGGATTGGTTTTTTACCAATAGTAATCATTTAGTTCTCCTTTTACGCATAAAAATCTCTATCCTCAGCCTCAGCCTTGGATAGAGCTTACGTTGTTATCTTTGATTATCGACACTTTATCAATAAGCGGGTGAGTAAAGTCATGAGAGATTAAAAACACATTAAGTTCTGTTTCTCTCTGCAATACCTCAATAAGCTTTTCCTTTCCTTCGTCGTCTAATACTCCTGTAATTTCGTCAAGGAATAGTAGGTTAGTACTGCTTCCCCCTAATTTAGAGAGCAGATGACGTATAGCTAATAGAATTGATGTTTGAATACGACTGAATTCACCACCAGACATTGTCTCAATAGGAGCACTAATACCGTTGTCAATAACATTGATATTAAGTTTTTCTTTGTCTAGAGAGAATTCGATTTGAAACTGACCATCACTTAGTACTGACAAGTAATAATTGATTGTAGTCTCAAGCTCTTTGGTCAAGTTCTCTAACTTAAAAGCTACAATACCGGAAGGGCTGAAAGCTTTTTTGAGTATACCCAACGCATTAGATTGTGTCGACTTACTTAGTATATCTGCTTTAATAGCAGTCTGTCTAATTGTAAAATCAGATTTTTGCTCTTTTAGTGCGTCGACCTTAGCATTATGCGCACTAACTCGTTTATTAAAGTCTGTAACTTCTTTAAGCGTTTGAGTTTGCTCGTCTAACTGTATCTTTAAAGCTTTGCGTTCGTCAACAAGAGCTTTCTGATCAGGATAATTAGTTGGTATAGTTTTGTCAATAAGCTGAGTTAGTTGCTCAAAGCGATGAACAGCGTCTTGGTTATTTTTAAAAGCTTTTTGTGCTGCTTGATAAGCTTCTAGTTCTACACCCCATTCACTAGCTTTTAGCCAGCCGCCGTTATAAATATCTACATTTAATAATAGCTGAGCTTGTAAATCATTTTGAATTTTAACTAGATGTGACGTATCAATCGGCTGGCCACATGTAGAACACTTATCATTAATTTTTACAGAATCTATCTCACGCTTTATGCGTGCTATTTCGTTATTTACCATTACTAAATCTAGCTTTAGTGTCTGGTAAGCGTCCATATGCTTAAAAGGAGCTGGTTCTTGCAGGCTAAGATCAAAATCAATCTTGTTGCGTTCTGCTATATACATATTGTTTTTATCAATACGTTTACAAGTATCATTGATATTAGCAAGTTCTTTATCAATTTCTGCTATACGAATAGTTAAACTGTTATCTAGTTCAGGTACTGCTCGTTCAAAAATATACTCTGGTATGCTAGTAGAGTTTAAGAAGTCTTCGATAGACTTTAGTTCTCCTTGTAGCTTTACAATATCTTTATCTACTTCGCTAGTGCGAACCTTAATCTTGTCTCCAATAGAGATATACTTTTCTAGGTTGAATAGGTTGATTAAAAACTTCTTACGGTTAGTATCTGTAGCTTTTAAGAAGTCTAACAAATCAACCGAAGATTGATAAGTGATTTGTGTAAAAATCTCAAAGTCTAGACCAAGAATGTCTTGTATCTTTTTGTATGTGTCTAGAACTTTGTGTTCAGAAATATCTACACCATCCTCGTATAGTTCGACTTTAGTAGTAGCTCCAGAACGTTTTACTACTACTGAATAAGGAACTGCGTCTACGTCAAACTCTAAGATACCATCCCAAGTTTTATCTTTGATATAGCGGTTGAGGATGTCACCCTTCTTAATACCTTTGATATTCTTATTATATAGCAGCTCTTGTAGAATAAGTGCGATAGAACTCTTTCCAGACCCGTTTACCGCAGTAAGCTGTGTAATACGATTACGATCCAGAGAAATAGTATTACTAGCTCCATAACTAAACATATTAGAGAAGCTAAGTTGTTTTAACTGTATATGACTCATTGTATTCCTAACTTTTTGTATTCTGCTAGTACTGTATCGGTCTCAGCTACTTTAATATGGTTTAGATAAATCTCTAGTTCTTCGATAACAGTTTTGTCTTTTAGATCAAGTACTGAGTCTCCGATCGGTTTATCAACCATTTTCTTATCTAGCAGTTCATTCTTCTCTACACGTGCTAGTTCGTCAATCGTACCTGTTACTTCATAGATAACATGATGTATAGGATCAGGAGTCATTTTTGTACCAACAGGAACGGTACGACGAATTAGCTTAGGTAGGCGTAGATTATGAAAGTCTACGGTATAGTCGTCCATAGAGCGTAGAGTGATAATATCTACTCCATACTCTCGCTTATCATCACGATCAAACGTGGTATTTAGTGGAGAACCAGGATAGTAGACATTATAGTCGCGATAACGATGACGAAAGTGTAAATCGCCAAGTAAGGTAAGCTTCCAAGGACGAATCTTTTCAAAGTCATATTCTGCCGTGATATGAGGAGGTACTTCACCTCTAATATGAGTAACCAAAATTGCATCTTCGTAATAGTCTGGTAGCTTATTTGTCTGAACGCTGCCATAAGGAAAAAAACAAAAACGCTGTCCTGCATGTACTGCATTAGCATTTTCTGTATAGATATGTACATTAGGGTTATTGATTGTATTTTCGAGCTTAAAATGCTCCCAAAATGTACGGCCTTTGGTAGTAGCTTCATGGTTGCCTGGAATAATTAGTGTAGGTATTTGCACAGCATTAAGGTAAGAAAGAACTAAGCAGATTTCATCTGTATCTGGTTCTTTGTCAAAAAGATCTCCTGCAATAACGTGTACATCACATTGCTTTTCCAGATCGTTAAACTGCTGAAACATCAGTTGGAACCTATTAAGTTGCCATAAGTAGGGTATCTTTTTGCGATGAAGATTAACATGCCAGTCTGCTGAACTTAAAATTCGAATCATTTGTTTGGACTCTTTCTATTTTCTGTGCTAGTATTACTGGGTACAGTGAGTACCAGCGCACGAACATGCTCGCACAGTAGAGCACAGCTTTTCGATAACGCTACAACGGAGTTGTATTCCGTGTACTAGCTATATAGCGTTCCAACGGAGTTGCTTTTTGTTTAGTGGGCGTATTTTGCTTTGAAAACTAGCTAAAAGTAGTAGTTGAAACGGAGTTTCAAAAGGGGCGATAAGGTTATCCTTATCGCCCCTATTTTATTTACTTGTTCCCAATAAGCTGAGAAACATCACCTTCAAAAGTATAACTTCCTACGTGGTTAAGTTTAGTATTAGGGTCTAACCAAATCTCACCACCTAGCTTCTGCCACCGACGACAGAAAGTATAATCTTCGGATAGATAACGATTATCGTCTGGGTCTAGAATTGTATCAAATAGCGCATAGCAATACTTATTGAATTTAGGATCAATGTTAGAGTCATTACGATAATGTAACTCTGGGTATGCTTGCATCATCTTTTCAATAGTTTCTCTCTTGATTAAAAAGAAACCAGTGGAAGCATCTAGCACCTCTACAGCACCGTTCTCTACGCGAATCTGTTTAGTCTCAGGATTTACAAATTTAAAGTTAATTGCATATTGAACAGGTAGAGCTTTCTTTGGATAAGCTCCTGCCATAATAGGCTTATCATAAGCTAAAGCTCTGAGAACATCTTCTGGTTGAAACTCAATGTCAGAGTCTATAAACATAAGATGAGTACAGTTACTTTCTAGAAACATAGCAGTTAATATATTTCTAGCGCGAGTAATTAAACTTTCATTGCGTAGTGTAGTAATCCTAAAATTAATACCGTGTTGCATAAGTGTTTGTGATACGCGAAACATACTTAGAAAGTACTGATCAGTCAACATACCGCCATAGCAAGGTGTAGCGAAAAACACATTATATTTACGTAGTACGTCTAAATCAATTACTGCTTTTCCATTTTCTACAGAGCGAAAGGCACCAAAACTCTTTGGCGCCTCTGCTGTAGTGTCAGTAGTAGATTTAGCCGCTTTAATATCGGCTAAAGATTTCTTCATGCTAAGTCGTCAACATCTTCTGAAGGCTTAAACTCGTCGGAGACGTCTCCGGCAAATAGTGTAGTATTGTCTAGAAGCCACTGCTTTTGCTCGTCATAAGTTTGACGCTTAAAGATCTTAGATAGATCGAAAAGCTCCATTTCACGTTCTTCTGCAGAAAGTGCCTTGCTACTACGAGCCGGAATAACTGTATACTTTACGTTTTGAGGAAGAGGCCCAGTCTTTTCTTTCTTTAGAGTAAGATCATATCCTGTTTCAGGGTCTGCAGGTGATCCGTATTCGGGGTTTGTTGCATAGTCAACGATTTGAGCGTAAATAGTAGAACGAAGATCAAGCAGCTTAATCTTATTGTCTTTACGGTCAATTACATTACATACGTATGCAAATTGCGGTTTTTCTGAATATACATCCGCATCCATTTCTTTAAATGGGTCACGAATGCTTGCGTTGAATGATTCAGTATCACGATCAAATTGTAGACACTCAACTGGCATTTTCTTGCCGTCTTTAGTTACAACCCAATAGCAATATCGAGGCATTACGTCGCCAATTAGGCGGATTTTAGAATCACCTAATCCTAGTGATACTCTTTCAATATCACGTTTCTGTTGGTTACCAGAGGTTTGTTTACCTTTAGCTTTTTCCCATGCGACCATAGTCTTCTCCTTAAGTGAACGTTAGTTCTTTGTGGTGTTTTTCCTCGAAACCGAGGACTCTAGTGGAAATAGTATTTTATCTTCTTTGATATCAAGAAACAAATTAGGTTTCACATTATCAAAGTATTTTAGTGGTATATAATCATTCGTATCAGATGCTCGACGCATTGAGAGCGCTTTTAGATAGACTACTTTTGTTCTAGCTGGTGCGTTCATAAATAAAAATATAGGGTTTTTAAAGTAGCTTTGTGGTTCAATAGTTTTGTAATTACATAACAATGCTGTTTTACGTTGTGTAAAGTACTGTCGATAAAATAGGTGAGGAGGTATATGATGTATACCTAACTTATTCATCATCGTTTTAGCTGATAACTCATTATATACGTTTGTTTGAGCATAGGTCAAACATAAAATGGCAGCAAGATCGTTATTGCTTCTTAATCGAATCTCATTCCAATTAAATAAGGTATAAGTCATCTATTTTTTTATAAAAAACTTTAGTCTGTACCTGCTTCAGTATAAAGTCCTTATACTCCTCTAACTTAAAACTCATAATATGTTATATCCTCGTTGTTGGTACCACGCTAATCTACCTGTTTGTTGTCTAGTGACAATACCTCCTGATAGCCAAAAATCAACTATTAAAGGGAATTGTTTATCTGGATGCAGTCGCTCAATACGGCCTATACGCTGCTCCCACTGTACATTATTGTTACTAGGGCAGGTAAAAAATAGAGTATCGAGTCTATGACAACTAATACCTTCATCAAATAATTTAGTAGTAAGAATAGCTTTATACGTAGTGCCTAGTCCTTCTAGTGCGTCTTCTCTAATCTCATTTGAAGATTCTCCAATAACGCATATACTGTCAGGTATTAGTTTCTGTAGTTTTTTAAGCATATCTACCCTATCACCTATAATAAGAGGGCATCTACCTTGTTTAATGTAACTTATAGCTTTTCCTGCTATTAAGTTTATATAGTTATCATCAGCACATAACTTATTCATAGCCCTAGCCCAATCACGCTTAGGGTCTATAATAGCAAATTTAAAATCAGTTTTGATTATAGTAACGCTAGGGATAGCCATATCTCTTAGGTCTTCTGCAGCTATTCTAAACTGTGAGAAGAAGTCCATTAGATATACATGCTTACCGTCTTTACGTCTAGGAGTAGCAGTGATGGCTATTTTAACTTTAGCGTTTATATTGTTAACTACGTGAGAGAACATATCAGCAGGGCATTTATGAGCTTCATCAACAATAAGTGTACTAAATTCGTCTCTTAGCTTGTCTAAGTTATTGTATGCTGTTTTATATATCGCAACAGTAACATCACCAATCGTAAAGTTACCATCACCTATTTTACCAGCTACTACATTAGGAATCTGTAAACCTATTTCTTTAAGCCACTGTTCAAATAGTAGTTTAGTATGTACTAGTATTAGAGTTTTAGTGTTATTTCTTGCGATTAAATTACAAGAAGCAAAAGTTTTTCCCCAGCCAGGCTTAGCTTGAAGTAGCCCGCTTCTAGCACGCCCCTTAGTAAAGAACTTATCGACCGCTTCTTGTTGCTCATAGCGCAGCTTACCGCTAAACTCTAATTGATAGTCAAGATTCTTAAAATTACGTTGATCGTCAATAGTTTCCCACTCTAGCTTATAATAAGCATTAGAAGGTACTGAGTAATGAGTATCGCTTTCTTCTATAGTAGATAGAAACTCATCTACATTATCATAAGTAAACAAAGATAGTAGGTGGTCGCGGTCTTCCACGTCCTCCTTTTTAAAGTATATCTTATCTGTTATAGTTATATGTTTTACTTTTGCTTTGTTCATACATAAATATATGGTCTCGCTAGCTTAGAACTTAGTGAAAATTCTTTCAAGAACCATTCCCCGTTTACAAGAACAATTGTAGCATAAAGAATATCATCTAGTCTAATTTTTTCCTGAGTAGGTATTTCAAATGGGTATGAAATATTTCTCAACCACAATAAGTTACCCACTACTTTTACTACTTGTCGCTTCTCTGCTGGTGCCGCATACGATTTAGAAAAATCATGGGGTATGGCTTTACTATCCATACCCCACTTTGATTCAGTAAAGATCAAATCTTGTAAGTTTTTACAGGTATAATCGAAAACTAATCGCTTTTCTAGCTGTAGTAGTCTGCCAAAATAGTCTCCTGACAAACTTTTATCATCTATTGTATGCCTATGGCTAGTACTAGTAGGCATACAGTAGATTTTGTTGGTATCATACACTATCTTAAATGGTTTACTGCGTAGAGTAAAGATTGGATAAGATATGTCCGTGAACTTACTTATTAAAGTAGTCTTTTTCATCTTCTAGTTCACCCCAGCTAGGTCCGATTTCAAAGTCCACTTTGATTGGGCAGCCAGGAATAGATAAACCACGGTCTGTTTGGATACAACGACGAGCATTTTCAATATACACAGGTACTAAGTCTTCGCGTACTTCAGAAACAATAGAGTCGTGAACTACAGTAAAAGGCTTAATTACATCGTCATATCCGCTAGATTCTACCCAAGTGATAAGGTCGATCAGGCCTAACACGTTAATATCAGAAGCTACGGACTGTACTAGAAAGTTAACACCAGAACGAATAGCATGTTTTGCTACACCTGCGCTTGGTGCCTTAGCTTCTGGTAAGCGACGTTTACGACCGAAGAACGCATAGATATAAGCGTAGTCTTCGATTTGACGGTTTGACGCGTCAATAAACTTTTTCAGTGCTTTAGCTTCGTTGAAATACTTAGAAATAAACTGTTTAGCTTGAGCAACGCTGATTTCTTCACCTTCTTTAGCATCTTTATTAACTGTTTCTGCAATTTTAGCAGGACCAGCTTGATACATAATGCCGAAGGTAATAGCTTTAGCGTACTGACGTTCGTTTTTGAACAACGTCTTAACTTCATGTACTTCGCAAGGAAGATTAAACATCTGTTTTGCAACATATGAGTGGAAGTCTAGTTTATCAATGAACGCTTGCTGTAGAAATTTATCTTGGCTAAGAACAGCAGCATAGTAAACTTCGGCTGTACCAAGGTCGCACTGTACAATCTTATAGCCAGGACGAGCTTTGAATAGCTTTTTAATATCCTTATTATCACGAGGGATATTCTGATAGTTTAGTGTACCGCTAGAAGATAGACGACCAGAAGTAGTACCATGAATATTGAAACCGCTGCGTAGACGATCGTCATAGTCAATACCGTTACGAATATTATTAATATAAGTACCAGCCATCTTAGACTTCTCACGAAGATCAAGAATAGCTTCTGCTAGCGGATGCTGAATTTCTTTAAGCACTTCTTTATCAACAGACCATGCACCGGTCTCAGTTTTCTTTGTAGGTCTAATATTTAGAATATTAAATAGTAGCTCTCTCAACTGAGCAGTTGAGTTAGGGTTGAAAATCTTACCATGAATGCGCTCAAAACGCTGAACAGCTTCTGATAGAGTAATCTCAGCGAGACACTCTTCAACGTCGATTTTATACTGTTCGGCTAGTTCTTCTACAAATGCACGATCAATAGGGCCGCCATTCTTTTCCAACTTACGTAGTGCGTAAGTAGCAGGAATTAGAATAGTATTATACAGCTTACTGAACTCTGGGCTCTTAGCTACTAGCGGTTTAAACTTGCGGAATAGCTGAAAAGTAGCATCAGCGTCCTTACAAGCGTAAGGCGCTAGGATATCACTAGGCAACATTCCATAGTTAAAATCTTCTAGTTTAACTTTATTCTGACGAGCCCAAGTCTTTTTATAATCATCAAGCTCACGTTCATAATCACCAAGATCAGTGAAGCGCATTGCTAGCGGTTTTAGACCATGCGTACCCACAGCTTCTTCTAGGCAATAGTGAAGAAGCATAGTATCTTCGTAATCAGGAAATACAAAACCATAGTGATGTTCCATAAAGCCCATATCGAACTTAGCGTTATGGAAGATTACTTTACGTGTTTTAAATAGTACATGGAACCAGTTTTTATGTTTCTGAACGATAGCGTCAGACACATAAATACCTTGGTGAGGTCTAGTAGATAATGCAACACCTAGAATAACACCTGTAAACGGTGATACGCTAGTAGTCTCGATATCGGCTACAATCTCTGTAGCATCTTCTAGTTGTTGTTTATACTGTTGAAACTGCTCTTCAGTTTCAACAAAACAATAGTCTTTATCAACCTGAACTCCCAAGTCTTCACCGCTCAAGAGTTTAGGAATTTGGCTAAAAGCTCGTTTAATATCATCTTCTAGCTGGGGCTTAATCAGGATAATATTTGGGTGCATAATAGGTAGATATTTTTTCTCTACAAAAACACCGTTGTATTTTTGAATACCTGTCATACCAGCTACATACTTGAGAGCATCTGCACCCATAGGGCATATAATCTTGTACTGGTCTAGCTCTTTGAGGTCTAGATCCACATCTTTTTTAAGGATTTTTTCTTTTGGAGAAGAAGAAAGAAACTTCACATCATATTCAATATCTTTTAGATACTTATTAATAGTTTTATTTGCTTCGCGCTCTACAGTGCTAGCAAATACAAAACATACGTCACTCATCGTAATACTCTTTCTGCTTGTTCTTTGGTTAATTCGCCTGGGTCAATTCCTGGTGGTAGCTTAATTATTCTAGCGTAAATATTACGACTATCCAATAACTCAGCAATTTTTTCTGCTGCTTTTTGACCAGGGCCATCAGAATCCATCATTACATCTACTCTAGTAACGCCCATGTTATCTAGTATATCTAGTTTCTTTTTACTGAAGTTAGTAGTGCCAAAGATACACAAAGTATTCTTATAGCCTAGCTTCCACATATTAATAGCATCAAAAATACCTTCTACGAGGATAACATAATTAGTATTCTTAATCTTATCTAAAGGAAATAAACAATCAGATACTACTGCTTTTGCGGGACGTCTATAGTATTTTGGTTGGTTAGGTAAATCACGCATTAATCTACCCTCGATAAACTTAAGTTTGCCGTGTTGGTACACAGGAATACATAGATAGTCTGTTAGATCCATCTCATTAGATGTAAAAGCTTGAAACTCGCGGTATACAGTTGCATCAATACCTCTAAACTCGTCCATATAAATTTTACGATCATCAGGTAATTTAATTTCGTCTAGCTCGACTTTTGTGCGTAATTTTTCTTTCAGCTTTTTAATTTTATACGGCTGCTTACTTTCTACGTCTACAATATGTAATTCACCGATAGAGCGTAAAAACTTATTCGCTCCACCGGCAAAACCGCAACTCCAGCAGTTAAAGATATTTTTTTCAAGATTATAAGATAGACTAGCATTTTTATCATCATGTGTACCGCTAGTACACGTGATTAGAATTTCATAAGGATTGTTAGTCTTCTTATAAGGAACCCCGCGTTTATCTAATAGTTCAATTAAATCCATTGCTAATTCCTATCATAAATCTTTTGGCCCTTGCTTTTCATTATCCGTACCAAACTTAGTAGCATTGTGCGGCTTTTCATTAATAACTGATGATACATTTGGATTAATTTTAACACAGGACCAGTCCATAAGAACATCAAAACTCATATGCTTACCATTTCGCATCTTAGTAGTATGAATAGTAATTTTACTATCTAAGCTGCGATCTTCAGTTTCTGGTGGTGGAAAGAAGTTAAAGCTTCTATCAGCACTATCTAGAATACCTTTAGCGAAACGAGCTTCACCAGACGCGTCAATCTGGTAAGGAGAAATCATGGTTAGATCGTACTTACGAGATAGAGACTTAAGCTGGTCAGCAATAATAATCTGAGTTTTCCAATCTTTTTGATCTTCGTGCTTGATAATGTTCACGTAGTCTACTACAGCCATATTATAGTTAGGATACTTGGCTGAGAACATATTACAATAGTGGTCGATACGATTAAGTGTTAGGGATTCATCATCAATCATAAAGAGTCTATTATCTTTAAGATCAGGTTTTTCTATCTTTAAACGAGCTTCAAAGTTTTTAAAGTCCCTTGTTTTCTCTAAATCAGCTATTAGGCTTTTAGCCTTATCTGTATCCTTATAGAATACATCAAATTTTGCTTTAGCCATTTGAATTTTTTGTTGTTCAGTTAGCTGATTTCTAAAAATATCTAAGAATGGAACCCCAGAGATAATTGATAATACGCGATCATACACTTCTTTATACCGCATTTCGATAGTAAAGAAAGAAACTGTATTCCCTTGTAAAAATCTATTAATAGCTAGGTTTAGAGAGATAATCGACTTACCAGAACCACGACGACCGCCTAGAAGAATTAGTTCTTGAGTAGCAAAACCGCCATTTACACTATCAAATTCGTTAGACAATCCTGAAGGATAGATTTTGAAATCTTCTTCATTAGGAAAGAATCCAAGTTCAGCAACGTCATATAGCTCGTCGTCATGAGGGATAGCTTGATTTAGATGTAGTAGATGATTCTGAAACTTATCAACAATTTCTACTTTTTCTAGTTCGTCTAGCTTATCAATTAATTTATCCATAAAAGAAATAGTCTCTTCACGGATATAGTAATCTTGTAATTGAGCTACTAAAAACTCATCTTGCAGCGGCACACATACGTTTTCTTCTGCACAGATTTGATTTTCAATATATTCTTGTAATCCTACGTCTTTACGCAAGGACACAATCTCTTCCATTGAAGGAAGGCGTGTGTTTGCTTTATAAAACGATTTAATCTTATCAAAAAGTACAGAGTTAATTCCTGTAAAATACTGATTTAGTAATTTTGAGTATAGGTCATTGCTCTGCGTGTCTAGTAGACGACGCAGAGTTAGTTTTTGTAAGTCTATTGCCATTATCCTGCCTTTACTGGGTATAGGTCATTACGATGAGCTGGATAAGAACAAGCATACTCGTCAGTTCGCCATATATCATACATCTCTCGCCCAGTTTCTTCTAAATTTTTAATTACCCTATTACGGATGTTTATCATAGCTGCTTTTTTCATCTCAGTACCATCAGGAAATACGTAGTATATCTCATAATGTACTCCCTCTGCTGGTTCGTAATACTTACCAGACATACCAGTTTTAGGGTCAGGCTTAAATCTATAAGTCTCTACATATCTTTGTCTACCAGACTCCAAGTATTCGAGATATTCTTCGTCATAAACTTGAGTTACTTTAGCAAAACAATTATACTTACTAAAAAATACTTTATCTCCGACTTTGAACTTAATTTCTAAATCTTGTACAATATGGTCAACTTTAGGTTCAGAATTTTTACCCCTACCCCTAATAGGAGTATTAGTTTCCATAAGTATGTTTTTTACACGTTGTGGAGAAATAAAATACTGAGCAGCAATACCTGATTGGGTACCCCCTGCCAGATATTCTTTAGCAATTTGTTCTTTTTCTTTTTGAGTAAAGATTTTAGTCTTAGCAGACTTTTTTAATTCTGCTTCGCGTTCAACGCGTTTATGAAACTCTTCTATAATACTATCTAGTTTTTTAGTATTATAAGCAATACCTAGATGTTCACAACAGGCTTTCTTAGTTTTACCTGCTTTAATCATCCATATTACTTGTCTGATTTTTGCTTCAGAAATTTCTACTGTAGGTGCTTTAGCCATGATTTATCCATAATTTGTATTTAAATATAACAATAAAATGACCACCAGGCAACTTAAATTTTAATGAGTTATGAGATCATCGTCGGCGTAATACATGTCAGCTATAATATTACGTATTAATCCTGTACTTGTATAGATAGGAGTAAACTTTTCATTAAAAAAGCGGTTACTGCGATATAGCTTCTCGACATAGAAACTACTAACATAAGAAGCAACTAACTCTTCAAATTCAGTACTATCTTCAGGCGTTTTTGGATAAAAAGTTTTAGCCATAGCTATAAAATAGTTTGTTTTTTGTGTTATTGGCAGACTAAGTACTGCGTCTAAAGATTCATCAGGTAAATCTTGTAAAATAAATATGTTTGACATAATACCCTTTCAATAAAAAAGGGACGGTGTTTCCACCGTCCCTTCTAATCGGACTTTATTGCTAATTACTCAGCAGCAGCTTTTGGCGTGTAGTCAGCACAAGAAAGACCACGACGAGTAAGAACAGTTTTAACACCGCGAACAGTCTTGTCAAAAGCAGTAGCAATTTCTTCTACTGATTTGTCTAGCATATCTTCGATTCCTTCGTATGGATCGCTCTTAGCTGCTTTCTTATCGCGCTGAGGAGCTTTTAGACCCATGGATAGAAGCTTACCGCGGATGGAGTTGACAGGACGTCCAACAGCATCAGCTACGTCTTCTAGGAACTTACCTTCGCCAACTAGTTTAGCGATAGTAGCTTCTTCTGCATCAGAGTAAGTACGTGGAGCGACTTTCTTCTCGGCTGGCTTAATATCACCAGTTTTTTCCATGGAAAGAGCTTTACCATTGATTTGGCGAGCAGTAACTTCGCGGCCCCATACATCAGAGAAGTGTGCAGCGATTTCTTCAGCAGTGTGTTCGCCAGAGTTTTCGTCTAGATACTCAGCTAGTGCTTCAGTTTCGTCTGCTGAGAAGATAGGAGCAGCACCTGGCTTCTTAGGAACTTCAAAACCTAGCTTACGTAGTTTTGCAGTTACTGAACGGCGTGGGAAATCAAATTCAGCCATTAGGGCTTCGATAGATTCCTCAGTTAGCTCATTTTTTGCAACTTCTTGCATACGAGCTACCATATCTTCTGTATATTCAAATTTAGACATTTAGTGATCCTTTCGATCGGGTGGGTTGATTGTTAATTTACTTGCAAGAGATTGTTTTCTCTTGTCTGTATTTAGATAATATATAAAGTTTTAATCTTAAGCAACTACAATTTGACGTTCACTGCACGGTTGGTGCCTTTAAAATCTTTTAAAAATTCCCCGACAGTACATCTTTTTTACTTGACCAATAATCAATAATACGTATGTCTAGTTGTTTTGCTTTTACGTATTTTGATGAACTAGTATCGCCTGCTGTAATTAAAGCATAACAATCTTTAGTTACAGTAGATACAACCTTAAATCCTAGTTTCTCTAGGATTTCTCCTAAATCATTACGAGTCATATCCATTTTACCCGTAATGCAGACTTTACGTCCAGGATTACTAATTAAAGAAGCTACAGAGATACTCTGTTCTAGCTGAAGCGGTAGTTTATATACCCAGTCTTCATTTTCTTCTAACCAAGTCATGATTGAATCAATAGTAGAAGGACCGATACCTTTAATATCTGTATACTGAATATCTTTTAGGTTTCTAAAAGCAGGTATCTTCTGTACTACTAGTTTAGCCACAGACTTTCCTACTCCTGGAATACCTAATGCTGCTAACACTAGCTCATAGGGTTTCGTCTTAGATTTATCAATTTCATCTTGAATTTTGATACCGATAGCTCCAAGCTCATCCCAATTATCTTCTTCGTATAGATCTGTTGGGTGTGTAAAACCCATTTTTTCTATATTAGCAGGACCAAGACCTTTAATTTCCATAGTTTTTACAAAGTGTTCCATCACTTTTGATGTATTAACTATATTCTTATCGGCCACCATGAGTCTAGGGCCATCTCGCCGTACTTTGGTATTTACTCCAATTTCAGCGTGTTTTTCAGTAATTTTAACTCCGTGGTTAGAGTGTTCTACGACTCTGAGGAATTTAGGAATAACACCGCCAGCACGTTCAATCTCAATCTTATCACCAAGACCTAGGTTATGTTCCTCAATAATTCCAATGTTATGTAGAGTTACGCGAGAGATTGTAGCATCTTCTAACACTACAGGATCAATAATACCTGTCGGGTTGACTGTACCAGTACGGCCAATTACCCAAATTACATCTTGTAACGTAGTTACTACAGTGTTAGCTTCACGAGGCTTAAGAGCCAGCGCAAATCTAGGATACTTAGAGGTATATCCTAATGACATACATTTTTTGTAATCGTTAATACGATATACAACACCGTCTTTAGGGTAGGTATCTGCGTTCTTATCTAATACTGTTGCAAAACCCATGTTCTGTACAATAGACATACGATTTGTGTAGTTCATAGCTACACCAAGCATATCATGAGCAATAAACTTAATGTTACGTTCTTTAAACTCTGCTACAGATTTTAGACCAAGAGCCCCGCTTACGTAGTTGCGAAAATTTTCTACAGTATTATCTGTTACACACTCACCATTAATAACTACTTGCTCATAATCTGTACTAATACGCTGTGGGATGTTAGTGATACCTGGAGCTAGATGAATGATATTATCACCCATCTCACCATTACCACGAGTTAACGCAATAGCTAATTTACCACGTCTGTAAACTAGAGTAAGATTTGCCCCATCAATTTTAGGGGTTTTTACATCATAGAAATCATCTACTTCCTCTGGGTCATACACTTTACGCAGAGAATAGAGTTTTACTGGGTGAGTAACTTTACCAGCTACTCCACCCACTTTAACTGTTGGCGAGTCATAAGCTACCCACCCTTGTGCTTTTTCTACAGCTTCTAGATCATCATATAGTTTATCAAACTCTGCATCAGAAATCTCTGGACGAGACAGATCGTAATATAGATGGCAGTGCTTAGCTACTGTAGTTTTTAGTTCTTCGTATGTCATACTTCATACCTTATATTGATAATTCATTTTATTAGATAAATAACCAATAGGCAACTAGTAAGTTACTTTTTACTGTTAATCTTATTAATCATTCGTTCTGCATAATAAATTATTTTATTCAAGTCATAAAGATCGTCAATGCCGTTTTTCTCGCCTAATCTATACGCAGCCTTAAAAATGTTACCCCTTGCAAAACTCATATCCTTAAACTCAATGATATCGTTTAGCGTAGTAGCGCCTTCTGGAAAATCATAATAAGCAGTTGCTTTACCGTCTGAAGTAATTTTCTTTTCTGCTTCTTTTGTCATTCTATTTATACTTTCTGCATAGCTTTCTTGTGGGTTATCACGCTGTAACATCTAGTTTCTCTTTCAGAGCATGTACTAATTTTGTTAAATTTTCTTTTTTATTTAGATTAGTGCCATCAATTTCTATATCTAGCAGCTCTTCTAAATCTCTTAACATAACTTTAACTGTTTGCGCTTTAATATCCTCATCGACTTGAGGTTTTTCATAGATTTTTAGCTGTACTAGCTTACTTATTACACTTCTATAGCCTTTGGCAAAATGTACTGCTAATTCATGCACGTCTTTAACTTCTTGTTGCGTGTACAACGCTATTAGTTCAGCTTCTTGCTCATTATTCCAAGTTTTTACACTCATTATTACTCCAATTCTAGTTCTAACTGAGTACTCCACACATACTGTTGAGCTACAAAGTCGGCGGCGTCTTCTAGTAATGGTATAAGTGAAGTTACTTCATCTGCTTGAAAAGAGAATCCTGTTTTAGTAGGATACCACTGACCTGTATCCCCATCCATAGCGTATTCTCTAATATGCAGGTATATAATATCTCTAAATTCGTTTAGAGTTACTTTTACTGCGTTTCCGTTATGTTTACGGAACGCTGTTCCGAAATCTACATTCATAGACTATCACTCAATCAACGGATCACTCTTAGCAGTTATTACTAGTGCGGGCTGATTTTGTAATTTAGTCCATAAAGCTACTAAATTATCTACTCCAGCTGCATCATACCCATTTACACGGGCATATTCAGCGACTGCGGTGGCGGTTGTTATATTTTTAATTGCTTCTTCGATCATTGTATATCTCCTAAATAAAAATGAGTGGTCGCCAAAAGACGACCACTCTAAAAATTAAACTCTATTGACTACTTTTCTGTTAGCTACAGAAGTTAGAATCTGGGCGTATGAATCTACAACATTACTCCAAGTATTTGGTGTATCAATGTCTTTTAGGTTTTCCATAAGCTTCTCTCTATCGTGGCTATAATATACTAGCCGTAGTGTGTTTAACAAGTAATCTGGTACTGGTTCATTTATAAAAGTATGCGTGCTCATTAAAGTAGAAGCATCGCCAGGCTTAAGAGCAAAAATTCCAGGATCTTGTATATTCACTGGCCTTGCTTGTGTAGCGATTCTTAGACCTTTATCCTGTGGTATAAAATCATCTGTAGGACCGTTAGCCGATACTATAGGTAAACAACCACATGCAATAGCTTCCTGTACATGCATAGCAAAACCTTCTGCTCTGTAAGGATGAACTAAAGCTTTACTAGCTTTATAAATATCAGCCATTTCAGTAGGAGATAGTTCTTCATCAATATAGATAATTTCGGCGCAATCAGTTTTATATTGAAGTTTGACTATTTCTTGAAGAGTATTACTTTTTCCATAAACTCTTGGATTATCTTTAATAATCAATTTAGCGTTATCAGATTTAGAGAATGTACGAGCCCATACATGTAGTAGGATATCTAATCCTTTTCTCCACTGTGAGTTACCTACATAAACAAAATTAAACTTATCGGCATTGATTCCAAACTTTTCTACTGAGTTTCCTGGCTCTTTATTGAATACTTTATTATCAAATCCGTTAGGAACAACAAATAAGTTCGCAGGTCTTAACCCACCTTTACTAAATACGGTTTTACAATAGTTACTAGGCACTATTAAAGCATCTGCAAAGGTTTCAAACTTATACTGCCACTCAAAAGGTGCTTTAGGGTATTCCCAAGGTTGGATATAAACTACTTTAGTGGTATCGCTACTCGGCCAGTCCCATATAGGTGGGTACGTATGTCTCAGTTGTACAGCAGGTACTGCATCTGGCTCCGTATTTTCTAGAGTTTTTAAAGTTCTAACATCTGCTTTGTTAACAGCGTACATAGGATCATAGCTATCTAATGCTATAATTCTAACTTTTAAACCTTTTTTAACTAGCTCTAGTGCTATATTACGGTTCACAATACTTAATGAGTGATTATCATAAAACTTACCAACAAATTCTATTAACATTAGTAAGCTCCTGTTGCGTGTTGTATATAAAAATTCTCAACTTCTTTAGAAGGAATAGCTCTAAGAGCAGGCCATTGAGCTCCACCTAATCCTGAAGTTTTAAAATTACGTAGTTCTTGATAGTTATCCAGTGTAACAGTTTTCCAAATGCTATAAAAAGGATCACGATCAACAATATCAGAGTGACCGATATTGTGAATCTTCTGATGCAACTCTTTATCTGTTCTACACAGACTCCAATGTATAGATACTAATGGAGATATAATTCTGTTTGAACCATCTGCGCTAATATTGCTCCAACGAGCATAAGTATATGTATTGTTTTTATGAGTAACTACGCCTTGATTTTCTCCGAAAAAAGGAGTACCATCTTCGTTTACGATAACTAACGTAGTATCACCGATAGTTTTATAAGGCATAGCCCACGTCATACACGCATCTAACTTATTGAGATAACGTTCATATATAGGACAATAATTGTAAAAGAAATCTTTAGCGTTGACTAGGTACTCATCAGCATCAATACTAATAATAAAATCATTACTACATTGAGCTTTAAGAAAGTTACGCTCGTAATTATCATTCTCAATAGCTACAGAGGCTTGGTGGAAGTTACCTTCCACCACAGAAATTTTGTTATCACCGTCAATGCGTTGTAGTTCTGCCCACAAAGCGTTTTCATCAAAAGAGAACTGGTTACCACTCCAAGTAATACGGTTTTCGTCTAATCCTAATACGATCTCATCTACATAATTATAGTATTTAGCAATACTACCAGGCAGGTAATTTGCATCATAACTAATTAAGCTAATAGCACTTTTTTTAAGCATCTGTTTTGGCTGTCTTACTTACTACTTTAACTATTGATTTCTTCAAACCAACAATAGCGATTCCAGAGTAGTATTGGGTAGCGTCGCTTAAGCCACCAGATACGCGCTGTTTACGCCACTGTATTTCTACTTTATCTGCATGTTTAATTAGTGCAGCATCTAATTCTTTAGCATGTTTTTGATTTGAATAATTAGAGAATACAACCACGCTTTCCGAACTTAAACTTGGTAGAACTTTTTCAAAAAATGCATCATAGTGTTGCTCACTGGTAGGAGTTATATCAAAAAAGACTACATTAAATTTAGGCTGCGTAGACCAGTCAACATCTTCAAAACTATTTTGAATAATACTTACATTATTTAGGTCTACAGGCAGGTTTGGATCGCTATAACGCTCTAGGTTAGCTTCTAGTTGGCTTTTCATATTATGCCAAATATCGCCTTCAGCAGCCCAGCGTTTTGGTTCACGCTCGTCGTATTTATAATTATCTATGCCAACAGCTTTACAGCCTGGGTTACCATAAACGGCGCTAATTAAAGTAGCTCCACGATAGACTCCAAGTTCTAAATAGTTTGTACCTTTTAACGAACAAAGATTATTTAGCAGAGCTTTTAGTCTTGGAGAGCTTAGGCCGAAAAGCTCTCTTTCACGTTCATTTATTTTTGATTGACCGTTATCTGCAAGCTCTAATGCTGCATCAACGAATTCTTGTGTTAGTTTAACCATTGTATTTACGTCTCCATAATTTTATAAGCAAAGAATCAAGAATACTTAACGGCATGTATATAAGCCATAAAGCTAGCCAGATTAGAAGTATAGGTATTACAAACAGTATTGTCATAACTAAACCTATCACAGCGATAGTAAATAAAAACGGTTTGAACTGTGTATCTCTATTGTTCATCTGAGTAGCTGCATCCATTATTTCTTTTTCTAATTGTTTCTTTGTTATATACATAATACTACTCTAAAATTACCTTGTCCAGAGTTTTATAAAAGTCTGAGTTTGCCCATTTATTTTGTAGTCGAATTAGATTACGCAGCTCTATTTGAACTTTATTAGGGTCTCTCGCTTTGACTTGTTTATTGTCTCTAGATTCGTGATGTAGTAATCTAACAGGGATTTGGTAAATACGCTCTCCTGCTTTACGGGCGGATAAGCAAAACTCAACATCTCTGTTGTAAGTCCACTCGTATTCTGGTGAAAAGCCTCCAACGGCATTGATGAAACTTCGTCGAAGATAACAACCTCCAAACGTAGTCCACGCAACTTCCCTGACTTTGTTGTATTGACCTTTATCAGTTTCCAGTTCTGACTTAAATGTATATGAACTCTCAAGGACGAGACCGCTGCCATAATGGTCGGGTCTGTTATCCGTAAACTTGCCGCCCGCTGATTGAACAAAAAAGTCGCCGTTATCGTCTTTTGCTGGGTATAGTAGCAAGCAACCAAATAGTCCTGCCTCTGGGTATTTTTTGACATATTCTAGAACTTCCTCAAACCAGTTATCGTGGTGTGGCATCATATCAGTATGTAAGATAAATATATCTTCATCTGGGAATTTATTCCACATAGATTCAAACATTAAATCTGAACCGATACCACCAGTATCGCGCTCATAGTAAACATCATATTCCCAAAATAACTGTTTATGAGCTTTTATCTCTTGCTCATTTACATACGGAGTTATTATTTTAACCATTAGATAAGCTTCTTTGTCCATGTTTTAGGGGTTTTGTCTGTGACTAATTCTAATGGAAGATGGTACTCGAACTCTCTTACTCTAGGCTTAATCCAGTTTACCATATCGCGTATTGTTTGCTCCACAGTAATATCGGCATTATAATTAAACTCATGTCGAATCTTATCACTAGAGCAGTAAGCGTTTTTAACTTCTATGGGTCTGTCTGGATAGTGCTCAAATAGTACTTCTTTGTCCGCAGTTTTACAAACTAACTCACCAAGCTGTTTAATGCTAATCTCGTTATGGTCTGGCCCAATATTGTATACTTGGCCGCATAAGTTTCTATCACTTAGCATAATTTTTTCAACTGCTTTGATACAGTCTAAAGCATTAGAAAAAGATCGTTTTTGCTCGCCGTCGCCGTATACCACAATAGGCTTATCTTGTAGAGTTCTATTAATCATAATTCCTACTACATTTCGGAAAGGATCAAAGTAACGCTGGCCTACTCCTACTACATTATGAGGTACTACTGTTACGTAGTTTAACCCGTGTATTTGTGATAATAGATCAAGATGCTGTTCTGCCTGTACTTTAGCTAGACCGTAAGGGTCAACAGGGCTAGTAGACATATCTTCAGTAAACGGGGGTGTTTGCGCGCCATAACGAGCCATAGAGCTACAGTTAATTAATAGTCTAACATTATTATGAAGAGCCGCTACAGCTACAGAGAGGGTACCAGATACAATACTAGTAGCAGTAATAGTAGGGCTAAATACGCTTAGACCTTCATAAGGTAGGGCTGCTGCGTGAAATACTACTTCTGAACCAAACATTAATTGTTTAAGACTTTCAGTATTTAGAATGTCGCCTTTATAATATTCTACTTCTGGAGGCACATTGTCTTCAACTCCTCCTATTTCGTTATCAATACCGACAACTTCATAACCGCCTTTGTTGATTAGGTACTTTGCTAGAGTACTTCCTAATAATCCAGATACTCCTGTGATAAAAACTTTCATTACCATACTATGCCTTTATTTTTATAAATAGCTACTAAATTTTTGACTTCTTCATAGAAGTTAACTTTTGCAGACCAGCCTAAGTCTTTTAGAGGCTGACAAGATATTGAGTAGCGTATATCCTGTCCTGGTCTATTATAAGATAAATCAATGTAATCACTATAATCTGTTACACCATAGTGATAGCTAGCAATAATTAACTCTACTGTTTCTCGATTAGTACACTCAAACTCAGAAGAAATGTTGTATATCGAGTTTCTTTTGCCTTTATCGTAGATAGTTAGAATTGCAGATACAGTATCTGCTACGTGTGTCCAAGTTCTAACAGGAGTTCCGTTATTATGTAGTTTGATCTTCTTATTTCTTTGTAGCTTTTTGACAGCTAATGGGATTAGTTTTTCGGGATACTGATTAGGTCCGTAATTATTTGATGGTCTAGCAATAATATATTCTAGCCCGTGTGTCCTAGCCCAGCTTTGAATTAATAAGTCTGCTGACGCTTTTGTGGCAGCGTAAGGGTTACTAGGATTTAGACTACTAGATTCATCAAAGCTACCAGAAGCTGTATCTCCGTATACTTCGTCAGTAGACATTTGAAAAAACAAAGGTTTATCAGCCCTAATTACTACTTTATTATTAAGTATTGATAATAAGTTTTGTACACCTTGAATATTAGATTGAACAAAACTATGACAGTCTCTTGCACTATTATCTACATCACTTTCAGCAGCAAAGTTAAAAATAACATCGCATTCTGGTAACCAGGTTAATTTACTAATGTCTTCATACACCATCTTAAATGTATGCTGAAAAGTCATAGTTAGAGTATTTATATATTCTAGGTTTGCTACATAAGTAGCTTTATCTATGCCATAAACATACCAACCGTCTTGCAGCAGCTTAGTAACAAAATTACTACCAATAAAACCTGCACACCCTGTAACAACTGCAATTTTACGCATTTAAACCCTCCGTAATAGGTAAGCAGATTATGTTATTATATAATTTTTTAGAATTAGGTAAACCTTTAAAAGGTTTATAGTATTTTCTTGCATCTTCCTGATCATAATACTCTATAGGAGTAGATTCAAAGTGAATCAGTGGTAAACAGTTTGGAAAAAATGTATACTCACTATCGTAATGAGGAAAAATGCTATTGTTAGTGTCTAGATATTTATATATCTTTGTGTGATAATTTCTACGATATGTAGTAGCTAAATCATCAATATTAAAAGAATCCCACCACTGTAGAATTCCAGCAGCAGCTAGCTCACTCATTTTAAAATTACTACCAAACTCACTTGGTACGGTATTTATAATACCAAAATTAATAGCACTTCTTACATAGTCTTCATACTCTATATCTATAACTACTAAACCGCCTTCGCCAAAACCAATAGGTTTAGTTTGGTGTAGAGATATATAAGCGCCAGTACCTAAATTACAACTATTCGTACCTTTCCAAAAAGAGTAGGGAGTAGCCGCGTTATCAAAAACAATTTGATGGCTATACCTTTTTGCAAAAGTTAAGATTCTATCTAGGTTTTGTAAATGCCCAAAACAGTTTGTTACTATAATTATACACTTTTCAGTAGTAAGTATGGGGTTACTTAAATCTATTTGATATCTATCATCTAAATCTACTATTATACAAGACTGAGCTGGTCCTTGCATATTACAAGGAAAAGTAAAATCTTGTGTAAAAATAGCTTTATTACCGTCTTTGCGTGCCATTGCTAAGAGCATAGCATGTAATGCCGAAGCCCCGTTATTTACAGCTATAACTGCTTTACTCGAATCTATCTTAAGCATATCTCGCGCTCTAGACTCTAATAAACGTACAGAAGCGCCGTAGTTACTGTATTGATTAGTAACTACGGCGTTATTTAAGTACTTGGCAAAGGTTGTATGATTGAATGGTTTAAGATGTATAAATGAGTTCATAGTTAAATTATACTAGCAATATAACTTATTTACAAGAATTATTACGCTTTAATGTCGATCTGCTCATAAATTTCTTCCCAAGGCATGTAAGGGGTTATACAGTTTTGTTGTAGATGTGTTGCGTGTCCAGGTACTGGACAAAACGCTCCTACCTGTGCAAAAGCTTTCCATGTCCACGAATCATCTGCAAATACTCCTGCTCGTAACAACTCATATTTGTACTGCAACCATGTAGCTCCTTTAGCTGCAATGGTCAAAGTAGCACTTGGTATAGAACGAAGATGACCATAAGGCCCTGCTAATAGCTCAGTAGTCTTACTTTTATCTATAGTATAGCGATCTGGGTAGTCATAAGGTACATAAAAACCACTAAATCCGCTTTCAAATATTTTTTTCATAGCAGTTATAGCTATGTCTATATGTAAATAATCATCTTCACATACGTAGATAAGCTCATTCGGATGTTGCTCAGCTAGAGCAACTATTATTTCAGTTAGGTCTGGGCACGCATTAACTACTACTGGATGATACTCTGGATAGGGGTGATTTTTACGGAGGTCATCTAAAGAAGTAATGTCTGTAACATAAAATTCAGCTACAGTATTTTCTTTCATCCATTTTAGAGTTTCGTCAGTAGTTCTATCATTTATAATGTATATCGTATCATCTTTAGTAAGCCCAGTCTGTATTGATAAATAGCACTTACGTAGAATCTCAAGTTTATACTTACCGTTCCATCTAGGTTTATTTTCTTTACCAGATCCTAAAGATCCTGCTGATAGATTAGCCTCACAGCTTCTAAATAATATTATCATGGTTTTTTAGTTATAATTCCTGATTGAAAAAACTCTCGGTCATTCATAGTATCAAACACGCACTCTCCAGCACTAATAGTATTTTCATTTCCTATTTTAGTTTTAGGTACTACTGTAGAATGAGTCCCTAAAAAATTATTATTACCCATAGAACAATATCCCATTATACCGGAATAAGGGCTAAATATATTATGATCTCCTACTACACAATCGTGATTAATAGAAGCGTATATATTTACGCAGTTAAAATTACCAATACGCGCATTAGCATTTAGCATACTAAATGAGCAAAAAACGTTACCTATACCCATTATAGCTATTTTTGAGACGTGAGCATCTGCTGCGCTAATATTAGGAAAGTGCTGTAAGTTAAATTCATACTTAAGGGCTAAAGTGTCTAGAAACTTAGTTCTCCACTTTTTATGTCCTACACCTAGTATAAATTGTGCTTCTTTATTATAATCAAAAGGTTCTACTCCTGCCTCACTAATAACAAAAGCTTCATCACCATTTAAAGTGATAAAGCCGCCAAAATCGTTTCTATAATTATGTAAAAACACTTGTTCGAAGATTTCATGCGCAAAACCTCCGTTTCCTAGTATATATATTGCCATTTTCTTTATTCATAAATAAAAAGGGGCTGTGACTAGCACAGCCCCTAAAGTAACTTAGAAGTTTACTGCAACGCCGATTGTTGCTTCATTATATTGTAGATCAGAGTCTAAGCTGATCACACCGTAAACGTCTGTAATATCAGTGATTGCGTACGAAACGCCTAGATCAACTGAGTCTAGATTTAGCTTTTCGCCATTGTATTTTAGCACAGTTACATCAGCAGTAAAAGTTACTGCGTCTACTGCATAAGCAGCGCCTGCGCCAAACTCTAGGGATTCAGCTTCTAGGGCATACTCTGTATAAGCATGGTATGATAGATCAGCAGCAGAAGCAGCACCAGTTAGTGCAAGAGTAGCAGCAGTAGCAATTAGTAGTTTTTTCATATTTAAAATCCTTGTTATTTGGTTGTTTTATCAGTTACAAAGCTATACAGTGCCTGAGAGCGTGTTACAACTTCTTCAGGAGTATAGCCTTTTGGTTGATTCGAGGTAATATAGTCAGATACAGCACCTACATTTGTAGTTTTCAGTGCTTCGATCTGTGCTAGATAAGCAGCTTCTTCTAAACGTTTTTCTTTATCAAGCATTTCTTGTGCCATTTTAAGAACGTCTAGTCTAATTTCAAAAGGAGTTTTACTCATCTGTCTTTCCTACCGATGCAGAACGTTCTGCCGCAGTAAAAGCTGTTGTAGCATAGGTAACATCAGTAGTTAAACCGCTTGCGTAAGCTGATTTCATACGGCTAGTCATATCAGATGCTGAACGAATAGTTGCGCCAATATTATTAACATCATACTGCATAGTATTATTTACACTGAAACCTAGTGCAGAACCAGCATGAAATGCATCAATGTTAGCTCCTAGGAACATAAATCCCCAGTTTTTTGCTTCGGCTTTTTCTACCATACCTTTAATATCAGTAGATTTAAAAGTACGAGAGCTGTTTTCTTCACCGTCTGTAAGAATAGTGATAATTACTGATTCGCGATTAGCTTTATTTTTATATGATAGTAAGCTATTGACTTTCATCATAACACCACCAAAAGCGTCATGGAGATTTGTATTACCGTTTGGGTAATAGGATGTTTTATCTAAAGGTTTAACTAATTTAACGTCAACACGATCAAAGACGCAGTTTACTTGTGAGCCGTTAAATTTATAGAGAGAGACTAGGGTTTCAATACCATTGGTTTCAGCATCTAAACGCTGACCGGCTAGATATTCATTATAGCCAGAAATAGTTTGATCCCAGCAAGCTCTCATAGAAGATGATTCATCTAAAACGAATACGATATGAGACAGCTTTGGGTTTTTACCAGCACGCTTAGGTTTAAAAGCTTCAACTAATGATATAGCTGGAGCTGTTGGGCTAGTAATAGTTTTAGATAATATATTTGTATTTAGGTAGTTAATATAAGTCATTTAGACTCCTTTGTGATGTGTAACGGCCCGTTCTGTTTCGAGGTGGAACCATACCCAAAAGGATTATGCTGCTAGAACGTAAGCCTTAGGTGCTGAATTTTCATTTGCACTTGTTGATTTTCTTGCGATTACAGCTGCTTGCTCACTGGCTCCTGGTTTCCTCATGCTCAACATGTCGAATCCCTTTCGGCCCCATCAAAGATACACTGTTATCTTTCTATTGCCGACCACGAGCACCGCAGCATTACCTGTAAAGTCGTGACACGTCTAACCAGCAAAAGTGTTTGTAACAGTCATTCCACACAACCAGTAAACCCGTTGTAGGTTTGAGCCAGTGTATCTATGGTGGAGCCGCCGGTATCGAAACCGGGTCCATGCTGCATCCGATTTACGTAATCAGAGCTCTTCTATATTTTCTACTATCAGTTCTTCTACAGCAGGTTTTGTAAATTCTTCTACAGCTAGTCTGAGTACAGACAAATCAATATCATCTGTCTCGACTAGCACATAGTATTCAGTTAAAGTAGCTCTCGTCAATTTTTACCTGTTCTAGAGAACCTACTTGTGTAGACCAGTTAAAGATGCGAAAACCATCTTGCTCTAGATCATACACTAGCTGCATCCCTTCGGGATAACTCTTTTCTGAGCCAGAGCCGATAATTTTTTCTTCTAAAAAGCTGTCTGGCAAATCTCGAAGATGAGCAAATAGCATCTCACGGATTTCTCCGTTCTTTTTCTTAAAAGTTCCTTTGAACGCTTTCATATAAACCTCCATTAAGAATCAATCTTAACAGAGTTTTAAGCATTAAGCAACAGTTTTGTTACGTTGACTGTCCTGGCGCTTCTTACGATTTTTATTGAAAGCAGCTTGTTCAGCACGAACTCGGTTCTGTTCTATTTTTACACGCTTTTTTAACCAGCGACGACGACCTGCTTTTGCGTCAATTCTATTTTGTTCTGATTTAGATACAAAATGTTGACGCTCACGCATTTCTTTGATATCGCCTTCTTCGGTGAGTTTCTTTTTCAACACGCGAAGTGCACGACCTACGTCGTTGTTTTTAACATATATTTTCATTAAGTTTCTTTATTAGGTTATAATTTATAATACTGGTAAATGCTACCAGTGTCTATGATAATTTGACTTTTTGTACTCTACAAGTAGCAGAAATATTGTTGCTACTATAAAATGCAAGGAAAATCACCTCTTTTTCAGATATCTAAATGTTAAAGAGTACAAAAAGTAAAAGCATCCTTGCTGGTTGCTGTTTATTGTGCTAGTATTTGTTTAGGACAAATTCGTTCTGATCCAATCAGTAAAAGCGTTTAAATCAACTTTTAACTGTAACATACCTTTTCTTACATTGTTTTTTAAAATTAGGTAAGAAGGAACTCGGTTAGGATTTTTAAAATACTGGACTAAACGAGGGTCAGTTGTAAAAACTTGCTCGATTTGAAGCTCTGGAAATAAATTTGTTATTTCCTGAATCTGAATATTTGTGTAATCTATTAAAGATGAATCTAATTCTGGAACAAAGACAATTAGTTTATAACTCATGTTTTACCTGCTCTTGTAACGATTCTAACTGATTGCGTAGCGCAAGAATAGCTCCTTGCAATTCAGTGATTTCACTATGTAAATATCTAATGTCCCCGCCAAGATCATTGGCGAGCTCATTAAGTGACTCTCGAAGCTCTTTTGCTTCCATTTTAACGTATTTTTCAGTTGCGTACATGTTAATAATGTACTATATTGAATAGATAGTGTCAACAAAAATATCGTTTTCACTATTCCTGCATAATAATAAATAAAAGGTACTCAATGCATCGCCGACCAAAACTAACAGAAGCTATCGAAGTTCTACAATCTCTCAGCCCTATTAATGAAGACGCACTACAAGCTATTGTAGATTATAATGATCTAGTAGCTCAAGGACAAGAATTTGTAGCTTCTCGTATGGTAGTAGATATTGTAGATCACTACTACCATCTTCTTGATCTTAAAGGCATTGCACACGGTTAAAAGAGCTGGCAAGGAAATTCGGTGGAATTATCCTTGCTCTTTGGTATTTAACGTGCTAAAATAATTTATCCAATAACAATCAAAGGTTCAAAAAATTTATGGCTCGCAAACGCTCATTGCCAGCAAAATACTCTGCTACAGGATACGCTGTATGGGAAGTTCGTCGTACAATTCGTGAAGCAGAAAATATCTCTCGTTGGAATCCTTGGCTAGCTCATGCTTGGATGAATGAAGCTCGTGACGAACTGTCTCTAGAAAAGCCATTCTTCACAGAGTATGATGCTGCTGTAGATCGTATTAACGCTTACTGGTTAATGTTGACCAAGTTTCATTGGTTTGATGAAAATGAATTTTGGTCTCTAGAAGGAGAAAGCTATCCGATTACCCTCTTAGAACACTCAACAGACTAACCCAAACTGCTTAATTTTCTGCTTGATCTTTACTCTTTTTTCTGCTAATATAAGGTATACCCAATAAATGTTTTTCAAATTCACAAATCGTAATCCGTTTCGTGATCTACTTCGTAATGCTCGTCGTGTTGCAACCGCTTCAATCGACGATGCAGAAAAGGTCAAAGCGTATAACGAGTTGTATCGTTTGATCTCGCCACGTCTCTCCGAGACAGAACGCTATCTCAATTCTCAAACAGCTTTTTGTAAGCGTGCTGAGCATTGGAACCAACGTGACGTAGCGTCGATCCGAGCTGTGACAAACCTCAAAAATCCTTGGCTAAGCTTCAAACGTGAGTTTGAGCAGGCCCTGAAGCTTGAACCAAAAGCTATGCTAGAATCTAACAGTCGTTCGCTAGCTTGGTTCTATTCTAATCCTCATATTGATGATTGGATTAACGATTGATTAGTGATTATGCACAACTCGTGTGGAAAGTTCTGTCTGGGATTCCGGTAGAAGTGTTTGATGAAGAGAGCCACTCAGTATGGAGCTCTGATTTATGGGAACTAGTTCAGCCTAGAACAGACGGAGACTACCAAGGTAAACGCACAATCGGTTCAGCAAATATTGTAAGTGCTTATAATTTACTGCATCTTAAGTTACTGGCTGATTCAAACAACAACGATTCGCTAACTATTTTTAAAACAACACTAGAAGAACTACAAAAGGCGAACCTAGTTCGCCAACGTCCTGAACGTGTTCGTGAAAAATTTAAAACAGTATGATATTCACAGTAGAGCTTAACGATCATGGGAACCTAGAACTGCGCGCAAACGGAGTTTGCTTGCCGGGACTCACTAACGTCGAAATTCGTAGTCACGCGAGTGACATAACTACTATTAACGCAACGATTATTGTTTATCCAGCAATGAAAAATCGTTTTATATTCAGAGATAAAGATGGAACCAGCACTTAAAGCAGAGATTCGTAAAGAAATCAACAAAATTGTCGATATGATGATTCAGGCAGATAGCATCCGTGAAAGTATTGCTGAGCTTAAAAAAGATATTAAAACTCAGTATGATATTCCTGTAGCTACAATTACTAAAGTAGCTACAATTATTCGCAAACAGTCTCTAGAAGACGAAGAAGCGAAGTGGAATACTATCAAAGAGTATGTTGACATCTGTTCATAATGCGAGTCCTTGGATTAAATTATCACGAGGATCGTAGTTCTGCTGTATCCGTCCACAACCAACGCGTTGTGGGCGGTTTACTCACATCTAGTACAGAGTTTCCACGCTCGCTAGTAGCTGAGCTGTCTAATCCGCACCAACCATTTGACTATGTTGTAACAACTTCAAACCGCAGTTTTTCAGAATTTAAGCTGCTAACAAAAGCTTATACGAAAACTGAGCCAGTTGTAGTAGACTATCGTGAGGCGCTAGCAATGAGTTCTATTGTTATGCGTGATTGGGATTCGTGTGCGGTAATGATTGTAGATGGTTATTATTGTGCGCTAGGATACTATGCTAACAGCGAGTTTCATTGGATTCGTGAGTTTAGTTATCCTAACTCTATATCACTATTTTATAGTGCTGCTACTAGACTGTTAGGATTCGATCCTATTACAGAAGAACACAAAACTGTTGAAGCTTCAGAACAAGGAAGCCCTACATATGCTGATCTAATTGAGCAGCAGTTTGTTAATGTAGGAGACGGAGATTATACTCTACTCCACAACCTAGAACATGGAGTAGGGCGTGGTCCATTAAACCTTGATATAGCCAGTTCTGTACAAGCAGTATTTGATAAAATAATTTTATCACTAGCTGGTTGGCTTTCTAGACATGTTAACAATAAAAAACTCGCTTATGCAGGTAGAGCATCAGCTAATTACCTGACTAACACTAGGCTAGCTAATTCTGGTTACTTCAACGAGCTTTCGATACAGCCTTTGACTTCTGCTGCTGGCGCTGCTATAGGATCTGCTTCTTTAATTTCACGACCTATTTGGGATCGTATTGACATAGGCGCAGAGACTACTATGCCTATAACTCCAGAACAGCTTGCAGCACAGTTGATAAAAGGTAATATCATAGCTTATAACAATAATCGTGCTGAGTTTACAGATCGAAGTACTATTAACCGTAACTGGTTAGCTATACCGTTTAAACCTGTTATAGATACGTTTAGGCAACAAGCAGGTTTAACTTACACCTGGCAACAACCTTATACTATTTGTCAGGAAAAAGACTATAGCTTATACTATCCTAACTCTAATTTTAACTCTATGTATGGTCAGTTTGCTTCGCGTAGCCTGACTTCTACTATTAACAGTTCAAAAGTAGTTACCACTAATTTAAACAGGAACCCATTTATGAATAGAGTTTTAGAGCTAACACGAGCAGAAGGATATCCTATCCTAATATCTTCTCCAATCGAAAGTGTACAATGAAATTTAACTATTTTACCGATATGACTGTAGATACGTTGACTACAGGCCGAACTTATCATACTCCTGATGGCTCATATCCGTCTTTAACTACTATATTAGGCAAAACTGCAAATAATCCTTGGTTAGAACAATGGAAAGCTCGTGTAGGAGAAGAAGAAGCTGCTAGAGTATCTAAAGAAGCTACAGATAGAGGAACTATAGTTCACTCTTTTGCTGAACGGCACTTTAATGGAGAAAGCATTTGGGAAGATCTTAAAGCTCAACCTGTCGATATTAGACAGATGAGTCGTGATCTAATTAAAATTGTAGAGCCTGGAATTGATGAAATCTGGGGACAAGAACAGATTCTTTGGAGTAATAAGTATAAATATGCCGGTCGTACTGATATGGTAGGAGTTTGGAAAGGTCGTCCAGCTATTATCGACTTTAAAACTTCTAAAAAAGCAAAACAAAGTACTCAGATTCGTGATTATTTTATTCAGTGTTGTGGCTATGCTGTAGCTCATAACGAAATGTATGGTACTGGTATTAAAGATATTGTTGTAGCTATTACTATTGATGGAAAAGAACCTCAAATATTTGAAAAAACAGCTCCGCCATTTTTATATGAGCTTCAAAAACGTAGAGCTGATTATGGAGCACTAGTAGGTGTTTAAAAAACTAAAAGACAGACTTATTAGATTTACGGAGCAGCGTGTGTTTAGAGCAAAAATAAAGCAATTTAAACATACTGATGCCCCTATTTATCCGTGGTACTATGACCAGAAGAATTAAAAAAGATTTAAAAGAATTTTTTGATAAACAATCTTTGACGGACGCAGAAAAATCCTTTATAGTTGGTTGTATGTTAGCACAGAATAATCATCCACAACTAACTAATAAACAGTGGAAGATTGTTACTGATATAGAAAAGAGATATAGAGATGGCAAAGGCGTCGGATGCAAAGAGAACTTCTAAAGGCTTAGAATATCGCGGTGAAACTTATCCAGGATTCAATAAACCAAAAACGAATCCTGGTAGTGATAAACACAAAAAAGTAGTATTAGCAAAAAAAGGCGACGAAATTAAGGTAGTTAAGTTTGGTCACCGAGACTATGGTAATAACTACAGTGAAGAAGCTAGAAAAAACTACTTAGCTCGTAGTGCTGGTATTAAAGACGCTAGTGGTAACCCTACTAAAAATGATAAATTTTCTCCTAACTACTGGTCACGCAAAGTACTGTGGGGAGGACCAAACGCTAGCAAAACCAATCCGAAACCTGGCGGTCCAAGAAAATGAGTATTAAAACCGCACTATATGCTGCTATTATAATTACTACTATAACAGCTAGTTTTTATGTGTACTACCAATCTTCTCAACATAAAATTTCTGTACTTACAGAAGCTAATACTAAGTTATCTATAGCTGTACAAGAACAAGCAAAAACTATTGCAACTATACAAGAAAAGTATAAACAACAAACAGCTGCTCTTAATGCTCTATCCGTGTCTAATGCTACTCTGTCTGTAGAAAAAGACGCATTATCAACTAAATTAATGAAACATGATTTAGAAGAGTTGAGTAAAAGAAAACCAGCACTAGTAGAAACGAGAATTAATAATGGTACTAAAGAGCTTTTCAACAGCCTTACTACTCTTAGCACTAAGTAGCTGTGGTAAAACTTATCAGCCAGTAGAAGTTATAACACAACCTGTAGAAGTAACAATTACCCCACCAGCGAACCCTAATCCCATGGTGCTCAATAATATTACTTGGAAGGTTCTGAATATTAGTGATAAAATTTATTATGGTATTTCAGTTTCTGATTATGAGTTGTTATCGGCTAATATGTTAGAAATTAAACGATATATCACAGCACAAAAAAATATAATTGCATATTATAAGCAAGTTACTGCTAACTAATATAAAGGGAGATACATATGACGCCAGAAATTAAAGATTTTACAACATGGCCAGAAGCAGCGCGATGGTTAGCTAAACACGGTTGGGGTTTAGGACTAATTGAGCAACAGAAAGAGTTGTGGGAAGCCGAAAAAACACCTGCAACTACAAAAGCAGCAGTAAAACCTGCGGCTCCAGCGAAGACTACAGAGTCTGCTGGTACAAAATGATAAATGATAAAGCAGTTAAAAAATAACTCAGAGTATGATTTAAATGGCGATGGTACAGTGTCAGACGAAGAATTAAATAAGTCTACAGATTTACTAGAATTAGAGCTTAGAGAAGAAAAAGCTCAAGCTCAGAAGTTAATTAGTTGGGTAGCTTTAGGTAGTATGTTAGTACTTACTGCTATTGTAATGACTCCTTTAGTATCAGACGCTAGAGTATCGGCTCTCGCAGATCTATTTAGTATGTTTTATCTTGCTATGGCTTCTATAATAGGTTTTTACTTCGGCGCTACTGCTTATATGAGTAAATAAAGCTAATGTCTTATTGCCAATCAGTTTAAAACTTGGTATTTTATAGAAAATCAATGGAGAGACTATGGAATACTTTAATAAAACCCAAACTGATTGGCGACTAAGCCAGTGCTGCCAATTCCATGACCCTAAACTACTAAAACGCTATAATCTTGGTACTACTACCAAGACTTATGCACTTAAAGCAGATGGTAAAGCTAAAGTACAAGCTAAGGCAATTGAGAATTGTCGTAAGCTATTAGATATTCTATCTACTTATTTTCCTACTCAGCCTCGTAATCTACGCAGTTTTCGGATTTCATCCGAACTGTTTCCTTGCTATACTCTAGAGTTTACTCGTGAGTGGTATGCTGAAATTTGGGATACTCTATCTAATATCTTAGAGCGAGCAGGTGAACAAGCTAAGCAACATGAAGTACGTCTAAGTGTACACCCTGGGCAGTTTACTGTTCTAGGCTCTAATAATGCTGATGTAGTAGCAAACTCACTAGTAGACTTAGAGTATCATGCAGAGTATGGTAAGCTAATGAAGCTTCCTGCTCAAGATTTTGTTATGAATATTCACCTACAAGGTCTGTATGGTGGTAAACACGAAGACGGTATTAAGCGTTTTGCTACTAATTTTCATCATCTATCGGACTATGCACAACAGTGTCTAGCTGTAGAAAATGAAGATAAGCCTAATGGCTATGATATTACCCATACTCTAGAACTTGCTCAACGTATCCCAATTCGTTGTACTCTAGACACACACCACTATGCTTGTCATCGTATGACACAAACTGAAAAAGTCAAACAAGGTGATAAAACTGTCAATCGTAAAGTTCGTGATGTAAAACATATTACGCATACTTCAGATTTATTCAAAGAAGCTGTACGTACTTGGAAAACTTCACGTCCACTATTTCACAAATCACAGTCTTTCCATCCTGATAATGCAGATTATTGGATGAAGCCTAACGCCCACTGTGAAGTGTTTTGGGATGAAGAGCTAATGGCTAATCACGTACCAATGCTAGAGTATGCAGACTTTGATATCGAAGCTAAGCATAAAGAGATTGCTGTACAGCATTTCTACTCGTTTATTAAACAAGAAGAGCTGTATGCCGGAGAATCTGTTTCAGCGAAACGTCTATAAAATAAAATTGACTCCTATAACATATAGGATATAATGAGGGTGTAGCAATACATCCTCATTTTGTATTTATAGGAGAAAAACATGGCTGAATCAAAAGTAAAAAAAGTTAAGCATACTGGTATGAAAGAACTTACTGCTAAACAGCGTAGCGCACTGGCTACTCAGGCTGTGGCAGGAGAAGATATTGGTAAAAAAGGTAAAACCTTCAATAAAGTAGCTGCTCTAGCAGAAAAACAATACGGTAGTGAAGAAAAAGGTAAAGCGGTAGCTGCTGCGGCTATGTTTAAAGCCCGAGCTGCTCGCGGTAAATAATGGCTGAGAAGTCTAGAGTCAATGAAGCTGGGGTTTATACCAAACCCGGTCTGCGTAAACAGCTATTTGAAAAAATCAAAGCTGGTAGCAAAGGCGGAGCTTCTGGTCAGTGGAGTGCTAGAAAAGCTCAGTTTTTAGCATTAGAGTATAAAAAAGCTGGTGGAGGTTACAAGAAATGAAAAAACTTACTACATCAGAAAAATACAGCTCTCTCAAAAAGCAGACAGAAGATGCTGGTATGAAGGTAACAGAGAAAAAAGGAAAACTACTAGTTACCAAAAAGAAGCAAAATAATGTTAAAAAAACCTCAAGCTAGCCTAGTTAAGTGGACTAAACAAGACTGGCAATACTCAAATCCTAAAGATGAAGATAAACCACGAGCTGCTAGAGGTAGATATTTACCTAAAAAAGCTTGGGATTCTCTTACAAGCGCAGAAAAAGCAGCTACTAATAGAGCAAAAAGAGAAGGTTCTAAAGAAGGTAAGCAGTATACTAACCAGCCCAAAAAATTAGTTAGTAAAACTCGCAAGTTTAGACAAGACTAATGCATATACATAGAGCAGTAGCTTCCTGTCCTGCTTGCAGCGAAGATGCTGAGGTTTGGTATTATCACGGTAAAATTGAGCCTATTAGTGTTGTAGAATGTAACAAATGTTCAAATATTTATGACGCTAAAGACTTCATTACAAGATTACTTGATCTTTATAAAAATGAAACTGTCTCTGCTATTCCTAGCAACTGGATTTAACAATAGCCTTGCTTTTTGGTATTCTATATCGTATATTGATTATACGTTAACACAAAAGGAAAAATCATGGCTAAAGGTAAATCAAGCAAATCTAGCGGCAAAACCTCCGCAGGTATTCATTCGAACGTGTCTCGTTCGCTGGTTAATGCTATGCGCGCAGACTATATGGCTTCGTCTGATCGTCTTATGAATCAGCTTCGCGCCCATAAAAAAGGCAAGCGTGTTATGGTTACTATGGCTAACCCTAACAAAGAAGAAGCTACTAAAGGCAAAGCGTTTATTCGCGTTCCTGCAAGCACTGTTTGGCGTGACCCTAAACAGCCGATTTATTCGGTATAAAATATAAAGTCAGGGATAACACCCTGACTTTTCCATTTATATTAGGTGATCACCGTGAATAAAGCTGAACGACTTAAACAACATAATGAGTGGCTTCGTAAAATGGGAGTTTCTACAGCAAAAGCTAAACGACCAAAAGTAGGTATTTACTCTATTCCTAGCTATTCTGCTGATAGTAAGCCGATGCCTCCTACGTCAGATGCTGTGGGTAATGGTTATGCTAAAAAGTCTAACGCTTATAGTGGCTCAGGTAGTTTGGTAGTAGGTCAAGCTTATAACAAAGGTAACTATGTTGTGTTGTCTAAGTCTGAAGCAGCCGATCCAGCAACAGGAAAACGTCGATGAAACCTGAATTTCATATTACTACCAATATTTATGCACAACGTTTTGTACTACAGCTAGAAAAGTGGATTCAGCAAAACTTGTTTGCAGACTTTAAAGTAACTGCAAAATTTGATTGGAATCCCTCTCGACGTAGTTCCAGAGGTGGTATTTATAAAGACGGTCCTGGTATAAACATGGCTATGTACTGGGCTATGCCTAATAACTATGGACTTACTTATCAGTTTAAAGAATATCCGTCGTTTGATGCTGATCGGTATATTGGTGGATTCTTTTCTACTGATCCGCATCATAAGCTAGAAGCAATTCTTGCTCATGAAGTAGCACACGCAGTTCAGTTTTTTTCTTATACGAAGACTCATACTAAGTGTAAGCCTCATGGTCCTGTGTTTAAACACTATTATAAACTACTACGAGAAGAGTTTGTAAATAAAAAACTACCGGAACAATCTAGTCTAAAAGCAGACTATGAGAGTTATTTAGCAAAAATATCTAAAATAAGCGTTATTACTAGGTAATAACGCTTTGTATTTTTTATAAGGCTAATAACCAAGTAAAGTAATAATAAATTTGCGTATCAGCTAAATTGCTGTTATTATATAACAAATAAGGAAAGATTATATGTCACAGTACATTATTCGTAAAGGAAGGTTGTTTTATGAGCTTGCTAAATTCGAAGATTCAGACTCTCCTACTGCGCTATATATTTTTACTAAACGAGGCTGTAGCTGTCCCGCTGGCCGCCGTGGCTGTAAGCATACTAAAATCCTAAAAGCTTGGCAACAAGCAGGTGAGATTGCTGGTTTAGTGTATGATGATGAAGCTACCCAAATTGGGGCTTTACAAGTTGCATAGTATAGTCATTCTATCAGGTGGTTTTGATCCTGTACACGAAGGACATATTGAAATGTTTCGTGCGGCTAAAAGTCGCTACGATAAAGTTATAGTCGGCTTAAACTCCGACAACTGGCTTATCCGTAAAAAAGGTAAGCCTTTTATGCCGTATGCTTCGAGAAGCACGGTGTTAGAATCTATTAAATACATAGATTCTGTTCTAAGTTTTGATGATACAGATGGTACAGCAATTTCTTTGTTGAAGGATTGTCTAGTTCGGTATCCGAATTCTAAACTTATCTTCGGTAACGGTGGAGACCGTTCCCACGCAGGCTACCCAGAGTGGGGTTTTTGTGTATCAAATAATATTGATACAGATGATACACTAGGAGGTAGTCACAAGATGAATTCTTCCTCCACGCTGCTAGACAGTTGGAAGATTGACTCTACTATTCGTGATTGGGGTATGTGGAAAGTTCTTCATAAGTATTCACCCAACACAACTAAAATCAAGGAATTAGTAGTAAATCCAAAAGAATCTCTTTCTTGGCAAATGCACCATCATAGGTCCGAAGTATGGTTTGTTCGCGAAGGCACTGCTACGGTACATCATTCTAATGATGCCACAACAGGTATTGAAAAAAACATCCTTCATAAGGGTGATGTATTCATAATTCCTTTAGAGAAATGGCATAGATTATCCAATGAAACTAAAGAAATTTTATCAATTATTGAAATACAGTATGGCGACGACTGTATTGAGTCTGACATTGTGCGCCAACCCTTCCCAGGCTAGTGATTATTATCCTAACTTTAGTCAGGAAGTTATGTGTTTAGCACAGAATATTTACTTTGAGTCTAGAGGCGAGCCGGTAAAAGGGCAAATTGCTGTAGCTCTAGTTACAATAAATCGAGCTAACCATCCAGATTTTCCTAGTACAATCTGTGGAGTAGTTAAACAAGCGGTTGTCAACTCAAAAGGCCAGCCGGTTAAAGGAAAGTGTCAATTTAGCTGGTATTGCGATGGAAAGTCAGATGAACTGCCATCCGGTAATGCTCAAGTTAAACAATCTGTAGCTTTAGCAACTATGTTACTGAGTACACCAGTTAAAGTAGACATAACTAAAGGAGCGCTATTCTTCCACGCGTCCTATGTAAAGCCTTCATGGCGAAAGACCTCGGAGAAAACTATTGCGATTGGTAATCACATATTTTACCGGAGGAGCTAGTTATTCAGTTCCTTCTGATTTGGCGCTTACTTACGTTTTAACAGTAATCAGATTTTTATTTTTCGGGTTTATACTATCATATTATTTTCAAATGCCTTATACAGTTGTTACTATGTCTTTAAGCATATTACTGGCTGATTTTAGGTTCTTTGTAGATTTTACGCAGTATATGGACGTACTACTAGGACTTTCTCAAGAAGATTATGAGGAAGACCCAGATGAATAATAAAAATTTAACTTGCTAATTTGTTAATATGTATATATAATACCCAGTGTAGATGCGTAATTAACGGTCTACAAAACTTTCTTGCTTAATAAAAGGAGATAATATATGACTGGTACATTCTTACCTAGAAAAGCTTTTATTGGTTTCGACCATATTTTTAATGAGTTAGAACGAATCTCTACTCAAGCTACGGATTCATATCCGCCTCATAATGTTGTAAAATACGATGATAAGACTTATGAGATTGAACTTGCTATCGCAGGTTTCAATAAGGATGATCTATCTATTGAGTTAAAAGATAATGTTCTTACTGTGAAGGGCGATCGTGCGCCTCGCAGACCGGAGAATCAGTACGTACATCGTGGAATCTCTACTCGTAAATTTCTAAAAAGCTTTAGACTAAGTGAATATACAGAGGTCTCTGGAGCTAAACTAATCGACGGTATTTTGAGCATGACTTTGTCTGTCAAACTACCTGAAGAAAAAGATCCTACTGTAATCAAAATTCAAACTGATAATCATACAGTAGGTAAGTAAGTTTAGTGTCCCATTGGATTATCAATGGGAGATATACTGTGACATACATACTTAAAAAAATTCGTTGGAACTTACAACGCAACTCTTTAGAACAAAAAATTCTGAATTATTGTAGAATAGAATTTAGACCTTGTGACGTAGAAGCTGCTTTTACAGAAGCTATGTTACGTCAAGAAGCTCTCTTTATGGGAGCATCAAAATAATGTTTAAACGTTTATTCAAAAATTGGTTCATGACAGACCAAGAACGTATTGAAAAATATTTATCTGAGTCTGTAGATTTAGTTGACCTAGAGCGTAGACAAAAAGAACTTAGACTAAGAGGTTTCAACGCGTAACAATTACTCAAGAGCGAGCTAAGAAATTAGTTTCGCTCTTGCCTTTTCCTAATACAAATGTTATATTGTATTTAAGATAGAGAAATACATCTATAGTCAAGTAGTTTTGAATTAAAAAGATACTTGCATAGTGCTAAAAAATATACTATTATAAACTTATAATGCGCTTCCGTAGCTCAATTGGATAGAGCAACGAGCTTCTACCTCGTGTGTTGAGGGTTCGAGTCCTTCCGGGAGCGCCAATTAGTTTTTATAAACTATCAAAATTAACTTTGTTCTTGCTTGTTAGCTATTTATTTGATATTTTATAAAAACTAAGAAATGCCCGCGTGGTGAAACTGGTAGACGCAGGAGACTTAAAATTTCCCGCCTTAGGGCGTGTCGGTTCGATCCCGACCGTGGGCACCAATTAATACAATCCTTGTATAGGAAAACCGCAAGGAGAATTGCATGACTATGTTCGCAATTGAGCGTGACGGCTCACTGGTTAACCATGTAGTATTTAAGGGTAACGATCTGTATAGGGAACGAGAAGTAGTTCCACTAACTTTCAATACGCTGAAAAAAGCTACAGAAGTAGCAGAAGTACTACACGCTACTGTTGTAAATTATAACTAATTAAAGAGAAAATTAATGGAACTTGGATTCTTAATCGGTATGCTTTTAGTAGCTTGGCTAAATCATTACCTAGCTACGCAGCGTGGTCATAATGCTATTGGTTGGGCTTTTGGTGGAGCATTATTTGGCTTACTATCTACTGCTCTTCTACTAATTATTGGATCGACTGATGAAAAACGGTTGGCAGATTCAGTAGAAGCTATTAAAGCAGCAAAAGAATAACGCATAATTTAATATAACTCTTGCTAACTGCTATAGTTTAAGTTATATTAGTATTAATAGAAATAATAGTCCTTTATCATAATTGGTTAATGAGCAATCCTCATAAGATTGGATATGTCAGTTCGAGTCTGACAGGGACTACCAAAATATAGGGTCATATGATTACTTTACAAGGTAAGTTACCTCGTAAGCTATATGTAGCTTGTTCTGGCGGCGTAGACTCTGTAGCGGCTCTGCACTTCTTATCACAGAAGCATGAGGTAACTGCGTTACATATTAACCATAATGAAGGTAACTCTGATGTTGCTGAGACTACTGTTCGCAATCTTTGTGCTAAGCTGCGCTGTAAGCTTATTGTTAAGCGAATCACTAATGTTAGACCTGCTAATTGCTCGTTAGAAGAATTTTGGCGTAATGAACGCTATGAACTATTCCATAGCACTGTAGATACGGTAGTAACTGCTCATACACTAGAAGATTGCGTAGAAACCTGGGTATGGTCTTCTTTACATGGTAACAGCAAGATTGTTCCACAGTATAACCGTAACGTAGTCAGACCTTTTCGACTAACACCCAAGGCAGAATTTATCAAATGGGCGCATAAATACTGTTTATCATGGGTTGAAGATAGCTCTAATGCAGATTTAAGCCTTACTAGAAATTATATTCGACAAGTAATGATGCCACAGATTAAATTTGTGAATCCTGGTATCTCAACAACTATTAAGAAAAAGGTTCAACAAGATAATGCCCCAAGAGTACGTACTAGTTACTACGCTGTCACACTTTAAATCTAAGTTTGCTATTCCGCTAGAAGAATTTGATAAACTAGAACTTGGAGAGCCTATTGATACAGAGAAACTGCTAACGACTCTTACAAAACTGTCAGTTAAAGAATTTTCTCAAAAACATCTTGGAGATGTTGTAGCAGATGTAGCAGTTTATAACGAGGCTGACACTCTTACGCTTTTTAAAGCAGACAATGACTATCTAAGTTCTTGGTCTGATGATAAAAAACTAGCATGGATTGCTGACTGGAAAGAAGAGCCTTTTTGAGGAAGCGGTTAGAACTTAAAAAAGAATTAACAGATATGTTAAATCGTTATGGGTTAGATTCTTATTGTTCTGAGCCTAGCACAGTGTTAGCAGAAAACATACTAAAACTGTTACAAGAAACAGCAATCTTAAATACACATCGTTGATAGCCTTACAGTAAAAAATTTGAAATTACACTTTACTAGTCGTAATTTTTATGTTATAAATATTAAATAGAAAGAGTTTCTAGTTAGCTCAGTTGGTAGAGCCCTTGACTGTTAATCAAGTTGTCGCAGGTTCGAGCCCTGCACTAGGAGCCAAAACAATTCGGTACTACATAAGCGAGGCTTAAGCATAAACGTAGTTAAATCACTAACGGGCAGCGGTTAGTAGAGCCAAACAATACCTAGAGTGTTAGTAAGTGAACAGTGCTGTAGTTTAGCGACTATAGTAAAATGGGGACCGAAAGTTCCTACCTTAGTAACTGTAATAACGTACCCTAATCGAACTTCGTTCGAGCGGCACAGGGCCTCATAATATGTGCATAATGCTGGAAATGTCGTGGTTCCAGGCTCTAGGTAAATCTTTAAAAGTGTGTGCCGGAATGGTATACGGTGGCGTGGACTAAGTCAATATGGATGGGATATGTAATACTAATAAGTATCTCTGCGCTCATGACAAAATCTACCAGTGTTGAACAGCGCAACGTAACAACACAGTGTTGGTTCGAATCCAACCACATTTTTAAGAGTTAATCATGCTGATGTTCTACTTCGTATAGCGAATGAAACTGCGCCATAATATCTGGGTAACTAGCTATTATGGAATGAGGAAAAGGCAGGATGCTAGCTTATGAGTGACGGTAGCAACTAAAAACAAAATAACTCTTGCATTCAGCTGTTTAATGATCTATATTTAATTATAGAAGATTAGAAGATTAGAAAAGCTATTTTCACATATACATCAACCGCTCGCGACGGAATATCTTGGAGATGTTTGGGTAGCACCCCAATGCAGAGGTTCGATTCCTCGTGATGTATAGCTGAAAGTAAATTTATTCTTGCTTAGTGCTTTAGAATCGTTTATATTTAATTATAGAAGATGAGAACGAGGGTGTTACGTCCGCGAGGATACACAGGTTGTGCTGTGGCTAGTAGGGACCATTGAAAGCTGTTTCTCGGTGTCAGCGACAAACCGAGTTTCTATTTTCACATATACTATACATCGTCTAAGGGTTAGGACGCCATTGCAACAGACGCCGTGGGAATATAGGTTCGAATCCTATTGATAGTATAGCTGAAAATAGAATTGAGAAGTGGGTAAACACGGCAGCCTCTTTGTAGTAACGGTGCCACTTCTTTTAGAATATCAGGGTGTAGCTCAGTTTGGTAGAGCGCTTGGTTTGGGACCAAGATGTCGTGGGTTCAAATCCTATCACCTTGACCAAATAGAAAGACGTTGTAATGATTCACTGGATTCATAGAACCAATAAAGAG
>JACCDQ010092699.1_pt1 | contig 173230 bp, 156 predicted proteins | sample 7446031 | NCBI WGS metagenome assembly JACCDQ01 (sample SAMN15323442, study PRJNA562643) | freshwater metagenome | isolation source: river surface water | place: USA:Blue River Watershed | collected 2017-08-17
GAATTGGCGAATGATGTCTATCACACGATGGCATTTGCCGAAACACAAGATTTATCAGCTCACTCCAATAAAGAAAAATTACTTCATAATCTGGATACTATCTATACCAGGACCCGAAATATTTCTAAAGAAAATAGCGCCATAAACACTGGTGCTTTGTTTGTCCCCAATTTAAAAGAAATGATGTTGGGATTCAGTACTGACGCCGTAAATATCTTAACCAACGGAATGGAAACCATCCAATGGGAAAAGATAGAAACCTTTAAAAAAATAACGGTATACCGGGTACTTCAAGAACTATTGGTTAACATGAAGAAGCACAGTAATTGCAGCATAGTCGTACTCTTTTTCCAAGAAAATGAAAATCAAATAGAAATCAATTACACCGATGATGGGATTGGAGCGACAGAAGAACAATTAAAGTCAAAAAACGGACTTAAAAATGTGGAAAACCGTATGCTTGCTATAAAAGGAAATAGTACTTTTGATACTAAATCCAATAGTGGTTTTAAAATAAAAATCAGTTTCCCCATATAAACTTTCATTATGTTCCATAAAGTTTTAGTCGCAGAAGATTTAGACAGTATCAGTATTTCAGTGGTTCAAGCACTTGAAGAACTTTCTGTTGGCGAAATTCATCATGCCAAATATTGTGATGAGGCTTTTTTAAAAATAAAGAAAGCAATTCTGGATGAAAATCCATTTGACTTATTAATCAGCGATTTATCATTTAAACCTGATTATCGGGAAAATAAAATATCTACCGGAGAAGAACTTATTGATGCAGTAAAAAAAATACAGCCGGACATTAAAACAATTGTGTTTTCTATAGAAGACAAATCATTTCGCATCAAATCTCTTTTTGAAAATTCCGAAATTAATGCTTATGTATCTAAAGGACGGAATAGTATTCCTCAATTAAAAAATGCGATACAAGGTGTCTATAATAATGAGGAAAACATTATTTCACCTGAATTATCACACATCCTAAGCCACAAATCACTTATTGAAATTGAAGCTTACGACATTTCACTTTTAAAATTACTGTCAAAAGGGTTGATCCTGGATGAAATTGCCCAAAATTTCAAAAACAAAAGAATTACTCCCAATAGTCAAAGTAGTATTGAAAAACGCATCAACAAACTTAAAATTTACTTCAAAGCCAATAATAATGTACATCTTATAGCTATAACTAAAGATTTAGGATTAGTGTAAAGATATTAAAAAACAATATTAAACTCCTCCCTCCTTTTCCCATTTAATTTCCTTTAAGCATTTTATTGCAAATGAGGTTTTCCGTAAAATAATGCTTTTTAATCAAAGTAATTTTGTCAAAAATCACGACAATGATTACTACCACAAAATTAATTCGACTCATTATTTTAAGCTTTTCAATTAGTTTTTTGAGCTGTAATAAAGAAAACAAACCGTCTAAAAAATCACAAAAAACAGCACAAAAAAAAGAGGTTTTAGAACCTAAAAAAAACTACAGCTATTCTGAAGATATTAAATCAGACTACAAATATAGTGTAAGCGGAACTGATTATGACAATAACAAAGTACACGGTAAAATTGATTTAGAAGGACAAAATGGAATTGGAACCTTAATTCGAAACGGAGATACTACAGTTGAAATTGTCGTTGAAAATGTAAGCCATGGAAAATTAATTGCTATAGATATCGATGGTAATAAATATGAATTAAAATTAGATTAATATAAATTACCGTTAAAAAAATCCTACTATGTTTTCTGTTTTTTCTTACGGGCAGCAGGAAACAAAACGTTATTTAAAATCAAACGGTATCCTGGTGAATTGGGGTGTAAATCTAAAACAGTTGGAGAATCACCCACCTTATGTTGAAAATCCTCCGGGTCGTGACCTCCATAAAAAGTAAACATTCCTTTCCCTTTTTCACCATGGATATATCGGGCTTCTCCATTTATTTCACAAGTCCCCATAATTAAAACATTCGATTTTATAAGTGCTGTATCAAAGGAAGTTGTTTGCCCCATAAAACCTTTAACCAATTGGGTATGGTTTTGGCATAACATACTTGGAATAGGATCCCACTTTGCCGAAAATTCCATTAACGTAAAATAATCCTTTTCCATTGGAATATTTCTTTTGTCGGTCATATCAATATCTGAAAACTCATATTTTTCTGGTTTGCGTTCCAAAATAAAATCTTTAAAAGCAAAAGAATTGGCATAATTCAACTTTGATTGATAATTGGCATCACTTGGATCCCCATCAAAAACAGCCTCACAAATATCTACTCCATCTGCTGCTAAAGCGATATCAAAACTATCTGTAGCCGAACACATCGCAAACATAAATCCACCACCAATAACGAAATCTCTGATTTTTTTAGTGACAGCTCCTTTTTCTATGGAGACTTTCGAGTACCCAAATTTTGCTGCCAAAGCTTCAGCTTCTTTTTTTTGATCAATATACCAGGGTGCATTTTTATAAGCTCCAAAAAATTTCCCGTATTGGCCCGTAAAATCTTCATGGTGCAAATGCAACCAATCATAGAGCAACAATTGATCACTGAGCACTTCCTCATCATAAATAGGGGTAAAAGGAATTTCGGCATAGGTCAAAACAAGTGTAACGGCATCATCCCAGGGTTGTTTCCCTTTAGGAGTGTAAACAGCTATTTTGGGGGCTTTTTCCAAAATAACCGTTTCCATGTTTTGAGATGGACTTGCAATTTCTTCTACTATTGATGCTTCTTCATTATCTGAGAGTACTTCAAAACTTACTCCGCGGATTTGGCATTCTTTTCGGATTTCATCAGCATCAGGTAATAAAAAAGAGCCGCCTCTGTAATTAAGAAGCCAACTGGCTTTATAGTTTTTTTCTAAACACCAATAGGTAATACCGTAAGCTTTGAGATGATTTTGTTGCATAGTTTCATCCATTGGCAACAAAATAAAACTGGCTTTCACCGAAAAAGAAATCAGGAATAAAATCGTGAATACTAATTTTCTGAAAACCATTGCCGTTGTTTTAATTTGAAAGATACACTTTTTTTAGCAGAGTTTAAAAAGGCATATCATCATCATTGTCATCGTCATTAAGATTACTGCCAAATGCTTCATTAGGCGAAGGTAAATTTTTAGTAATAAATGGATTATCGTCATGGTTCATACTGGAAGGTAAATCATCATAACTACCGCTAAAATCATCTAAATTATCAAACTTCCCAAGATGCCCTAAAAACTTCAATCGAACGTTTTCTATACCACCATTACGGTGTTTGGCAATCATGATTTCGGCCTGTCCTGCTGTTGGAGAAGCTTCATCATCATCCCATTCATCTATCTTATAGTATTCCGGACGATACAAGAACGATACAATATCCGCATCCTGCTCAATCGCACCCGATTCACGAAGGTCAGAAAGTAATGGTCTCTTGCTGGATCCACGGGTTTCAACCGCACGGGATAATTGTGAAAGGGCAATTACCGGAACGTTTAACTCTTTGGCCAGGGCTTTTAAATTTCGGGAAATAGTAGAAATCTCCTGCTCCCTGTTACCTCCTCCTTTTCCGTTACCTCCGGCAGTCATCAACTGCAAATAATCGATAATTATGATTTTGATACCGTGTTGCGAAACCAAACGTCTGGCTTTAGCTCTTAAATCAAAAATAGAAAGGGAAGGCGTATCATCAATAAATAAAGGTGCTTTTTCTAAATTTTTCACTTTGGTACTCAACATCGTCCATTCGTGTGGCTCCAATTTACCTGTACGCAATTTCTCTGAAGACAATCCGGTTTCTGAAGAAATCAAACGGGTAATCAACTGTACCGATGCCATCTCCAGTGAAAACAAAGCCACCGGATGACCGTAGTCAATGGCCATATTTCTGGCCATAGAAAGTACAAAGGCTGTTTTTCCCATCGCGGGTCTCGCTGCGATAATGATTAAATCACTCGGTTGCCAGCCTGAGGTAAGTTTGTCCAAATTGGTAAATCCAGTCTCTACCCCACTTAATCCTTCTTGCTTGCTAATTTCTTCGATACGTTTCTTGGCTTGTAATACTAAACTTTGTGCGGTCTCAGAACTTCGTTTTATATTCCCTTGTGTAACTTCATATAGTTTAGACTCGGCTTTATCTAACAAATCAAAAACATCGGTGGTTTCATCATAGGAATCTTCAATAATTTCAGTAGAAATTCGAATCAAACTACGCTGAATAAACTTTTGAAGTATAATTCTGGAGTGAAATTCAATATGCGCTGAAGAAGAAATTTTTTGGGTTAACTGAATTAAATAAAAATCACCTCCCGCTAAATCTAATTTTCCGTTTTTCTTCAATTGTGCAGAAACCGTCAATAAGTCAATCGGCTGTGTATCAGTAAACAATTGAACAATAGCTTCAAAAATATGTTTGTGTGCTTCTTTATAAAAAGCATCAGGCTGCAAAATATCAATTACGTCATCTACTCCTTTTTTATCAATCATCATGGCACCAAGAACAGCCTCTTCCAATTCTATAACTTGGGGCTGCAATTTTCCTCTCTGCAGATTTATAATGGTTGATTTGTCAACCTTGACGGGGTTTATATTTTTGAAGTTTTCCATACAGCGAAAGTAACTAAAATTTAAAAAAAACAATAGTGTAGTTATGACAAATAATTGTTCATAAATAACTATTTATTGTTTATAACCAAAAAAAAATCCGAAACGGCAAGGCTTCGGATTAAAGATCATAAAGTAAGATTTTACTCTTTAAACTCACCCATTTTACAGTATTTATCCATTCTCTGGCTGATTAATTCATCTGTTGATAAGTCTTTCAATTCATTGAATCCTTTCAATATATATTTCTCAACCGTTTTAAAGGTAGTCTCTCTGTCATAATGAGCTCCTCCTAATGGTTCGGGAATAATATCATCGATTAATTTTTGTTTTTTCATATCGGAAGAAGTCAGTTTCAAAGCTTCAGCAGCCTGTTCTTTGTAATCCCAACTTTTCCATAAAATAGAGGAACAAGATTCTGGAGAAATAACAGAATACCAGGTATTTTCCAGCATATACACTCTATCTCCTACTCCAATTCCTAAAGCTCCTCCTGAAGCACCTTCACCTACGATAACGGTAATAATAGGCACTTTAAGACGAACCATCTCAAAAATATTTCTGGCAATAGCTTCTCCTTGCCCTCTTTCTTCGGCTTCTAATCCTGGATAAGCCCCAGGAGTGTCAATAAGGGTCAAAACCGGAATCCCGAATTTCTCTGCCATTTTCATCAATCGCAACGCTTTACGGTAACCTTCGGGATTTGCCATCCCAAAATTTCTATATTGACGGGTTTTGGTATTATACCCTTTTTGTTGTCCAACAATCATAAAAGATTGATCTCCAATTTTTCCTAAACCACCAATCATCGCTTTATCATCCTTAAAACCTCTGTCTCCATGAAGTTCCAGAAAAGTTTCCCCACATAAAGCTCTGACATGATCTAAAGTATAAGGTCTGCTAGGATGTCTTGACAATTGTACACGTTGCCATGCGGTCAAGTTTTTATAGATATTCTTTTTGGTTTCTAATAGTTTTTTGTTGATTTGATTACAAGTAGTTGATACATCAACATCTGATTCTTGACCAATAACCTGACATTTTGCTAATTGCTCTTCAAGTTCTTTTATTGGAAGCTCAAAATCTAAATATTCCATAGGATTTGTCCGTTTTTATTTTAATTGGAAATGCAAATATAAAATTTTAAATCGTTTGAAAAGCTAAATTTTATATTTAAGTCTTAAATGTCTTTTTCTAAACTGAAGAACAACTTTAAATAATACTTAAGAAATGGTTATTTTTTCTCTTTTGCCAATTCTTTTCTCGACTTATAGGCTTTCAGGTATTCCCCTTTTGGAGTTCCATCATCAAAAGAGCTGAACTTTATCAAGCTACGAACCCCCTGACGGGCTTCTTCATTACTAAAATTTTCATATTCAATTCTATAAATAGCCGAATACAATTCAGCTCTTCCCGTGCCGTGATAGCAATGAATCAAAACCGGATAATTGTCTTTATTATCCATTATTTGGGTAAACGTGGCGATATTTTGAGGTCGAGGAACTTGTTCTGACGGGTTACTGAAATAATTGACCCCTTTTATTTTAGCTACTGCATTTTTCTCGGCTTGTAATTCTCCTGGATTTTCAGGATTTAAAACCAAATCTTTAGTTCCCGGTTTACGCAAATCAATGATTGATTTAATGTGGTATTTTTTTACGTAACTTTCAATTTCATCGGGCGGAATAACACCTGATTTATATACTTTGCCTTCGGTAATTGTTTCAAAATTATGATTGATATTCATATCATACACATACTTTCCAACCAAAACCAAAACCAATGCTAAAAGTGAAACACCAATTATCCTTATATTTTTCTTCATTTCTGAATTTTAAAAATTATAGCATGTAAAACTAACGAAATAAATCATCTCCGGTTTAGTTTTTTATCCATTACTGTATTCATATAATCTTCAATAAATGCTTTACAATTCAATTCGATAACATCCATTTCAGGATTCCTTTTTTTAATTAAATTGAATTTTAAATCTTTATCCTTTTTATCATAAAAACCAGTCGCTTTCTTTCCATCAAAAGTACAGATATAGTTTCCTTTTGCAAATTGATAGATACTGCCCGTTGAATTGATTAAAAAAGGCGAAGAGGTCTTTTTGTCTAAAAGGCTTCTTCCCCAGCTGCGAAACGGCTTATCATACCCTAACATATCCAAAATGGTTGGGTAAATATCTATTTGTTGAGCAAAATCGGTATCTACTCCCACATAGCTACTATTGGGTTTATAGATAATAATGGGTATGGCATAACGATTGAAAGGTTTTCGGTATTCCTCATAATAAATCTGGTTACAATGATCGGCAACCAGAACAAATATGGTATTTGAAAACCAAGGTTCTTTTTTAGCTTCATCAAAAAAACGTCTTAAAGCATAATCGGTATATTCTGCACATTTGTGTATCGGCACTCCGCCTTCACGAAAACGCCCCTTATATTTTTCCGGAATCACATAAGGTTCATGAGAAGAAACGGTAAATACGGATGCAAAGAACGGCGTTTTCTTTTTGTCTAAGGTTTTCTTCATGAATTGAAGAAAAGGCTCATCCCAAATCCCCCAATAACCGTCAAATTGGGAATCATCATTAAACTCGGTTCTTCCATAATAATTATCAATCCCGAGTATATTACTAAAACCAAGAAATCCCATTGAACCATTGGCTGCTCCATGAAAAAAAGAAGTCGTATATCCTTCTCCTTTCAACGTAGAAACTAAAGATTCTATTTTTTGTTTAGAATAAACCGATGATGTAAAAGCATCTTTAAAAGAAGGAATCCCTGCTAAAACCGATGACATCCCGTGGATGGATTGCCTTCCGTTTGCATAAGCATTCGTAAATAGCATGCTATGTTTTGATAAAGAATCTAAAAACGGGGCATGACTTTTATAATTTGGAATATTGGTCTCTTTATTGAAAGCGCCAATATATTCCCTACCGTAACTTTCTAAAATAAATACGACTACATTCGATTTATTCTTAACATGGTTGTGGTAGAATTTTACAGGCTGAACCAATTCATGAATGACCTTATGATTCACATCCTTATAATGGGGTTTGGCAAAACTGTTGGTAAATAAGGTTCTAAAAATTGCAAATGGGGTATTGAGAACAATGTCTGAATGAACCATACTTTTTACATGCCTACTGGCATCCAAAAGATTTATAGGACGGGTCGATTTCTTAAAATCTCCTCCGCGAATCCCGCCTATAACAAAAAGCACAATCAGCGAAAAACCAACAGCTGAAAAACCAAAATACGGAATGTTCCGGGTAGGCTTAACTGTTTTAACAGCAACTCTTTGGTACAAATAAATCCAAAGTACCGAAAACAACACAAACAATGCAAAAACGTCCCAATAATCAACTAAAAAACTTAACAGTAAAACTTTTTTATTGGTTTCATGTTTCAATACATCCAACACGACAATGGTGGTTCTTGCATAGGTATATTTGTAATAAATAAAGTCTATGTAATTGGTTCCATAAGTCAGTAAATTGGTGCTGAAATAAAGATAAAAAAGAAACTTTTGATAGCCTTTATTGGTGTTTTTAAATACCGGAATAATCGAAAAAATGATAAACAGAAGATTTACATACAGAATTGCTGTTGTATCAAAAGCCAAGCCGTAATAGCAAAGTGATACTAAATCTGAAGCGGAGGCTACATGGAGTAAATCAGCATTATAGAAATAGAATAAAACCCGGGCAATAAAGTAAAACAGGTAAGCCAGAGAAAGTCTGAAAAACAAGACTTTATATTCGTTTAAGCGCAAATGGTTTTGCATTCTTTTTTCATTTTTAAAAGTGCGCAAAGATATTACAATTAATCTGTTTCCAATGATTTTACCTTTTTTTAGAATCCTTGTTCGAAACAAAAAAACAGATATAAAAATCTATCCTGTTTGGATCTACTTTTGAAGAGTCCTTTTCTTATATTTTATTATTCCGTTCAGGATTACCGTCAAAAAAATAACTACAGCTCCCATATAAAATGAAACACTCATTTTTTCTTTTCCCCCTATTATAAAATAAGCTAAAACAATTCCGTAAACAGGTTCTAAATTGGTTGTAAGCATGACAGTATACGGACTTAACTTTTCCATTACTTTGACCGATGCCGTAAAAGCATACGCTGTACAAATTGACGACAAAACCAATAGCAAGAGCCAATCATTGGCATTCAACACAAAGAAATCAGCAGAAAATTTATTTTGATATAAAAACCAAACAGAAATGAAAAACATCCCTGCCAAAAACTCATAGAATGTGATCACGGATGAATCCTGATGCTCAATTAACTTCCCGTTCATTAAGGTAAACAACACCCCCAAAACAATCGAAATCAATGCGTAAAACATTCCTTGAAGATACGTGAATTCTACTTGCATAATTATCCATAACCCCAATACTATTACCAATCCGAATAGCACTTCATACCATAATACTTTTCTACCGTAAAAAATCGGTTCCAGCAATGAGGCCAAAAAAGCACCTAATGAAAAAACAGAGAGCGTTATAGAAACATTGGAAACGTGTATGGCTTGAAAGAAAAAAATCCAATGTAAGGCAATCAGAAGACCTGTAAAAATCAATTTCAGGAAAAACCGAACGGGAATTCGCAATGATTTTTTCTTTATGAGAATAAACAAAAGCAAAAACAAGGCGGCAAAAGACATGCGATACCAAACTATTGTATCGGCAGCAATGGTCAATAAAGCTCCTAAAATAGCCGTAAACCCCCAAATAAAAACAATTAAATGCAGATTTAAATAACTTTTGATATTAGCGTTTTGCATTACGCAATAAATAGATGGCTAAAATTCCGAAAAGGGTATTCGGAAACCAAACCGCTATAAAAGGAGAGAAACTCGATTTTTCGGCCAAAACCCCAAATATTTTGTCAAAAAACACAAACGAAAAAGCGATGGCTATCCCTATGGTCAAGTTCATTCCCATTCCTCCTCTTCGCTTCATGGCTGAAACAGAAACCGCAATAATAGTCAAAATAAAGGCCGAAATAGGCACACTGTATTTTTTATACAAAACGACCAAATACACATTGATATTAGACGATCCCCGTTTTCTTTGTTTATCGATAAATTTATTCAACTCGTTTAAACGCAGAGTTTCAGCAATATAAACAACAGGTGTTAAATCTTCTAACTCAAAACTGAATTTAGCCTTTTTTTCAGGAGCTTTTTCAATTTTATCATTTAATTCCCCAACGGTACGTTTCGTGTAATCATACATCGTATAGGTACTGTCCTTTGGATTCCATTTTATTCTGCTGGCCGTGATTTTAGAAACCAACTTTTCTTTATTGAATTTTTCTAAGGCAAAATTAAAAGCCATTTTTGACGACGTATTAAAACTATTCACATAGATAAATTCATTGTCATTTATCTGTCTGTAAACATCCGTATTATCGCCTAGCATTTGTTCTTTACCGCCTGTCCTTAAATAAGTGTACCTGAAATTGTTAAATCCTTCACTGGCTTTGGGTACCACATAAAACCCCATTAACAACACCACAACCGAAACGATAGAAGCACCAATAATATAAGGCCTCAAAAAACGGGTAAATGAAATTCCCGAACTTAACACCGCAATAATCTCGGTGTTATTCGCCAGTTTTGATGTAAACCAAATAATAGATAAGAATAAAAAAATCGGAAATAACGAATTAGCAAAGTATATGGTGAAATTATAATAATAGATTGCAATTTCAAGAAATGGAATCCTATTTTCCAACATGAAATTAATCTTCTCCGAAACATCAATAATAATTCCGATAGGGATAAACATCAACAACATAGTCACAAAAGTGGCTAAATATCTTTTCAGGATGTATTTATCTATTATTGTAAGCATGTTTTTGTGTATCGTTTTAATCAAAAGGTTAAAGTTATGTTACATCGCACTAAACCTCAACCATTTTTATAATCTCTGACTCATATTTCGCACCATCATTTCTTTCCATGGTTTAAAATCGCCCGCTAAGATATGTTTTCTTGCTTCACGAACCAACCACATGTAAAAACCAAGATTATGAATGGTCGCGATTTGTTTCCCCAAATATTCGTTGGCAGCAAACAAGTGTCGCAAATAAGCTTTGGTATATTCAGTATCCACAAAGGTGATTCCCATTTCATCAATAGGTGAAAAATCTGCTTCCCATTTCTTATTCTTGATATTAATAGAACCGTTGGCCGTAAATAACATTCCGTTTCTGGCGTTACGAGTTGGCATCACACAGTCAAACATATCGATACCTAATGCAATATTTTCTAAGATATTAATCGGTGTACCCACACCCATCAAATAACGCGGTTTGTCTTCAGGTAGGATTTCGCAAACCACTTCGGTCATGGCATACATTTCCTCAGCCGGTTCCCCTACCGAAAGTCCTCCGATGGCGTTTCCAACCTGGTTCGAATTGGCAATATATTCGGCAGATTGCCTGCGTAAATCTTTATAAGTACTCCCTTGTATAATAGGAAAAAAAGCTTGGTCATACCCATATTTTACAGGCACTTTTCCCAAATGATTGACACAACGGTCTAACCAACGGTGGGTCATATGCATCGAACGTTTGGCATAATTGTAATCACAAGGATATGGTGTACACTCATCAAAAGCCATGATAATATCGGCTCCGATGGTACGTTGAATTTCCATTACGTTTTCTGGTGTAAATACATGATACGAACCATCAATATGCGATTTGAATTTCACACCTTCTTCTTTAATTTTTCGATTGGAAGACAACGAATACACTTGATAGCCACCTGAATCTGTCAAAATATTACGATCCCAGTTCATGAATTTATGCAAACCACCCGCTTTCTCCAAGATTTCGGTTTGCGGTCGAAGGTATAAATGATAGGTATTTCCCAGAATAATATCCGGATTGATATCGTCTTTCAATTCCCTTTGATGCACTCCTTTTACTGAGGCAACAGTACCCACAGGCATAAAAATTGGGGTTTCAATCACACCGTGATCGGTAGTAATACTTCCCGCTCTAGCTTTCGACTGCGGATCTTTTTGTAATAAATCAAACTTCATTTGCTATTGTATTGTTTTTTTGGTCAATTGCAATGGTTTTCCTGTCTTTCTGCACATCCCTTTTTTACTCTAACCCATTGCATTACCCATTTTCTCCCGATTGTTCGGCTGGCAAAGATAGGTTAATTTAAAAATTAGAGAATTAGATATGCTAAAAATTTAATTCCGATTTATGAAAAGCATTATTTCCCATGAATCGTAACTATTTTAGACTAAAAAATACCTTTTCGGATATCCGTTTGAAACAGTAATACAATAATTAGAAAAATAAATGCAGTTTTACAAAAAAGAAAAGAATTAAAATCTATCCCTTTTCCAAACTCAAAAAAGCTTTCCCAATGTTGGTAATAATATCCGAAGCGATAAAGGACTGGTAACCGGTTTCAGGTAACGCCAAATCGGCGGTAAGGCCGTGAAGGTAAACACTCAAAATCGCCGCATCTATAGGCTTATAGGACTGCGCCAATAAACTGACAATCATTCCCGTGAGCACATCTCCACTTCCAGCCGTAGCCAAAGCCGCATTACCGGTGGTATTTTTATAAATGGTTTCGCCATCAATAATATGCGTTGGTGCGCCTTTCATGACAATAATGAGTTGGTATTGCTTAGAAAAAGTGATGGCTTTCTCCATTTTTTCGGCATCCGAATCCCATTCCCCTATGAGGCGTTCCAATTCTTTGGGATGGGGCGTAATAATCGTTTGGGGCGGTAACAATGCCAACCAGGCTTTATTTTGGGACAAAATATTCAAACCATCGGCATCTATCACGAGCGGAATCGAATTGGTTTTCAAAAAATTATGTACCGCTTTTTGGGTAACGATATCCTGACCTAAGCCTGGCCCAAGCGCAATGGCTTGTGGTGTGATATCAAAACGGATATCAGAAATATATTTTTCCTTTTCATCCGTAAGCACCATGACTTCGGGATTAGTGATTTGCAGGATTTCGTAGCCACATTGCGGCACAAAAGCCGTAACCAAACCGCAACCGGTTTTCAAACTCGCCTTGGAAGCCAACACTGCCGCGCCTATTTTGCCATAACTTCCCGCAATAAGCATCACATGGCCTTGTATGCCTTTGTGGGTTTCAGGCAAAATGGGCTGGTAGCGTTTGAGAATTTCATCTTTATCAATACGTTGTAGCATCATCGTAACATTGATTTGTTTAAAAGTACGAAAAAAAACAAATCCGAAACCTGATACTATTTCAATTTTCGATCTTCTTCGGCAATGGGAACATCATTGATGCTAGCATAGCGTTTTTCCATCAGGCCATTTTCGTCAAACTCCCAATTTTCATTTCCGTAAGCCCTGAACCACTGACCTTCGGCATTGTGGTATTCGTACTCAAAACGTACAGCAATACGGTTATCATAAAATGCCCACAATTCTTTCTTGAGTTGGTACGCCAGCTCTTTGTCCCATTTCTTTTTCAGGAAGGTTTGTATCGCTTCTCTCCCATGGATAAACTCGTTACGGTTGCGCCATTCGCTGTCAATAGTATAGGCTAATGCTACGCGTTCCGGGTCTTTAGTATTCCAGGCATCCTCGGCTAACTGAACTTTTTGTATTGCCGTTTCAATGGTAAATGGCGGAAGGGGAAATTTTTGTTCCATAATTCACGGTTTTTAAAAGATTCGTATTCTTGTTTTTTACTCGCAAAAGTGCAGTATAAAGAACGGAAAAATCAAGAAAATAGCCTCAAATAAATTGATAATTATAAAACCCATAAATTCCGAATCCCTCAAAAAATTCTTTTTAAATTTTTAATTCCGTAGCATCCGTAAAATCAGTTATTTTGAAACTATCAATTCATTGGTCTCCAACAAAAAAAAACGGTCCACCCAAACTTAACTATAATCTCCCATTATAGTTTTTTTTAAAATCCAAAACCCAACCCAAACTTCCATTCTTAAATTTCAATCTCCAAGTGCATTGTCACTCCATAAAAAAGCATAAATTTGCCGCTTCAAATTTACAGATAAAACCATGAAAAATACTGCACTTACGCACATACACGAGAGTTTGGGAGCCAAGATGCTGCCGTTTGCCGGATACAATATGCCTATTTTATACGAAGGGGTAAATGCCGAACACGAAACGGTACGAACGGCTGTGGGTGTTTTTGATGTGTCGCACATGGGGGAATTCCTGCTTACGGGCCCTAATGCCCTGGCTTTGATTCAGAAAGTGACTTCAAATGATGCGTCAACCCTAACTAATGGACGTGTGCAATATTCTTGTTTACCTAATAATGAAGGTGGGATTGTAGACGATTTATTGGTATACAAAATGAAGGATGAGGAATATTTATTGGTGGTGAACGCTTCGAATATTGATAAAGACTGGGATTGGATTGCGAGTCAAAACGATTTGGGGGTAGAAATGAAAAACCTTTCGGACGACTATTCTTTATTGGCAATTCAAGGACCAAAAGCAATAGAAGCTTTACAATCATTGACTTCACTGGATTTGGCTTCAATTCCGTATTATCATTTTGAGGTGGGTACTTTTGCCGGATTCGACAACATTATTGTTTCGGCAACAGGATATACCGGTGCGGGAGGATTTGAAATTTACTGTACAAACGACCAGGTAGAAACCATCTGGAACAAAGTTTTTGAGGCCGGAGCAGCTTTCGGCATTAAACCGATTGGTTTGGCTGCGCGTGATACTTTGCGTTTGGAAATGGGATTTTGTTTGTACGGAAACGACATTAACGACACCACTTCCCCATTAGAAGCCGGCTTGGGTTGGATTACCAAATTTACCAAAGAGTTTACCAATTCGGAAAATCTGAAAAAACAAAAAGAAGCCGGTGTGACCAAAAAATTAGTCGGTTTTGAAATGCAGGAACGCGCCGTGCCAAGACATGATTATGAAATTGTGGATGCAGATGGAAATAAAATCGGGATTGTAACTTCGGGAACCATGTCGCCTTCTATGAACAAAGGAATTGGTATGGGCTATGTAACGGTAGCCAACAGCGCTTTAGACAGTGATATCTACATTCGTATCCGTAAAAACGATGTCCCTGCCAAAGTGGTGAAATTGCCTTTTTACAAAAAATAAGCTTTTACTGCGTCAACATTTATCAACTAGTATACTTTTTAAAAAAAATAAGCTTAACTTAGTTACGATGTTGACTTCGAATCCATGAAAAAAATTTCACTTTTTTTACTCTTTGCTCCATTTTTGCTTTTGGCTCAAAATGATGTAAAAACTTGTGAAATACTTTCTAAAATAAATACGCTTCTTCAGAGCGAACACATACAAGCAAAACCGATAGACGACAGTTTATCGGTTTTTATTTTTGACCATTTTATAGACGAACTCGATCCTTCGCGAAAAATCTTCCTGAAAGAAGAATTTGATTCTCTTTCAAAACAGTATCGTTTTAAAATTGATGACGCTATCACTTCTAAAAATTGTGCTTTCCTTTCGGATATTTTATCTGTTTACAAAAAAGGGCTGAAGCGAAGCAAATCTGTTATAGAAGAAATTGCTAACGAAAAAATTGATTTTGAAAAAAAAGACACCATCCGGTATTACAAAAAAGCTTTTCCCTTTTATCTTGTCGCAAATCAATTAGAAGCCGCTTACCGAAAGAAAATCAAATACGGAATTCTGGATGAAATCGCTTCCAAAAGCAACAACTTAGATTCCATAAAAGATCATTTTGATGCCTTAGCCAAGATTTCGCAAAAAATTGTGATTGAAAATGAATTGTGTAAAGTAAGTATGGAATTACAAAGCTTACCACACTACGAAGAAAAAATCTATACTTTTTTTTGTAATTATTTTGATCCGCATACCGAATATTTCAATTTAGATTCGAAGTCCAGTTTTGTGGCGGCTTTATCCAAAGAACATCTTTCATTGGGTTTAAATTTAAAATTAAACGAACGAAACGAAATCATTGTAGATGAAGTAAATCCTATCGGACCCGCCTTTCAATCTGGAAAAATAAAAAAAGGAGACCAGATCATTGCCATTTCCAATTCAAAAGAAACCCTGCGTGTAGCTTGTGCCACATTAGAATCTATTTCGAATATGATTCTTTCGGAAAGCAATAAAACCCTCACCTTTACTCTTAGACGGAATTCGGGGAAAAACTTTGAAGTTGACTTAGAAAAACAACTTTTGAACGATACTGAAAATTCGGTTTTTGGGTTTATAATTGAACAAAAATCCAAAAAATACGGCTATGTAAAAATTCCAAGTTTTTATTCTGATTTTGAGGGGAACAATGGTAAAGGTTGTGCCGAAGATGTAGCTATAGAAGTGCTCAAACTTCAAAAAGAAAACATAGACGGCTTGGTTATCGACATCATGGATAATGGTGGTGGTTCTATGGAAGAAGCCATAAAATTAGCAGGCATGTTTATAGATGACGGTCCTATTTCGATTATAACCAATGACAAGCAAGACCAAACCGTTATATACGACCCTTATAAAGGAATGATCAGCTCTAAACCCATCGTATTGCTTTTGAACGGAAATTCGGCATCGGCGAGTGAATTTTTTGCTTCAGCCTTACAAGATTACAATCGGGCGGTGTTAATTGGCAGTCCCACTGTAGGGAAGGCAACCATGCAAACGATAATACCTTTAGAACCAAATGACAGTATCAATTTTATAAAACTAACCATTAGTAAATTTTATAAAATTACCGGAAAAAGCCATCAGGGAATTGGAATCATTCCTAATGTTGCCCTTCCGGAAATCTATGAAACGCTGTGGGAAAGGGAAAACAAAAGCCCGAAGGCTTTCATCAATGACAGTCTTGCAGGTCCTATATATTTCAAACCTGATTTACCCCATAAATGGATGGACAAAATAGTAGTCAAAAGTAAGGAACGGATTGGCCGTGATCCTTATTTTACCGAAATAAAACAACTCAATCTAAAAATAGACAACCTGGTTAGTTTTCAAAAAGCCCCAACACCATTGACCCTTGACGTCATTTATAAAGACCATCAAGACATCAATCAATTATTGGAAGAAATCAACTCGATGGAAAAAAAAGAAACGGATCTAAAAATTTACAATTCCTATCTGAATGAGTTCCATTTTAAAATTAATCCGATAGAAAAAATAAACAATGATTACCAAATGAAAAATCTTAAAACGAATCATTATGTAAAAGAGGCCATAAACATCCTGGAAGAAGTTTCGGCTTTAAAAATAAATTAAGTCATTTTAAGCGGTATAATTTGTTGAAAAGAAGATAAATTGATTTGGTAAAATCACTATTAACTGTATTTTTGCAACACAAAATAATAAACTAGAAATGGGAAGAGCGTTTGAATTTAGAAAAGGTAGAAAAATGAAACGTTGGTCAGCCATGGCCAAAGCATTTACCAGAATTGGAAAAGATATTGTAATGGCCGTTAAGGAAGGCGGACCAAATCCTGATGCCAATTCACGATTAAGAGCAGTTATCCAAAATGCCAAGGCAGCCAATATGCCTAAAGAAAACGTAGAACGTGCGATTAAAAAAGCAACCGATAAAGATACTGCCAACTATAAAGAAGTTTTATTCGAAGGATATGCCCCTCACGGGATTGCCCTTTTGATTGAAACGGCAACCGACAATAATAACAGAACGGTAGCCAACATCAGAAGTTATTTCAACAAATGCAACGGTACGATGGGAACACAGGGTTCTGTTGAATTTATGTTTGACCATACCTGTAATTTCCGCATTCCGAAAGAAGGAATCGACCCGGAAGAACTGGAATTGGAATTGATTGATTTTGGAGCCGAAGAGGTTTTTGAAGATGAAGACGGCATTTTAATTTATGCGCCTTTCAACAGCTTTGGAACCATCCAGAAAGAATTAGAAAGCAGAAACCTGGAAATCCTTTCTTCCGGTTTTGAAAGAATTCCACAAATCACCAAAAAATTGACTGAAGCAGAAGCTGCCGATGTGGAGAAATTAATAGAAAAAATTGAAGAAGACGATGATGTGATGAACGTATATCACACTATGGAAGAAGCATAGTCTACTTTTTCAAGACACTTATTTTATAAAAAAACGGAGCCATTGAGCTCCGTTTTTTTTTGTTTTATCACACACTTGTTTGAGACCAACAATTTACCCATTATTCTCCTCTAAATCATTATGATTGTCCCCACCAATACTGTAATGGTTGTTTTCCTCATCCTCATTTCCGGTTGCTTCCTCTTTATCATCTAAATCGGTACCCGGAATATCTAAATCAGCCCCGGACATATCTTCTTCAAAATCTTTTTGATTGAGTTCCCTGGTATTATTGATTTCAATCGGAGGTTTCTTTTTAGAAATATCCTCTGGATTGATATCGCTTTCTTTTTTCAATTGATTATAAATATCCTCATGGGGAGGATACACCAGAGCATCAGGCAGTTTATTTTTATCTTTCTTTTCCATTTTTTATTCAATTGATTACATACACCCTAAGTTAATCAATTAAAATAAATTTCACCCTTAATTTTCTAAAAAAATTCGATGTTGTTTTTTCATAATTCAACATAAATAACTAACTTTAAGTATCTTAATAAAAGAGCTAATCCGATTATTAATCTTTAATACCAACAAAATGAGTTTATTTTCAGATAACGTAATTCCAGGAAATCACGGGAAATTATTTGGCACCAATGCTATTGAAGAAAAAGATTTGATGGATATCAAAAATAGTCTGTTAGCAATGGACGGGATAAAAAATGTTGTTCTCAATACCGGCATTTTCCCAAGAGAATTCACCGTATACTCTACCAGAATCATGAGGGTCAGCGAGATTGAAAACAAAGTAAAATCAATGGGATTCCATGCCATACCACAATAACTTTATGAATCTTTTTATCAATCTTTCCTTCTTTAATCAAGCTATTTTTTTTCTGATTTTCTAATATCAATATGAAATTTATGTTAAATCATCTCTTTTGCTTGATTTGTTTTTTTCATTATCGTAATATTGCAATATAATTATATAATAATGGGAGCAACTAAAACAGAACACTTCACCGATGCACAAAACGAAATGGCTACTTTGGCGAAAGCCATAGGTCATCCGGCCCGTATTGCCATTATAGAATACCTTATAAAAGTAGGTAGTTGCATTTGTGGCGATATTGTAAATGAATTACCACTAGCTCAGCCTACTATTTCGCAACACCTCAAAGAACTTAAAAATGCAGGATTGATAAAAGGCAATTTTGAAGGCAATGCGATTTGTTATTGCTTGAACGAGGAAGGATTTAATAAAATAAAACTCTTTTTCAATCATATCAATACCTATTTAGAAAACAAGAAAAATCAATGTTGTTAATTTTTAAATTAGAAAGAAATGAAACTATCAGAAATTAAAAATCAATTGGGCACAGTAGAAACGGTTGCTTTTGTACTGCCAAACGGAACCTATGTTCCAGAGCATTTTCATGTAACCGAAGTGGGGCTTATCACCAAAAACTTTATTGACTGTGGTGGTACTGTGCGAAAAGAAACGGTTGTCAATTTTCAATTGTGGAATGCGAATGATTTGGAACACCGCTTGAAACCTAAAAAATTATTGGACATTATTGCGCTATCCGAAAAAGCATTAGGCATTGGCGATTACGAAATAGAAGTAGAATACCAAACCGAAACTATCGGTAAATACGATTTAGGTTTCAACGGAAAAGATTTTACGCTAGTAAACAAACAAACCGCCTGTCTGGCCCAAGACCAATGTGGAATTCCAAAGGAAAAACAAAAAATAAAACTGTCTGAAATTACCAATTCAAACAACTGTTGCACACCCGGTGCAGGTTGTTGCTAATACAAAAAGCCAACATAATGATTCCAACAAAAACCTCTTTATTCTCAACCATAGAGAATGTAATTCAAACTTTATCAACCGACAACATTTCAACAGAACGCAAATCTACTTTACAACCTCTTGTTGATTATATCCAAACAAAAGCAACGCAAAACGAAGAAATCAGACTTAACTTTATTTGCACCCATAATTCCAGAAGAAGTCATTTATCACAGGTTTGGGCACAAGCCATGGCAGCATATTTCGGCATCAAAAATGTGTTTTGCTATTCGGGCGGAACCGAAGCAACAGCCCTATTCCCTATGGCTGCCAAAACACTATCTAAACAAGGTTTCCAAATTAAAACTATTGCCGAAGGCAATAATCCTATTTACACCATCAAATATACAGAAAACTCACATCCAATCATAGGATTTTCTAAAACCTATGATGACGATTTCAATCCACAATCGGAGTTTGCAGCCATATTAACTTGTTCAAGTGCTGACCAGGGTTGTCCTTTTATTGCCGGAGCCGAAAAACGCATTCCGATTACCTTTGAAGACCCAAAAGCATTTGACAATACGCCTCTACAAGCCGAAAAATACGAAGAGCGAAGCGTACAAATTGCCTCAGAACTAATGTATGTATTCTCTCAAATAAAAAAATAATTATGTCAGCAAACAATTGCGCACCGGCAGTAGCCAGAAAAAAATTGAGTTTTCTGGATAGCTATTTAACGCTTTGGATTTTTCTAGCCATGGTCATTGGAGTTGGCATTGGGAATTTTATCCCGTCCAGCGGTAATTTCATCAATTCTTTTTCAAGCGGGACAACCAATATCCCGTTGGCGATTGGATTAATCCTGATGATGTATCCACCATTAGCCAAAGTAAAATACGAACAAATGGGTGAAGTGTTTAAAAACATCAAGGTATTGACCGCTTCTTTATTCCTCAATTGGATTATCGGCCCCATACTCATGTTTTTCTTAGCCTTATTTTTCCTTAACGGTTATCCGGAATACATGATTGGCGTGATACTAATAGGCCTGGCAAGATGTATCGCCATGGTAGTGGTCTGGAACGATCTCGCCGATGGAAACAGGGAATACGCAGCAGGACTCATCGCCTTAAACAGTATTTTCCAAGTATTACTCTACAGTGTTTATGCCTATATTTTCATCACTATCCTTCCTCCTTATTTTGGCTATGATGGATTTGAAGTCAATATCAGCATCGGACAAATTGCCGAAAGTGTGGGAATTTATCTGGGCATTCCTTTTGCCTTAGGCATCATCAGCCGGTACACCTTAATAAAGCTAAAAGGTGAAGATTGGTTTCAACATAAGTATATTCCCGTAATTTCTCCAATTACCCTAATTGCTTTGCTTTTCACCATTGTAATCATGTTTAGTTTAAAAGGAGAAATGATTATTCAAATTCCAATGGATGTATTACGCATTGCGATTCCCTTAGTCATTTATTTTACGGTAATGTTTATCGTTAGTTTTTTCATCGGAAAATATTTTGGTGCCGATTATTCTAAAAGTACCGCCATCGCCTTTACCGCCACCGGAAACAACTTCGAACTGGCTATTGCCGTAGCTATAGGTGTTTTTGGCATCAACAGCGGCCAGGCATTTGCAGGAGTTATCGGCCCGCTAGTAGAAGTCCCTGCATTGATTGTTTTAGTGAATGTGGCTTTTGGGTTCCGAAAAAAATATTTCAGAAGCAATTAATTCTATGTGAAATGACATATAATTTCATGTCATGACTACTTAGAATAAAAATACAAAAAACATCAAATTAAGTATTATATCATACGTAATTTGATGTTTCTTTTATTTAATTTTCCAATTTAAAGCAATCAAAAGTACAAATCACCCTAAAAAAAACACTGCCGTTACCGTCAAAACCACGAATATCCTTAGTAATACTTACTATATTGATTTTATTTTCCTCAAAAATCAAGCAAAAATTTACCAATTAAATAATTTAGACTCGCCTTTATCAAGATATTCTAATTAATTTCAAAATACATTTAATTAAGTATTTAAATTAAGTATATATACGTATATTTGCTACGTAATACTTAATAATGATATTATGATTAAAATAATAGTAGTCGGAAACGGCATGGTAGGGTATAAATTTTGCGAAAAATTTGTTGCAAAATCAGGACAAGAAAAATATCAAATTACCGTATTCGGAGAAGAACCTCGACGTGCATATGACCGTGTTCACTTGAGTGAGTATTTTTCAGGAAAAAGTGCAGATGATTTATCATTATCTACTACAGAATGGTATAAAGAAAATAATATAATTCTAAATACATCTGAGTTAATCACAGACATTAACCGAGACGAAAAAACGGTTCACACGCATTTAGAAAGAATTCATTCGTATGACTACTTAGTTTTAGCAACAGGATCTTCTGCATTTGTACCTCCAATCGAAGGAGTAGACAAAGAAGGTGTTTTTGTTTATAGAACCATCGAAGATTTGGATGCGATTATGGATTACGCAAAAAAAATCAAACAAAACGGTTGTTCAGAAGCTGCTGTTCTTGGTGGAGGATTATTAGGATTGGAAGCTGCCAAAGCCGTACGTGATTTAGGACTAAATCCTCACGTAGTGGAATTTGCTCCTCGATTAATGCCAAGACAATTAGACAAAGGAGCGAGTGACATGCTTCAATCAAAAATTGAAGAACTGAACATCAGTATCCACCTTAACAAATCAACTCAATATATTGCCGGAGAAGACGCCATCACAGGAATGATGTTCGAAGGCGAAAAACTGCTTAAAGTAGATATGCTGGTAATTTCAGCAGGTATAAAACCACGTGATGAACTGGGAAGAGTTTGCGGTTTAGAAGTAGGCGTACGCGGCGGAATTGTGGTAAACAACAAAATGCAATCTTCTGATCCAAATATCTTTGCTATTGGTGAAGTTGCCCTTTACAACCATATGATCTACGGTTTAGTTGCTCCGGGTTACGAAATGGCTGATGTGGCTGCCGAACAGATTTTGAATGGCACCAAAACCATGAGAGAAACCATCGACATGTCTACCCAATTAAAATTAATTGGAGTTGAAGTAGCTAGTTTCGGGGATCCTTTCATCGAAAACGAAGATGTAACGGCGATTGTTTACGAAAACAAATTCAACGGAATATACAAAAGAATTAATGTTACCAAAGATGGTAAAACCTTACTGGGAGGAATCTTGGTAGGAGATTCAAGCGATTATAACAGTTTGTTCCAAATTTACAGCAATGCTATGGCATTGCCTAAAAACCCGGAAGATTTGATTTTGGGTTCAAGAGGAGGAGAAAGTGCTTCTATGGGAAGCGTGATGGATTTACCTGAAACTGCTGTAATCTGTTCTTGTGAAAATGTCACCAAAGGAAGCATCTGCTGTTCTATCACAGACGGTACTTCAGAAACCCTTTCAGACGTAGTTAAATTGACCAAAGCAACTACCGGCTGTGGCGGATGTAAACCAATGGTGGTTGACTTGGTAAAAGAAGCTCAAAAATCATTAGGAAAAGAAGTGAAAGATGTGGTTTGTGAGCATTTTGCTTACACCAGACAAGAATTATATGATATCGTAAAAATCAATAAATTCACCAACCACAATGAAGTATTGGGAACGGTTGGAAAAGGAGACGGATGCGAAATCTGTAAACCGGTTTTATCTTCCATTTTCTCCAGTATCTATAATGACACCGCCAACAAACACGTTCCGGAACAGGATTCAAACGACAGATACCTGGCCAACATTCAACGTAACGGAACCTATTCTGTTGTACCTAGAGTTACCGGAGGGGAAATTTCAGCCGATAAGTTAATCGTACTGGGAGAAGTGGCTAAAAAATACAATTTATACACTAAAATTACCGGTGGTCAACGTATCGATTTATTCGGTGCCGAATTAAACGACTTACCTGAAATTTGGAAAATCTTAATTGACAGCGGTTTCGAAAGTGGTCACGCTTATGGAAAATCACTTCGTACCGTAAAAAGTTGTGTAGGTAACACCTGGTGCCGTTACGGAATGGATGACAGTACCACCTTTGCCATCGAACTGGAAAACAGATACAAAGGATTGCGTTCGCCACACAAAATTAAAGGAGGGGTATCCGGTTGTATCAGGGAATGTGCCGAAGCCAGAGGAAAAGATTTTGGTATCATTGCCGTAGACGGAGGATGGAATTTATACATCTGTGGTAATGGTGGAGCCAATCCAAAACACGCTGTATTATTCGCTGAACAAGTAGACAAAGAAACTTGTTTCAAATACTTAGACCGTTTCTTAATGTATTACATCCGTACGGCAGGACCGCTAATCCGTACTTCTACCTGGTTAGAAAAACTGGAAGGTGGATTAGATTACCTAAAACAAGTAGTAATCGAGGACAGTCTGGGAATTGCCGAAACTTTAGACAAAGAAATGCAAGGGTTGGTAGACACTTATGCCTGCGAATGGACCCAAGTTATTGAAAATCCAGAATTACAAAAACGTTTCAGACATTTTACCAATTCTGAGGAAAGAGATGATAATATCGAATTTGTACCAATGAGAGATCAAAAAATGCCTAGACCTTGGTAATCCTCATCCCAGCCCTCTCCAAAGAAAAGGGAGCAAAATAAAAAAATAGAATTCATAATTCTTAATAAAACATTACCATAAAAATTAACTCTTTCCACTCTCAACCCCCTCTCACTTGGAGAGGGGCTGAGATGAAGAAAAATTAAAATACTATTCAAATGGAAAATATATTAAACAAATACGAAACAGTACGAGAAAGCGAAGTGACAGTATGGTTTAAAGCCGGAACAACAGCTGATTTCCCAGCAGACGGCGGAAACTGTATCAAATACAAAAACAAACAAATTGCTGTTTTCAATTTTGCAAGAAGAAATGAGTGGTATGCCTGTCAAAATTTATGTCCGCATAAAATGGAAATGGTGCTTTCAAGAGGTATGATTGGTTCTACAGATGATATCCCAAAAATTGCCTGTCCGATGCACAAGAAAACCTTCTCTTTAAAAGACGGCAGTAACCTAAATGGTGACGATCTTAAAATAGCAACCTATCCTGTAAAAGTTGTAGATAACGAAGTATTCGTTGGCTTTTTAGAATAAATATGTATCTTTGGTGTATAACTTTTTGTAAATGAATACAACACCATTCCAACAGGCCAGTCAATGGATTGATGCCGAAAACGCCCAAGATCCGAACACCGAAACAGTAGAATCCATAAGCTTTCCAAAAGAATTATTATATTCGAACAGAATGTATCAAAAGCTTATGGATTTTTATCCTAATGCTTCCGAAGCAGTTCAAATTGCTTCTAAAGCCCAACACATCTGCCGATGGAAAATAGCCCGGGAATCCTACCCAATGGATCGCGTCGGTTATTTGAAATGGAGAGAAGATTTAAAAAAATTTCACGCCAAAACTGCTTCCGAAATTTTAGAAAGAGCTGGTTATGATGCCGATTTTATCGCCCGTGTCTCTTTCCTTATTGAAAAAAAACTACTCAAAAAAGACGAAGAAACCCAACTGCTTGAAGACGTTATCTGTCTGGTATTTTTAGAATTTTATTTGGACCCGTTTGTTGAAAAACACGACAAAGAAAAACTCAAAAACATCATTCTGAAAACCTGGAATAAAATGTCTGACAGAGGACACCAGGAAGCCTTAAAAATCAATTATACCCCAGCAAATCTTGCATTGATAAAAGAAGCTCTTGGCTTGTAATCTGAATCTAATTTCAAAATGGGTAAAGGCAATAAAGAAGCATCCAAAAACCTGAATTTCAAAAAATTAAAGCAAATGTACATTTTTGCTTTGATGACTATTGCTATAACAGTACTCCTCAGCCAGCTATTGATTCAATACAACATCAATAGCCAGCTGAACGATTCCCGCCTGATTAACATTTCCGGAAAACAAAGAATGTTAAGTCAAAAACTGGTGAAAGAAGTACTCATCTTAGACGCTGCTCCAAACAAGAAAAAAGAGAATCTGAAGAACCTCAGCGAAACACTTGGCCTTTGGAAATTTACCCATTATGCTTTAGAAAATGGAAACACGCATCTTTCTTTTCCAAAAGAAAAAAGCGAGACGATGGTTCAATTATTTGTGGCCATCAAACCCAGCTTTGATGCTATCGTAAAAGCTTCTTCCCAATTTCTGGAAATTCAAAGAAAGAGCAAATCTCCTAATGACAATCAAAAATTAGTACAGACTATTCTTAATAACGAAGAAACGTTTCTTACTAATATGAATAAAATTGTAAGTCAATACGAAAAAGAGGCGCTGCAAAAAATCACCTTACAACGCAATACCGAATACGGTATTTTATGTTTTACCCTGTTGGTGTTACTATTAGAATTCATTTTAATTTTCAAACCCACTAACAACAGGATCGAATTGCTGATTGCGAAACTGCTTTCCTCAGAAAAAAAAGCGTTAAAACTGGCCTACAATACCGAAATTATCAGTGAAATAAAAGAAAACTCGGTTAAGGAATTGAAATCCCTCAATTACGCGATGGAAAACACCCTGCTCTATTGCCGGATTGCCCCTAACGGAACCGTAATTCACATCGGGGAAAAGTTTGCACGATTACTACAATACAACCCCATAAACGCAAAAAAGACCTTTGCCGAAGCATTAACGCCAGTAGAAAAAGAACAGTTGTTCATAGATCGCATCATTACCGAAAAACATAAAATTGGCTGGCAAGGGGAAATCAATATCACCAATAGAAATCAGGAATCTATTTGGTTGGATTTATCCATGGTTCCGGTGACCATCAAAAAAGAAGAATCGGAATTGTTGATTATCTGTTTTGATATTACCGAACGTAAAAAAGCCCAACAGGAAGTCGAACGACTGAATGCCGAGAGCATTGCTGAAAAAATAAATCAGCAAAAAATAATCTCCAGTAAAATTGTAGAAAACCAGGAAAACGAACAAAACAGAATTGCCCGGGAAATTCATGATGGTATCGGCCAAATGCTCACGGGACTGAAATTCAGCCTGGAAAGCATCAATTTAGAAGACCCTGAAAAAGCAGCTCAAAAAATCGAATATCTTAAAAAATTATCATTAGACATCATCAAAGGAGTGCGTACCGCAACCTTCAATCTGATGCCTCCCGAATTGAGTGATCACGGAATTGTTTCTTCTATTGCAAAGCTGACCCAGGAGTTATCCAAATTAACCGGGAAAAATATTCTTTTCTATAATAAAACCGATTTTGACCAACGCTTGGATTCTTTAATCGAAATCAATATTTACAGACTAACACAAGAAGCGATTAATAACGCGATTAAATATGCTGACTCCACGCACATCATTGTACAGCTTTCACACAGTAAAAACATCCTGAGCATCAACATTGATGACAATGGCAAAGGATTTGACCCTGCATTGGTGGAAAAAAGAAGAAATAGCGAATCGGGCATGGGATTGCTTTTTATGAAAGAGCGAATACAATACATCAACGGACGTGTATTCATCAATTCCATTGTAGGCGAAGGCACCCGAATTACGTTTAACATCCCTATTTAAGACGTTATTTTATTTAGTCCTTTTTCTTTTTGAATGTTTTTTGGCTATTTTTCTATAATTACGTACATTAGCCTCTATATTTAGATAAATATACGTAAACAACGATTTTTAAATTTAAGTAAATTATGAATAATACTATTCGAGTAGTCTTGGCAGACGATCATGTTTTTGTTAGAGATGGTATTAAATCTTTATTAGAAACAGAAGACAATATTGTAGTTGTAGGGGAAGGGACGGATGGATTGGAAGCACTGAAAATTGTGGAAGAAAACAAGCCAGACCTTTTGATTGTTGATATTCGCATGCCACACCTTACCGGAATAGAGGTCGTTGAAAAATTAAGATCCCAAAACAACTTCGTTAAAGTGATTGTGCTTTCGATGCACGAATCGGAAGAATATGTATTGAAATCCATCAAAGCCGGTGCCGATGGCTATCTGTTAAAAGGTTCCAGCAAAGAAGAATTCCTGAAAGCCTTACACACCGTTGCCAATGGCGGAAAATACTTTACCGGAGATATATCTTCTATATTAATCAACCAACTTTCTAATACCAATGCTACGGAACAAAAGAGCAATCTGGAAGAAGATATTGCCATTACCAAAAGAGAGAAAGAAATCCTGACCTTATTGTTGTCCGGTAAAGGAAATAAAGAAATCGCCGAAGCCTTGAACATCAGCAAAAGAACAGCCGAAGTACACCGCTTCAACCTGATGAAAAAACTGAAAGTCAAAAACCTGATGGAACTCTCCAATAAAGCGACCGAATATTCGCTTTTATAATTCCAACTGACATATACCTACAAAAACTACTTAGTAACTGCTTTTGTTCATAGACAAAACCAGTTACTAAGTAGTTTTTCTCATTATTTATAAAGAATTATTTATATATTTGAGAAGAAATAAAGTCTGACATTTGTCTGACCTGTCTACCAAAAATTGGATGGTTTTATATGATTTTATCATACTACAAATTGTGTAAGGTATTAGAAAATCACGTTAAAAAACAAATCTGAAAAAATATTTGGAAGAAAACTAACAAATTTAGAAAATCTATACAAAACAGATTTTTAAAACCAAATAAAGCATTTTCAACGACCTCCTCTACCTTTGATAAGATCACTCCTTTTTCGGAAAGACAAGGTTGCGGTGAAAAATATGTAATTTTAATAATTCTCAATCAAACCGGACTTGAGCCTCCCATTTACCTACGTTCTCTGACACATTCATAGACATCAAAACCTTAAAATACGTAAACTAAAAACGAAAAATAAGTATAAATACGTAATTATTATTAAAAACATGCGAAAACACAGGTTTTTAATACGATTTAATACTTAATTTTGACAAAAAAATATAAGTATTATGACAAATTCAAACTCTTTATCTCAATCGCATAGAATCTTATTTCTAAATACATTGGCATTCACGGTGTGTTTTGCCTGTTGGACTTTAAATGGTGTCTTAGTTACCTTCTTGGTCGACAATGGCATATTCAACTGGAGTGTGGTAGAAGTTGGATGGCTACTCGGAATTCCAATTTTAACAGGTTCTATAATGCGTTTACCATTAGGAATCCTAACTGATAAATATGGTGGAAAATATGTATTTTCAAGTCTCCTTCTGCTCTGTTCTATTCCACTATTCTTACTCCCAATGGCTGACAGCTTTTTCATGTTTGCTGTCTTAAGCTTTTTATTTGGAATGGTCGGAACAGGCTTTGCTGTTGGCGTTGGCTACACTTCTATATGGTATCCAAAAGAATGGCAAGGAAGAGCGTTGGGGATTTTTGGTATGGGAAATGCAGGAGCTGCCATTACCACCTTTATTGCTCCAACCCTGTTGAATCAATTTTCAGCCAATGATCCTCAAAACGGATGGAAACTACTTCCCGTTATCTATGGTGTTGCTTTATTGATTATTGGTACATTGTTCCTGGTTTTTGCCAAAAACAAAAAAATGGAAAAAAGCAACAAAACAATCCCTCAAATGTTATTGACATTAAAAAGTCCAAGGGTTTGGCGATTTGGAGCTTACTATTTCTTAGTATTCGGATGTTTTGTGGCTTACTCACAATGGCTACTGCCTAACTTCATGAATGTGTACCAAACCAGTCTGGTAATGGGCGGATTATTTGCAACCATGTTCAGTTTACCATCTGGAGTAATCCGTGCCTTTGGAGGTTATCTTTCAGATAAATTCGGAGCCCGAAAAGTAATGTACTGGGTATTGAGTTCTTCGGTAATTTTAAGTGCTTTGCTAATGGTTCCTAAAATGGAAATTACGACTGCAGGTCCTGGAGTTATGGCAGGAAAAAAAGGGGTTGTTACCGCTGTATCCGATTCAAATGTTAAAATTGGTGAAACTGATTTTGCCATTGACACACAAAAAGAAAAAAAAGAAACCAATACTATTTTTCCAACCAAATCGACTTGGCAGGAAGTTATTGTAAAAGAAAATCAATCTGTTAAGAAAAAAGAATTGATTGCCAAAGGAGTTACTACCATAAACTTTGATGCCAACATGTGGGTGTACCTGGTATTGGTTATCCTTATAGGAATATCCTGGGGAATTGGAAAAGCAGCCGTTTATAAACACATCCCGGAATATTTCCCTACCGAAGTAGGTGTTGTTGGAGGAATGGTAGGATTGATTGGTGGTCTGGGAGGATTCTTTGGTCCGATTATCTTTAGCTATTTATTACAATCTACCGGAATATGGTCAAGTTCATGGATATTCATACTTATCTTCTCTATAATTTGCTTGATTTGGATGCACGTTACCATCACTCGAATGATGAACGAAAAACAACCTACTCTATCCCGTGAAATTGAGAAAAAAAATTAAACCAGTACTGCTTAAATACTGATTTACTGAACCATACTAAATCACAATTATTGTTGAAGCTGCCTGAAAAAAAGTTCAGGCAGCTTTTTTTATAAAAACAGAAATGTAATCCTGAATACGAGACATCAATCATTTCAAGTACTGGAGAATCAAAATCCAATTGGCCACAATCTCTAAATCCCCTTTTATGAATCTGGCAGTAATCGAATATATATATTGTTTATTATTTAGAAAAAAACACTTTCCAATTTTATATTCACAAAAACTGACCAAATACGTACTGATACGTATATTTAATTAAGTATAAATACGTATTTGTTGCGTTTTTTTCATAAATTTGTCTGTAATAAAACAATTACCTACTATTTAAAAGGATACAAAATGAAAAGAGTAAACACAGATTGTGCCACATGTATCAACACGAATTGCTTTATAAAAAAACATTTGCATCTGGAAAAAATGCAAGATTTTGTTTTGCAAAAAAACAATTTCATCTGCAAAAGAGGCCAACAATTTATGATTGAAGGTGCGCCCATACAAGGATTATACTTTATTTATGAAGGAAAAGTCAAAGTGGTAAAAACAGGAATCTATGGCAAGGAACATATTGTCCGATTAACAAAAGAAGGAGACACCGTTGGTTTTAGGGGTTTTGGTACCAGTAACCGTTACCATATCGGGGCATCGGCACTTGAAGACACGGTTTTGTGCAATTTCAGTAATGACGTCATGCAATCTATACTAAAATCTATTCCGGAGTTTACCTATGATATGATGTTGTTTTATGCCGAAGAACTCAACAAAAGCGAAAATAACGTAAAGAAAATTGCCCAAATGAACGTAAGGGAACGCGTTATTGACACGCTCTTATACCTCCTTAAAAAATTCGGACAGACCAACAATCTGATCGACATCAACCTGTCAAGAAAAGAAATAGCCGATTTTGCCGGTACTACTGACGAACAAGTAACCCGTATTTTTTCCAGCCTGAAAAAAGAGGGGTTAATAAAAATGGTAGGCAAAAAAATAAGCCTGTTGCAAATTGATAAACTACAACGGGAAATCATTGAACACAAATAGTTTTCTACTTACATTGCAAAAAGCCCAAATGATTGGGCTTTTTTTTACGATTTGTTATTCTCCCTTTGCTATTCTATTTTTTTCAACCGAATATCAATTTCACGATCCACATAAGACCATTCCTCAGAACGACGCAATTGAGCCAACAATTCATTAAACGCTTCTTCGTCTTCAGGTGCAAATTCGAACCAGGTCAAAAAATCAAAAGGTTCTCCAATATCCCGGCAATGAAACAACTTTCTGGCAATCGCCGGCAAATAATTCATTCCTATTTGCGTGTGTTGGGATTGATTTTCCATTATTTTTCTGCGTTCGTCTTGCGCTAAATTCCACCAAGCATCAGACTTTCGTATCGGAATAAATGCTGCACAAGTAGCTTTCGCCCTGCCTAGGTCTTCCTGAATAGCAACCAGTTTGTCTTTTTCTTCTTTTTCCGTGTACCGAAGGTTACTCACGATTCCTTTTAGGGTCCAAATTCCTTTTTTAGGCTCCACGATTGTGCTTAAAATTCTTCTTATATGGGAAACTGGGGCAATAGGATCTCCCGTCAAAGTAACCATCGAAGTTACTTTCCATTCGCCGGTATTATCTCCAACGAAATCAAAAATAGTCGTATTCATATCGATTTATTTTTTGGCATTATTATTTTGATGTATATAAAAAAATCCCTGTAATGCCATATCATTACAGGGATCCACCACTTAACCAAATTAAATTAAACTAACTTTTATAAGTCATCCCCATATCTTCAATGGAGAATTTATCCGTTAACAGGTGTAATAATCGATCTCTAAGTTCAATATATTCAGGCATTTTTACAATTTCGATTTTGTTTCTCGGTCTTGGCAAATGCACGTCTACAATTTCTCTGATAGTTGAAGCCGGACCGTTATTCAACACCACAATTCTGTCTGACAAAAACAAGGCTTCTTCGATATCATGGGTAATCATGATAATGGTTTTATCTCTGTTGTTCAGATTCCACATTTTCAATACTTCCAGTTGCATAGAACCTTTAGTAAGGGCATCCAAAGCACCAAAAGGCTCGTCCATCAACAAAACTCCTGGATTGATAGCAAAAGCTCTGGCAATAGCTACCCTTTGTTTCATCCCACCGGAAAGCTGACCCGGTAATTTATCTTTATGCTCGTATAAATTAACCATTTTAAGGTTTTTTTCTACAATATCATTTTTTTCTGCCGTAGAACATTTCATCACTGAATCTACTACTTGGAATATATTTTGATAAACAGTCAACCAAGGTAAAAGGGAATAGTTTTGAAAAACAATTCCTCTGTCAGGACCAGGGCCTTTTATTCCTTTACTGTCCAATTCAACGGTTCCTGCGGTTGGTGTAAGCATCCCTGCGATAGCATTTAAGATGGTTGATTTTCCACAGCCGGAGTGACCAATGATAGAGATGATTTCTCCTTTTTGAATTGACAAATTAATATCTCTTACTGCAATATATTTTCCTTTTGGAGTTGGAAAAGAGATTTCCAAATCTTTGATTTCTAAATAACTCATAATCGTAAATTTTTAATGTTATTAAGCTTTGTAAGCCACTTTGTTTTCTATAAAGGTGAAGATTCTGTCAAAAAGCAATCCAACAATTCCGATGATAATAATCGCTGAGATTACTTTTTCAAGACTTAAAGCATTCCAGCTGTCCCATACGAAAAATCCGATTCCGGCTCCTCCTGACAACATTTCTCCGGCAACAATTACCAACCAGGCCACACTGATACTCAAACGCAATCCTGTAATGATGTGGGGCAAACTGTACGGGATTAATATTTTGGTCAGGTAGCGCATTTTTGTAAATCCAAATGCTTTGGCTACATTTTTATGATCTTGCGGAATCGATGCCACTCCAAAAGAAGTGTTAATCAGCGTAGACCATAAAGACGTAATGAAAACGATGAATATGGTTGCCATACCTGTATCTTTAAACACAACCAATCCAATAGGGAACCAGGCTAATGGGGATACCGGTTTCAACAACTGAACGATTGGATAAAAAACTTGTTTACAAATCGTACTGGCACCAATTAGAATCCCGATTGGAATAGCAACTAAAGAACCCAACAAGAATCCGGAAAGTACTGTTTTGATAGAGCTGAACAATTGCAAGCCTATTCCTTTGTCATTTGGACCGTAATCATAGAACGGATCACTTAACATTTCCTTCAAAACCGTTATAGTAGCCACCGGACCCGGTAAAGCTGACTCGGTATAATAACTTAATAAACTCCAAAAACCTCCAAAAATCAATAGACCAACCAGAGCAAATAAGAATGATTTTGATTTTACCAATAGCGCATCTAACACTATTTTGAGTTTATAATTTTCTAATATACTTTTTTTGTTCTCTTCCGAAACGCTTAAAGTATCGATCGTTAATGTGTTTTTATCAGACATGGCAATAAAATTTAGTTTAATTATGGTATTTTAATTTAGTTTAATCATGGCATTTTTAAATCTTCTCCTCTCCCCCCTTGGAGAGGGAGCAGAGCCGATTCAATCCTATCTCAATTTATCTTTTTACTACTTTTAAATAAGCTGCAGGGTTTGCAGGATCAAAAACAGTTTTATCCATCGTAAGGGCAAACGGTTTCATATCATCGTTTGGCACTTTTACTTTCATGCTCGCAGCCACTTCTTTGTACAAATCATCCAAAATTAATTTGTCGGCAATCGCAGCATAATTAGGCGCTTCTTTCAAATATCCGAAACGAACGAACTGTGCCATCGCCCATATTGCGTATGATTTACGAGGAAAGTTCACCATCCCGCCTTTGTGAAACAACATATAATCATTGTCATACACTTCTGTTCCCTGGTTACAACCTAAGTTATAATCTCCCATCAACCTTCCTTCAATTACATCAGCCGGAGCATTTACATAAGGTGCTTTACCAATGATGGCAGCTGCTTTTTTACGATTGGCAGGAACATCTAACCATCTGCAGGCTTCCATTACCGCTTTCATCACTTTCACTAAATCCGCTTTACGCTTGGCACTGAAATCTTTGTTTACCACCAAGGCTTTTTCCGGGTGATCTTTCCAAATATCTTGAGAAGCAATTTGAGTAAATCCAACCCCTTGTTTTACAGCAACACCACCCCAAGGTTCTCCCACACAATATCCATCCATGTTCCCTACTTTCATGTTTGCTACCATTTGCGGAGGTGGAATCGTGATGATTTTTACCGCTTTTTGATTCAAACCGGCGATAGACATCCAGTTACGTAACCATAAATCGTGCGTTCCTCCTGGGAAAGTCATCGCAAAAGTCACTTCTCTTTCTGCTTTTAATTTAGCAGCAACTACCGGAGTCACTTTATTCATTTGTTTGAATCCTACTTTTCCACAAAAATCATTAGATAATGTAATGGCCTGTCCGTTCACGTTTAACATCATGGCAATTTTCATTTCAGAACCTGCTTTTCCACCTACTCCGGTGTACACTGAAAAAGGCATGGAAAACAAGCAATGTGCTCCGTCTAATTCACCTGTCAATATTTTATCACGAACATTGGCCCAAGACGATTCTTTCGTCACAACCACATCTACTCCATATTTTTTAAACAATCCTAATTCCTTTGCCATAACGATTGGTGAACAATCCGTTAGTGGAATAAAGCCTAATCGTACAGGATCATTCTGTGCATTAGTTTCCATCACCATTAGTAAAAAAAGACTCACTAACCCTGCTAACAGCACTTTTTTGAAAAGTGATGTTGTTTGTTGTATTGATTTTTCCATTTGTATCCGTTTTAATTATTTAATCATTGTTGCTGTTATTTTTTTGCTAAGAAATCTGGTTTAATATTCAACATCACATAAGCAAATTGCGGTGTTAAATTTGGATTGGTAACATTCTTAACTGCTGCTGAAGCCATTGAGTTTGTCGCTTTCATTATACAATAACCTGCTTCAAGATTAATAATCTTAGTCAAGTTGTATTTAGCAGTCAAATCGAATTCAGTTCCCAAATATTTATTCATACCATTAGACAATTTATTTCCTGCTTCAAAGGCGTGGATGTCGAACAAAAAGGTCAACTTATCTTTTGCATTATATTTCATTTTGAAGAAATAATTTAACAAACCTTGATTTCCAAATCCATTGGCAGCATAGAAGTAATCCATAGAACCCCAGAATTTATGAGGTGTACCGTATAATGGATCAAAACGATTGTTTTGTGTTGCTGTCTTTGTCCCGTCATTTCCGGATAAAAAGTCAATCCCAGGACCTACAAATAATTTTCTGTTCACTTGGTAGGTAGCGGTAATTGAAGCTAATTTTGCACTTATTGCATTACCCGCTTTATCATGACCTCCTTGGTAATACGCACTACCGGTAAGATTTAACTTTCTGGTTGGCATGGTATTAAAATACAACCCGGTTGTGTTACGGCTCCAAACTCCCTCTACAGGTACACCTCCGGCCACTTTATTAAAATCATCCTTAAAGAACAGCAAAGACACATCTCCAAAGAAGAATTTTTTACCTAAATACGCATATTGAAAAGATTTGTACATGGTTCCGATTCCGTTTGTTCCTGCAGGATATGCTGCATTTACACCATTATAAACCGTTCCGGTATTTTGTTCTTTATTTTGGTTAAAAGCAAGTCCCGCATCAAAAATCCAACCTTTGTTCAGATATTTAAATATAATCGCATCGTGTCTTCTTGCTTGTTGCAACCAATCTAATCCCCCTATCACTTTTTGGTCATCATATGAAATTTCCTGACGTCCAATTTTTAAGGAAATATTTTGAATTTTACTCGTTGTATCGTTAAGCATAATTTCACCCCAAGCTTCGTGTAATAATATTCCATCATTGGCATCTGTGGTAATTTTATTTATTGAAGAAGCATCTTGTCCAAAAACACGAACATCTTGTAATGAAGCATATACTTTAAAACGGTATCCTGTATATCCAAGATTCAATCTTGTTCTTTGAGAATTAAATAATCCTGCTTTTTGTCCGTCTTTCAATAAAGTACCCTGACCCGCTCTAACCTCAGTTCTTTCTCTTACCTGGCCAGTAGCCGTTAGCTGCGCTTTAGATTCATTATAACCTAATAATGTAAGAGCAACTCCTAAAACAATAGATTTTGAAAAATTTACTTTTGAAACATTATTTTTTCTTACAGCCTGAAAGAAAAATGATTTTGTCTTAATTAATTCCATAGTTATTATTATTATTTATTAGTATGGAGCAAATTTACGTAAGTACTAATACTTAGTTATCATGTAAAAAACAAACCAAAACAGTTTTTTAATCCAATAAAACACGTGGATAAGGTTCGAGTAAAACTGCCAAAACGCATAAAAAACAAAAAAAATGCCGTATTTACTGGGATTTTCTACAACATCTACTTAGATAAAACTACTCTAAACCCTTAAAATGATCTTTTAAAAAACGTAGAATAATGGAAAAACTACATGAAATCGAATTAAAATCCGCTCAAATGAATTCAAAAAAAGTAAAAGCACTTACACTCTATTGACTCTAATTTTAATTTATCGGCATCAGTCAATACAATCTTTTCACCAACTACCCTAATACCTAATACGATTCTTTTTCTAAGTCAAAACCAAACGATTCAGTTGCTTCTCCAAAATATCAGCAATTCCTTTTCTGGACAAACTAATACCTATATGAGTGTTAGAGTCCAAATTATCATAACTATATATAGTAGTCCCATTGAAAATCCAACACTTTATTTTCCCTACAATCTATCACGGTCTTGTTACCATCTCCTTTCTAAACAGACAAGTCAACACCTGAATCAGAGTTATTCTGGCAATAATTGATTAGGGATTACTACAAAAAAACTTAGTTCTTTGACCTTTTTGTTATTCCCCCTAATTGAATTGGCTAATAACACACGGCTATTTTCATTTACACCGACAGTACAAATTGCTAATTCTTTCTTCTTGACATCATTTTTAAGCAATAACAATAATATTTAGGACTAAAATTGTATTTTCCCAAAAAGTACCAAAAAAACAGCAACCCAATACGTATATGTACGTAAAAATACGTATTTTTACATTTTAAAACGAAGACACCAAGCTTTCATTATTAATAAAGTATTTCAATAATGCAAAATTCAGAAATCAAAACTACGTGTTCTTATTGTGGAGTAGGATGCGGAATCATAGTTACTAAAGATGCTAAAAATGCAGTGACTGTTACTGGAGACAAAGACCATCCGGTAAACAGGGGTATGCTTTGTTCCAAAGGAATGAATTTACATTACGTTGTTAATGACACTTCAGATCGAATTTTATACCCTGAAATGCGTTGGAGTAAATCACATCCCATGGAGCGTGTAAGCTGGGACACTGCTTTAGATCGTGCAGCCGCCGTATTTTCATCCATCATAAAAAAACACGGTCCTGACAGTGTTGGCTTTTATATCTCAGGACAATGCCTGACCGAAGAATACTATTTGGTAAACAAACTGGTAAAAGGATTCCTAAAAACCAATAACATTGACACCAACTCCAGATTATGCATGAGTTCGGCTGTTGCGGGGTATAAAAAAACATTTGGTGAAGATTCGGTACCTATTGCATATGAAGACATCGAGTTAGCCGATACCTTCTTGATTACCGGAGCCAATCCGGCATGGTGCCACCCAATCCTTTTCAGAAGATTGGAACAACACCGCGAAAAAAACCCAAAAGTAAAAGTAATTGTTGTCGACCCAAGAAGAACGGATACCGCGGCCACAGCAGATTTACATTTGCAAATTATTCCGGGAACCGACATTATCTTATACCATGCCATTGCCAAACGTCTCATAGAAAAAGGCGATATCGACGAAAATTTTGTAAAAAATCATACTGAGAACTACGAGCTCTACAAAAAAATGGTGGAGGCCAGTTCTTACGAGAAAGCATCTAAACTGTGCGGAATATCGATTAGCGACATCAAATTGGCTGCTGATATGATTGCCAAAGCCAAAGGTTTTATTACACTTTGGGCCATGGGATTGAATCAAAGTGCTATCGGGGTGGATAAAAACACCGCCTTGCTTAATTTATCCTTACTCACCGGACATATCGGAAAACCCGGTTCGGGTCCGTTTTCTTTAACGGGACAACCTAATGCCATGGGAGGCCGTGAAGTAGGTGGAATGGCTAATTTGTTAGCCGTACATAAAGATTTAGCCAATCCGACACACCGAAAAGAAGTTGCTGAATTTTGGGGTGTGGATGAAATCTCTGAAAAACCGGGATTAACGGCCACCGAAATGTTTGACGCCTTAGAATCCGGAAAAATGAAAGCGGTTTGGGTAATTTGTACCAATCCAATGGTGAGTTTACCGGAATCCCGTAAAGTCGAAAAAGCACTGAAAAATGCCAAATTTGTTATTGTTCAGGACATTTCACATAATTCAGACACGGCTAAACTGGCCGATTTATTACTGCCGGCTGCCGGTTGGTTAGAAAAAGAAGGCACCATGTCTAACTCGGAAAGACGTATTTCGTATTTACCAAAAGGCATCGATGCCCCGGGAGAAGCCCTTCCTGACGTTGAAATTCTGATTCGTTTTGCCAAAAAAATGAATTTCAACGGATTCAATTTCAATACTACTGAAGCCATTTATCAGGAATATTGTCAGATGACCAAAAATACCAACATTGATATTTCCTTTTTAAATTACAACCGTCTGAAAAATGAAGGTACTTTCCAATGGCCTGTCTCTGATTACGGACACCCTGGAACCCCTCGCCTATTCACCGATAAAAAATTCTATACCCCTTCTCAAAAAGCGATTTTCAATATCCCGACAGCCATTGAAAACACTTCTGAAGAACCTACTGACCAATTCCCTTTCATACTGACTACAGGGCGTGTCAGAGACCAATGGCATACCATGACCAGAACAGGTAAAGTGTCCCGATTGATGACCCATACGCCTAGTCCGACCTTAGAAATAAATCCTATCGATGCTTTTAAAACCGGAATACAAAACGGAGATGTTGTTGACGTTACCAGCAAAAACGGTTCTGTACGTGTAAAAGCCAAAGTATCTGATTCTATTCGTGAAAATGTGGTGTTTTTACCTATGCATTGGGGAAAACAATTGGAAAATGATTTAATCAGAACCAATAATCTCACCAATACGCTGGTTGATCCAACCTCAAAAGAACCGGATTTTAAATATACCATTGTAAACGTTGCCAAATATATAAAACCGTTCCAAAAAATAGCGGTCGTGGGAGCAGGAGCAGCCGCATTCCGATTCATCCAAAACTACAGAGAACTCAACACTACCGATGAAATCATTGTATTTTCTAATGAAGAAAATCCTTTTTACAACCGCGTTTTATTGCCGGAATATGTAACTGACGAACTGAGCTGGGAACAACTTTTAAAAATAAAAGAGGATTCTTTGAAACAACTCAATGTAACCATGAGATCAGGTATAGCAATTGAAAATGTCAACACAAAAGATAAAACCATACTTGACAGTACTGGAACTTTACACACTTTTGACATGCTGATCATGGCTACAGGAAGCAGACCATTTGTACCTGAAAATGCTCAATTGCATCTTCCGGGACGTTTTACCATCAGAAAGAAAGAAGATGCCGACCGTTTAAAAAATTACCTGGACAATACCAAATTAACTCCCGAAGAACAACATGTAGTTATCATTGGAGGTGGTTTGTTAGGATTGGAATTGGCTGCCGCTTTAAAACATAAAAAGGTAAAAATCACCATCATCCAACGCGCTTCCCGATTAATGGAACGCCAGTTGGACCGTATTTCGAGTAAATTATTGGCAGAAGAAGTACAACTGAGGGATATTCAAATTTATTTTGATAATGAGGTGAGCACTGTTTTTGAAACAGATAATCCGAATGAACTTGAAATTGCACTGAAAAGTGGGCGAATTCTGACCGCTAATGCCATTGTATATACCATCGGAACCATTCCGAACATTGAATTAGCCAAAGAAACCGGAATAGCCTGCGGACGTGGTATCAAAGTCAATCAATACCTGCAATCGTCTAATCCGGATGTATTTGCCATTGGAGAAATTGCCGAATTCAAAAACCAGCTATTCGGAATTACTTCTGCCGCTGAAGAACAAGCAGATATTTTAGCTAACTTTATTGCTGGTGACATCAGCAGTTTCTATAAGGGTTCGGTATTAATGAATATCTTGAAATTGGAAGACATCAATTTATGCAGTATCGGACAAATTGAAATTCCGGAAAATGACGATTCCTATGAAGAGATTGTCTTTGCCGATTTGAAAAAGAGGTATTACAAAAAATGTATCGTTAAAAACGACCTGCTTGTTGGAGCCATTTTGATGGGAGATAAAAATGAATTTGCCGAATTCAAGACGATGATTGAAAGCAAAATCGAATTATCCGACAAACGAAACACCTTACTCAGAGGCAGCAGCGCCACAGCAAAACCGGTTTTAGGAAAATTAGTATGCTCATGCAGCCAGGTTGGTGTTGGAAACATTGAAGAATGTATCAAAGGCGGAGTAACCAATTTTACCGAATTATGTAAATCTACCGGAGCTGGCTTAGGCTGTGGAAGTTGTAAAACGGAAGTAAAAGAAATTCTAGCTAAATATAAATAAGTCTGTCGTTTTTTGTTTATCCCTTGTTACTGAACAACTGTAAACCAAAAACTATAAATAACAAACTAAAACAATTATGGAATTAACACGATTAATAGTAAAAGGAGGCGTAATTTCACCAGGTGAATTACGTGAAATTGTTAATATGGCTTTAGATCAAGGCTTAAAAGCAATCTCTTTTGGTTCCAGACAAGATATCATATTTCCAAAAGGATTCACTCCTATTAACAAAGAAAAAATAGGAAAACACCATTTTGTTTTTCCTAATGAAGAAAGCGGAAATAATATTGTTTCTTCCTATGTTTCGACAGATATTTTTAGAAACACTCCCTGGCTTACCGGAAACAAATTTTTGTATGTTTTAGAACAATTCAAAGAACAGCCGGCACTAAAGGTAAATATAGTCGACCCACAACAACAACTGGTTCCTTTGTTTACGGGGCATATGAACTTTATAGCTTCAGAACATGAAGATTACTGGTATTTATACATCCGACTCCCTAAATGGGCACGCATGGAAGTCTATCCTGTTTTGATTTACAGCTGGGATATTGCCAAAATATATTATGAAATTGAGCGCATTGTAAGCGAAGAATCTGTTGGAATCGATATGATCTTCAGCATGGTCAGCGAAGCTTTAGATACCGATAACAGAACCATTGACAAACCTTTGAACATCCCTTTTTATCCTTTCCCTTATTATGAAGGCATGAACCGAATGGGAATTGATCAATATTGGTTAGGACTGTATTGGAGAAACAACTTGTACGATCTGGAATTCTTGAAAGAAATGTGCGATTTGTGTTTTGACTGTAAAATTGGTAAAATTTGTATTTCCCCTTGGAAGTCATTCATCATAAAAGGAATCCCTAAAGCTAAAAAATTAGAATGGGAAAAATTTTTAGGAAAGAAAGGAATCAATGTACGACACTCTTTATTAGAACTCAACTGGCATTTGCCGGTTGCCAAAGAATGGGCATTAAACCTGAAAACATTTCTGGTACGTACCCTGGACCAATTTGACATCAGTACCTACGGATTGACTTTTGGTTTATCCGAATACAACCGTGACGGACATTATTTCACGTCTATCGTTGTAGAAAAAAACAAACTCCCTAAAGATTTGGAGTCCATCAAAATCAGGGATACCTATAATGTTTTATACGCTAAAAATTTTGACCCCAATACAAGAGAATACATTGTGCATGCCCAGGACGTAGATAAACTGGAGTTACCCACTATACTCATTGAGCTCAGTAGAAAATATTTTGATGAATTAGGGAATACCATTCCGGAACTGAATCAAACTGTAAGCAATAAAGAAAAAATACAATTGGATGTACACCAATGTCCTGAATGCCTTACTATTTATAACCCTGAATATGGAGATCCAAGTCAGGGAATAGAAAAAGGAGTGCTCTTTAAAGATTTGCCTAGTGATTATTGTTGCCCTCTATGTGACAACCCTAAAATTAATTTTGTGGTATTGAAAGGCGAAAAACAAGATACTTTATAAATCAAATCAGAACTTTTTTTTATAATTATGCACTAAATTAATTTATAAATTGAAAGCCATTCCAAGGAATACAATCACTTTAATAAAAAATAATAAATACCATATGGAAAACGAATTCAAAACCGTAAGCTCTTCCTATATAACCATTTCTGAATTAATGCTTCCTTCGCATACTAATTTTAGCGGAAAAATACATGGAGGTTATATTTTATCACTGATGGACCAGATTGCCTTTGCCTGCGGATCTAAATTTTCCGGAAATTACTGCGTTACCGCTTCCGTTGACACCGTTAACTTTTTGAAACCTATAGAAGTGGGGGAATTGGTAACGATGAAAGCGAGTGTAAACTATGTAGGAAACAGTTCCATGATTATCGGCATACGTGTTGAAGCCGAAAACATTCAATCCGGAGTTATCAAACATTGTAATTCTTCTTATTTTACGATGGTTTCTAAGGATAAGGATGGGAATAAAGCCAAAGTTCCAGGGCTTATTCTTACCAACCTGAAAGAGGTGGAACGTTTCCAGAATTGCCTTAAACATATAGAAATGAAAAAAGACCGTGAGGCTAAAAAAACACTTTCCTTCAGTTCTATAGAAACTATTATCAATTCGAACTTGTACAATATAAAAATTGAAATAAAATAAGACTTACAAAAAGACCATAAAAAAAAGGCTAAAACATAATGTGTTTTAGCCTTTTATATTTTATTCGGAGGTATGAAATTCTAGTTCAAATTCAAATTTTGATAGATGAACTCATCTTCAAAATTTTCTTCCTGAAAAGCATAAGCAGTCAATTGGGATGCATTTTTCACTACTTCACCAATAACAATAATCGCAGGGGATGAAATTTGGTTTTCTTTTACCAATTGAGCAATAGAACTGATGGTTCCCACTACTTTTTTCTGGGTCTCTTTGGTTCCGTTTTGGATGATGGCTACAGGTAAATCATCAGTTCTGTTATTTTGATAAATAGAAACGATTTGTTCCAATTTATTCATTCCCATCAATATCACCACTGTCGCTGACGATTGGGAAGCCAAAGTGACGTCTTTAGATAACTCATGAGCCGAAGTAGTTCCGGTGATTACCCAAAAACTTTCAGAGATTTTACGTTGTGTCAGACTGATTCCGTTAGACGCAGGCACTCCCAAAGCAGATGAAATTCCGGGAACAATAGCGGTTTCTAAGTCGAATTTTTGAGCAAATTCTATTTCCTCGCTTCCTCTTCCAAAAACAAACGGATCTCCTCCTTTTAAACGGACAACATGACCATAACGCTTGGCCATCGATACGATAAGTTCATTAATTTGGTCTTGACTGTACGCATGGCAACCAAATCGCTTGCCTACGAAAACTATTTCTGCATTTGGTGCATATTGCAATAACTCTTCATTGACAAGGGCATCATACAGCACTACATCAGCACTTTCTATAGCTTTTATTGCCTTTAACGTTATCAATTCTACATCTCCAGGTCCAGCTCCTACTATCGTTAATTTTGGTGTTTTTGAATTTTTCATTTTCTTAAAAGCTAAATTAGTATTTCACTCGCGTAACTCCAATCGTATTTTTTGTATCAGTAGTTGATCTATTTTTATCAAATTATTCAACCAAGCAAATAACTAAGTAAAAATACTTAGTACAAATATACGTAAATATCTAAACCAATATCATAAAATTGTATTAAATCTACTGAAAATGAAAATATAACCCGAATTTACTTCCGTTTCTAAAACTAAAATTCCCTATTTCTCAAGGGAACAGGGAATTAGTTTATAAATAAAATGTATTGCGTTTACTTGAAATCATTCAATGCCTTTTCGATAATAACAAGACATTCCTGGATTTGCGTTTCAGAAATCACCAATGGCGGGGCCAATCGGATTTTATTTCCATGGGTTGGTTTGGCCAAAAGCCCATAATCCCTGAACTTCAAACAGATTTCCCAAGCCAAATCCGATTCTTCATCACAATCAATCACAATAGCGTTCAACAATCCTTTACCACGAACCAAGGTAATCAAGGAATTCCTGGAGGCAATTTCGTTGAGCCCTTTTCGTAAAATAACGCCCAAACGTGCTGCATTCTCTGCTAAATTTTCTTCCTTGATCACTTCGAGTGCCGCAATAGCTACCGCCGCCGCAACCGGATTTCCTCCAAAAGTAGAACCGTGTTGACCCGGTTTGATTACATCCATAATGGTATTATTCGCCAAAACAGCCGAAACGGGATACACACCACCAGAAAGTGCTTTCCCTAAAATTAAGATATCCGGTTTTACATTTTCATGGTCTACTGCTAATAATTTTCCGGTACGGGCAATTCCGGTTTGAACCTCATCGGCAATAAACAAAACGTTATGCTGTTCGCAAAGTGCTTTGGCTTTCGCCAAAAAACCTTCGGTAGGGACGTATACTCCCGCTTCTCCCTGGATAGGTTCCACCAAAAAACCGGCAATATTAGAAGTCGATTGCAATGCTTTTTCCAAAGCAGCAGTATCATCATACGGAATTTTTATAAATCCGGTGGTAAAAGGCCCAAAACTCTTACGGGCTGTTTCATCATTGGAGAACGAAATAATAGTCGTGGTTCTGCCGTGAAAATTATTCTCACATACTATAATTTGTGCCTGATTTTCCGGAATTCCTTTTACTTCATACGCCCATTTTCTACACAATTTAAGTGCCGTTTCAACTGCTTCGGCACCCGTATTCATGGGTAATACTTTATCAAAACCAAAATACTTCGTTACATATTCTTCATACACTCCCAATTGGTCGTTGTAAAAAGCACGGGAAGTCAACGTCAATTTCTGGGCTTGACTGATCATGGCACCTACAATCTTAGGATGACAATGTCCCTGATTGACTGCCGAATAAGCCGACAGAAAGTCAAAATATCTTTTCCCATCTACATCCCAAACATATACACCTTCCCCTTTATCTAAAACAACCGGCAACGGATGATAATTATGAGCTCCGTAATGGTCTTCTTTTTGTATTAGCGCTTCCGATTTTATTGACAGTTTAGGATGTACTTGTTCCATGATAGTATTGTTAAAATATTTCGCAGCAAAATTAATTAATATTTACCAGTTAATGGATACAAAACTCTTTTTAAACCTTACCCCAATACAATCCATTATTTGATTGACAAAAATCAAAAAGAATCTGTATTTTTATAAACACCAAACATGTATATTGAGAAATTTGTATAAAACACGATGGCTATGAAAAATATACTTTTAATCGTTTTAGGAACGGTATTACTTTCCTCTTCGACTTTTGCCCAATTGCAACCCATAAAATACCATGATGGTAAACAAATTTTGAATGGTTTTCAAATTAAACCTACTCAAAAAACTGCCAAAAAACCAGGAATCCTAATTCTGCCTGCCTGGAGGGGAATCGATAAAGTTTCCAAAGACATTGCATCAGATTTGGCACATTTAGGCTATTATGCCTTTATTGCCGATATTTACGGAGAAGGTAATTACCCTAAAGACAATGCCGAAGCAGGGCAAAAAGCCGGTTATTATAAAACCAATTATGCCGCTTACCAAAAAAGAATTGATTTAGCCTTGGAGCAACTGGTACAGGCCGGAGCCAATCGCGACAATATTGTGGTTATCGGCTATTGTTTTGGCGGAACCGGAGCATTAGAAGCCGCAAGAGGACATCTGAATGCAAAAGGGGTGGTTTCTTTTCATGGTGGTTTAGGAAAAGATCACAACCGCCCGAATGAACCTATCACTGCCAAAGTTTTAGTTTGTCACGGCGCTGATGACCCTTTTGAATCTGCAGCAGAAATTACCGCTTTCCAACAAGAAATGCGCGACACCAAAGCCGACTGGCAAATGATTTATTATGCCAATGCTGTTCATTCCTTTACCAACCCCGAATCCGGAAATGACAATTCAAAAGGAGCAGCCTACAACGAAAAAGCAGCCAAACGTTCCTTCGAACATTTGAAACTTTTCTTAAATGAGGTTTTAAGTAAATAACATTTAAACATTTATTTTATAATTTCAATACACGCCTTAATGACAAAAATAAGCCTACTGCTAGCTGTATCCATTTTAAGTTTCAGTTGTACAATCCAAAAAAAAAGTATTGCGACAGTTGAACCTACAAAATACATGAATACCATAACGGCTGCTGAATTACAAAAACACCTTTACATTGTCGCTTCCGATTCTATGGAAGGACGGGAAACAGGCTCAGAGGGACAGAAAAAAGCAGGAAGATACCTCATCAGTCAATACCAAATGAATCATATTCCGTTTCCCAAAGGAGCAACCAATTATTACCAACATATCCCTGCGGCTAATTTAAATACCCGATACGACTTAAAATTAAACGACTCCGAAAACATTTGTGCTTTTATTGAAGGTTCTAAAAAACCAGAGGAAGTACTGGTTATTTCAGCACATTATGATCATGTAGGTGTCCGAAACGGGATTATTTTTAATGGTGCCGATGACGATGGTTCCGGAACCGTTGCCTTACTGGAAATTGCCGAAGCTTTTCAAACAGCCAAAAAAGAAGGATATGGTCCCAAACGTTCTATTTTATTTCTTCACATGACTGGCGAAGAACACGGCTTACTCGGCTCTAAATTCTATTCTGAAAATCCTATTTTCCCACTTGCCAATACCATTTCAGACATCAATATTGATATGATAGGCCGCAGGGATGAAGCGCATACCAACACCAATAATTATGTATATCTAATTGGTGCCGACCGCCTATCTACCGATTTGGACACCATATGCACTAATGCGAATACGAATTATGTTCATCTAAATCTGGATTACAAATACAACGATCCTAATGATTCTAATCATTTTTATGAGCGTTCAGACCATTATAATTTTGCTAAAAATGGCGTTCCATCCGTATTTCTATTCAATGGTACCCATGCCGATTACCACCAAAAGACCGATAAACCGAAAAAAATAGAATACGATGCTCTAGCAAAAAGAGCCCAACTTGCTTTTGTAATTGCCTGGGAACTGGCCAACAGGGAAAACCGTCCTGTAGTGGATAAAAAATAAAAAAACGGAAACTTTAGTCCACAAAAAAAGCCTTGAATTTCTTCAAGGCTTTTGACTTTCTGGGTGGATGACCGGGTTCGAACCGGCGACCCTCGGTACCACAAACCGATGCTCTAACCAGCTGAGCTACAACCACCATTTGCTTAGCGGTTGCAAATATACAACATAACTTTACTTCTCCAAACGATTTTTAAAAAAAATTACACGAAATTTAAAGCAAATCCCCTAAACTATTGACAGCCAAACATCTTTCTACGGTAAAACCTTCGGCATAATCTAAGCCTACAAGTCTTCCTAAATCTCTGGAGCGATAATTAAGACTTTCAAAGAAGTTCTTACTGGTAATTGGAGATTCCGGTTCATTAGAATTAGGATCATAAAACTGAGAACGGTAAGCCAAAATAGCTTCAATCTTTTTATCGGTAAATCCGGTAATATCAACCACAAAATCCGGCTCTATGTTTTTCCACTGAATGTAATGATACACTACCTTCGGCCTCCAGGCCGTTTGCTTCTCCCCTGTCAACTCCGTTTCTATTTTCATCAATCCGGATAAAAAACAGGCGTCTGAAACCAGTTTACTTCCTTTCCCATGATCGATATGACGGTCGTCTATGGCATTACACAAAACGATTTCTGGTTGATATTTCCGAATCATTTTGATGATTTCCAATTGGTGTTTTTCGTCATTGACAAAAAAACCGTCCCGCATCCCCAGATTTTCCCGAACGGAAACACCTAAAATTTTTGCAGCGGCACTGGCTTCCTGATCCCTGATTTCGGCCGAACCACGGGTTCCCAACTCGCCACGGGTTAAATCAACGATTCCAACAGATTTCCCTAAGGAAATTTCTTTTAAAATAGTACCGGAACACCCCAACTCTACATCGTCAGGATGCGCTCCAAAAGCTAATATATCTAATTTCATTATTATCTTGTTTTTTCCTTCCCCCGCCCCCTCCAAAGAAGGTGGAGACTTAGTGGAGTTATATTGTGAAGTTTCTTTATTCTAAAATCTGCTTTCTCCCTTCTACTCTCTAACTTTTAAAGTACACTTTTCATCGTCATAGACTTATTCACACTTTCATTCCATTCTTTTTCTGGAATACTTTCCTTTGTAATTCCGCAACCCATATACAAATGTGCTTGTTTTTCTTTTATTTGCATACAGCGCAAATTAACATACAAATCAGATTTTTGTTTTTTCTCTGCAAAATCTTTTTTGTTTAATTCGCCTAAAAAACCGGTATAATATTCTCTGTCATAGCCTTCATTGTCTAAAATAAATTCTTTTGCATTTTGTTTAGGCAAACCACAAACAGCTGGTGTAGGGTGTAAAACCGAAACCACCTGATTCAATTTGGACGTCTTATTAATTACACCTTCAATATCCGTTTTAATATGCAGCACATTTCCTGCCTGAACCGTATATGGACTGGAAATAGCCACTTCAGAAGTTAATCCTTTCAAGTTTTCCAATATAAAATCGGTAACAAACTGCTGTTCCTTTATTTCTTTTGGCTCCCAAACTACATCGGTAGTACCGTTGAAATTTTGTGTTCCGGCTAATGCCATCGTACAAAACTTTTTTCGGCTTGCTTTTAACAATCGTTCCGGTGTGGCTCCCATCCATAACCCTATTTTGGGATGGTACCAACAATAACAGAAAACCGTTGGAAAACGCTGAATTAATTTGGTAAAAACAGTAACCAAATCAAAATTAGGCACTTCTAAAATTTCTTTTCGAGACAAAACCACCTTGTTAAAAACACCCTCTTCGATAGCATCTATTGCCTTTTGAATAAGTTTCTCAAAATGTTCTTTTTCCTGTTGACTTTCTGAATAAACTGAATTAGCCGATTGATTTTCATCAAATGAGGTTATGTCTGTCTCCCAAATAACCGATTGTTTTTTTGGAATTAATATCATCTGATTGCCATGAAATGGAGCAAAGACAAAACCTGTTTCATCTAAGGTTTCAGCAAAATACAAATGATCATTTTTTTGAAAAAAACCTCTTACTTCTGTTTTATAAGGTTTACTATAAATGACAAAAGGTAATTTTTGAGCTTCTTGTTGCTTCACTTTTATAAAAAAATCAATCATACATTTTTGAATTAAAAGGTTAGTTTTTCCGAATAAAATCTAGCTCGTTTTCTTTCTTTTTGGCAAAACCATATTGGTCAATTTACAAAGCGAAATGAGATTGTCTCTTTCATCTACAATGCGAATTTCCCAAAGATGAATACTTGCACCTTGGTGAATAATTTTAGCCGTTGCCGTAACAACTCCTTCCCGTTTGGATTTCAAATGATTTGCCGAAATTTCGATGCCGCGCACTTCGCTAACTTCTGGATTGATGAATATAAAAGAAGCCGCGCTACCCACACTTTCTGCCAAGGCTACCGAGGCACCTCCATGCAACAACCCCATAGGTTGATGTACAGATGGATTTACAGGCATTGTGGCCACCAGAAAACCTTCACCGGCATCAACATATTTGATGTTTAAGGTTTCCATCAGGGTGTTTTTTGAAATTTTATTACAGTAGTCTAGTATTTTATCTTTATCGAAACTCATGTTTTTCTTTTTAAAGAGTGTAAAAATAAATAAAAGATAAGACACAAAAGAGGAAATCACAGGCTTATTCTGAATTGAAATTTTAAATTGATTCCCATTCAAATTAGATTTTCCCTATTTTTACCAAAAAACCATCCTAATGCGTCCCATAACATTGCTGTCTTTTTTTATTTTACTCATCATCTGCTCTTGCCGTTCCGATTTCGAAACAATGGCAAGTTCAGGAAAACTGGAATTCTCCAAAGACACGGTCTATTTAGACACAGTATTTACCGGCATCAGTTCGAGCACCTACAGTTTAAAAGTATACAACCGCAGCAAAAACGACATCAACATCCCAAGCATACAATTCAAAAAAGGATTGAATTCTAAATACCGTATGACCGTAGACGGAATGCAGGGAACCGATGGGAAAATTTTCAACAATGTCACATTATTAGCCAAAGACAGTCTGTATATTTTCATTGAAACTACGGCAAATAGTATTGACGCAAACCCAACCGATTTTTTATATACCGATGAAATTCAATTTGTCGGAGGCAATAATTTACAAGAAGTACATTTGGTAACCCTGATACAGGATGCTTATTTTATCTATCCCAAACGTTTTGAAAACGGAACCACAGAAAACATTCCTGTTGGAGCCGAAAAAATAGAGGGATTTTATTTGGATGAGAATGATCCTGTAAACGGAAATGAGCTCCATTTCACCAATCAAAAACCCTATGTCATTTATGGCTATGCCGCCGTTCCCGAAGGTAAAACCCTAATTTTAGATGCCGGAAGCCGGGTTTATTTTCACGACAATTCAGGACTTATCGTTACCGACAATGCTTCACTAAATGTTAACGGAACGGTTTCTACAACAAACAAACTGGAAAAGGAAGTAATTTTCGAAGGCGATCGTCTCGAACCCGAATATTCTGATGTTCCGGGACAATGGGGAACCATTTATTTCCTAAACGGAAGCACTAACAATAGCATCAATCATCTCACCATCAAAAATGCCACCATCGGTTTATTGTTTAAAAACAGTGACAATACCACGGTAAACATCAAAAATACCCAAATTTACAACTCGGCTAATTATGGTATTCTGGCAGAAAACGCCAAAATTAATGGTGAGAATATCGTCATCAACACTGCCGGTCAATCGGGACTAAATTGTTTATATGGTGGCCATTACACGTTTACCCATTGTACTTTCAACAATAACTGGAACAGCTCCACCCAAATTTCGGTGACTATCGCAAATTTTAAAACAGGAACCACACCAGAAACCAAGGATCTGACAGCGGCAACCTTCAACAATTGTATCATTTACGGTTCAAACTTCAGTGCGTTCAGCCTAAACAAAAAAATAGGAGCTGCATTTGAATACCAATTCAACAATTGCCTGCTCAAATATAATGGTTCCTCCACGGATCCCGATTACCAATTTACAACAGATACCAACCATTACACCGGTATTATTTTAAACCAAAACCCAAAATTCGAGAGCATCTCTCAAAACAAACTCAATATCGACTCCAGTTCTCCCGCTTTCGCAAAAGGGAATCCGGCTAATGTAATTCCGTTAGACATTTTAGGAAAGACCCGAACTTTACCTCCTGATTTGGGTGCTTATCAGAATATGGCGTTTCCTAAAAAAGATTGATTTTAAAATTAAACAGACCGCAAATTCGCAAATTATGTTTGTTTAGAATGAATGAAAATTGGCGAATTTGCGGTGATTTTTTAATTCTTTGATTTTGTAAAATAGTTTGCATTTCACATTTGCTCGTACTATATATTTAAACTAAATTTGCATCGCAATTCAACAAACACAAAACAATGATTCATTTCTTTGAAAACCAAAGCAAAGCTGTTTTTGCCGTTCAAACGCAAAACGAAATTTCAGCTGAAGACATTTCTAAATTGAACTGGCTTTTTGCCAATGCAAATAAAATTGAGAAATCCGTATTATCGGATTTTTTTGTTGGTCCTCGCGCCACGATGATTACGCCTTGGAGTACCAATGCTGTAGAAATCACTCAAAACATGGGGATTCCCGGAATCATTAGAATCGAAGAATTTTACAAAGCAACGGAAGATTTCACCGATTTTGACCCAATGCTTTCTCAAAAATACAGCGAATTAAATCAAGATATTTTTACCATTAATATTCAACCGGAACCGATATTGAATATTGATGATATTGCGGCTTACAATAAATCCGAAGGTTTGTCATTAAGTGACGAAGAAGTGGACTACTTGAATAATTTGGCTGCCAAATTAGGTAGAAAGCTAACGGATTCTGAAATTTTTGCTTTCTCACAAGCAAATTCAGAGCACTGTCGTCACAAAATTTTCAACGGGACTTTCATAATTGACGGTGAAGAAAAAGAAACTTCTCTTTTCAAATTAATCAAGAAAACGTCTCAGGAAAACCCTAATGATATTGTATCGGCTTACAAAGACAACGTGGCTTTTGTAAAAGGACCAAGAGTACAACAATTTGCTCCTAAAACAGCCGACAAACCTGATTTTTATGAAGTAAAAGAATTCGATTCGGTTATTTCATTAAAAGCGGAAACACACAATTTCCCAACCACTGTAGAGCCTTTCAACGGAGCAGCTACAGGTTCAGGTGGAGAAATTCGTGACCGTTTGGCAGGAGGACAAGGTTCGTTGCCAATGGCAGGAACTGCGGTTTATATGACTTCTTACTCTCGTTTGGAAGAAAACAGACCTTGGGAAGATGCCGTAACCGAAAGAAAATGGCTGTACCAAACTCCAATGGATATTTTGATAAAAGCTTCAAATGGAGCGTCTGATTTTGGAAATAAATTTGGACAACCACTTATTACAGGTTCCCTTTTAACATTCGAACACGAACACTTCGACAAGCTCAGTGTGACGGGTAGAAAGTTAGGTTACGATAAAGTGATTATGCAGGCGGGTGGAATTGGTTATGGAAAATTGGATCAAGCTATCAAACACAAACCACAGGAGGGTGACAAAATTGTTATTCTGGGTGGAGAAAATTATAGAATCGGAATGGGTGGAGCTGCGGTTTCTTCTGCAGATACTGGAGCAATGAGTTCTGGAATTGAGTTAAATGCCGTACAACGTTCGAATCCGGAAATGCAAAAACGTGCTGCCAATGCCATTCGTGGTTTGGTAGAAAGTGACAACAACCCTATCGTTTCTATTCACGATCACGGTGCTGGTGGACACCTAAACTGTCTTTCGGAATTAGTGGAAGATACTGGAGGATTAATCGATTTGGATAAATTGCCTGTCGGTGACCCTACTCTTTCTGCCAAAGAAATCATAGGTAACGAATCCCAGGAAAGAATGGGATTGGTTATTGGTAAAAAAGACATTGATTTACTTCAAAAAATTGCAGACCGTGAGCGTTCTCCAATGTATGAAGTGGGAGACGTTACAGCCGATCACCGTTTTACTTTCGAGTCAAAAACAACTGGTGCCAAACCGATGGATTATGCTTTGGAAGATTTCTTCGGAAGTTCACCAAAAACAGTTATGACAGATAAAACTGTTACTTATAACTATCCAGCATTAGAATATAGCGTAAAAAATATATCTACTTATTTAGAGCAGGTATTGCAATTGGAAGCCGTAGCCTGTAAAGACTGGTTAACCAACAAAGTAGACCGTTGTGTGGGCGGAAAAGTAGCCAAACAACAAACAGCAGGGCCATTGCAATTGCCATTGAACAACTGTGGAGTGGTAGCCTTGGATTATCAAGGAAAAGAAGGAATTGCCACCTCTATTGGGCACTCTCCTATTGCGTCCTTAATTGACCCGGTTGCAGGAACCAGAACTGCTATTGCCGAATCGTTATCAAATATCGTTTGGGCACCAATAAAAGACGGATTAAAAGGAATTTCTCTTTCAGCCAACTGGATGTGGGCTTGTAAAAACGAAGGTGAAGACGCTCGTTTGTATGCAGCTGTTGAAGCTTGTTCTGACTTTGCTATCGAGTTAGGAATCAATATTCCAACAGGAAAAGATTCTCTTTCGATGAAACAAAAATATCCAAACGATGAAGTAATTGCACCAGGGACAGTTATTATTTCAGCTGGTGGAAATTGTACTGATATTCGAAAAGTAGTAGAACCTGTATTGCAAAAAGACGGTGGTTCTATTTATTATATCAATTTATCTCAAGACGATTTCAAATTAGGAGGCTCTTCTTTGGCACAAACCTTAAATACTATCGGAAACGAAGCGCCAACGATTAAAGATGCCGCTTTTTTCAAAAAAGCATTCAACACCATCCAAGAATTAATTTTAGACAATCAAATCCTGGCTGGACATGATATAGGAAGTGGTGGATTAATTACTACTTTACTGGAAATGTGTTTTGCTGATGTGAATTTGGGAGCCAAAATCGATTTCTCTGTTTTTGAAGAAAAAGACATCATCAAATACCTTTTTGCTGAAAATATCGCAGTGGTGTTCCAAGCTAAAAACAATGCCACAGTTGAAAGCAAATTGAATGCAAATGGAGTTTCGTTCTACAAATTAGGAACAGCTACTAATGAAGCTACTTTAGACTTTGGTCCATGTAAATTGGATATCGCTAAATACAGAGACGTTTGGTTTAAAACTTCATTCTTATTAGACCAAAAACAATCGAAAAACGGAACAGCTCAAGCCCGTTATGACAATTATAAAAACCAAGCGTTAAGCTTCAGTTTCCCAACTCATTTTACAGGAAAAAAACCTGAAATTGATGCTTCGAAACCAAGACCAAAAGCGGCTATCATTCGTGAAAAAGGAAGTAACTCAGAGCGCGAAATGGCAAACGCTATGTACTTAGCCGGTTTTGATGTAAAAGACGTTCACATGACCGATTTGATTTCAGGTCGTGAGACATTGGAAGATATTCAGTTTATTGGAACAGTAGGCGGATTCTCTAACTCGGATGTTTTAGGTTCTGCCAAAGGTTGGGCCGGAGCCTTTTTGTACAATGAAAAAGCAAAAACCGCTTTAGACAATTTCTTCAAAAGAGAAGATACACTATCTGTGGGGATTTGTAACGGTTGCCAATTATTCATGGAATTGGAAAAAGTAAATCCGGAACACGAAGTACACGGAAAAATGTTGCACAATAACAGCCACAAACACGAAAGTATTTTCACTTCTGTAAAAGTGCAAGAAAACAACTCTGTGATGCTTTCTTCATTGTCAGGAAGTACTTTAGGCGTTTGGGTTTCGCATGGTGAAGGAAAATTCAATTTACCATTAGCCGAAGAAAACTACAACATCGTGGGTAAATACGGTTATGAAGGCTATCCTGCAAATCCTAATGGTTCTGATTACAACACCGCTATGTTGTGTGATACCACAGGACGTCACCTGGTTACCATGCCTCATATTGAACGTTCTGTTTTCCAATGGAACTGGGCTAATTACCCAAGCGATAGAAACGACGAGGTTACGCCTTGGCACGAAGCCTTTGTCAATGCCAGAAAATGGTTGGAAAAGAAATAATTTTTATTTACGATATTAAAAAACGCTTCCAATTGGAGGCGTTTTTTTGTTATATAAGAAATCGGATTAGCTGTAATCTTCGCTATGACACATTTCCTTAATCCATTCCAAAACAAACAATTACTTTATATCACCATTTTAATTCCTGTTTTTTTGACATTAGGAGTAAATTATTAAAAAAATCAGCTTTTTTTTTATAATTTGCAGTACAACTCAATTCCAATAAACGATGGCTCCAATCACACGACTTTTTGATTTTCCATATTATCAGTTAGAAAAATTCAATTCTATTCCGGATGCTTTAGTAAGCAAACAGAATGGCGTTTGGATAAAAACTTCAACCCAGGAATACATTGACAAAGCCAATGCAGTTTCCAGGGCTTTTTTGCGAATGGGAATCAAAAAAAACGACAAAATCGCCGTTATTTCTTCCAACAACAGAACAGAGTGGCATATTCTGGATATTGGAGTACTACAAACCGGGGCACAAAACATCCCTATTTACCCAACGATATCTGAAGACGATTATGAATATATCCTAAATCATTCCGGTGCCATATATTGTTTTGTATCCGATGAAGAAGTACTGAGAAAAGTGAATCTAATCAAAGACAAAGTACCTTACCTCAAAGCAATCTATTCCTTCAACGAAATTGATGGTTGCAAAAATTGGACAGATTTACTTGTCCTTGGAGAAGACCCAAGCAATCAAAATGACGTCGAATTTTGTAAAAGTAACATCAAAACAGACGATTTAGCGACTATTATTTACACATCCGGAACAACAGGAAGCCCAAAAGGGGTAATGCTATCCCATAAAAATATTGTGTCTAATGTTTTGGACAGTGCGCCCAGAATTCCGTTTGCCGAAGGAAAAAGTCGCGCTTTGAGCTTTCTTCCGATTTGTCATATTTTCGAAAGAATGATTTTGTATTTATACCAATATTATGGGGTTTCAGTATATTTTGGCGAATCTATAGACAAAATTGGAGACAATATCAAAGAAGTACAACCCACTGTTATCACTGCCGTGCCGAGACTTATTGAAAAAGTCTATGACAAAATTTACGAAAAAGGAACTCAATTAACCGGTATTAAAAAGAAATTGTTTTTTTGGGCAGTCAACCTGGGATTACAATACGAACCATATGGAGCAAACGGTTTCTGGTACGAATTCCAACTCAAAATTGCCCGTAAACTGGTTTTCAGTAAATGGAAAGAAGGTTTGGGAGGCAAAATAGAACTGATGGTTTCCGGAAGCGCCGCCTTACAAACCAGACTATCCCGAATTTTTGCTGCCGCAGAAATTCCTGTAATGGAAGGTTATGGGCTAACCGAAACGTCCCCGGTAATTGCGGTAAACGACATGAGAAACCACGGTTTCAAAATTGGTACCGTTGGAAAAGTAATCAATAATGTAGAAGTGGTAATTGCCGAAGATGGCGAAATCCTTTGTAAAGGCCCTAATGTCATGATGGGATATTACAAAGACGATATGAAAACCGTCGAAGCACTTCAAGGCGGTTATTTTCATACCGGTGATATAGGAGAATTAGATGTCGAAGGTTTCTTAAAAATTACCGACCGTAAAAAAGAAATATTCAAAACCTCTGGAGGAAAATATATCTCACCACAAACCATTGAAAATACCATGAAACAATCCCGTTTTATTGAACAGATTATGGTAATTGGTGACGGACAAAAAATGCCCGCAGCATTCATTCAACCTAATTTCACTTTCCTCAAAGAATGGGCTGCCATAAACAAAATTAACATTGGAGGAACCTACCAAGAAATCATTTCAAATCAACAGGTAATTGACAGAATCCAAAAAGAAGTGGATCGCATCAATGAGAAATTCGGGAATTGGGAAAAAATAAAACGTTTTGAACTCACCCCTGAAATTTGGTCTATTGAAGGCGGACAACTCACTCCTACCTTAAAATTGAAACGAAAAAATGTAATGGAGAAATACATCGATTTGTTCCATAAAATTTACAATTAAAATAATTCAATGGATGCAATTAATAAAATATTCCATCTTTGATTAATCAAAAAAATTAACCATATAAAAAAAGTGTTTGATAGCCCGATTCTTAGATTTACATAGCTATATTTTTTTAATAAAGTGAAACGACATCCAAAATTCAAAAAATCTATGTTTCTATACGGTAAAAAAACATATGCAGCCAACGGGTTTAAAACAATTCAATTGTAACCACAAAAAGCCATCCCCTATTCATTATTACCTTCGTACTGCTGCATTTATCAACCAAAATAATTATTCTCAAAACAACATAGTGTTTTTTATTAATATCCAAAATTTAAACTAAAAAAAACATTTAATTATTATGCAAGCATAATATATTTTATTATATTTGAATATAGATACTGCTATTATGAAAGAGAAAACTTTAGATTATATTTTAAGAGCAACCTGGCAGGCGGTTTCCCGCATGTACAACGAAGAAGCCGCAAAATATGAAGGAACCATGGCCACCGGTTTTGTCTTGTTGAGCATGGATAAAGAGCAAGGTATCCCTTCTACTGCTTTGGGTCCCAGAATGGGAATGGAAGCCACCAGCCTGACCCGCACCTTAAAAACCATGGAAGACAAAGGACTTATTTATAGGGAGAAAAACCCCTTTGACGGTCGTGGCGTTTTGCTTTTTTTAACTGATTTTGGTAAAGAAAAAAGAGAACTATCCCGTAATGCGGTTCTAAAATTCAATGAAACTATTAAGCAACACATTTCGGAAGAAAAACTAAATCATTTCATAGAAGTGGCTGAAACTATCAATGAATTGATTCAAAATAAAGCTATTTTCAATCAGGCAGAAAATGACAGCCATGATTAAAAATCATAAATACTGGTGAAGATTAAATTCCTATAAAAAAACAAATAGCATCTATAAATATGAAACGTACCATTAAAAAAGTTGCAGTAATCGGTTCAGGGATCATGGGTTCCGGGATTGCTTGCCATTTTGCTAATATCGGAGTTGAAGTTTTACTTCTGGATATTGTTCCAAATGAACTTACACAAACAGAAGCTCAAAAAGGACTTACTCTGGAAAGCAAAATTGTTCGAAACCGTTTAGTGAACGACCATTTAAGCAATGCCTTGAAATCAAAACCTTCTCCTTTATACCACCATAAATTTTCCGGAAGAATCACTACTGGGAACACCACCGACGATATGGCTAAAATTGCCAACGTAGATTGGATTATAGAAGTGGTGGTAGAACGTTTGGATATCAAAAAAATGGTTTTCGAACAAATTGAAAAATTCAGAGTCCCAGGTACCTTAGTGACATCTAATACTTCGGGAATTCCGATTCATTTTATGAGTGAAAGCCGTTCGGAAGATTTTCAAGAACATTTTTGTGGCACCCATTTTTTTAATCCGGCGCGTTATTTAAAACTATTTGAAATTATTCCGGGACCCAAAACGTCTTCTGAGGTTTTGGATTTCCTTACCGAATACGGTTCTAAATTCTTAGGTAAAACTTCGGTCGTAGCCAAAGATACTCCGGCATTTATTGGAAATCGAATCGGAATTTACGGCATTCAGAGTTTGTTTCATTTAGTCGCAGAAATGGGGCTAACCGTTGAAGAAGTCGATAAATTGACCGGACCAGTGATTGGACGTCCCAAATCGGCTACCTTCCGTACCGTTGATGTCGTGGGACTGGACACTTTGGTTCATGTTGCCAACGGTATTTACGAAAACTGTCCGAATGACGAACAACATGAGTTGTTCAAATTACCGGATTTTGTCAATAAAATGATTGAAAACAAATGGTTCGGAAGCAAAACAGGACAGGGATTTTATAAAAAAATAGACCAGGACATTCTTTCATTAAACTTAGACACCTTGTCCTACCGTCCGGCAAAAAAAGCATCTTTTGCTACATTGGAACTAACCAAAACGATTGACAAACCGATTGATCGTTTCAAGATTTTGGTAAAAGGAACAGACAAAGCGGGTGAATTTTACAGAAAAAGTTTTGCGGGACTGTTCGCCTATGTTTCCAACAGAGTTCCTGAAATTTCAGACGAATTATACAAGATTGATGATGCCATGAAAGCCGGTTTCGGTTGGGAAAACGGACCGTTTGAAATTTGGGATGCCATTGGTGTAGCAAAAGGAATCGAAATCATGAAAGCTGAAGGTCTGGAGCCCGCTGCTTGGATCAACGAAATGTTGGCTACCGGAAGTTCCAGTTTTTATACCGTAAAAGAAGGAGCCACTTATTTTTATGATATCCCAACAAAATCACAATCTAAAATTCCCGGTCAGGATGCCTTTATCATTCTGGATAACATTCGAGAAACAAAAAAAGTATGGAGTAACAGCGGAGCCATTATCCAGGATTTAGGTGACGGAATTTTGAATGTAGAATTCCAATCTAAAATGAATACCATTGGGGGTGATGTGTTACAGGCTATCAACAAAGCGATTGATCTAGCCGAGACTTCCCATCAAGGCTTGGTTATCGGAAACCAGGCGGCCAATTTCTCTGTTGGTGCCAATTTAGCGATGATTTTTATGATGGCCGTCGAACAGGAATATGATGAACTGAATATGGCCATCAAAATGTTTCAAGATACCATGATGCGTGTGCGCTACTCCGGAATTCCGGTTATTGTTGCCCCTCACGGAATGACATTTGGTGGCGGTTGCGAAATGAGTTTGCACGCCGATAAAGTGGTAGCCGCAGCCGAAACCTATATGGGATTGGTGGAGTTTGGTGTTGGGGTGATTCCCGGAGGTGGTGGTACGAAAGAAATGACCTTGAGAGCGTCCGATTTATTCCGAAAAAATGATGTGGAGCTGAATGTTTTACAGGAATATTTCCTTACTGTGGCTATGGCCAAAGTGTCTACCTCTGGTCACGAAGCTTTTGATACCGGGCTTCTGCAACACGGAAAAGACATCATTGTAGTCAATAAAGACCGCCAGATTGCAGAAGCCAAAAAACATGCGTTAGTAATGGTCGAAGCCGGTTACACCCAACCAATACGCAGAAAAGATATAAAAGTGTTGGGAAAACAAGCCTTAGGAATGTTCCTGGTGGGAACCGACCAGATGGTAGCCGGAAAATACATCTCGGAACACGACAAGAAAATCGCCAACAAACTGGCCTATGTAATGGCTGGCGGTGATTTATCCGAATCCACTTTAGTGTCCGAACAATATCTTTTGGATTTAGAACGGGAAGCTTTCCTGTCATTGTGTACCGAAAGAAAAACATTAGAAAGAATTCAGTTTATGCTAACCAAAGGAAAACCGTTGAGAAATTAGTATCAAGTAATAAAGAATTAAGTATCAAGATATGCATCAGTTTGAAAAATTAAAGATTTGGCAAAAAGCAATGACCTCGTAGAGGTCAACTGTTTGTAGAAAAATAAAATGATGTTGATTTTAGCTCCATAGGAGCGACCTGTATAAAAACAAATTTATGGCAAATACCTATTCACAAATTTACATTCAAATTGTTTTTGCAGTAAAAGGGAGAGAAAACCTGATTAAAAAAGAAAACCGTGAAGAATTACATAAGTTTATTACAGGTATTGTTTCCAATAGAGAACAAAAACTATTAGCCATTTTTGCAATGCCAGACCACGTCCATATTTTGATTGGAATAAAACCAAACATCACAATATCAGATTTGGCAAGAGACATAAAAGCAGGTTCGTCAAAATTTATTAATGACCGCAAATGGATTAACGGAAAATTTAATTGGCAAGAAGGTTATGGAGCATTCTCCTACTCAAAAAGTCATCTAGACAACGTGATAAAATACATTTTAAACCAAGAAGAACATCATAAAAAACAAACATTTAAAGAAGAATATTTTTCGTTTTTAGAAAAATTTAAAATTGAATATGATGAAAAATATTTATTTGAATGGATTGAATAATAAACAGGCCGCTCCTACGGAGCTTCTCAATAAATACGCGATTTAATGCTACAAACAGCGCGCCTCTACGAGGCAAGCAGATAGCAGAAATAACATTCTAATCTGTATTTATCTTTTAAATGAGAAATTCTAATAAAAAGACCTGTAGAGGTCAGCCGTTTGTAGAAAATATTATATAAATGTCAATTTCGCTCCGTTGAAGCGATCTGTAAAATATCAAAATAATTAAAAAATATGAAAACAGCCTATATCGTAAAAGCATACCGAACCGCCGTGGGCAAAGCCCCAAAAGGTCTATTTCGTTTCAAACGTCCTGATGAACTGGCAGCGGAAACCATTCAGTTTATAATGAATGAATTACCCGATTTCGACAAAAAACGCATTGATGACGTCATGGTAGGAAATGCCATGCCGGAAGCCGAACAAGGGCTCAACATGGGACGGCTAATTTCCTTGATGGGACTAAAAATCGAAGACGTACCTGGTGTTACCGTAAACAGATATTGTGCCTCAGGACTGGAAACTATTGGAATCGCTACGGCTAAAATTCAATCCGGAATGGCCGATTGTATTATTGCCGGCGGTTCCGAAAGCATGAGTTTTATTCCGATGGGCGGTTACAAACCAACCCCCGATTACGCTGTCGCAAAAGAAGGACACGAAGATTACTATTGGGGAATGGGATTAACAGCCGAAGCCGTCGCTCAAAAATATAATATATCGCGGGAAGACCAGGATGAATTTGCCTTTAACTCCCATAGAAAAGCCTTAATTGCACAAACCGAAGGTAAATTTGACCGACAGATTGTCCCAATTACCGTTGAACAGACTTTCGTCAATGAGATTGGTAAAAAAGAAACCAAATCCTATATCGTAAATAAAGATGAAGGGCCAAGAGCAGGAACTTCACGAGAAGCCCTAGGCGGTTTAAAACCCGTTTTTGCAGCTGACGGATGTGTAACAGCAGGAAACTCTTCCCAAATGAGTGATGGAGCTGCTTTCGTACTCATCATGTCTGAAGAACTGGTAAAAGAATTAAAGTTGAAACCCATAGCCCGGTTAGTCAGCCTAGCATCGGCAGGAGTTGAACCAAGACTCATGGGAATCGGCCCTGTAAAAGCCATTCCGAAAGCCATAAAACAAGTAGGATTACAACTGAAAGATATTGACTTAATCGAATTGAATGAAGCCTTTGCTTCACAATCATTGGCCGTCATTCGTGAATTAGATATCAATCCCGATATCGTAAATGTAAACGGGGGAGCCATTGCCTTAGGGCATCCGCTGGGTTGCACCGGAGCCAAATTATCGGTTCAATTATTTGACGAAATGAAACGACGCGGAAACAAATATGGTATGGTAACGATGTGTGTAGGAACAGGACAAGGAACAGCGGGGATTTTTGAATTATTATAAATAGAAGCCAGGAGAAGAAACAAGAGAAAAGAATCAGCATACAAGACCAGAAAACTTATGAAACATAATTTTCAAAAATCTTAAAATTTGGATTTTATCAATGGAAATAACTTCTGATATTCATAAAATAACGCTAGAGTTTCCTAAAAATGAAATTTATGGACTAGTAAGTCAAATGAATAGAGCAGCTGTTTCAATACCTTCCAATATAGCTGAAGGTTCTAATTGAGGAAACACTCATTTTATACATTTTCTAAACATTAGTCTCGGTTCTTCATTTGAATTACAAACACAACTATTAATTGCATTTCAAAATAAATATATAACTGAAGAAAAAACGATAGAAATAGAAAACAAGATTATAGAATTTCAAAAAATGACTGCTGGCTTTATCAGCAAATTAGAAATCTAATCTTTTTTCTTATTTCTTTCTTCTTTTCTCTAAAAAAATAAAACTATGAGCGACAAAACAAGAGGTGGTCAATTCATCGTAAAAGAAACAAAATGTGAAGATGTCTTCACTCCGGAAGATTTTAATGAGGAGCAAATCATGATGCGTGACTCGGTAAAAGAATTTGTAGACAAAGAAATCTGGCCTAATAAAGACCGGTTTGAACACAGAGATTTTGCCTTTACCGTAGAATGTATGCGCAAGGCTGCTGAACTGGGACTACTCGGCATTTCGGTTCCTGAAGCTTATGGCGGAATGGGAATGGGATTTGTCAATACCGTTTTGGTTTGTGATTATATTTCGGGGGCAACGGGATCATTTTCCTCTGCCTTTGGAGCGCACACCGGAATTGGAACCCTGCCAATCACTTTATATGGAACAGAAGAACAAAAACAAAAATACGTTCCAAAATTAGCCTCCGGCGAATGGTTTGGAGCCTATTGCTTAACCGAACCGGGAGCGGGAAGTGATGCCAATTCTGGAAAAACAAAAGCAGTTTTATCCGAAGACGGTACCCATTATAAAATTACCGGACAAAAAATGTGGATTACTAATGCCGGTTTTTGCAGTCTGTTTATTGTTTTTGCCCGAATTGAAAATGACAAAAACATTACCGGCTTTATTGTAGAAAATGACCCTAATAACGGCATCTCCACCAATGAAGAAGAACATAAACTCGGAATTCGCGCCTCCTCCACACGTCAAGTATTTTTTACGGACACCAAAGTTCCGGTTGAAAATATGCTTTCCGAAAGAGGAAATGGTTTTAAAATTGCTATGAATGCGTTGAACGTAGGCCGTATCAAACTGGCTGCTGCATGCCTTGACTCACAACGCAGAGTGATTACAAATGCCACCAAATATGCCAACGAACGAATTCAATTCAACACCCCGATTTCACAATTTGGAGCTATCCGTTACAAATTAGCCGAAATGGCTACCTTCTGCTATGCCGGACAAAGTGCCACCTATAGAGCGGCAAAAGACATTGAAGACCGAATTCAAGTCCGTGAAGCCGAAGGAGCTTCCCATCAGGAATCAGAATTAAAAGGAATCGAAGAATATGCCATCGAATGTTCTATCTTGAAAGTGGCGCTTTCCGAAGACATTCAAAATTGTTCTGATGAAGGAATTCAAATCCTTGGCGGAATGGGATTTTCAGAAGACACTCCGATGGAAAGTGCTTGGAGAGATGCCCGAATCACCCGTATTTACGAAGGAACAAACGAAATCAACAGAATGCTTTCGGTAGGAATGCTAATCAAAAAAGCGATGAAAGGCCATGTTGATTTATTAGGACCTGCCACAAAAGTTTCGGAAGAATTAATGGGAATTCCATCCTTCGACACTCCTGATTATTCTGAATTATTTTCGGAAGAAAAGGAAATGATTGGCAAACTAAAAAAAGCCTTCTTAATGGTTGCCGGAGGTGCAGTACAAAAATATGGACCTGATTTAGATGCTCATCAACAATTATTAATCGCCACTGCCGATATTTTAATCGAAATTTACATGGCAGAAAGTACCATTCTCCGAACCGAAAAATTAGCCAAAAAAGAAGGAGAAGACAACGTAAAAGAGCAAATTGCCATGGCCAAATTGTATTTATACAAAGCGGTAGATATCATCACCCAAAAAGGAAAAGAAAGTATAATTTCCTTTGCCCAAGGGGATGAACAACGTATGATGCTGATGGGCTTACGCCGTTATACCAAATACAGCAATATGCCTAATATTGTGGATTTAAGAGAGACCATCGCGGCAAAAATAGTTTCAAAAAATGAATATTGTTTTTAACCTAATCGTTTCTATTATGCCCTAAAAAAACCGCTACTGTATAATATGCAGTGCGGTTTTTCTATTTTTTATTGATTTCTAATAAATCTTATTCAACCTTTTTTTTATCCAGAGGTCTTATTTCTCCGTTATAAGAAATAGAACTTCTATTATTAGAATTTATGGTAAGCAAAGTGCTTCCTTCCAAAGAAACGGAGAGAAATAATCGGTATTCATCATTCGTTCCTTTTACGACTGCTTTAATGAGATAGCCTTTTTTATTTTTTTCGACGCTGAATTCTTTTGGATTTCCTTCAAAATGTAATCCTCCGTCATTTCCATATCCAATGTTACTAAATCCTCTGCCAAAAAATGGCATTTCACTCTTAATCTTATCTGCTCTGAATTCTACATAATTTGTATTCGTAGTCAAATCGATATTTCTAAAACCCTGGGGATAAGCCATATTCCCAATAAAAACAAATTCTTTAGAATCGACCAACGCAGCTATTTGCTTCTGTTTTTCAATTTTACGTTCTTCTTTTAATTGTTTTCTACTTTTTTCCTGTGTATAACCAATAGTTACAACCATCGAAAGAAAAAATACTATTATTGCATTTTTTGTCTTCATAATGTATATTTTAATTTTTTAAATAGAATTATTACTGCTTTTATTATAATATCAAAGAATAATAAACTGGTTTATAATAGTTTAAATTAAAGCTATAACTAATTTAAGATTTATTTATTTCACAAAACCTAAACTATTGTAAATAATAAACATCAAATACCGTACTATTTTTATAAACAGTAAAGTCTTTTTTTTCTCTTTTATAAATATTTAGCTAACTTTATGAAATAAATAAAATCAAAAATTATGAAAAAAATCATTGTTTCCATAGGGGTAATTCTGGCAATAATCATTGGTTGCAAAACAGCAGGCAATTCAGATGATTCTAAAAAACTAAATATTGTTTTTGAATCTAAAAGTAACAGCAATGTGACCGGAACAGCCACATTCATAGAAAAAAAAGGAAAAGTGACCTTTACTGCAAAATTAGCCGGACTTAAACCTGGTATACATGCCATACACATACATGAAAAATCAGATTGTAGTGCAGCAGATGGCAGCTCTGCCGGTGGACACTGGAATCCTACATTTAAAAAACATGGAAAATGGGGCGTTGGTGAATATCATAAAGGAGATATAGGCAATTTTACAGCCGATGAAAAAGGTAATGGAACTATCACCTTAACCACAGACGAATGGTGCATTGGTTGTGGAGATCAAACCAAAGATATTTTAGGAAAAGGATTAATTGTACATCAGGGGACAGATGACTTTACCTCACAACCTGCAGGAAATGCAGGAGCCAGAGTAGCTTGTTCCGCAATAATTAAGTAAATTCTTTTTTTTAACGAACCATCTTATTTCACAAAATGAGATGGTTATTTAATTTTAATTTAATAACAAAACCATAAAAAATCATAGCTTTGCAGCTTCAAAAAGAAACTATGATTAACCCTTCAGCATCTGGTTGGATAGACAAATTTTTCTTAACACAGAGATTCACAGAACAAACCGTTTCTTTGAATCCGGATTTGTTTTATAATGGGGTCAGAAAAACAGGTTTTATCTATGGTCATATTGTTTCATTTGAAACCCCAGTTCCCATAAATACCAAAGGTTGGGTACTGAATGAAATTCCTAAAGTTGCTTTGTTAAATACACTGTATGCCATTTATGGATTGACAGCGAAAGAAAACAATACGGAACATTTTATTTCTCAAACCATCCATTTTTATAATGAAATGAATCCCCAAGGATTTAGTTTATTTAAAAAAGTTTTGCCCAATGGTACTCCCTCATTAAACTTAGAAAAAATTATTGATGAACGTGTTCAAACGAATATCGACATTATCAGTAAAAACTTTTCCCATATCGTGACCAATGCTTTGCTTTTTGTAGATGTTTTGGCTTTTCGCCAATATTTACTACACGGAGCCATTCCGGAAAAATATTTAAAAAAAATAGAAGAAGCGGTCGTAAGTATTGTTTCATTGGCTTTGAAAACGAAAACTAATAAATCCAAATATGATGATTTATTAATTAAGCTTTTTGAAGCTTCGGTGCGATACAGTAAATTTTCTAAAGTTAACGTTCAAAATTTAGAAGAACTGAATCTGAGTTTTTTTAAATCAAATTTAGAAAAATATTATTTGATTGATATGGCCGGTATGGCTTTATGGAGCGACGGAAAAATTGAAAATGAAGAAGCTTATTTTTTATATAAATTGGCCGAAATTCTTACTATCCCAGATGAGTTTGTAATTGAAAGTATCCAAAATACCGACGAATTCATTACCAAACATAAAAATAACATCCCTTATTTTAATTATTCCAATCCTGTCAAACATTTCTATGATCAAACGACTCAAAGTGTGATGACTCTAATAACCCGGAATAAAAACCGATTACTTAAAGAAATCATTCAAAGTAAAGAATTGATGGTGCTATTAGCTGTTTCTACCACCAGGGATTTGGATGCAAAGGAAAAGAAAAAAGTCAAAAAACAACTTTTAGACATCTGTAAATCTATCCCTTCCTTAACCATTTTTTTATTGCCCGGAGGAAGTTTATTATTGCCCATCTTAATCAAGTTTATCCCAAAAATGCTGCCTTCTGCGTTTAACGAAAACCTAGACGAAAGCGAATAAACTGTTATAATTTAACAACTTACAAATAAACAATTACCCCTTGTAACAAACTAATCCTCTTCTTTCTTTATCACTTTTCTGGCAACTTCAATTTTAAACTTTTTCCCTTTCATTTTCTCATCTTTTACATTTTGAAGCAATACTTTGACCTTATTGTATTTTACCGCTGCAAAGGATATAAAATCTTTCACTTCGATTAAACCAATATCACCTTTTTCTAATTTCCCCTTTTGAGAAAAGAACCCAACAATATCAATTTTGTTTAATTTATTTTTCTTCCCACCACTGATATAAATGGTTTGAAATAGAGGTGGTTTAGGTAATGTAGTCGATTTTTCAACATCTAAAACAGACATATTATAATCAATATAGTCGATTTTTTTCTCACTTTCATGCACAATAATATAGGCTGTACCAGAGGCAAGCATACGAGCTGTCCGTCCGTTTCTATGGGTAAATTCGTCCTCTTTCGACGGTAAATGATAATGGATCACATGATTCATTTCGGGAATATCCAGACCACGGGCGGCCAAATCTGTTGTAATCAAATAACTCATACTTCCGTTGCGAAATTGAATCAAAGCGCGTTCCCGTTCGTCCTGATCCATACCTCCGTGATAATAGGTGGCATAAATTCCTTTTTCATTCAACCTATCACTAATCCGCTCGGCAGCATCCCTATGATTGCAAAAAATAATCGCCGATTCTGATTTTAAAGAACAGATGAGCTGAAACAAGCTTCCCATTTTGTCTTTTTCTTTAGAAACAACCAATTTCATTGAAAGGTTGGTTTCTTCTTTATGCTCCGGAATAAAGTCTAAAATGGTAGGATTTACGACTCTGGTATATTTTGGGATCTCAATATCAGAAGTGGCCGAAACCAAAACACGTTTGTTGAGTTTTGTTAATTTCCCAATGATAAAAGACATTTGTTCATGAAATCCCAATTGCAGGGATTTATCAAATTCATCCAAAATTAAGGTTTGGATTTTATCCATTCGAAAAGTACCGCGTTCGATATGATCAGCGATTCGTCCCGGTGTTCCTATCAATACCGCTGGCGGATTACTTAAATTCCTAATTTCTGTTTCAATCGAATGGCCACCATAACAGACATTAACCTTATGTTGGGTTCCCATTTTTTTCCAAACTTGTTCAATTTGCAAACCTAATTCTCTGGATGGAACTAAAATCAAACATTGTACGGATAAAATTTCAGGCTGCAACATTTCTAAAACAGGCAGTAAAAAAGCAAGGGTCTTTCCTGAACCGGTTGGCGACAACAATAAAACATTAGTATCATTTAGGATAGCGTCTTGAGCAACTTCCTGCATTTCATTTAGTGTATCAATACCTAAATTCAGCAGTACATTATTGGAATGGTGTTTCTTATTCATTTTGCAAAGGTAAAATGAATTCTGGGTTTTCTGGGAGTAAAGAATGATTATTTACAATAACTAAGCTCTTCTGTCCAATTTACTTTCGTTATTTACTTTTAAAGTCCGCTCAATAATTTTAAACAAACTATTATTTTAAAATTAGTTAAATTCTTATTTAAATTTACAGAACCAACAAACCAAATATCCTTAATGTAGTGATAGGTTTAGAATACCAAAAAAGTTCAAAGTCTTCCAAGTTCAATTCAAAATCAGCTTTTAATTCTTGAAAAGAATAGGTTTTGGTATTCGAAACAGCAATCTTTTGAAGAATTGTTACCAACCACGCTCCTTCTTCTTTATTGGTCTGAATAGTAAAACTTTCTTTTTTATCATGAAAAGTCAATCGCATCATTTCCCAGGAACTCCCTTTCTTCGTTTTGGTAAAATATTCAACAGATGGTTTACCTCCCAGCCAAACGATTTTGGCTGTCGGTTTGAGATTTAAATTGGCATCATCTTGCAAGGCATCAAAAATAAAATCGGGTGCAATTTGGGTATTCGGGATTTTAAACTCAAACCACTCCTGTAAATCATAATCGAAACAGATACCGTGCATGAAATTGAATAATGATTTTTTTAAACCAAAACTAAACTTATCATGATTGATTCCTGTAGAATCTTTATAGCTAATATCATTATTAGCAAAAGTACCAATGGTTTCGGTGTCTTTAACAACGCTAAATTTCTCTGGATACATCCCCACAGGACTGTGCGCCGTCATAGCAAATTGATGCCAAAATCCCGATTGCAAAACTCCTGATTCAAACAATTGGCGCACCATTTCAAGACTATCAACAGTTTCTTGAACGGTTTGGGTAGGATAACCATACATTAAATAGGCATGAACCATTATACCTGCTTCAGTAAAATTTCGAGTTACCTTAGCTACTTGTTCTACCGTGACTCCTTTGTCTATTAATTTCAACAATCGATCAGAAGCCACTTCTAAACCTCCTGAAACCGCAATACAGCCTGAAGCTTTAAGCAACAAACACAAATCGGCGGTAAAACTTTTTTCAAATCGAATATTCGTCCACCAAGTCACCGATAATTTTCTTCGAAGGATTTCGAGAGCCAAAGCGCGCATCAAAGCTGGCGGAGCTGCCTCATCTACAAAATGAAAACCATTTTGTCCTGTCTGTTCTATCATTTCCTCCATTCGATCACAAAGTAAACTGGCCGCAACAGGTTCATATACCTTAATATAATCTAATGAAATATCACAAAACGTACATTTTCCCCAATAACAACCGTGTGCCATGGTGAGTTTATTCCAGCGACCATCGCTCCACATACGGTGCATCGGATTGACAATTTCAATTACCGAAATGTATTTATCCAACCACAAATCTGAATAATCCGGAGTCCCCACTTGGGATTGTTTATAATCGGGTTTAGTGGAATTATTTTTATAAACTACTTTTCCATCTTCTAAAAGAAACGTTCTTTTAAAAGAGTTATAATCCGGATTTTCAATACTAGAAATTAATTCCTCAATTGGAACTTCTCCATCATCCAAGGTGATGTAATCGAAAAATTCAAAAACACGGGCATCGGATAAGGAACGTAATTCGGTATTGGGGAAACCACCACCCATCGAAATTTTGATTTCAGGATGATATTTTTTCACCCATTGTGCCGAACGAAAAGCTGAGTATAAATTCCCCGGAAACGGAACCGAAATCAAAAAGAAAGTAGGTTGAATTGTCTCTATTCGTTCTTTTAGAATCGAAAGCAAAATCGTATCAATATAAGTGGGTTCCTGTTGCAAAGCTTCGTACAATTCGTCAAACGAATTAGCGCTTCTCCCCAAACGTTCGGCATAACGACTGAAACCAAAATTAGTATCGACACATTCGACAATAAAATCGGAGATATCTTCGAGATATAAAGTCGCCAAATGCTTGGCCCTATCCTGCGTCCCCATCGTCCCGAAAGCCCAATCCAATTCTTCCAATTGTGCAAAACGGGAGGCTTCTGGTAAATAATCTTCCTGACAAATTTGAATTGCCAATGTTGGATTTTTGCCCTGTAAAAAAGCAATTACCGAATCGATGGTTTTAATGTATTCATCCTGAAGAGCAAAAATACGATTTGAATTATCTGAAACTCCTTCAAAATTTTCGCCAGCAAATTCAAACAATTCCTCCAAACCTTCTTTCGAAAACAATTTCAAAATCACCTCAATCCCTAAATCTGCCTGTACCGATTCTATATTTTTGGTATTCAAAAAACCTTTAATATAGGCTGTTGCCGGATACGGTGTATTCAGTTGGGTAAAAGGCGGAGTAACAAGAAAGAGTTTTGTTTTCAAAAGGACAATGTTTTGTGCAAAAATAGGGGATAAATATCCCCTATTATAATTTTAAAACAAACTTTTATTCTAAAACCTATGTTCTTCTTTACTAATTACTAACAATGAAATCAATGAAATACAAGCTGCAACCGTAAGATACATCCCTACCGAAGCAATTCCATAACTATCCGCTAACTTAATTGCAACCATTGGAGCAAAGGCCGCCCCTAAAATCCCTGCAATATTAAATGTCAATGAAGCTCCAGTATAACGAACAGTTGTTGGGAATAATTCAGACAAAAAAGTACCTACTGGTCCATAAATGAATCCCATTAATGACATTCCTAAACAAACAAATAAGGTTACTAATACGATATTACTTGTTGTTAAAAACAACGAAAAGAAAAAGCCAAAAATTGCAATAGCAATTGTGGTATAAATTAGCATTTTACGACGACCTATTTTATCGGCTGCCAAAGCTGAAATAGGAATAAAAACAGCAAAAAAGAGTACTGAGAATAACTGAATCAAAAGTGCTTCTCTATTCGAAAACCCTAAACTCTTCGTATTCCAATTCAACATAAAAACAGTCATCAAATAGAACACTAAGAATGTAGTAACTGCCGCCAATGTCCCAAAAATTAATTGATTCCTATACAATTTAAAAACAGTTACAAAAGGAACTTTTACTTCGTTTTGTTCTACTTTCGAATTCTCAAAAGCAGGAGTTTCGGTAATTTTCAATCGGATATAAAAACCTATAAGTACTAAAAGTGAACTGGCAATAAAAGGTATTCTCCATCCATAATCCATAAAAGCTTCAGCACTCATACTATCCGTTAAAATTAAAAAAGTCCCTCCAGAAAGCAACAACCCAATTGGCGCTCCTAATTGAGGAAACATTCCATACCAGGCTCTTTTATGCGGTGGTGCATTTTCAATTGCTAACAAAACAGCTCCTCCCCATTCACCACCTAATCCTACACCTTGACCAAAACGGCAAAGCATTAATAAAATAGGAGCTAAAACACCAATACTGGCATAACTAGGTAAAAAACCGATACTTACAGTAGAAATACCCATAGTCAACAAAGCTACAACTAGCGTTACTTTCCTTCCTATTTTATCCCCATAATGACCAAAAACCGCCGAACCCAATGGTCTTGCTAAAAAAGCAATCGAAAAAGTAGCCAACGACTCTAAAGTGGAAATGGTACTATCCTTTCCAGGAAAAAACAATTGAGGAAAAACTAACACGGCAGCATTAGCATAAATATAGAAATCAAAAAACTCAATCGTTGTACCAATTAAACTACCAAAAAGCACGTGTTTCAATGAATTTACCTTGTCTTGACCGGAATTTACCTTCATGTGTAATATTATAAATTATGATAAAAATGGATAATTAATTTTCAAAAGTAACAAATATATTTTGTTCCAATAATTTTAGGTAATTTTACTCCAAATAAATTTTTCCTATGCCTACCGACTGTATCAGCTATAAAAACTCCGGATATTTCTCCTCTTTAATGAAAGATTATTTAGACCAGAAACCTAATGTACAGTCTTTATACAACCGATTCCCAAGATTGGAAAATTTCGAAGCACAACTGAAGGAGAAACAAACCAATTTCAACGATTCTTCCAGAGCGGCATTGGTTTCCGTTTTACAACAGCAATATCAAAATATTGAAATTTCGGATGTAACGAAACTCAATATCTCGGCTTTGGCCAGTTCAAATACGTTTACCGTGACTACTGGGCATCAGCTCAATTTATTCAGTGGTCCTTTATATTTCCTGTACAAAATCATTTCGACGATTAATTTAACAACCGAATTAAAAGAAAAATATCCGAGCTACAACTTTGTTCCCATCTATTGGATGGCGACGGAAGACCATGATTTTGAAGAAATAAATTATTTTAATTTCAGAGGAAAAAAATTCCATTGGAACGCAGCAAGTACTGGTCCTGTTGGGAGATTCTCAACCGAAGGTCTGTCGGAATTCTTTGAAATCTATGAACAGGAATTAGGTTCTGGAACGAATGCCAATGCGCTAAAAAAACTGTTTAAAGAAACCTATCTTCAACACAACAATTTGGCTGATGCCACACGATATCTCGCCAATGCGTTGTTCGGAGAATATGGTTTAGTAATTTTAGATGCCGATAATACAACCTTAAAACGACAGTTTATCCCGTTTATAAAAGAAGAATTATTGCAGCAAACCGCTCATCAATTAGTACTGAAAACTGCCGAAAAACTGAAAGAGTATGTTGTGCAGGTAAATCCCCGTGAAATCAATTTATTTTATATTGAAAATGATTTACGGAAACGCATCATTCTTGAAAACGAAAAATACAAAGTAAACAATACCTCAATAGAATTTTCTGAAAAGGAAATGCTGGAATTACTGGAAAAGCATCCGGAAAAATTCAGTCCTAACGTAATTATGCGTCCGTTATATCAGGAAGTCATTTTACCCAATTTATGCTACATTGGCGGGGGCGGGGAAATTGCCTATTGGCTGGAACTACAATCTTTTTTCAATGCGGCGAATATTACTTTTCCGATGCTATTACTGAGAAACTCCGTACTGTTAGCCACCGAAAAACAAGCCAAAAAAGCAGATAAATTAAACCTGACCTGGGCTGATTTATTCTTGAATCAAAAACAGCTATTAAATCAAAAAACAAAGGAATTATCAGAATTTTCGATTGATTTGAGTCCACTAAAAGCGCAATTACAACAACAATTCGAAATCCTTTACGATAAAGCAACTCATACAGATGCTTCATTTTCGGGAGCGGTAAAAGCCCAGGAAGTGAAACAAATAAAGGGATTGGAAAATTTGGAAAAACGTCTGCTTAAAGCACAAAAACGTAAATTAAGCGATGTCTTGCAACGCATCACCGATTTGCAAAACGAATTGTTTCCAAACGAAAGTTTACAGGAACGCCAAGCTAATTTTTCAGAATTTTATCTCGAAAGTGGTGAGCATCTCATCGCTGAATTGAAAGACAAGCTCCAACCGTTGGAACAAAATTTTGATATCCTTATTCTTAAGTAAGCGTTTTTAACACATTTTTAAAAAAATCAAAATAGTAACAAATAAAGTCTTTTTTGGCTATTTATTTTGCCATAATCCTTCATAAAAAAGTATACTTTTACAAATAAAAAAAATAAAAAATGGCCACTAACAGAACATTTACCATGATTAAGCCTGATGCTGTCGCTAACGGACACATCGGAAATATATTAGCAATGATTACCAATGCGGGTTTCAAAATCATCTCTCTTAAATTAACACAATTAACAGTTGCTGATGCACAAGCCTTTTATGCCGTTCATGCAGCACGACCTTTCTACGGAGAATTAGTAGAATTTATGTCAAGAGGACCTATTGTTGCCGCTATTTTAGAAAAAGAAAACGCTGTTGAAGATTTCAGAACATTAATAGGAGCAACAAACCCTGCAGAAGCATCCGAAGGAACCATCCGTAAAGCCTATGCGACTTCTATTGGAGAAAATGCCGTTCATGGTTCCGATAGCAATGAAAATGCCGCTATCGAAAGTGCTTTTCATTTCGCTGGAAGAGAGCAGTTCTAGTGTTTAGTTTGCAAAAAGCAAAAAGCAGTCGACCTATATTATAGATAAAAACCCAATTTCAAATTGAAATTGGGTTTTTATTTATCTGCAAAATGCAAACTGCCTACTGCCTACTGCTGCCTGAAATCTTGTTATCTCAAAACTACATCCTTGACCACATCACGGCGGAGTTCTTCATTGATCATAGTGATGATTTTCGATTTTCCGTGGCTCAACTCTTCCCTCAAAACCGATGAAGTAAGTTCAACATACAACGTACTCCCTTTCAAAACCACATTTCGGGTATAACTGTTCACCCCATTCCCCATCAGGCTTTTCCAGGCCTCTCTCACATCAATCTGATCCATCCCGGGTTGTAATTTATTGACCTCAATAATTTGCTTCAATACATCACCGATGGTACTTTGATTATTTAATCTTTTTGCCATCTCCCATCAAGTTTATCGGTTCCGTTTTTTTATAGTGATATTCTTTATTTTGAGCGTTAAGCACAATCAATTCCTCATCCGTCAAACCAATTAATTCCTCGCTCCACTTAGCGTAAGGAGTCGAATAATTCAAATATACTTTGTCATTCTTAAATTGAACAGCTACCTTTTCATACGTATCATTGACCAAAAAAGTACCATCCAATTGTGGCATCACTTTCTTTCGAATCCCTTTATTATTGGTATCAATTTTAAAATAATCATAGCTTTCATTCATCTTGTATTCTTTGTCTTTCCCCTCATCAAAAACTACTTTTTCAATTTCCCAATACCCGTTCATTTTAGCGATATCTGCCGGTGCTATTTTTTGCTGACAAGCAACAAACAAAAACGAAAGCAATAGCATTCTAAATGTGTTTTTCATATAATATATTTTTTTAAGGAGCTCTTTCCTGCTGTCCGCTGTATTCCCGATAAATAAAAACTACGGCTTAAAAAAAGCCTTGTTTTTCTAAATCGGGAGATGCCGCTTCCATCAGGGCTAAGAATTCGAATAACCCAATTCATTATTTCACCCCCACAAAGTTACTCTTAAAAAATTCAAACAAAAGAAAAATAACAAAACTCATTAAACTATTTTCTCTACTTTTAATCCAATGAAAAATAAAATATTCCATGCCCAAAATAATCCCTTCATTCATGCTATCATTGATTCTACTTGGTTGTGGCTCCGAAACACCTGTGACACCTCCCACAGAAAACCTTTATTTCCCTCCCCTCACAGGAACTACATGGGAAACAACTTCTATTGCCAATTTGGGTTGGAACCAATCCGCCGTACAGCCCTTGTTGGATTATTTAGAACAAAAAAATTCCAAATCTTTCATGATACTTGTCAACGGCAGAATTGTAATGGAGAATTATTTCAACGGCCACAACGCTTCGACCAATTGGTATTGGGCCAGTGCAGGAAAAACGTTAACTGCCACCCTCACTGGAATTGCAGCTCAAGAAGGCTATATCAACATCAACAATAAAGTATCCGACTATATTGGAACGGGCTGGACAAGTTTACCATTAAACAAAGAAAACCTCATTACCAACAAACACCTGCTCACCATGACTTCGGGATTGGAAGACATCGATAATGGAGACGCAGTAGATCCTGCAAGTCTTACCTATAAAGCCGATGCCGGAACCCGTTGGGCGTATCATAATGTGTATGTAAAACTACAGGATGTCATTGCAGCAGCCACCAACCAAACATGGAACAACTATTTCAACACGAAATTAAGGGATAAAATCGGAATGAATGGTACTTGGGTAATCCTCGGAAACAATTCGGTTTACGCCAGCAATTCCAGAAGCATGGCACGTTTTGGTCTGCTGATATACAACAAAGGAAAATGGGATAAAACAGTAATCTTAAATGAGAATTATTGCACTGATGCCACTTCAACCTCACAAAACATCAATTTAAGTTATGGATATTTATGGTGGTTAAACGGCAAAAGCAGTTACCATCTACCGCAAACACAAATCCAATTCAACGGAAGCTTGATTCCATCGGCTCCCAATGATCTGTTTATGGCATTGGGAAAAAATGACCAAAAAATTTATATCATTCCAAGCAAAAAAATGGTAGTTATTCGCATGGGAGATGTAGCCAATACTGACAATCCAACTTTTGCCCTTTCGGGATTTGACAATGAATTATGGACAAAAATCAGCGCTTTGTACCAATAAAAACTATTGCTTTTTTATTCTTTTGATGAGTCCTAATACAAAAAAAACAATCCCTAAAATCAATAAAATATAATAAAAAACCAAATTTTTATCTCGAATCATATTCGCAGTTACAAAGCTGACGATACTGACAAAGTAAAAATAAATGGGACTCCAATTTTTTAAAGATGAAAAACTCATGATGCATTTTTTAAAGTTCGCTTCGTTGATTTTAGAACTTTTACGAAGTTTTTTATTTAAAGAAACTATCTACAAATTCATATTTATTAAAAACCTGCAAATCTTCAATGCCTTCCCCCACTCCAATATATTTTACCGGAATTTGGAATTGGTCTGAAATCCCAATAACGACACCGCCTTTGGCTGTCCCGTCCAGTTTGGTTACGGCAAGTGAAGTCACTTCGGTGGCAGCGGTAAACTGTTTGGCCTGTTCAAAAGCATTTTGCCCGGTAGAACCATCCAAAACCAATAAAACATCATGCGGTGCATCAGCCACTACTTTTTGCATCACCCGTTTTACTTTTGTCAGCTCGTTCATCAGATTGATTTTGTTGTGCAAACGTCCTGCGGTATCTATGATAACGACATCCGCTTTTTGTGCCACTGCTGATTGCAAGGTATCAAAAGCTACTGAAGCCGGATCGCTTCCCATATTTTGTCTCACAATAGGAACATCTACTCTATCGGCCCAAATCTGTAATTGATCAATGGCTGCCGCCCTGAAAGTATCAGCCGCACCTAAAACCACTTTATACCCCGCTTTTTTAAATTGATAAGCCAACTTTCCTATAGTTGTTGTTTTACCAACACCATTAACTCCTACCACCATCAAAACATAGGGTTTTGTGTTAATCGGAATTACAAATTCGGTAGCTTCTCCAGAATCGATTTCAGAAAGCAAACCGGCAATTTCTTCTCGAAGGATTTGGTTGAGTTCGTCGGTTCCAAGGAATTTATCTTCGGCAACACGCTTTTCTATTCGGGTAATTATTTTTAGTGTAGTCTCGACACCCACATCCGAAGAAACCAAGATTTCTTCCAGGTTGTCCAATACCTCATCGTCAACCTTTGATTTTCCGGCAACGGCTTTGGTCAACTTTGAAAAGAAAGTTGTTTTTGTTTTTTCAAGTCCTTTATCTAAAGACTCTTTTTTTTCTGATGAAAATATTCTTTTAAAAAAACTCATTGAATTGTTGATTACAGATTAATGATTTTTAATTGTATATCTTTTTGTTATACCATCACCTTTGTCAAAGTTTTGAACTTTAACAAAGGTATCGGGGAATAAATATAGAAAATAAAAAAGCTACTTCCGAGTGAAAGTAGCTTTTCTATATACTGTATAGTAAATTATTTCTTTTTCAAGAATTCATCAACCTCTTCAGGAGCCATAATAGATTCTACGAATGTATACGCACCTGTTTTAGGAGATTTCACCATTTTGATGGCTTTTGATAATCTCTTAGAAGATGTTTGTAACGATGCTACGGTTTTCTTTGCCATGATTCAATGTTATTTAAATTTTAATAAAATCTCCACAGATGAGAGGTTACATTAAAATCTCTTATTATTACTTAATTTCTTTGTGAACAGTTACACGTTTCAATACTGGATTAAATTTTTTAATCTCTAATCTGTCTGGTGTATTTTTTTTGTTCTTTGTTGTTATGTATCTTGAAGTTCCTGCAACACCTGATGCTTTGTGTTCAGTACATTCTAAAATCACCTGAATTCTATTACCTTTCTTTGCCATCTTGCTATATATTTATTTTGGAAAAGATTATTTAATAAATCCTTCTGACTGTGCTTTTTTCAAAACAGCAGCGATTCCGTTTTTGTTAATTGTTTTTATTGTAGATGCTGCTACTCTAAGAGTAATCCATCTATCTTCTTCTGGAAGATAAAAACGCTTTTTAACTAAGTTCACAGAAAATTTTCTCTTAGTTTTATTCATAGCGTGAGAAACGTTATTTCCTACCATCGCTCTTTTACCTGTAAGGTCACAAACTCTTGACATTATATATATCTTTTATCGTTATTCAAAATCAGGGTGCAAAGAAAAGAAAAATAAACGGATGTAACAAAAAATTACAACACATTTTTTAAAATTTCTTTCTGCAACATTTCTAAACTTTTATACACCGCTCTATCTATCACTTTTTCACGCGGTTGTCCAAAATTAAACTCTTCTACAATTACGCTGTCCGGTGTAGCCAAAGCAATAAAAACAGAGCCAATTTCAGCATCACCTTCTCCTTTTGTCGGTCCGGCATTTCCTGTTGTCGCTATGGCATAATCCGTTTTCATTAGGCTTTTCACACTCATTGCCATAGCCGAAGCCACCTCGGCGCTGACCACCGAAAATTCACGAATTAGATCTTCTGAAATCCCCAAAACATTTACTTTAGCTTCGGTCGCATACGAAACCACGCTTCCTTTAAAATATTCCGAAGCTCCCGCTACCGAGGTCAATAATTCAGCTATAGCCCCACCTGTACAGCTTTCTGCCGTAGCAATGGTCATATTTTGCTTTTTCAGTATTTTACCCATAACCACCTCAATGGTTTCATCCTCTTCAAATCCCACGATGATATCTCCAATGATAGCATCTAACGAAACCACATATTCATCTATTTTACCCACCAATACTTCTTTATCAGTACCTCTGCCTGAAAGACGCAAACGCACCCTGCCCGGACTCGGCAAATAAGCCAGCTTCAAAAAGTCCGGCAAACTGTTTTCCCAGTCCTCAATACGTTCTGCCACCATACTCTCTCCTTGTCCGTAAGTAAGAATCGTTTTATGAATAATATAAGGACGATGGTATTCTTTCACCACCTTCGGAATAATTTCGTTTTCTACCAAATATTTCATTTCATACGGCACTCCCGGAAGTGATATAAAAACGGTATTTTCTTTTTTCATCCACATGCCCGGTGCGGTCCCCACTTGATTATGAAGCACCGTACATCTGGAAGGAACCAACGCCTGATCTTTATTAATCTGCGTAATGGTACGTTTAAAAAAACCTTCTATTAATTGGGTAACATGTGCCAATACTACCTGATCAACAACCAATTCATCACCAAAATATTCACAAAAAGTTTTCTTGGTCACATCATCTTTCGTTGGTCCCAAACCTCCTGTTATAATAACTAAATCTACTGTATTTTGAAGTTTTGAAAAAGTATTTAAAATATGTTCTTTATCATCACTTATCGAAATCATCTCCTTGATTTCGACTCCTATTTTATCTAATGACTTTGCTATAAAAGCAGAATTTGTATCGACAATTTGTCCAATTAAAATTTCATCACCTATAGTAATTATGGTTGCTTTCATTTTTTTATCCCGCTATTTATCTTGAGGTTATTTTATGACAAAATTCAACACCCAAAAATAAATGAATGTTGAATTTTAGTATTTAGATTTAAAGAAAAGTAAATAAACTACAAGTCGAAATCTTTTTTAATTTCTTTGACTGCATCATTCACCTGATCTTTAATACTTTTAAAAGTATCTTCTATATCTTTCTTTTTACCCTCAGCCTTTGTCCAGGCTTCCACCTGAAGTATTTCTTCAAATGCGACATTCATGCCTAGCAAATCAAGGGTTGGTTTTATTTTATGAGCATAAGCATAAGCATGTTTATGGTCTTTCTTTTTTATTCCTTCTTTGATTTGTAATAAATCTTCCGGAACTTCGTTAACGAACAAGGTTAGAATTTCATTCACAAATTCTGCATCGTTATCTGAAAGTGCGTACACTTTGGAAAGGTTGTATTTTAAAGCCATTATTTTACTTGTATTCTAAATAGTTTTTGTCCTTCTAAATATCCTTCTAAAACATCATCCGGTTTCACCACGTTTACTCCCGCCGGAGTTCCCGTAAAAATAATGTCTCCGATTTTTAACGTAAAAAATTGCGAAACATACGAAATAAGCTCATCAATTTTCCACAACATATAACTGGAATTACTCTTTTGAACTGTGTTTCCGTTATTAGTCAATTCAAATGTAAGATTTTCTAACGAACTAAATTGTTCTTTTGGTAAAAAATCTCCAATTACTGCCGAACCATCAAAAGCTTTAGCTATTTCCCAAGGCAATCCTTTGGCTTTTAACTTTTTTTGCAAATCCCGGGCGGTAAAATCAATCCCTACACTAATCTCATTATAGTATTTATGAGCAAATTTAGGTTCGATATATTTCCCTACCTTATTTATTTTGACAATAATCTCGACTTCATGATGAATCTCTTCTGAAAACTCCGGAATCACAAACGGATGTTGTTTTAATAAAATTGCCGAATCCGGTTTCATAAAAATTACCGGCTCCATTGGTCGCTCATTTTGCAATTCTTCTATATGACTGGCGTAATTTCTACCAACACAGATAATCTTCATAAATTTAGTATTCAGTGTCCAGTATTCAGTCCGTAAACTGCATACTGATTACTATTTTGTATTTAATTTTCTCAATTTAATTGCCGTAAGCACTTTTTTGGTATACAAAGGAAAATCGGCATTCTGAATCCAACTATAATAGCCGGGCTCCGTTTCGAGTACTTTTTCGACTTTAACCCCTTTATGTTTTCCAAATGAGAAAATCTCTTCTCCATCTTTATCAAACGCAATCATGCCGGCAAAATCGGCTATTTTTTTTCTGGTCGAAAATTCCGAAAGCAATTTTACGTCATTCTCCAATTCGGGATAACGGTCTAATTGGGCTTTCAAAATTTCATAAGTCGCCATCGTATCGGCTTCCGCAGAATGGGCATTATCCAAATTTTGTCCGCAATAGAATTTCAAGGCAGCACTCAGAGTCCGTTCTTCCATTTTATGAAAGATGGTCTGAACATCTACCGAAACCCTGTTTTTCATATCAAAATCAACTCCGGCACGAAGCAATTCCTCTGCCAAAAGCGGAATATCAAATCGATCTGAATTAAAACCTCCCAAATCACTATCCTTAATCATGTTGTGTACCTGAGAAGCCAATTCCTTAAAAGTAGGTTCATTGACCACTTTTTCATCGGTTATACCGTGAACAGCAGTAGTTTGAGGCGGAATTGGAATCGTTGGATTCACCAACCAGGTTTTGCTTTCCTTATTTCCATTCGGATAGACTTTAAATATTGAGATTTCTACAATTCGGTCTTTTCCGATATCAATTCCGGTAGTTTCCAAATCGAAAAAACAAATAGGCTTATTGAGTTTAAGTTCCATTTTTTTATTTTGAATGAGCACAAATATAGATATTTGATTTTATTTCAGTTTAACGTTTAAAAGTTAAAGTTTCCTTTCGAAATAAAAAACAAAAACCCGACAGCCAGTTAAGAGCCGTCGGGTCGCATGAAGTTTATCTTTTTATTAAAAATTCCTGTTGATATCAAAAGCTTCTAAATATTCCGCCACACGTTTCACAAACATTCCTCCCAATGCACCATCAATAATACGATGATCGTAACTGTGTGTCAAAAACATTTTTTGACGGATTCCTATAAAATCTCCTTCCGGAGTTTCTATCACTGCCGGCACTTTTCGAATGGCACCTAAGGCCAAAATCCCCACTTCCGGTTGATTAATAATAGGCGTTCCGAAAACACTTCCAAAAGACCCCACATTAGTCACCGTATAGGTTCCGCCTTTGGTTTCATCCGGTTTTAATTTTCCGGCTTTGGCACGATTACCCAAATCATTTACGGCCTTAGCCATGCCTACCAAATTCAACTGGTCTGCATTTTTTATTACAGGGACAATCAAGTTCCCGTTAGGTAAAGCCGCAGCCATACCCAAATTGATATTTTTCTTTTTGATGATGTAATCCCCATCAATCGAGATGTTCATTCCCGGATAGTCTTTTAACGCTTTGGCCACAGCCTCCATAAAAATAGGCGTAAACGTTAATTTCTCTCCTTCTCTTTTCTCAAATTCATTTTTATGTTTGTCGCGCCATTTTACAATATTCGTCACATCCACCTCAATAAACGATTGTACATGCACCGAAGTCTGAATAGAAGCTACCATGTAACCCGCAATTAACTTGCGCATCCTGTCCATTTCTATAATTTCATCACCACCGTTTACAGACTCGGGAGCCGACTGTGGCACAACAACATTTGAAGTAACCGCCTTCGGACTCGAAACATTCGATTTACGATGTTCAACATACGCCAAGATATCGTTTTTAGTCACCCTTCCGTCTTTTCCTGTACCGGAAATAGTCTCTAATTCCTCTAATGAAATACCTTCTTCCTTAGCTATGTTTTTTACCAAAGGAGACAGAAATTTTTCAGAATCAGAAAAATCAACAGGTGCCTGAACAATTTCTTTAGCAACAGCGACTGTTTTTTTAACCGCGGCTACCACTTCCGGTTCCACTGCTTCTTCAATTTCTTCAACAGAAGACACCTTCTCCTCCTCTTTTGTTTCTTCCTGCCCTCCTTCTGTTTCAATAATAGCAATGGTTTGCCCTACCTGAACCAAATCATCCTTACTGAATAATTGTTCCAATAAAACACCCGAAACTTCGCTAGGCACTTCACTATCCACTTTATCAGTCGCTACTTCCAGCACCGCTTCATCCGCTTCAATCTTGTCCCCAACTTGTTTCAACCAATTTGTAATGGTTGCTTCTGCAACACTTTCTCCCATTCTTGGAAGTTTCAATTCAAATCTTGCCATATATATAACCCAGAAAGGTTCCTTTATTTTCTGTTTGCGAAATTACTAAATAATTTAGAGCCAAATTATTTTAAATATAACTTTCAAAATAACTTTTACACTCCCACAAAACTCCTTATAATTCAGCATTTTAAATTCTAAAATCAGTTTATCAGTGCTTTAAAACAACTATTGATTTTTGAATTCCATCTAATTTCAAAGAACGAAAATACCATTTTTTGGACAGTGTTTTAGATTCTCCCTTCATTTTTACACATAATCTAATATATTAAAGGGTAAAAAGTAAAAATCATCCCTTTTCAGAAAATCGTTTAACAAAAACGCAGTCCCGAATAGTCCCCAAAAACCATTACATTAGCTCAAACTATTCGCTTATTTTTGAAGCATCAGAAGTTAATCGGCCTCCATGAAAATACATTTACTGATTTTTTGTTTTATCTACAGCTGTACTTACGCCCAAATCAGTGGCTGCACCGACCCTTTGTCTGAAAATTTTAATCCAAATGCAACCTTAAATGACGGCAGCTGTTTGTATCCAAAAACCAAATTAAAACCGGATTTTTCAAACAATATTTCAGATTCCATACCTGAAACTTCTGGTCTTATCGCATTTGATTCCCTGTTATGGACACACAATGACGACCACTACACTACTCTTTATGGTCTGGATTTATCGGGAAAAATCAGAAAAAAAATTACACTTCGCAACGTAATCAATCAGGACTGGGAAGAAATCGCACAAGACGAAAATCACATTTATATAGGGGATTTTGGCAACAATTTCCAAGGCAACAGGACAAATCTGCATCTCTTGAAAATAAGCAAAAACAGTCTTTATAGCGAAAATCCAAAATGCGACACCATTGCTTTTATATATGAAAACCAAACCGATTTTAGCCCACAACCCGGCAATGCGACAAATTTTGACTGCGAGGCTTTTTTGGTGTATCAGGATAGTATCTATCTGTTTACCAAAGAATGGAAAACCCAAAAAACAACCATCTATACCCTACCCAATTCTGCCGGAAATCATATCGCCAAACGAAAAGGCTCGCTCGATACTGAAGGACTTGTGACTGGGGCCACATTTATACCCTCACAAAAAACCATCGTGCTCTGCGGTTATACCAAAAACGGAAAACCTTTTTTATACCTCTTATACGATTTCAAAGATTCCATTTTTTTTTCCGGTAACAAACGGAAAATACACTTAAAAATGCCCTTCCATCAAATCGAAGGCATTGCTACTTTTGACGGAATTCATTATTATCTGACCAACGAACATTTAGAACTGAAACCGATATTCAACATTCCTCAAAAACTGCATGCAATTGATTTAAGTTCATTTTTGAATTCTTATCTTCAAAAGCAGCAACCATAGCCTGAAATAATAAACTATTAGCAAATCAATGAAATAGTTTACTTTTGCAAAAAAATTACACTTGTGAATTACTTATCAGTTGAAAATATCTCCAAATCTTTTGGTGAGAGAACTCTTTTTGAAAATATTTCTTTTGGAATTAACAAAGACCAAAAAATTGCCTTTATAGCCAAAAACGGCTCCGGGAAAACCACCATTATGAGTATCATTAATGGTTTGGACGAACCCGATACTGGACAGGTCGTTTTGAGAAAAGGGATTCGAATGGCGTTTTTATCACAAGACCACAACTTACAGGACGAACTGACGATTGAAGAGAGTATTTTCGCTTCGGATAATGAAATACTAAAAGTAATCGAGGCCTACGAAAAAGCATTGGAAAATCCGGAAGACGAAGAAGCCTACCAAAAAGCTTTTGACGGCATGGATCAGCACAATGCCTGGGATTTTGAAACCCAATACAAACAAATTCTGTTCAAACTGAAGTTGGAAGACTTCAAACTGAAAGTAAAAAATCTTTCTGGAGGACAAAAAAAACGTTTGTCGCTGGCCATTATCTTGATTAACCGTCCGGATTTATTAATCTTGGACGAACCTACCAACCACCTGGATTTAGAGATGATTGAATGGCTGGAAAGTTATTTTGCCAAAGAAAACATTACGTTGTTTATGGTGACACACGACCGTTTCTTTCTGGAGCGCGTTTGTAACGAAATCATTGAACTCGACAACGGAAAATTATACCAATACAAAGGGAATTACTCCTATTATTTAGAGAAAAAAGAAGAGCGTATCGCCTCTGAAAATGCAAGTGTGGATAAAGCCCAAAATCTTTTTGTAAAAGAATTGGAATGGATGCGTCGCCAACCCAAAGCGAGAACTACCAAATCGAAGTCGCGTCAGGATGATTTTTACGTGATTAAAGAAAAAGCGCAAAACCGTCGTCGGGAAAATAAAGTGGAACTCGAAATTAACATGGAACGTATGGGAAGCAAGATTATTGAGCTTCACAAGATTTCCAAAAAGTTCAAAGACCGGGTGATTCTAGATAATTTCAGTTTCGATTTCCAACGTGGCGAACGCATCGGAATCATCGGAAAAAACGGAACCGGAAAATCGACTTTCCTAAATTTATTAACCGGAACAATTCCGCTTGATGGGGGAAAAGTCATTGTAGGGGACACCATCAAAATTGGTTACTATACCCAAAGCGGGATCAACCCAAAACCGGGACAAAAAGTAATTGATATTATTAAGGAATATGGAGAATACATTCCGCTGACAAAAGGAAAAATCATTTCGGCAGGACAATTGCTGGAGCGCTTTCTTTTTGACCGCAAAAAACAACACGATTATGTCGAAAAGTTGAGTGGTGGTGAGTTGAAACGGTTGTATTTATGTACCGTTCTGATTCAGAATCCGAACTTCCTGATTCTCGATGAGCCAACGAATGATTTGGATATCGTCACCTTGAATGTCCTGGAAAGTTTCCTTTTGGATTACCCGGGCTGTTTGCTTGTGGTTTCCCACGACCGTTATTTCATGGATAAAATTGTGGATCACTTATTTGTTTTCAGAGGTGAAGGCGTGATTGAAGATTTCCCCGGAAACTACTCAGACTTCAGAGCTTACGAAGACAGCGCCGATGTGGCCCAGAAAGAAGAAAACAAAGCCGAGAAAAAAGACTGGAAACAAAATAACCCAACAGGCAATCTGACCTTCAACGAGCAAAAAGAATATCAAAAAATTGAACGTGAAATCAAGGATTTAGAACTCGACAAAGCCAAAATCGAACAACTCTTCTCTGATGGCAAAGTCGCCGATGCCGACATCGAGAAAAAAGCCAAAGAACTGGAAAATATCATTGCCAAAATCGAAACCAAAGAAGAACGTTGGTTTGAACTGAGTGCGAAGATAGAAGGATAGTTTTTAGTCGCAATTGGCAGTACGGAATATTATTACTATTTTAATTTACACCCACAACAGAATGAGATTTTGTTGTGGGTGTTTGTTTTTAAAAAACTATCTTTTAACAACAAAACAAACAACCCTTTTCTTTTAGCATAAAAATTCCTAAATTTATAGTTTGTTATTACAAGATGAAAAATTAATAATTGTTGCCATTACAGTATAGAACCAGTTCTATTTTTTTTTTAAACATACTCTTACTGTTAATATAAAAACTTAGTTGCTATGAAAAATTTAAGTTTAAGACCAAAAGGTGATTTTACCTGGACTGCAGAATACCAACAATTATATATCCTTACAGAACATTGGTATTCGGACCTACAATTCTATAAAGAAGAGTTGATTTTTTTAAATCATCTTATTGACAAATATTTCATTTGGTTGGCCCATAAAGAAAATCTGGACGAAATGAGGACTCTGGTATCCAATTTGACTGAAGTCAGCAAAAAATGTGACGGACTGCTTGAGAAAACAACCCAACATCTCTCCCATTTATCCGAATTAATTGACGATCCTTTTAAATATGATTCTCATAAATTCAGAAGTGAGCACGAGGAATTAGAAAATAAAATTAATTCTTTTATTACACAATTCAGAAAAACAAAAAAAGAGACCTTTGCTGTTTCAGAACAGGTTATCGAAAAAGAAATTAAAAAATTAAATCCTTAAACTAGTACAAACCTGATAGCTCAATTTTCATTCCTCCAGATTACGAAAGTATCTTATTCGTATCTGTTACCTACACATAAAGATAAAGAAACATAAAAACCACAACAAAATCAATCCTGTTGTGGTTTTTTCTATGTGGTAATTACAATAAATTTTTCTTTATGCTATTTTGTGCTTTCCTTTGTGAATCTTTGCGCTACTATATGCTATTTCAAATTAAAGCCTACTTCCAATTTCTTTGGCACTCCAAAAATGAGCATGCCGTACATTCTCCGTTTGTATTCAATTTGCTGACAAAATGTTTTTATGACAAAAAGTCCAAACCGAAATATGCTGTTTTACAAGCGTACAGAGATTCACTCTTGGAAAACAAAAATACCATTGAAGTAACTGATTTTGGCGCCGGATCGAAAGTGTTCAAATCCAATACCAGACAAATCTCCAAGATTGCGAAAACTGCCGGTATCTCCCGAAAACGCGCGGAATTATTATTTAGAATCGTTGGGTATTTTCAGCCCGATACTGTTTTAGAAATCGGTACTTCGTTAGGATTAGCGACTTCCGCCCTTTCACTTGGAAATCCAAAAGCAAAAATCACCACACTGGAAGGCTGCCCCAACACAATGGCAATGGCAAAAATGCAATTGCAAAAATTTAATATAAATAATGTAGAATGTATTACCACCGAATTTAAAGATTATCTAAAAAACGATACCCTGAAAACGGAACACTTTTCTTTAATTTACTTTGACGGCAATCATGCCAAAAAAGCAACACTGGAATATTTTGAATCATTACTACCCACCATCACCAACGATACTGTTTGGATATTCGACGACATTCACTGGTCAGCCGATATGGAAGAAGCTTGGGAAATCATAAAAAGCCATCCCAAAGTGACCGTTACAATAGATACCTTTCAATGGGGATTGGTGTTTTTCAGACGGGAACAGCCGAAAGAGCATTTTGTGATTCGAACCTAGATTTATACGTTTAAATTTCAAAAAAATAATACAATTATGGACATCAAACAAATTTTCGAAAACAACAAAAATTGGGTAATCAAACAACTTCTGTCCGACGAAAATTATTTTAAGAAACTGGGAGCAGGACAATCTCCTGAATTTCTTTACATCGGTTGTTCAGACAGTCGCGTTTCTGCCGAAGAACTGATGGGATTGCAACCGGGACAGGTTTTTGTACATCGTAATATTGCCAATATGATTCCAAATACCGACTTGAATTCGATGTCGGTTATCAATTACGCGGTTACCAATCTAAAAGTGAATCATATTATCGTTTGCGGCCATTACGGCTGTGGTGGCGTTTTGGCAGCCATGCAACAATCTGATTTAGGAATACTAAATCCGTGGCTACGCAATATTCGCGACGTGTACCGAATTCACCGAAAAGAACTCGATGCTATCGTTAATCAGGAGGAACGTTATAAAAGACTGATTGAACTGAATGTACAGGAACAATGTATCAATGTCATCAAAACGGCCGAAGTGCAAAAAGCAAACAGTGAACGCAATTTAAAAGTATACGGTTGGATTTTTGATATTCATACCGGAAAATTAATTGACCTGAACATCAATTTTGATGAAATATTGAAAGACATCAGAGCCATTTACAAAATATCGAACTAATACTTAATTTTTAATCATTGCAGCCAACATATTAAATCATCTTTCTGTAACAAAAATGTATTTTGAACAACTTATAATGAATTAGAAAGTCTTTTTTGTACTTTTAAAATTTAAAAAATACAATTCATCAACAGCAAATTACAATGGCAAACCCATTAATAAAAATTAGAGACATCAAAAGAGATTTTGTACTTGGAAACGAAACCGTTTATGTCTTAAAAGGAATTGATTTAGAAATAAACAAAGGGGAATATGTTGCACTCATGGGGCCTTCAGGTTCAGGAAAATCAACATTGATGAACTTATTGGGATGCTTGGACACCCCTACATCGGGAACGTATATTTTGAACGGAAAAGATGTCAGCCAGATGAAAGATGATGAATTGGCGGAAATCCGAAATAAAGAAATCGGATTTGTTTTCCAAACATTCAACTTATTGCCTCGAACCACTGCCTTAGACAATGTGGCTTTACCCATGATATATGCCGGCTATTCTAAATCAGAAAGAAGAGCAAGAGCCCAACAAGTACTTACACAGGTAGGATTGTCAGACCGGATGGATCACCAGCCCAACCAACTCTCCGGAGGGCAACGCCAACGGGTTGCCGTAGCCAGAGCCTTGGTCAACAGTCCCTCAATCATTCTTGCCGATGAACCTACGGGAAATCTGGACAGTAAGACTTCTGTAGAAATCATGAAACTTTTTAATGACATCCACGCCAATGGTAATACGATAATCGTAGTCACTCACGAGGAAGAAATTGCCGCCTATGCTCACCGAATCATTCGTTTGCGCGATGGTAAAATAGAAAGTGACACTTCAAAGTAACAGTATTCAGTTGAAAGTTGCTTTTAAGTATTCGAATTCACTATAAACTAAAAGTCTGCACCGTTGTAGCATTTATTTTTTAGCCACAAATTACACAGATCAGCCCGAATCGATTTGTGCAATTTGTGGTTAATAATTTTAGAAGTTAATCATAAAGGCACTAAAGTAAATCGTTTTAAACTATATTTGGAATCAATAAAAAAGATTAATTTTTGAATATCAAAATGAAAATATATACAAAAACAGGAGATAGCGGAACTACTGCCCTTTTCGGCGGAACTAGGGTTCCAAAAGACCACGCAAGGATAGAAAGTTACGGTACGGTAGATGAGCTCAATTCCTATATTGGTTTGGTTCGTGACCAAGAAATGAATCTCCATTACAAAGAAACCCTGATAGAAATTCAAGATCGATTGTTTACCATTGGCGCCATTCTCGCTACACCTCCGGAAAAAGAAGTATTAAAAAACGGGGAACTCCGTTTAAAAAAATTAGGAATTACAGACGATGACATCAAACTGCTAGAAACTGAAATTGACAGTATGGAGGCCACTTTGCCCCAAATGACCCATTTTGTACTTCCTGGCGGACACACTACGGTGTCATATTGTCATATTGCCCGATGCATTTGTCGCAGAGCCGAACGCCTGACGGTACATTTAAGCCATAATGAACCCGTTGCTGAAATCGCCATCAAGTACCTGAACCGACTTTCTGACTATCTTTTTGTATTGGCACGAAAGTTGTCCCATGATTTGAACGCTGACGAAATTCAATGGATTCCAAGAAAGTAATCAGTTATCAGATTTCGGACCCGAATTTATCATATTTAGGGGCATAAAAATCCTAAATCTAAAATTCCGAATCCTAAATTAAAAAACGTTCTTAATTTTTTTTAAAATAAATGGTTTTTTACTTGTCTTTTTCAGTAAAAAATTTATTTTTGCACAAAACTAAATCGACATAAGATGTATTGGACATTAGAATTAGCATCCTATTTAAGTGATGCACCGTGGCCTGCCAACAAAGACGAACTTATTGATTACGCTATACGTGCAGGAGCTCCATTAGAGGTAGTTGAAAACCTACAATCTATTGAAGATGAAGGCGAGATATATGAATCAATGGAAGAAATTTGGCCAGATTATCCGACAGACGAAGATTATCTTTGGAACGAGGATGAATATTAAAAATTACCCAAGAAAAAGTCTCAAGAGAGGCTTTTTTTTTGGCTAAATTTACACATAAGAAATAATTAGAAATATAACCCTATTATGAGTTTTATAAACAGTATTATCAAAGCTTTTGTTGGTGATAAATCCGACAAAGATGTAAAAGCATTACAACCCTACTTAAACAAAATAAAATCTTTTGAAAACAACTTAATGGCTTTATCCCATGATGAGTTGAGAGCACGTACTGCTTTTTTTAAAGAAAAAATAAAACAAGCCAGAGCTGGTGTTGATGCTAAAATCGCCTCACTGCAAGTAGAAGTTGAAAGCATAGAAGACATAGACAAAAGAGAAGATATTTATGTTGCAATTGATGCCTTACAGAAAGAGGCTTATGATTTATCTGAAAAAACCTTAATGGAAATCTTACCTGAAGCTTTTGCCGTAGTTAAAGAAACGGCCAGACGTTTCAAGGATAATTCACAAATCACGGTTACTGCCACCCCTAAAGACCGGGAATTCTCTGGCACTAAAACCTATGTTACTCTTGAAGGGGACAATGCCATCTGGCACAACAAATGGAATGCTGCCGGAAAAGAAATCACTTGGGACATGATTCATTATGATGTACAATTGATTGGTGGTATGGTGTTACACGAAGGTAAAGTTGCCGAAATGCAAACCGGGGAAGGAAAAACTTTGGTAGCTACCCTTCCACTCTACTTAAATGCCTTAACCGGAAACGGAGTACACTTGGTTACTGTAAATGACTATTTAGCCAAACGTGACAGCACCTGGAAAGCACCCTTATTTGAGTTTCATGGCCTGACTGTGGATTGCATTGACAACCACCAGCCAAGTTCTGAAGGCAGAAAGAAAGCATATGATGCCGACATTACTTATGGAACCAATAACGAATTTGGTTTTGACTATTTAAGAGATAATATGGCACATTCGCCAAATGATTTGGTTCAAAGAAAACACAATTTTGCTATTGTCGATGAGGTGGATTCGGTTTTGATTGATGATGCCCGTACTCCATTGATTATCTCAGGACCCGTGCCACAAGGAGATCGTCATGAATTTAATGAATTGAAACCTAAAATTGACAATTTAGTTAGCCTGCAACGTCAATTAGCTAATGGATTTTTGGCCGAAGCCAAAAAATTAATCAAAGAAGGAAATACTAAAGAAGGTGGTTTCCTGCTTTTGAGAGCCTATAGAAGTTTACCAAAAAACAAAGCCTTAATTAAGTTTTTGAGTGAAGAAGGGATCAAACAACTGCTTCAAAAAACTGAAAACCAATACATGCAGGATAACAATCGCGAAATGCACAAGGTGGATGAAGCCTTATATTTTGTAATTGAAGAAAAAAACAACCAAGTGGAATTGACGGATAACGGAATTAAATTCCTTTCCGGAGATACCGATGCCGACTTTTTCGTACTTCCGGACATTGGAACAGAAATCGCCAATATCGAAAAGAAAAAATTAGACAAAGATGCGGAAGCAGAAGAAAAAGAAAGATTATTCCAGGATTTTGGTGTAAAAAGCGAACGTATCCACACTTTAACCCAATTATTGAAAGCCTATACGCTTTTTGAAAAAGATGTGGAGTATGTAATCATGGACAATAAAATCATGATTGTAGACGAGCAAACCGGTCGTATCATGGACGGTCGTCGTTATTCTGACGGTTTACACCAAGCGATTGAAGCCAAAGAAAATGTAAAAATCGAGGCCGCTACCCAAACTTTTGCAACGGTTACATTACAGAATTACTTCAGAATGTACAACAAACTGGCGGGTATGACAGGAACTGCGGTTACTGAAGCCGGAGAATTATGGCAAATCTACAAATTGGACGTAGTGGAAATTCCAACCAACAGACCAATTGCCCGTAAAGACAAAGAGGATTTTATATACAAAACGACAAGAGAAAAATTCAATGCGGTTATTGAAGATGTAACTGAATTATCCAACGCAGGAAGACCGGTACTTATTGGTACCACCTCTGTGGAAATCTCTGAATTACTAAGCCGAATGCTGAAAATGCGCGGTATTACCCACAATGTATTGAATGCCAAAATGCACAAGCAGGAAGCACAAATTGTTGAGGAAGCAGGAAAAGCAGGAGTTGTTACTATTGCCACTAACATGGCGGGTCGTGGTACCGATATTAAATTATCTCCGGAAGTAAAAGCAGCAGGCGGATTGGCCATTGTAGGTACAGAACGTCATGATTCCCGTCGTGTGGACCGTCAGTTACGTGGTCGTGCCGGCCGTCAGGGAGATCCGGGAAGTTCTCAATTTTATGTTTCTCTTGAAGACAACCTGATGCGTTTATTTGGTTCTGAAAGAGTAGCCAAAGTAATGGACCGAATGGGACTGGAAGAAGGCGAAGTGATTCAGCATTCTATGATGACCAAATCTATCGAACGTGCGCAGAAAAAAGTCGAAGAAAACAACTTTGGTGTTCGTAAACGTTTATTAGAATATGATGACGTTATGAATGCGCAACGTGAAGTGGTTTACAAACGTCGTCGTCATGCGTTGTTTGGCGAACGTCTGAAACTGGATATTGCCAACATGTTATATGACACGTGTGAAGTATTTGTTCAAAATACCAAAGCGACCAATGATTTCAAAACTTTCGAGTTTGACCTAATTCGTTATTTTTCTATCACTTCTCCAGTGAGTGAAAGTGATTTCGTTAAAATGAACGAAATAGAACTGACCGGAAAAGTATACAAAGAAGCGTTGAAATACTATAACGAGAAAACAGAGCGTAGTGCCAGAGAAGCATTCCCAATCATCAAAAATGTCTACGAAGAAAAAAACAATCAGTTTGAACGCATCGTAGTTCCTTTTACCGATGGTGTTAAATCTTTGAACGTGGTTACCGATTTGAAAAAAGCGTATGAAACAGAAGGAAAACAATTAATCGCCGATTTCGAGAAAAACATCACTTTGGCCATTGTTGACGAAGCCTGGAAAAAACACTTACGTAAAATGGACGAATTGAAACAGTCGGTTCAATTGGCAGTACACGAACAAAAAGATCCTTTGCTAATCTACAAATTTGAAGCTTTCAATTTGTTCAACAAAATGTTGAATGGTATCAACAAAGAAGTTATTTCGTTCCTATTCAAAGGCGATTTACCACAGCAAAGTGCCCCTGCAATTCAAGAAGCTATAGAAATTCCTCAAAAAGAGAATTATCAAACTTCTAAAGATGAAATTCCTAATAGCGAATCCGCAAATAAGGAAGCAGGACAAACCCAACAACGTCAGGTAACGGAAACTATCGTGAGAGATATGCCGAAAATCAACCGTAATGACAATGTGACCATCAAGCAAGTGGCTACCGGTAAAACCGAAACGATGAAGTTTAAAAAAGCAGAAAGTTTATTGTCTACAGGAGAATGGATTATTGTAAATGAATAAAAATTTATTTACACTTTAAATAAAAATCCCCGATTACAAAAAAGGTAATCGGGGATTTTATTTTGGATGAAAGTCTATACTAAACCGGGTTTTCCTGGTAATACCTAGCTTCAATGCGTTTGATATCTTTGATGGAATTTTTAGCCCAACTCAATCGCTTTTCTAAAATTTCATCTTCTGTCAACTGCCAAGGCAGATTTGTTTTACGCAATCGTGTGGTCAAATTTTGAATAATAATTGCTGCCGAAACGGAGATATTCAGACTCTCGGTAAATCCCACCATCGGAATCTTTAGGAAACCGTCGGCCTGATTCATAATTTCTTCTGACAAACCTTCTTTTTCGGTTCCAAAAAACAAGGCACTGGGTTTTGAAATATCAAAATCTTCCAATAAACAATCCTGTTCATGAGGTGTCGTTGCAATAATTTGATAACCTTTTTCCCTTAACGTACTCACACAATGGGAAACCGAATCATACCGATTGACATCTACCCATTTTTGAGCTCCCATAGCTATTTGTTTATCAATACGTTTACCAAAACGCTGTTCAATAACATGTAATTCCTGAACACCAAAAACCTCACAACTGCGCATCACCGCACTGGTATTATGCAACTGAAAAACATCTTCTACGGCAACGGTAAAATGATTGGTCCTGTTTTCTAAAACTTTTAAAAATCGTTCTTTGCGACTATCTGTGAGTATATTTTCTAAAAAATCGAGGTAATTCAAATCAATCATAAAGCTGTTTTATTTGGGGCAAAAATACTAAAAAAGTGTCGGTTTCATAATGGGCATAATTTGTAAACATAAAAAACCATTTTAACCACAAATTCATTAATTTCATCTACTGTAATTGAAGTCTTGATTAACATACATATAAAATGAAAAAGAAATTAGTCGTGTTGACCGGTGCCGGAATCAGTGCCGAAAGTGGTATCAAAACGTTTCGTGACAGTGACGGATTGTGGGAAGGACACAATGTAATGGATGTGGCCACACCCGAAGGCTGGCATAAAAATCCAAACTTGGTGCTTGACTTTTATAACCAAAGACGGCGACAGCTCCATGAAGTCAACCCGAATCTGGGGCACTATACTTTAGTCGAACTCGAAAATGATTTTGATGTTACGATTATCACACAAAATGTAGATGATTTACACGAACGTGCCGGAAGTTCCCATGTGGTACATTTGCATGGCGAATTGCTAAAAGTGCGCAGCACTAAAAATGAAAATCATATTTTAGACTGGAAAACCGATTTGTTTTTAGGGGATTTTGATTCTGATGGCAATCAACTGCGTCCGCATATTGTTTGGTTTGGTGAGGAGGTCCCTGCTCTTGATGAGGCTATCAGCATTACCCAAACTGCCGATTATTTTACGGTGATAGGCACTTCATTACAAGTCTATCCGGCGGCAGGATTGATTTCTTATACCCCAAAAACAACTCCCGTTTTTTACATCGACCCCAAACCGGCAACGATTCCTAATTTGTATAATCCGCTAGAAACGATTCCGATGAATGCCACAGAAGGCATTCCTTTTTTAAAAAACAGATTATTAGGAAAAATCAATTTCAATAAACAATAGCAATGGCAAAATTCAATTTCAATGGAAATGAAAAACAAGCATCAGGATTGGAAAAAATCAGTCACTTTGGCAATAAAAATCCTAAATCCTAAATCCTAAATCCTAAATTCTGCCTATATTTGTGCCTTTCGAACAAACAACAAGACAATGACAACTTTAAACGAATTAAATGCCATCTCTCCGATTGACGGAAGATATAGAAATAAAACCTATTCATTAGCTCCATTTTTCTCTGAAGAAGCTTTAATCAAATACCGCGTATTGGTTGAAATTGAATATTTCATCGCCTTATGCGAAATCCCATTGCCACAACTTGCAAACGTAAATCCGAGTTTGTTTGACAGTTTACGTGACATCTATAAAAATTTCTCTACCCAAGATGCCCTTTGGATCAAAGAAACCGAAAAAGTAACCAACCACGATGTAAAAGCGGTAGAATACTTTATCAAAGATGCTTTTGAAAAACTGGAATTATCCCAATACAAAGAATTCATCCATTTTGGTTTGACTTCTCAAGATATTAATAACACTGCGATTCCTCTTTCTACCAAAGAAGCTTTCGAAAAAATATACATGCCTTCATTGATTGCTTTAACTTCTAAATTAAAAGAATTAAGCGTAGAATGGAAGGACGTACCCATGTTGGCCCGTACCCACGGACAACCGGCTTCCCCTACCCGTTTGGGAAAAGAAATCAACGTTTTTGTAGAGCGTTTGGAAGAACAAATGCGTTTGTTGTTCAATGTGCCGTTTGCTGCCAAATTTGGCGGAGCAACCGGAAACTACAATGCGCATCATGTGGCTTATCCACAAATTGACTGGAAACAATTCGGAAACAAATTTGTGGAAGAAAATTTAGGTTTACACCACTCTTTTCCAACCACACAAATAGAACATTACGATCACTTTGCAGCCTTTTTTGATGCTTTAAAAAGAATCAATACTATCATTATCGATTTAGACCGTGACATCTGGACCTATGTTTCGATGGAATATTTCAAACAAAAAATCAAAGCAGGTGAAATCGGCTCATCAGCAATGCCACACAAAGTAAATCCGATTGACTTTGAAAACTCTGAAGGAAATTTAGGGATTGCCAATGCTATTTTCGAACATTTATCTGCCAAATTACCGGTTTCAAGATTGCAACGTGATTTAACAGACAGCACTGTCTTGAGAAATGTAGGCGTGCCAATCGGACATACTATCATTGCTTTTGAAGCCACTTTAAAAGGTTTGAATAAATTATTGTTGAACGAATCGAAATTTCACGAAGATTTAGAGAAAAACTGGGCGGTGGTTGCCGAAGCCATCCAAACGATTTTACGTCGTGAGGCCTATCCAAATCCATATGAAGCTTTAAAAGGCTTAACCAGAACCAATGAAGCTATCACTAAGAAATCAATTCATGAGTTTATAGGCACATTAGAAGTTTCTGACGAAATCAAAGCCGAGTTATTACAAATTACCCCAAGTAATTTCCTGGGGATTTAAAACGACATCTCTTCAAAGTACAAAGTAATATGAATAAAAAATATTTTACATTCGTATTACTTTGTGCTTTATTTTTATTTTCCTGTGAAAAGGAAAAAACCGTCAAAAAAAACAAATCCGGTCATCCTGTCGCCGGTGTTGTCCTAACATTTGATGACACCAGCATCAATGAATGGTGTGAAGCAGACAAACTATTAAACCAATATACCTGGAAAGCTACTTTTTGTGTTTCTAAAATAAACACTTTCAGTTATTCCGAAATAACAAAACTGGTAGCATTACAAAACAAAGGACATGAAATTGCAGGTCATGGACTTCATCATTGGGATGCAAAAAAATTTGTTGCCCAAAATGGAACTGCAGAATATCTTAATCAGGAAATCAATCCCATGCTTGATTTGATGGATTTTTATTCCTTAAAGGTTACCTCTTTTTCATATCCTTTTGGCGTTCGAACGGCAACTATCGATAAAGCTCTTTTAACTAAATTTAAAATAATAAGAGGCACAACTTACGGAGAAGAAAATCCTTCTTTTCAAAATTGCTATTACAATCACAAAAAGGTGGTTTACGGAATTGGTATTGATACCTATCATCCACATTTCAGTATTCCGTATCTTTTACGACTATTGAATTACACCAGACAAAACCATAAAATCCTAATATTGTTTGGCCATATTCCGGTAACTAAAACAACAGCCAATTATCAAACCCAAATGCAAACATTACATCTTATTTGTAATTATGTCAAACAACATAAAATGAAATTTTATCGTTTATCTGAATTGGATCATTTAAAATAGGGTATCATTTCTTCACAACAGAGAAATGTATTATTTTTATAAAAAACACAAATGGTTTTGGAAATATAGTCAGCCACCATCCAAAAAACGCTTAGAAATAAGCTATTTTTATTGCAGAAACGAAAAAAGGAAACGTGCAGGTTAAATAAAAATAAAAAACAAATAAACAGGTCTCAAAATACCGGGACAAACCATAGGAACCCAATCATTCCTAAAAACATTATTTATGAGTGCAGTAGCAACAATAACGGAAACATCCCATTTTTTAGAACCCTTAATCAGTGATTTAGGACTGATTCTTATGACTGCGGGAATTGCTGTTTTACTTTTTAAAAAATTAAAACAACCGCTCGTTTTAGGTTATTTGATTGCCGGTTTTCTGGCCGGAAACCACTTTGATTTTTTCCCATCTGTAAAAGACATTAAAAGTGTGGAAGTTTGGGCAGAGATTGGTGTTATCATTTTGCTTTTTAGTTTAGGACTCGAATTTAGTTTTAAAAAACTGATGAAAGTCGGAGGAACGGCATCCATTACGGCAATCACACAAATTATCACTATGTTACTCATGGGATATCTGGTTGGGCAATGGATGGATTGGTCACAGATGGACAGTATGTTTTTGGGGGTGATTTTATCTATTTCCTCCACAACTATTATCCTGAAAACTTTCGATGAGTTGGGCGTAAAAGCACAACAATTTGCAGGAATAGTTATTGGGTCGCTAATTGTTCAGGATATTGTAGCCATTTTGATGATGGTTTTACTATCAACATTGGCTGTAAGTCAACAATTTTCGGGAAGCGAATTGTTATTTTCAGTCTTAAGGCTTGTTTTTTTCCTGACTGCCTGGTTTGTCGGAGGGATTTTTTTCATACCCACTTTATTAAAGAAAGCAAAAGATTTATTGACCGATGAAATGCTTTTAATCATTTCATTGGCTCTTTGCCTGGTGATGGTTATTTTCGCTTCCAACGTAGGATTTTCTCCTGCTTTAGGGGCTTTTATCATGGGTTCGATTATTGCCGAGACCACTCAGGCAGAACACATAGAACATTTGATAAAACCGGTGAAAGATTTATTTGGTGCTGTGTTTTTCGTATCTGTCGGAATGTTAATCAATCCGGAAATGCTTTATGAACACGCCGTACCGGTACTTATTTTAACCTTCGTGACCATCTTCGGACAATCGATAAGTTCAACTGTAGGGGCAATAATCTCGGGGCAGCCTTTAAAACAATCCATACAAACAGGAATGAGTTTGTCTCAAATTGGTGAGTTCTCCTTCATCATTGCCACATTGGGCATGTCACTGAATGTAACCAGTTCTTTTTTATACCCTATCGTGGTAGCCGTTTCGGCAGTAACCACTTTTACCACTCCGTTTATGGTCAAAATGGCCGATCCTTTTTCGGATTACCTCGAAAAAAAATTACCCCGGAAATGGACTAAGAGAATCTCCAGATACAGCACCAATGCACAAGCAATCCGTTCGGTAAGTACCTGGCAGGTGGTTTTAAGAGCTTATTTGACCCAAATAATCATTCACTCTATAATTATCACTGCCATCATCATATTATCATCAAAATACGTTTTGCCGATTGTAGAACATTCAAAATTTGGTAATGCCATCGCCGCTTTGATTACTTTAGTGATTATCTCTCCTTTTTTATGGGCCTTGTCTTTGCGCCGTGTTGCCGTAAAAGAAGTGGAAATTTTATTCAAAGAGCGGAAATACCGTGGTCCTGTATTGATGATGATTTTTTTCAGAATGGGATTAGCCGTATTCTACATCGGATTCCTGCTCAATATCTTTTTCTCTCCGGTTATTGCCTTTTTTGCCTTAGTGGTTGCAATAATAATTTATTATTTTTTCCCAAAACAACTCCACGAGCAATACCATAAAATTGAAAGTCACTTTTTGAAAAACCTCAACGACAGGGAAACAAAAAAAATAGATCGTCGCTATGCCAATATCACACCTTGGGATGGACACATGACAACTTTTGAAATTTCTAAAGAATCTAATTTAGCTGGAAAGACTTTACGGGAAATTCGGATGCGGGAAGAAATGGGTATTAATATTGCCTACATCAAACGAGGTGAAATAACCATTCAGATTCCAAATAAAACCGACCGTTTATTTCCTGGAGATGAGATTTGCGTAATTGGTACGGATGCCCAGGTCAAAGAATTTGCCCGCTTTTTGGAAAAAAATGAAATTGAAGTTCCTAAACAAATAGAAAGTGAAATTATTTTAAGACAAATTGAACTCAACAAAGAGGAATTTATCGGATTAAGTGTGGGCCGTTCTAAGCTTAGGGAACGTACCCGCGGTTTACTCGTAGGTATTGAACGAAACGGAAACCGAATACTTAACCCCGAATCGAATATCATTTTAGAAAAAAATGATATCCTATGGATTGTAGGGGATAAAAAATTAATAACCGAAATGTTCCCTGGTTAACCTCATAAAAAAAGGCAAAAGTTTTTTGAACTTTTGCCTTTTCTTTTTTGCCCGATGCCTCTGATTATCTTGAATAATTGGGTGCTTCTTTGGTAATGGTCACATTATGAGGATGACTTTCGGCGATACCACTTGAAGTTAAACGTACAAAACGTCCTGTTTCCTGCAAGGTAGCAATATCTTTAGCACCACAGTACCCCATTCCGGCACGAAGACCGCCAATGAACTGTAACATGCTTTCGTTTAATTCGCCTTTATAAGGTACTCGACCTACAATTCCTTCGGGAACCAATTTCTTCACATCATCTTCTACATCTTGGAAATAACGGTCTTTAGACCCTCCTTGCATGGCTTCAACAGAACCCATCCCGCGATACGATTTGAATTGTCTTCCTTCAAAAATAATGGTTTCTCCCGGAGATTCTTTGGTACCGGCCAATAATGATCCTAGCATCACACAATCAGCACCGGCTGCGATAGCTTTAGGAATGTCCCCTGTGTAACGGATACCTCCATCGGCAATAACAGGAACTCCAGTCCCTTTGATGGCAGCAGCCACTTCAAGAACCGCAGAAAACTGAGGAAAACCAACACCAGCTACGATACGGGTTGTACAAATAGAACCCGGTCCGATTCCTACTTTTACACCATCAGCACCACTTTCCACTAAATATTTAGCCGCTTCCGGTGTAGCAATGTTACCTACTATAACATCAATTTGAGGGAATTTATTTTTTACTTCTTTCAATACGTTCACTACACCTTGCGTATGCCCGTGAGCAGTATCAATAATTATGGCATCAACACCGGCATTGACCAAAGCTTCTGCTCTTTGTACAGCATCACCGGTAACTCCGATCGCCGCAGCCACACGTAAACGCCCATAAATATCTTTATTGGCAATTGGTTTTTGGGTCAATTTAGTGATATCTCTAAACGTGATTAGACCTACTAATTTATTATCTTGATCTACAACCGGAAGCTTTTCTATTTTATGACCTTGTAAAACCACTTCGGCTTGTTCTAAAGAAGTTCCTTCGGCAACAGTAACCAAATTTTCACTCGTCATTACCTCTACAATTGGTCGGGCACTATTTTTTTCGAAACGTAAATCACGATTCGTAACAATTCCTTTTAGGATTTTATCTTCATCGACTACAGGAATTCCGCCGATACCATATTCTTTCATGGCACTTTTGGCGTCTGCCACTGTAGAGGTAAGTGGTAAAGTTACCGGATCGATAATCATCCCGGACTCGGCACGTTTTACTTTACGTACTTTGGCCGCTTGTTGGTCAATAGTCATATTTTTATGCAAAACCCCGATTCCGCCTTCTTGAGCCATGGCAATAGCCATTGCACTTTCGGTAACGGTATCCATAGCAGCAGATACTATAGGAACGTTAAGCGTTATGTTTCTTGAAAATTTGGATTGAATACTCACTTCTCGAGGAAGCACATTGGAGTAGTTAGGAACTAATAATACATCATCGTAAGTTAAACCTTCACCGATAATCTTGGAATTGTGTGCTATCATGTTGCAATTTCTAGTTGAATTGCGTGCAAATATAGTAAATTATTTTAAATGTTAAATTGAAAAATTAAGGTTTCTTAATTCTATCCCTTTTCTACTTATACGGCAAGGGATATTCCCTTTAAATTCTAGCCCAGAGAGCAATGAAAAGCCACGATAATGAAAACCATCTATTTTTATTGGGTTTAAAAAGCGACCAAAGAAAGCTCTTTTAAACCCTTATAAAAATATGGCTTTTATGGAGTGCTTGTAATGTATCCCTGGAATAGCTCCTAAAAAAGCTTAGTACGGATTATTATTATCTTTAAAAATAAAATTAAGCCCGAATTGAAACGACATACTATTGGCTTTAGTAACATCGGCGTATTCTAAAAGATTGTCGGCCATGAGATACATATTGAATGCACCAATATTGGCAGACAAACCTAACCCCAGATTAGTGTACGAAAAAGAGTCAACGGTATAAGTTGCTTTGATATGCCAATTATTGAAAATATTTCGGCGATAATATCCCGTCAAAGCCATTAAAGGCGCTCTTGGAGCGGTCATCATAAAAAACTGGGCTCCAACAGCATTTTTATATCCTGTTTCTTCGCTGGCTCCACAATTGCAATCTTCACTACCCCGGGAATCATTAAACGAATACTGATAAGAGGCATTAATTTTTGTAGGACGCCAAGTGGTGTATTTATTATAAAGAGTATCCACGGGAATGGCTGTCTTAAATTCACGATACGCATTATCAGCAGTCGTACCACTAAAATCCGGATTAATCCCTTTATATTCATAATACCCTTTGTAGGTAAATGATTCAACATCTTTACTGTGATTTACAAATCCTAAATCGATAATACTGGCTGTAAACTGTGTGTTTTTTTTAGGATAATAGGTAATTCCGGCATCAACCCCAAATCCTAAATCCCCTCCAAAAAACATTTTCTTCTTCAAATCGGCAGCAGGATCACCATCATATCCATTATCTATATAGTCGGAAATACCAGAGGTATTCAACTCCAAATTAGAATAAATAATTTGTTTATAAACCGTCGTATTATCGAGCCCTGTATAAATAAATCCGGAATTATGGGTAGAAGTGACATTAAATGAACTGGAATAAATCTTGGCACGTGCCCCAAAAACCAAATTATCTTTAATATTTTTGTTATAACCAATATGCAGGACAGAAAGCATTTCGGATCTTCCGTTTAAGTCCCCTAAATTAAAATTTTTACCCAGATAATCTTTGTTTCCATACAAAGCCAAAATAGCTAAATCTTTTGGAACATACCCTAAAAAATCAAATTCCTGATACATCCCGAAAGAAACATACCCATGATCTTGCCAATCACCCACCTTAAATCCTCCATTGAAAATTTCGATTTGTTCGTTGACTACCATTTTATCATTTCTGGAAGTCTTTGCCACCACATCACGCAATTTGGTATTAAAATCAACACCGTTATTAGCAAATAAATCATACGCTGAAAAACCGGAAGATCCTACATTGGCTGAAAAGCCGGAAAGAAAAGGAACTCCGAAATAAAATTTATATTTTACATCAGCACCGGGATTACTTAGCAACGTTTGAGGAACGGGAGTGAAATTATATAAAATCTGTTTGTTTTGAGAAAAGCAACTGATGGACAGTATCAGTAGCGAAATAAGATAGTACTTTCTCATTGTATGGTCATATAAACGGTGGCACTTGATTTTAACTTTAAACTTCCTGTACTATTTTCGGTCAATACAGGCCCAGGAGCCATCGCAAAAACAAAACCTAATTTTCTGGTATTCTTCAACAAATCCAATTTAGCATTTTCAAAAACTTCAGTTTTATTGACAACAATAGCTGTCCCAGTAGAGGCAGGAACATCAAAATGCATGGTATAAAGAGTCACATTATTTTGATCTAACAGAACAACATCGAGAATATAAGCTCGATTGACTGTATTGTTTACTTCAAAAAACAACTCGGCTTTGGTTAAATGATCTTTGAAATAAGTATCCCGAAACACATCAAAATTTTGAGCATCAAAACCAAGATTATGCTCTACTCCGTTGGTCACAAAATCTTTTGCAGGAATATCAAAATAACTTAAATTGGCAACATAAGTTGGTTTTATAATCAAATCATTAACTTGATTAAAGTCTAAATCACTAGCACAGGAAAAAGAAAAAAGTGCCAAAATTGCGATACCTAAAACCCGATTGAGAGGGAGTTGTTTCATTCTAATTCAACTTTTTTTTAAAATTATTACTGGTTAACACAAACACAACGTAGTAGTATTAGACTTATTATTTACTGCTCTACTATTTTAAATTTATTTTCCAATACTACTGAAAGTTTTTAAATATTTTAGACGCTTCATTATAAGCACTTTCAAAACTTAAAGGATTCAGATTGGTATATTCTTTTTTTGTCGTAAAATAAGACAGTAATTTTTCGGTTGGCATATTCCCGGTCAACTCATCTCTTGCCATCGGACATCCCCCAAAACCTTGAATTGCGCCGTCAAAACGGCGACAACCCGAATGATAAGCAGCATCAATTTTCTCAAACCATTTATCGGGCGTAGTATGCAAATGAGCCCCAAACTCCACTTCGGGATATTTCGGAATAAGATTCGAAAACAAATACTGAATTACCTCCGGAGTAGAACTTCCCACTGTATCCGAAAGTGACAGGATTTTAACTCCCATAACTGCCAGTTTTTCTGTCCACTCCCCCACAATCTCAACACTCCAAGGGTCCCCATAAGGATTTCCGAAACCCATAGATAAATAAGCTACGACTTCTTTGTCACTTTTATAGGCAATTTCCAGAATTTCCTGTAAAGTAACTAGAGATTCGGCTATGGTTTTATGGGTGTTCCGCATCTGAAAATTCTCGGATATCGAAAAAGGGAAACCTAAATATTGAATTTCAGCATGTTTTGAAGCCATTTCTGCCCCTTGGGTATTGGCGATAATAGCCAATAATTTACTGGTCGTTTTTGACAAATCCAGTTGTGCCAAAACGGCTGCCGTATCCTGCATTTGCGGAATGGCTTTGGGCGACACAAAACTACCAAAATCAATCGTATCAAAACCAACGCGCAATAATGATTGAATGTAAGTCACTTTCCTTTCTGTAGGAATAAAAGACCTGATGCCTTGCATGGCATCCCGGGGACATTCTATAATTTTTATTGGCTCCATAGATTTTCAAAGATACTAAAACTTACAAAGTAGCAAAGATTCTTACTTCTAAAGTTTGGAAAAATAAGAAAACAGATTCTTTATTCCATTTTATTGGAATAAAAAAAATATTACACTATTTGGTAATACTCAAATTGTAAAATACAACTATTCAGCCAATTCTGATTTCAAAAAATTATTCCTATTAAACAACTTGAAAGTAGTTTCATAAGTTTTTGTTCAGAGAAAAAACATTTCAAAAACAAAAAAGCAGAAGAAAAATTTCCTTCTGCTTTTATATTCCATTTCGAAAAAACCTATTATCCAAGTTTTAACTAATTAACTTTAAAATCTTTTTATTGATGGCTTTCACCAAAGCTGGCCCTTCGTAAATAAAACCGGTATAAAGCTGTACCAAACAGGCACCTGCTTCTAATTTTTCGATAGCATCCTCGGCAGAATGGATTCCACCCACCCCAATAATTGGAAAAGCCTTATTGCTTTTTTGAGAAAGGAAACGAATCACTTCAGTCGAACGTTTCGTCAATGGTTTTCCTGACAATCCACCCGTCTCTACTTTATTTTCCGATTGCAATCCTTCTCTCGAAATCGTCGTATTGGTCGCAATAACCCCGGCAATTTTAGTTTCTTTTACAATATCAATAATATCCAATAATTGCTCATCGGTCAAATCGGGAGCTATTTTTAAGAGAATTGGTTTTTGTTTGGCTTTCGTTACATTCTTATTCTGCAAGGTTTGCAACAACTGTGTCAACGGTTCTTTGTCTTGTAAAGCACGTAAATTCGGCGTGTTTGGCGAACTCACATTCACCACAAAATAATCGACATAATCATACAAGGCATCAAAACAGATTTCATAATCAGAAGTCGCTTCCTCATTAGGCGTCAATTTATTTTTACCAATATTTCCTCCAATCAAAACCCCTGGATTCGACTTCAGTCTTTCCACCGCTTCCATCACACCACCGTTATTGAATCCCATCCGATTGATAATTGCTGAATCTTCTTTGAGACGAAATAAACGCTTCTTCGGGTTTCCTTCCTGCCCTTTTGGCGTTAAAGTTCCTATTTCAATAAAACCAAAACCAAAGTTGGATAACTCTTTATAGAGTTTGGCATCCTTATCAAAACCCGCGGCCAATCCCACCGGATTTTTAAATTTAAGTCCGAAAACTTCCGTTTCCAATCTCGGGTCATTAACCAAATACAGACTTCTGAAAATCGCTTTTGCTCCCGGAATTTTAGAAACCAAACGAATAAAAGAAAAAGTAAAATGATGTATTTTTTCTGGATCAAACCAAAAAAATATCGGACGTATTAATAGTTTATACATGAGAAAAATTTATGTGCTGCAAAAATAGAATTATCTCACCGATAAATAAATATTTGACTACTAATTTTATAAACGATTTGTTTTTTACATAATTCATCGCCCGTTAACAACTTTGTAAATCCTTCTTGGCCTCAGTCGAATTTTAATTTAAAAAACGTAAATTCTAAAGGTTTTAATTATAAATTTACTCCATGATATCCCCATCAAATTGATTTACGGTTTTGCATCCTAATTTCAAACAAAAGAAAATGACAGGCGAGAGTATCAAACTAGGACTTAAAGAAAACTGGAAACAGTTTACCATTTTAATTATAATAAACGCCTTTGTGGGAGGCATGGTCGGAATGGAACGAACTATATTTCCCCAATTTGCAGAAGAAGAATTTGGCATCACTTCAAAAACAGCCTTACTGTCATTTATTACGGCATTTGGAATTACAAAAGCTATCACAAATTATTTTACCGGCAGGCTGGCGAACAGCTTCGGACGTAAAAACTTGCTCCTTCTAGGCTGGTTTATAGCTATCCCAATCCCATTCATATTGATTTATGCCACCAACTGGAGTTGGGTAATTTTTGCCAATATTATCTTAGGGTTAAGCCAGGGACTGACATGGAGCAGCACTGTTGTCATGAAAATAGATCTCGTGGGCGAAAAAGACAGAGGCCTGGCAATGGGACTCAATGAGTTTGCCGGATATTTTGCGGTTGGCATTACGGCCTATCTTTCGGGTTATGTTGCCCATCAATTTGGCATCACCCCCTACCCGTTTTACATCGGAATTTTCATTTCGTCCGTTGGTTTTCTTTTAACCCTTTTTATGGTAAAAGACACCAGAGTATTTGTTCATAAAGAAAGCATAACCGATAAGACTGAATCATTAAATAACATTTTTATTGAAACCACATTTAAAAACAAAACATTAAGCTCCGTTACACAAGCCGGCTTAATTAACAACCTGAATGACGGAATGATTTGGGGATTATTCCCTGTTATTTTATTATCATTACATTACAACACCACAAGCATAGGAATAATTACAGCTGTTTATCCAACCGTTTGGGGGTTCGGACAACTTTTTACGGGTAAAATGTCAGATGTGTATTCAAAGAAAAAAATGCTTTTCTGGGGCATGCTTTTACAAGGCCTGGCTATTTTGTTAATTCCAATTAGTTCGACTTTTAGTCTACTTATAATTCTTTCTTCTTTACTAGGATTAGGTACCGCTTTGGTGTATCCCACTTTTTTATCAACCATCGCACAGGCTACCAGTCCGAAACAACGGGCTGAAAGCATTGGCACATTCAGACTTTGGAGAGATTTGGGATATGCTTTTGGCGCTGTAATTTCAGGTATTACCGCCGATATTTTTGGTATTGAATATGCCATTTATCTGATTGGAGGCTTAACCGTTATTTCTTCGCTCATCATAAAATTTAGAATGCCTGAAACAATCCGATAAAAACAAAACGCTATTTTAAGTCCCAAAAAACATGGCTCTTTTATTAATCGTATCAAACAAATCCAAAACCAAACTCCTGCCTCAATTCTTTAAATAAAACCTATATTTGTGTTTCATTAAAAAACACTTTATGCAACATATTATTGACCGTTTCATCAGTTATGTCACTATTGATACCGAATCGAATCCGAACTCCGAAACGACTCCAAGTACCGAAAAACAATGGAATTTAGCTAATAAATTGGTAGAAGAATTGAAAGCTATTGGGATGCAGAACGTAACCATAGACGACAAAGCCTACATCATGGCTACTTTGCCCAGTAATGTAGATTATGAAGTGCCGACCATCGGATTCATTTCTCATTTTGATACTTCGCCCGATTTTAGCGGGGCTAATGTAAAACCACAAATCGTTTCCAATTATGACGGAAAAGACATTGTTTTAAATGCTGAGCAAAACATCATTTTATCGCCAAGCTATTTCAAAGATTTATTACAATACAAAGGACACACCTTAATTACCACTGACGGCACGACGCTTCTGGGCGCTGATGACAAGGCAGGTATCACCGAAATTGTCACCGCAATGGAATACCTCATCAACAATCCCGAAATTCCACACGGAACAATAAGAATTGGGTTTACACCCGATGAAGAAATTGGCCGTGGCGCACATTTTTTTGATGTGAAACAATTTGGCGCCGAATGGGCATATACCATGGACGGCAGTCAAATAGGCGAATTAGAATATGAAAATTTTAATGCCGCCGGAGCCAAAATCACTTTCAAAGGCAAAAGTGTTCATCCCGGATACGCCAAAGGTAAAATGATTAATTCTATGTTAGTTGCCAATGCTTTCATTAACGAGTTACCTTCTGATGAAATCCCTGAGAAGACCAGAGGATATGAAGGTTTTTATCACATACATCACTTCAACGGAAGCATTGAAGAAACGGTGGTGGAATTGATAATCAGAGACCACAACAAGAAAAAATTTGAAAAGCGCAAAGCACTGATTGAAAAAATCGTACAGAAAATCAACAGGAAATTTGCGAAACAATATGGTGAAGATATTGTGATTGCCGAAATCAAAGACCAATATTACAATATGAAAGAGAAGGTAACTCCTGTAAAACATATTGTAGACATTGCCGAAAAAGCAATGAAAGAATTGAACATCAAACCCATCATCAAGCCTATTCGCGGCGGAACAGACGGTTCACAACTTTCGTATATGGGATTACCCTGCCCGAATATTTTTGCCGGAGGACATAATTTCCACGGAAAATACGAATATGTTCCGGTAGAAAGCATGCAAAAAGCAGTAGAAGTCATTGTGAAAATCGCAGAACTGACCAGCAAACCCAACTTTGGTCTGGACGTTCCTAAAAGCAAAAACTAATACCTTTTTTTTGAAACACACCATAAAAAAAACCGATACAAGTGTGTATCGGTTTTCTTTTTTCCTTAAATAAAAGGATTATTTTTTTGCCAAGGCAGCACTCATTTCCATAGAAACAGCAGAACGCTCCATTTTTAATTTTCCAGACATGGTTTCGATAACGATAGTCGTTTCGGCCAATTCTGAAACTTTACCATGAAGACCACTTTTAGTAATGATTTTATCTCCTACTTTTAAACTGCTTTCAAATTCTTTTTCCTGTTTGGCTCTTTTTTGTTGTGGTCTGATCATGAAGAAATAGATAACCACAAACATTAAAAGAAACGGTGCAAATTGAGTTAATTGTTCCATAATTTAAATTTAAATTCTCTTTGTTTATAAATACTACATTAAACCGCGGCCTGTCTTGATTAACTTTTTACCGGCCTCCAGTTCTTTTACTAAATTGTCTAAAATTCCGTTGATAAAAATACTGCTTTTTGGCGTAGAATACTCTTTGGCCAATTCTAAATATTCATTTAAGGTTACTTTTACCGGAATGGATGGGAATTTCAAAAATTCGCAAATGGCCATTTTAAGAATAATGGTATCTACCTCAGCAATTCTTTCGCTATCCCAGTTTGGTGTTTTGTCTACAAATTCTTTAGCCAAAGCCGCTTCATTCAAAATGGTTTTTCTAAATAAATCGCGGGCAAAATCCCTGTCTTCGTTGTCTTTATATATTTTTGGCACCTTGAAATTATCGTTTTCAAGAGGTTTCATTGCTTTTAGTTGTTTGATGATTTGGGTATTAACTAATGGAATATCATCAATCCAAGTCAGCTTATCGTCTTCCAGATGTTCGTATAACTTCTCGTTAGGCACAATAATTTCCGTAAACAAATCTACAATCAACTGTCGGTCCTCTTCAAAAGAACGGTTGGCATTATTCATGTAATCCTTGTAGAACGTACTTGCTTTGATTGCATTCAGCAACAACGATATATATTCGTCATTCAAAGTCCAAGCATCAATTTTACGATTTTCCATAGCAATGCTTAGCGAATTATTCTCGGCTAGGATTTGAAAAATACTGTTATTGATAAACTTTTCGTTTGGATTACGTTCTGCCGGAGTAGCAAGGTGTTTTAAGCTTGACTTATGTAAAAATTCTTTCTCTTTTTTACATATTTCCAATAAGGAGGAAATCATGGTAAGGTATAAATCTTGAATATTATCGATACTGTAAAAAAGAAATTTTTCTTCTTTTTCCAGATTATCAGAACCATTTTGATGCATCGCATAAATGGATTGCATGACTTTAACGCGAATGTGTCTTCTATTTACCACCTTGTAAGAACTTTTATAAAATTAGTCTGCAAAAATAAGTATTTCCTTTTTTAAAATAAAATTAAAATTTCAAAAAAAGGTTTGGCGTTCCATTTAGTTTATACTATGAAATTTTAACCTCTGCAAATCATTCAATTTTATGACACTTGCTTAAACCTGGCGTTAATACCCATTATTGTATTTAAACCCGTATCTTTGTCAATCAAAAAACAATTGAATAGTTGAAGCAATATGAAAGAATTAGGTTATTTAAACAAATACTTCCTCAAATATAAATACAGTTTTTCACTTGGTATCATCATCACTATAGTTGCTCAAATTTTCTCTTTGTTTACTCCAAAATTGATTAGTAAATCATTTAAAGCCATTGAAGAATTCCACAAAAATGGAAACGTGGCTACTTCGGTAATACGTCAGGAGTTAATTTCAAATATCTTATTGATTATTGCCACAACCATCATTGCGGGTTTTTTGACATTTTTGATGCGTCAAACCCTGATTGTGATGTCCCGACATATCGAATTTGATTTAAAAAATGAAGTTTTCAAACAATATGAAAACTTATCGCAAAATTTCTACAAGCAAAACCGCACCGGCGACTTGATGAACCGCATCAGTGAGGATGTTTCTAAAGTGCGTATGTATGTGGGTCCTGCTGTAATGTATACCATCAACACAATCATACGTTTTGCCATTGTTATCCTCTACATGTACAATGTATCTCCATTACTTACTTTATACACCATTCTTCCTTTACCCGTTTTATCGTATGCTATTTTTAAACTGAGTACCGAAATCAATAAAAGAAGTACCACTTTTCAGCAATATCTGTCTAAAGTTTCTAGTTTTACACAAGAAATTTTCTCCGGTGTCCGGGTAATCAAAGCCTATTCCTTGGAAGAACAACACCAAAACAACATGGTCGATCTGGCAGAAGAAAGCAAACACAAAAGCTTGGATTTAGCCAAAGTACAATCGTTATTCGGTCCTTTAATGCTGGCCCTAATAGGAATCAGTAACTTGGTGGTCATCTATTTTGGTGGATTAATGTATATTCACGGAACTATAAAAAGTATTGGTACCATTGCCGAATTTATCTTGTATGTCAACATGCTCACCTGGCCGGTGGCTTCGTTAGGATGGGTTTCTTCTATGGTTCAGGAAGCTGAAGCTTCCCAAAAAAGATTGAATGAATTCCTTAAAATTGAACCGGAAATAAAAAACAAAAATGCAAACCAATCGATAATAGAAGGCGCTATTACATTTGAAAATGTGAGTTATACCTATGAGGACACCAACATTAAAGCCATACAGAATATTTCTTTTTCGGTAAAAAAAGGAGAAACTCTTGCCATCCTTGGAAAAACAGGTTCTGGAAAATCGACTATTTTATCCCTGATCTCCCGCTTGTATGATGTTACTGATGGTAAAATTACTGTTGACAATAAAGAAATCAGTAACTTGAACCTGTTTGATTTAAGAAACAGCATTGGAATAGTACCACAGGATGCCTTCCTGTTTTCGGACACCATCAAAAATAATATTAAGTTTGGCAAAGAAAACGCAACGGACTCAGAAGTTCAAGCTGCCGCAAAAAGCGCTGTGGTTCACGATAATATTATAGGATTCAATAATCAATACGATACCATTTTGGGAGAAAGAGGAATTACGCTTTCCGGAGGACAAAAACAACGTGTTTCTATCGCCCGTGCCATCATAAAAAATCCGCCTATTTTATTATTTGACGACTGTTTATCAGCTGTTGACACCGAAACAGAAGAAACCATTTTGAATAATTTAAATGAAATTTGTAAAGACAAAACAACCATTATTGTCAGTCATCGGGTTTCATCGGCAAAAAATGCAGATAAAATTATCATTTTGGAAGATGGAAAAATAATCCAACAAGGCTCTCATAATCAATTGATAAATGAAAATGGCTATTATGCAGCGCTCTATTTGAAACAACTTTCCGAAAAAGAATTGCTCTAATTGTTGTTTAATCCATATATTTTTATGATTTTTGGTTACGATTTAATAACTATAAATTGATAGAACGGATTATGAGAGAAAATGACATGTTAGAAAAAGAAGAAATTTTTTCTAAAGTTTTGCGTGCTGGAAGAAGAACTTACTTCTTTGATGTTAGAGCTACAAAAGCAGATGATTATTATATTACCATTACTGAAAGTAAAAAATTCACTGAAGAAGACGGATCTTTCCACTTCAAAAAACACAAAATATATTTATATAAAGAAGATTTTACCGCATTTACAGAAATTCTAGACGAAATGACTTCTTATGTACTAAACCACAAAGGAGAAGAAGTAATATCTGAAAGACATCAAAAAGATTTCAAAAAAGAATATATTACAGATAGAATTGAAGAAGAAGCAATCCCACAAACTTCCAGTTTTACGGATATAGATTTTGATGACATTTAATTCTGATTCAATATATTATATTTGATTCTAAAAACAAAAAGTCCAAAAATTATTCGATTTTTGGACTTTTTGTTTACATTTATAAGAACAAGCAATTCTTCTTATTTTGAAATACATAAGCCGTACCGTTTGGATTTTATCTTTAATTAGTTTGTTCACTGACACAGCAAGTGAAATGCTTTATCCTATAATGCCTATCTATTTAAAATCCATTGGCTTTTCAATTGTTCTCATAGGTATTTTAGAAGGTGTTGCCGAAGCTACTGCCGGATTAAGCAAAGGATATTTTGGAAAACGGTCGGACATCACTGGAAAAAGAGTTCCTTTTGTTCAAATTGGCTACACACTTAGCGCCTTATCCAAACCCATGATGGCTATTTTTGTATATCCGCTTTGGATTTTCTTTGCCCGAACCATTGATCGTTTCGGTAAAGGCATTCGTACCGGAGCTAGAGACGCCATTTTGTCTGACGAAGCCATTCCTGAAACCAAAGGAAAAATATTCGGTTTTCATCGTGGCATGGATACTTTGGGAGCTGTATTGGGACCTTCTTTAGCCTTACTTTATCTTTACTATTATCCGGAAGATTATAAAACCTTATTTTATATCGCCTTCCTGCCCGGCCTGTTCGCAGTAGGCACTTCGCTATTCTTAAAAGAGAAAAAAAGACCTTTTAAAACACCAATCAAAAGCTCTTCCTTTTTTTCATTTCTAAATTATTGGAAAGAAAGTCCTTTGATGTATCGTAAAGTGGTCATCGGATTACTTGCTTTTACTTTATTCAATAGTTCTGATGTTTTTCTGCTGCTTAAAGCGAAACAATCCGGATTAAGCGATACCACAGTCATTGGTATTTATATTTTTTACAATCTTATCTATGCCTTATTTTCCTTTCCATTGGGTATTATCGCAGATAAAATTGGCTTAAAAAAAATGTTGGTTTTTGGAATAGCTATTTTTTCCATTGTCTATTTTGGAATGGGCACCAACCAAAATACCGCTATTTTTATCGGACTATTTTCACTTTACGGAATTTATGCCGCAGCCACTGAAGGCATTTCAAAAGCCTGGATTAGTAACCTTACCGACAAAAAAGATACCGCAACGGCTATTGGAAGTTATGCCGCTTTTCAAAGTATTTTTACCATGCTGGCCAGTTCTATGGCAGGACTTATCTGGTATCAATTTGGAGCAAATAACGCCTTTTTAACAACCGGTTTCGCCAGTGTAATGGTGATTATTTACTTCATCTTTAACACACGCGAAAAGAAATAAATCCGTTTTCCTGAAGAGAAACACTGATAATTATCAGCTACTTGTAAGTCTAAAATTCTTATATTTGACTATCATCAAACATTCTTTTCTAATGTCCGAAAAAATAAACATCCCAGAAAACATCATTGGTTTGACTGATACCGAAGCAGAAAACTCCCGAAAACAGTTTGGCAATAATGAACAAATCCATAGAAAAAAATACAAATGGTGGCTGGCTCTTTTGGAACTTGTACAAGAACCGATGTTGTTATTGTTAATTGCCGTTGCTATTATTTATTTTATTTTAGGTGAAAATAGTGAAGCTTATTTCATGTTAGCCGCTATCATTGCGGTTTCCGGAATCTCTTTTTATCAAGACAATCGTAGCAGAAAAGCACTGGAAGCTTTAGAAAAACTCAATGAACCTTTAAGTACTGTATGGAGAGAAAGGGAATCCAAAAAAATTCCTACTAAAGATATCGTTATTGGTGACCTTATCATCGCAAAAGAAGGCAACACTATTAATGCCGATGGAGAAATTGTTCACAGTAATGATTTTTCAGTAAATGAATCAGCACTCACAGGAGAAGCCTATGCGGTTTTTAAATCCGAAAAAACAGAAAACAAATCCGTTTTTAGCGGCACTTTGGTTGCTTCGGGTTTGGCTGTCTACCGTGTAACACAAATTGGCCCCAATACGGCAATTGGTAAATTAGGGAGTTCTATATTAGACATTAAAGAAACCCCTACCCCTCTCCAGATACAAATAGAAAAATTTGTCAAAGGAATGGCAACCATTGGCATTATTATTTTCCTGTTGGTTTGGGGAGTGTATTTCTGGAAAACCCGCGATATACTAAACAGCTTACTTAAAGGCCTCACCCTTGCCATGTCTATTCTTCCCGAAGAAATCCCTGTCGCCTTCACCACATTTATGGCATTGGGTTCCTGGCGGTTGATGAAAGAAGGTATTATTGTCAAAAAAATCAGAACGGTAGAAACGTTAGGAAGTGCCACAATTATTTGCACGGACAAGACCGGAACCATTACCGAAAACAAAATGAGTTTACAATCGGTTTATGCCTTTAACACCAATGAATTGTATGAAAAAGAAAATTGGAATTGTGAAGCTGCAAAAAAAGTAATCGAAATGGCCATGTGGGCCAGCGAACCCGTTCCTTTTGATCCAATGGAAAAAACCTTGCATCAAGAATACAAAAAAAATTGTGACACCGATACCAGACACGAATTTAGAATGGTACATGAATATCCTTTAGACGGAAAGCCTCCTATGATGACTCATGTTTTTGAAAATCAAGACGGGAAACGCATCATCGCTTCCAAAGGCGGACCAGAAACAATTATTAAAGTTTCTAATTTAAAAGAAGAAGAAAAGAAAAGCATATACAACGTAATTGAAAAATTAGCTTCCAAAGGCTATCGCATACTCGGTGTAGGGTATTCCGATTACAAAGAAAATTTTTATCCGGAAGACCAGCAGGAAATTCCGTTTCAATTTATAGGACTAGTCGTTTTTTATGATCCGCCCAAAGCCCATATACAAGAAGTAATCCACCAATTTTATGAAGCGGGAATCCAGGTTAAAGTCATTACAGGTGATAATAGTGCCACTACGAAAGCCATTGCCGATAAAGCCGGAATCAAAAATGCTTCCTGTGCAATTGAAGGAGAACAAATCATGCATCTAAACAATGCTGAAATGCTACAAACCATTCATAATTCGACTTTACTTACCCGCATGTTTCCCGAAGCCAAACTCGCTGTGGTGGAAGCACTAAAAAAAGACAACCAAATAGTGGCCATGATTGGAGATGGTGTAAATGACGGGCCTGCATTGAAAGCTTCCCATATTGGAATTGCCATGGAAAAAAAAGGAACCGAAATTGCCAAAACAGCTGCCGACTTAATTCTCGTTGATGATGATTTATACAAAATGATTGTGGCAGTTGCCGCTGGCAGACGCATTTATACCAATCTTAAAAAAGCCGTTCAATACATTGTTTCCATTCACATTCCTATTATCCTTACCGTGTCTTTACCGCTATTTTTGGGTTGGATTTATCCAGACATTTTCACTCCGGTACATGTTATTTTTTTAGAACTGGTCATGGGACCGATGTGTTCTATCGTTTATGAAAATGAACCCGCTGAAAAAAACAGTATGCAACAAAAACCAAGACAACTCAGCAGTACTTTCCTATCATTAAAAGAAATGGGAATAAGTATCATACAAGGGATTGTGATTACCATTGGCATTTTATTTGTGTACCAATGGACACTGCAAAATGGCGGTACTGAACAACTGATAAGAACGATGGTGTTTACCACATTGGTATTTTCAAACATCATATTGTCATTGGTAAACCGCTCTTTTTATTACCCTGTCTTTACTTCATTGAAAAACAAAAACAACATTATGGTTTTGGTTAACTCAGTAACCGTATTGATGTTGGGATTGATACTATACATCAATCCAATCACCGATTTTTTTGCTGTAGTTCCCTTAGAAATCAATCAAATACTAACTTGTGTCGCCGTGAGTTCAGTTTCAGTTCTTTGGATTGAACTCTGGAAATGGTATAAACGAAATCAAACCCATAAACTACAACCAAGTATGCATCACAAATAGTAATTATTGGTTTTGATTAAATCTTTTAAATTCAGTGCATTATTTTTCTGATACTTATTAGTAAGCTTTAAAAAAATATAGGCTGTAATCAAAGCATCTCCAGATGCTGTATGCCGGTCATGTTTTCTGACATTGTAAATTTCACAAAGCTTATCTAAACTGAATGTTTTTATGTTTCGATCCTCTGAATTTAGCTTTCTATGGATAAAATTGGTATCCAATTGCTTTGATTTCAACGGACCTAAGTGCATACGCCTTAGAGCAACATTAATCATCGTCACATCAAAAACAGTATGATGTGCCACAATAACGGCATCGTCTAGATATTCAATAAATTGTTTGATGGCTTCCTCTTCAGACACTTTATATTCGTTTCCGTTTTTCCGTATCCCGTGAATTTTTACGGTTTCAGAATTAAAAACTTCTTGTTTTATATAAACTTCAAAAGAATCAGAAACAATGATTTTATTGTTTTTAATAGCGATAGCCCCAATACTCAAAATACGATCACTTTCATAATGAAACCCTGTCGTTTCAGTATCTATAGCGACAAAACGAATATCCTCATAATTAGCATATTTGGTACTGTTTTTTACTGTATCAATATGTTCCTGCCAAAATTCAGGATATTTATTTTTTTTTAAAAACCCAAACATAGTTATGAAATTAGAGATACATTAAAACGCATTTTCAACGAATCCTGAATATTAGACAATGGCTTAAAACAACTCTTAAGTTTTAATCTGTCAGCCTTACTCAAACTTTTAATATCTACAAATCGCCCTCCGTTATTATTGGCCAACCCTTGAGAAGTCCTAAACTGTAATAATATTTTAAAAGCTATCGCACATGACTCGAATAAATCCCTGTTTTGAGGCTCAATTTCCATTAATCGCTCATAACGCGCTATGGTATTATTTATTTTTAAATTATGCTGCAATGCAAAAATCCGAGCTGCATCTACCAAAGGACGGATAGCCCTGCTCTTAATATCAAACTGATCTTTGTGTTCACCATCCTGTTCTACCAAAAATTGCTTAAAAAAGCTTAAAGGCGCCGGATTATCCAAAGTCACTTTACTCAAAAAGCTGAGGAAAATTTCATTTTTGGCTACATTACTAAAAACACTGTCTGACATTTGATTGTATAATTCCCTGTCCCCGTCGATATATTCAAAATCAAAAAAGATGACACTGAGGAGAATCTTATCCGAAACGGGATCTTCCACCCAATCTTTGAATTGTTTTTCCCATTCATTTAAAGACAGGCACCATTTTGGGTTACTCGCCATAATATTTGCCGGACAATATTCAAACCCAACAATATTGAGTTTTTCGGTTACTTTGGTTGCTAATCGCAGGAAATAATCTTTCACTTTTGGATATTTCGCCTCAGCAACGTTTTCAAAAACCAAGGCATTATCCTGATCCGTAATTAGCAATTGTTCTTTTCTTCCCTGACTTCCCATAGCGAGCCAAGTATAAGCCACTGGTGGTTCTTCTCCCAATTCGGTAATGGAGAGCTTGATAATTCTTTTGGTGATTGCGGTATTGATCTCAGAAATTACTTTGGTGATAAAATAAATCGGGATTTCCTGTTCTAAATAGCCTTTGGTAAGTTCAGAAGCTTTTGCTCTGATATATTTCAGTGTTTCAACATCTTTAGAATGCCTAATTTCACGCATTAGGAAAATAGGATTATTTCCTTGCATAATATGCAAATCCTGATGCCCCAAAACACCAACAAGTTCTGATTGGTCTGTTCCGTCTTTTGTAATACAAATATGGGACACTTTATGTTTCAACAAGGCTATCTGAGCCTCGGCAACACTAATCTTTTCAGGAAATGTAATCACCGGACTGGTCATAATTTTACTGACTTTTTCGTCAATGCCAAATAAACCGGTTCCGATTTTCATTCTGATATCCTTATCGGTAATTATTCCGATAGGCAACTTATTTTCGGCTACAATAATCGAGTTAATTTTGCTGTCAGACATAATAATACAGGCTTCTTTGATAGTTGTATCTACGCCACAGGTTATAGGGTTTTTACTGTATTGTGCTGATTGCGTTTCGGCATAACTGTTTTCAACTTTTTGAGCCGAAGTTATGTTCGCAAATAATTTCCCTTTGTGCTTGTCCGAAAAAGGTTCACGGGTATTTGTAGCAAAACTGGCTATTAAAAACTGACTTACTTTAGGGTAATTAGTAATAATATCATGAAATAAATTTATGGGAATTCCATACAATATGGTTTCCTCATTGGCCGCAGCCCCCATAACATAATGCTCTTTCATTATCAAAGGGCGTAAACCAAATAAATCCCCTTCATCACAAATATCCAAATTGTGTTTTTGGTTATTTATAAATCGATACAAACGAACCGCTCCCTGATATACTATGTAAAAATGCTCATGCGGCCTGTCTCCTTGGTCAAATATAATATTATCCTTTTCAAAATGTTGAATCTCTACATTCTTTGCTACTTCTAATAAAGTCTCTTTGGAAATCAGGTTAAATGGAGGATAATCTTTCAGAAAATCGAAAATGCGCTCTGCAATAGTATTCTTCATGGGAATCTTAAATATTTTTTTTTATTAAAAACGTCTTTTACCGTTTTTAATGTTTAGTACAAAACTATCGTTTTCTTATTGAACTTATTCAATTGAATACAACAATTAATGTAATTCTAACGGGATAAAAGTGTGAACTTATTTCGCTTTACAATTTACGAAAAAAAAGGGAGACAAATAAAAACCGTTTCTTTACAAAATTTTTTGCCAATTTGAATTTATAAAAGTTTACAAAGACTTATTTTTGCGCCATGGGAAGAAAAAATACAGACAAAGTTGTCTTTCATCAAATAAAAGTCCTTGATGCTGGTGCAAAAGGCGTATCGGTAGCGAAAGCTCCTGATGGGAAAGTGGTTTTTATACCAAATGTGGTTCCAGGTGATGTCGTTGACGTACAAACCCTTAAGAAACGTAAAGCCTATTACGAAGGTAAAGCCGTAAAATTCCACGAATTTTCAGAACACCGTGTAGAACCGATATGCGAACACTTTGGAGTTTGTGGCGGCTGCAAATGGCAAAATATGAAATACAGTCAACAATTGTATTTCAAGCAGAATGAAGTTCAAAACCATTTGCAACGCATTGGCAAGATTGAACTTCCTGAATTTGAACCTATTTTAGGCTCCGAAAAACAATTTTTATACAGAAACAAAATGGAATTCTCTTTTTCAAACAGCCGTTGGCTGACCGAAAAAGAAATCGAAAGCACCGAAGATTTAGGGAATAGAAATGCTTTAGGGTTTCATATCCCAAAAATGTGGGACAAAATCCTGGACATCAACAAATGTCATTTACAGGAAGATCCCTCGAATGCCATTAGAAACGAAATCAGGGCTTTTGCTAACGAACATGGATTGACATTCTTTAATCCAAGAGCGCATGAAGGTTTATTGAGAACCTTGATGATTCGTACCGCCTCTACGGGCGAAATCATGGTGTTGATTCAGTTTTTTGAAAACGACAAGGCCAATAGAGAATTGATTCTAGACCATGTTTATGAGAAATTCCCTCAGATTACTTCTTTGCAGTATGTCGTAAACAACAAAGCCAACGACACCTTATACGATACCAATATCAAATTATACAAAGGCCGTGATTACATTTTGGAAGAAATGGAAGGATTGAAATTTAGCATCAATGCCAAATCTTTCTATCAGACCAATTCGGATCAAGCGTATGAATTGTATAAAATCACCCGTGATTTTGCCGGTTTGACAGGTAACGAAATCGTATATGATTTATACACCGGAACTGGGACTATTGCCCAATTTGTCTCTAAAAAAGCAAAAAAAGTAATTGGGGTAGAAAGCGTTCCTGAAGCTATTTTTGATGCTAAAGCCAATGCAAAGCGTAATGAAATAAACAATTGCGAGTTCTTTGTAGGAGACATGAAAGTAGTTTTCAATGAAAGCTTTATTGCCCAACACGGAAAACCCGATGTTATTATTACCGACCCTCCAAGAGACGGCATGCACAAAGATGTCATTGAACAAATTATGAAAATTGCTCCGGAAAAAGTGGTCTATGTAAGCTGTAACTCGGCTACACAAGCACGTGATTTGGCCTTGATGGATGAAAAATATAAAGTAACCCGCGTACGTCCCGTAGATATGTTTCCACAAACACATCATGTAGAAAATGTAGTACTTTTAGAAAGAAGATAAAAAACGGGTTAAGTTAGATGGTATGAAAAAAATAATTCTTTTACTGGTTGTGGCACTATCCATTTCTTTCACAAACTGTGAAAAGGATGATATATGTGATGCCAACACCGTTACGACTCCCCGATTAGTCATCTCTTTTTATGACATCACCAATTCGACTGTCTTAAAAAATGTAACCAATCTAAAAATCATTGGGGACGGAATGACAGAAGGAATAACATACAATGGAAGTACTTTAATCAACAGTAACAAAGTGGCTATTCCTTTAAAGACAGATACAGATGTTACGAAATTCCGTTTTATCCTGAATTACGGAAACACCAACACGGCTTTAGTAAACGAAGATATTTTACAATTCGATTATTCCCGGGAAAATATTTTTGTATCCAGAGCCTGCGGCTATAAAACCATTTTTACTTTAGATCCAATCCATCCGTTTACCCACACCGATGCAGCAGTAGCTGATCAAAAATGGATTCAATATATTGTTGTCAAAAAAAGCGCTATAAATAACGAATATGAAACACACCTTGAAATCTATTTTTAGTATTTATCTGCTTTTTTCTTTGTTTGTAGTCTCTGCCCAGGAAATTAAAAACAAACAAAAATTGAAGGATAGTATCCCAACGGAAAAATCAATCATCCCCGATAATACGAAACTAGACAGCCTACAAGCTGCCCCGGTAAAAACAGATAGATATGGTTTGAGAGTGGGGGTTGACTTGTTCCGGCTTACTCGTGCCTTTTATGATAAAAATTACAAAGGAATTGAATTGGTCGGTGATTACCGATTGACCAAAAAATATTATTTAGCCGCCGAAGTAGGAAATGAAAACAAAACTACCGATGATATCCGACTGAATTTTACCACCAAAGGCTCTTATCTGAAAGCCGGTTTTGATTATAATGCCTATGAAAACTGGCTAGATATGGAAAATATCATTTCTATCGGAATGCGATTAGGATTTAGCACCTTCAACCAGGAATTGAATACGTACAAGATCTACAATTCCAATCATTATTTTGGAGAAATCCCGCCTATGGTTTCAGGGGAAAAATTCAGTAACCTTTCCGCCAGTTGGATTGAAGTGGTAGCCGGACTAAAAGCAAAACTATTCAACAACGTTTTTGCCGGTTTCAGCCTTCGATTGAACCGTTTTGTTTCGAATAAAAAACCAGCCAATTTTGATAACCTTTATGTTCCGGGGTTCAACAAAACCTATAATGGTGATTTTGGAGTGGGATTCAATTACACCGTGACCTATTTCCTTCCTATTTACAAAAAGAAAGTAATCGCTAAAGAAGAGACTCTTAAAAAACAGTAAAATGAATTGGCTTATACATAATTCATAAACCAATTCCCTTTTTAACTCTCTACCCTATTTCCCGTATTCCTTTTATGAAAATCCATTTCATAAACAACTTCTCCCCGTCTTTGGTTTTTACCGCCTGAAATTTGGGACCGATAAGCGTGCTTATTACAAAAGCCGTCATTGGAACCCAAAGACCCGTTAATTCAGAATAGTTCATCACCAAATAACGGGAGGAAATAAAAAATATAGTAAAAGTTCCCAGCTGATACAAAAAGGCTCTTAATTGTAATTTTGTCATTTTTTATAATCTTATAATTAAAAAACTAACACTGATTATTGTTCACTGCTTGTTTGAAACTTAGTTCGCTTGCTGCCTTCGTACATTTCATATTTTACCAAACGGGCTTCGATACTGGCATTAAATAATTTAATTTTTCGGGAAGGTTTAAGTCCTACGAACTTCAAAGCTTCGAGATTTCCGGTGATAAACCAGGCATTCGTTCCCGGATAATTTTTCTTTAAAGTATCGCCAATATTCTTGTAGAATTCTTCCATATGAATGTCCAATCGCTCATCATACGGTGGATTGAATACGATATGCAATTTCCCTTGGGTCGTTTTTTCAGTATCAAAGAAATTGTTCTCCTCGATAGTAACATATTCCTCCAAATTAGCATTCCTGATATTATCTTTGGCTTTATTAACAGCACTTGGCGCTTTATCATAGCCTTTTATGGTATAATGAAATTCCCGTACTTTTTTCATCAAACTGTTGATGATTTGGTCAAATAAATCATTATCCCAATCGTTCCATTTTTCGAAAGCAAATTCTTTTCGGTTGATATTCGCCGGAATATTGCAGGCAATCATTGCCGCTTCAGCCAGAAAAGTTCCCGAGCCACACATCGGATCCAAGAAATCACTTTGTCCGTCCCAACCGGAAAGCAACAAAATTCCTGCCGCCAAAACTTCGTTGATTGGCGCTATGTTAGTTGCCGTTCTGTATCCACGTTGGTGCAAGGAATTCCCAGAAGTATCCAATGCAACGGATACCTGATCTTTATCGATATGAATATTGATTCTTAAATCAGGGAAAGCTTTGTCGATGCTAGGACGTTGTCCTGTACGCTGTCTGAACTGATCGACTATGGCATCTTTACATTTCTGGGAAACAAATTCGGAATGGTTGAAATATTCTGAGTGCACCGTTGCATCAATCACAAAAGTCTGATTAGCATTGATGTATTTAGACCAATTCACTCCCAAAATTCCTTTGTACAAAGCCTGTTCATTATTGGCCTTAAAAGTATAAATCGGTTTCAGGATTTTCAAAGCAGTACGCAAAGACAAATTGGCCTTGTACATAAACCCCTTATCCCCTTTAAAACTAACCATTCGCACGCCTTGTTCTACGTCTTGGGCGCCTAATTGCTGTAATTCTTTTGCTAATATTTCTTCAAAACCAAAAAAGGTTTTGGCCACCATCTTAAAATTATTTTCCATTTTTTATGTATCAATTGTAGCCCAAGCAGTATCTAGAATTCGGACTGTAACAAAAATTAAAAGAATCCTTACGATAAACTTGGTCTATCTGTACTGATTCGTTATTTTTTCAGCAAAAATACACTAAATTTGCGGTACTTGAATTAATTGAAAAAGAATAAATGTCTGTAGAACAAAAACCAACAAACACAAATCAAGACCAATCAGGTGAAACTTGGTTCAGCTCTTGGTTTGATACCCCATATTATCATATCCTTTATAAAGAACGCAATTACAGAGAAGCCCAGATATTCATGGACAATCTGACCCATTATCTCAATTTGCCCGAAAAAGCCAAAGTATTGGATCTGGCTTGTGGTAAAGGCCGCCACTCCATTTATCTGAACCAATTGGGTTTTGACGTCATCGGTGCCGATTTATCCGAAAACAGCATTATAGAAGCCAGCAAACAGAGTAACGAAACCCTGCATTTTAAAGTGCATGATATGCGTGAACCTTTTGAGGAAAAATATGATGCCATATTCAATTTGTTTACCAGTTTTGGTTATTTCGAAAATGACGATGATAACCTCACCACACTCAAAGCCATCAAAGAAAGCTTAACGGATTATGGTTTTGCCGTAATCGATTTTATGAATGTCAATCAGGTCATCAATAACTTGGTTCCAGAGGAAGTAAAAACCATTGACGATATCGATTTCCATCTGAAGCGCTATGTAGCAGACGGACATATTTTTAAAGAAATTGATTTTGAAGATAAAGGACAAAAATTTCATTACACTGAAAAAGTAAAAGCTTTGACGTTACAAGATTTTGAAGCCATGATGGAAGAAGCCGGAATTTATCTTTTGGATATTTTTGGCGATTACAAATTGAAAAAATTCCACAAAACCGAAAGCGAACGATTGATCCTTATATTCAAATAATGAACTACCTTTTACCCTTACTTTCTGTACTGATAGGTTATCTGGTTGCTTTGGTTATAAAACCAAAAAACAAGACCAATCTAAAACTCTTATTGGCTTTTAGTGGTTCTTTTTTACTATCACTAACCGTCATGCATCTTTTACCTGACGTATACGAAAGCGACAGTAACAATATTGGCATCTTCATTATGTTGGGGATTTTATTCCAAATCATATTGGAATTTTTCTCCAAAGGTGCCGAACACGGACACGTACACGGGCATCCTAATATGACCCACATTCCATGGTTGTTGTTTATCAGTCTTTGTATTCATGCTTTTTTGGAAGGATTTCCCGTGGGACATCATCATGATTTAGCTATCGGGATTGCCATTCATCACCTTCCCATCGCCATTATCCTGACGACTTTTTTCGTTAATTCCCATCTGAATCAAAAGGGCATTTTTGCCTTTATGGCTACTTTTGCTGTCATGACCCCACTCGGAACCTTAGCCTCTGATTATTTGCCAATATTAAAAGAATATTATGCCGAAATTACAGCTGTAGTTATTGGGATATTGTTCCATATTTCCTCGACCATTATTTTTGAAAGTAGTGAAGGACATAAATTTAATATTGCCAAGGTTTCTATGATTGTTTTGGGAATTGTTTTGGCTTATTTTTTATAAATTTGGGCGTGTCCGCCAGAAAAAGGCGGTCGGGCTATTTGCTACAAACAAAGTTCACTGAACACCGATGAAAAAATATAGAAATAGTGAAGTAATCTTTTTGTTTTTTTAAAAGAAAAAAACAAAAAGGATTTCCGCTACTATCCCTCACGCAAACTTAAAAAAACATAGAGTTATTAGTTCTTTAAATTATAATTCCTCACAAAAATGACCTTCACTAAAACCACTGAACAATCCTCCAAATACGAACATTTAGAAAAGATGTCCGTTCAAGAATTATTGACGAATATCAATAACGAAGACAAAACCGTTCCGCTTGCTGTTGAAAAAGCACTACCTCAGATTGAAAATTTAGTCACTCAAATTGTGACTAAAATGAAATTGGGAGGACGCTTATTTTACATCGGAGCCGGGACATCGGGGCGTTTGGGTGTGGTCGATGCTTCTGAATGTCCACCTACTTTTGGCGTTCCTTTTGATTTGGTGGTTGGTATTATTGCCGGTGGTGACAAAGCCATTCGTAAAGCCGTAGAAAATGCCGAAGACAATGCAACCCAGGCTTGGTTGGATTTACAAGAATTCAACATCAACGAGAATGATGTAGTGGTGGGAATTGCCGCTTCGGGAACAACACCTTATGTCATCGGCGGTTTAGAAACTTGCAATAAAAACAATATTATCACAGGCAGTATTTCTTGCAATGCGGGAAGTCCGCTTTCGCAAACGGCGAAATTCCCGATTGACGTAGTCGTAGGACCTGAATTTGTCACTGGAAGTTCGAGAATGAAAGCCGGAACAGCCCAAAAATTGGTACTAAATATGATTTCAACCGCCACGATGATTCAACTGGGAAAAGTTAAAGGCAACAAAATGGTCGATATGCAACTCAGCAATAACAAATTGGTGGACCGTGGTGTGAAAATGATTATGGGAGAAATTCCCGTAAGCTACGAACAAGCATCTGATTTGTTGAAAGAACACGGCAGCGTGCGCAAAGCAGTTGATTTTTATAATTCCAAGTTATGAGTTATCTGTCATTAATAAATTCTAACTCATAACTTCTAACTTTTCAAAATGGCAACAAACAAAGACTTATTGACTAAAGGAATTAAATATTTAGCGGGAGCCTTACCGCTTCTTTTTATTGGTCCCACTATCATTTATAATGCCTTTATGAACCAGCAAAATGTGTGGCATTATCTGGTTCTAGGAATTGGTATTATCGCTTGTGGAGCTGCCATGTATTTTATGTTTGTGGGATTAAAAACCATTATGAGAAGCCTATTCAACGACTAATGGAAAACTTAATCCACATCCAAAAAACATTCGACAAAGTCATTTTTATCGACAAAAAAGTCAATAACCGGGAATTTGAAGATTGCGTTTTTAAAAACTGCGACTTTTCAAATAGTGACTTCGCTATGAATACTTTTTTAGATTGTGAGTTTATCGACTGCAATCTGTCGATGACCAATTTGTCGGGAACCAGCTTGAAAACCGTCAGTTTTATCAATTGTAAATTATTAGGGATTCAATTCAATACTTGTATGGACTTTCTGTTTCAAGTACGTTTTCAAGATTGTATCTTAGATTACAGTATTTTCAACAACAAGAAAATGCCAAAAACCACATTCAACAATTGCTCTATAAGGGAAGTCTCTTTTATTGGCACTGATCTTTCGAATTCGGTTTTTGAAAAATGCAATTTAGACGGCGCTATTTTTAATGACACCCAACTCAAAGAAGTCAATTTTCTAACGGCCTATAATTATAAAATTGACCCCGAATTCAATCCGATGAAGAAAGCCAAATTCTCAGTGCAGGGAATTCCGGGACTTTTGGATAAATACGATATTAAAATTCAGTAAAAAAATCAGCATACAGTAAAAACTATGAAAAAAATAGTAGCACTTCTTCCATTACTTTCTATCGTTTCATGCTATCATGCTGAACGCGATTGCAAGGATTTCAAAACCGGAAAATTCAAATTTGAATATGAAGTCGACGGTGTAAAGAAAACAACCCTTTTTGAACGCAACGACAGCATCGAAATAGAAACTTTTGAAGGAAAGAAGGATACCGCAACAATCCGTTGGGTAAACGACTGTGAGTATGTCCTACAGAAATTGCATCCAAAAAACAAATCAGAAGAAAAAGCCATTGACATTAAAATTTTGACCACTTCAGAAAATTCATATACCTTTGAATTTGGGATGGTAGGTTCAGATCAAAAACAGAGGGGAACGGTTAACAAAATCGAATAGACAGTAAACATAAAAAAACCGTTTAGGAACTAATTTATAATTCACAACTAAATAAACATGGAAATATTTTTAAATCCAGACGCATGGATTGCATTGTTAACGTTAACTTTTCTGGAAATTGTATTAGGAATAGACAACATCATTTTTATTTCGATTGCCACAGGAAAATTACCTGAAGAGAGCCGAAAAAAAGCGACCAAAGTTGGAATGTTCTTGGCCATGTTCATGAGAATAGTATTGTTATTGGGAATCTCCTATTTGATAGCCATGAAAGAACCATGGTTGACCATTAATTTTAGTTGGTTGAGTGCCCAAGTATCAGGACAAAGTATTATTTTATTACTGGGTGGATTATTCTTGATTTACAAAAGCACTAACGAGATTAGAGAAAAAGTGGATGATAAAGGACATGAAGAAAAAGAAATAAGCAAAAGCGCCACAAAATCTTTCAGTAATGTCATTCTCCAAATTATATTAATAGATTTAGTTTTCTCTTTCGATAGTATTTTGACTGCGGTAGGTATGACTAATGGTGTTTCGGGAGCCTTATACATTATGATTACAGCGGTTGTTATCTCTGTTCTAATCATGATGCAATTTGCTGTTCCTGTTGGAAATTTTGTTAATAAACATCCTTCCATCCAAATTTTAGGGTTGTCTTTTTTAATCCTGATTGGAATGATGCTACTTACCGAAAGTGCCCATTTGTCGAATGCTTCCATATTTGGAAGCCACGTTACTCCAATACCAAAAGGTTATCTATATTTTGCGATTTCATTTTCACTACTAGTAGAAGTCTTGAATATGAAAGTAGCCCGAAAGAAATAAACTTTTAAAAATTTTAAAAAAAATACAGCTACCGAAAGTAGCTGTATTTTTTTTAGAATAAAACGATTTGCCCATCGTCATCCAATTGAATATCGGAATCATCACCGGTGAGTTCCCCTTTTACTTCCATTTCCTCAGGGACAACCTCTTCAGGTGCTTCATAAGGCAATGGTTCCAGTAAATTAACCTGTTTTAATTTCTCGGCTGTCAATTGATTCCCTAGAGCTTTAATTCCTTTTACGGCTATAAATTCCTCTACATCAATGTGCAGACTATCTTTTTGTACTCCTTTGACTTTAGGATAAACCAACTGGGCAACCGGACGATAATCCGTAGATACAATTTCTAATTGCGAATTCGGATGCTCTGTAATAAAGGTTTCTTCTTTATTTTCAGTTTCCACCAAGAAACGCTTCAAGTAATAGCGTTCCTTTTCACCATCATAATAAATAGCTGAAATCGGTTTTTTAGGGATCCATTTTTCTAAAATAATCATATCTTCTTCAAAATGGGTCGCCAATTCAGGAATGACCACTTTTAATTTTCCGGATTGTTGGATAATCAAAATTTTATCATTCGGTCTAAATTCACCCAATAATTCTCCACGGGCATCGACATTCAAACGTTGCACCGTATCATCATACCAAATTTTTCTTGGTAACAACGTAGAGATTCCTTTTTCCTTAATTTCTATTTTTTTGATTGGATATTTGGATACCAAATTTCCTTTAGAAGCCCGTCCTTTTATAGCTAAATTGGCGAAATCAAAATCAAATTTCAATTTCTTGATGCTGCCTACCTGACGTAAAATAACGGTAACGACTTCCGCCTCTCCGTTCGGATTACAGGTAAAATAAAGAATCTGTGAGCCTTTGGTTCCATTAGTTAAATCATACAATTTATCTCTGGTAACCCCGGAAACATTAAATCGTTTGATATAAGAAGGCCCTGATTTTCCGTCTCTATAAATGACATTGTAAATGGTACGTTTATCACTTTTGTCAAAAATAGCTACATGAATGATATCTTTACCTACAAACGTTTTTGCATCTACTTTGGTGACCATCATATTCCCGTCACGCAGAAAAACAATCACGTCATCAATATCCGAACAATCAGTAACATACTCGTCTTTTTTCAAACTGGTCCCTAAAAATCCTTCTTCTCTATTAACATATAATTTGGTATTACGCAACACCACTTTGGTCGCTTCAATATCATCAAAAATGCGCAATTCCGTTTGACGTTCGCGTCCTTTACCGTATTTCTCTTTTAACTTCGTAAAATAGGCAATAGCAAAATCGGTCAAATTCGCCAAATGATACTCCACTTCTTTCATTTCGGCTTCTAACTTCGCGATAAAATCATCGGCTTTATCAGAATCAAAACGAGTAATACGAATCATCGGAATCTGGGTCAATCGCTGTAAATCATCGTCATTAATTGCTCTGACAAATGATTTCTTGAAAGGTTCAAATCGGTCGTACATGTATTGATACAAAGATTCTTTGTCATGATACAATTTGAAATCAATGTACATTTCCTCCCGGATGAATATTTTTTCTAAAGTGGCAAAATGCCATTTATTTTTTAGTTCCTCTAATTGAATTTCCAACTCTTGTCGAAGCAAATCGACCGTTCTATTAGTCGAAATTTTCAACATCGCCGAAACCCCAATAAATAAAGGTTTATTATCTTCAATTACACAGCCTAATGGTGCCACAGAGGTTTCACAGGCTGTAAAGGCAAACAGGGCATCAATCGTTTTATCCGGAGAAACCCCTGGATATAAATGAATTAGAATCTCAACCTCAGCAGCGGTATTGTCTTCAATTTTCTTGATTTTGATTTTCCCTTTTTCATTGGCTTTCAGAATACTGTCAATCAAACTTGATGTATTAGTCGAAAACGGAATTTGGGTAATCACCAAGGTATTTTTATCGAGTTGTGCAATTTTAGCGCGCACGCGAACACGACCACCACGCATCCCATCATTGTAATTGGACACATCGGCAATACCGGCGGTCATAAAATCAGGATACAATGTAAACGATTTGCCTTTCAGAATCTTAATAGACGCGTCTATCAACTCATTAAAATTGTGAGGTAACACTTTCGTGGAAAGTCCAACAGCAATTCCTTCAGCACCTTGAGCCAAAAGCAATGGGAATTTTACCGGAAGATTATTCGGTTCAGCACGACGACCGTCATAAGAAACACCCCAATCGGTAATTTTTGGAGAATACAAAACCTCCAAAGCAAATTTAGACAAACGCGCTTCTATATAACGCGAAGCTGCTGCCCCATCACCCGTTAATATATTCCCCCAGTTTCCCTGGCAATCTATTAATAAATCCTTTTGACCAATTTGTACCATCGCATCGCCAATACTGGCATCACCGTGCGGGTGATACTGCATGGTGTGACCAACAACATTCGCAACCTTGTTGTAACGACCATCATCCAACTCTTTAAGCGAGTGCATGATACGGCGTTGTACCGGCTTGAATCCGTCCTCAATAGCCGGAACGGCACGCTCCAGAATAACATAGGAAGCATAATCCAAAAACCAGTCCTTGTACATTCCCGTAACCTTGGTAATGGTATCATGACTGTCTTCTTCATCATTCTCGTAAAAATGCTGTCCCTCGAAATGTTTTGCATCTACATGAATAATTTCATCAGCATCATCCCCTTGCTGATTTTCATCAAGAGGGTTTTCTTCAGAATTATTTTCTTCGTTATCCGGAATTATAGTATCGTCTTCTTCGTCTTTCATTTATGCTGAATTTATTTCAGTTTTTTCTTTTATAAAAAGTTTTACCAACTCTTTGTATATGTTCTATTAAACTTTCCGATTTCAAATCCTTATAAATGGAAATATCAAATTTATAAGGAATAAAACTATCATCTAATTTATGCCATAAATTACTTAAATCTTCTTTAGTAACATCCCCTTTAAGTGTAATATCTATATCTGAACCTTCTCTGTAATTTCCCTTAGCCCTTGAACCATAAATAACAACCTCTTCAATTGAAGGACAATCTTCTAATATCATCAGAATCTCTTGGTAACTCCTAGGATAAATTCCAAACATTATAAATAGCTTTTCATTTTATTTTCAAAATCGATGAAAACAGGAAGATAATCATTCAATATAATTTCTAAAATAACTAAAACCTCTTTCTCATCATAAATATGAGAAGTAAGATTTCTGCTTTTAATCATATCTAACCAAACCTCTCCATTAGAAATAAGTCCTACATTAAAAGCTTCTTTCACTGCAGTTTTATTCCCAAATAAATCTGTTTTTCCTTGTTCTTCCAAGAAATCTTTCATTACTTGTCCAAGACAATTCTTGAGAAACTTCAAATGATTGAATCACTCCTTGTAATTCTAATTCGGTAAAATCTCTTTCGTTTTTTAACTCTTTCGTTTTCTTTAATTGTTTAAAAGCATTTACAAAATGCTCAAACCTTTGTTTCCAACGAATGTCTTGATTTTCCATACTTTCTATTTCAGAACTAAGCTTCTTCTAAGGCATCCACTTCTACCTTCAAATTCTTAATGATAAACTCTTGTCGATCCGGGGTATTTTTCCCCATATAGAATGACAATAATTGCTCAATCGAAGTATTTTTGTCCATCATAATAGGATCTAAACGAATGGTTTCTCCAATGAAATTCTTGAACTCATCGGGAGAAATCTCTCCCAAACCTTTAAATCGGGTGATTTCCGGTTTTGGCTTTAATTTTTCTATGGCTGCTTTTCGTTCTTCTTCGGAATAACAGTAAATCGTTTCTTTTTTATTTCGAACCCTAAACAATGGTGTTTGCAAAATATACAAATGCCCTTCTTTGATTAACTCCGGAAAAAATTGCAGGAAAAAAGTAATCAACAGCAAACGTATGTGCATTCCGTCGACATCAGCATCGGTAGCAATTACAATGTTGTTGTACCGCAGGTTTTCCATATCGTCTTCGATATCCAAAGCAGCCTGCAACAAATTGAATTCCTCATTTTCATACACAATTTTCTTGCTCATACCATAGGAATTCAACGGTTTCCCGCGCAAACTAAATACGGCCTGCGTATTCACGTCACGGGACTTCGTTATAGAACCCGAAGCCGAATCTCCCTCGGTGATAAAAAGTGTACTTTCTAAATACCTTGGATTCTTAACATCTGGTAAATGCACCCGGCAATCACGCAATTTTTTATTATGTAAACTCGCTTTTTTGGCGCGGTCTTTGGCTAATTTTCGAATACCTGAAAGTTCTTTACGTTCTCTCTCGGCCTGCAAAATTTTGCGTAGCAGCAAATCGGCAGTTTCCGGATTTTTATGTAAATAATTATCTAAATTATTTTTTATGAAGTCATTCACAAAAGTACGAACGGAAGGCATCCCCGGCTCTGATCCGATATCGGTAGAACCTAATTTGGTTTTGGTTTGCGATTCAAAAACCGGCTCCATCACCTTGATACTTACCGCTCCTACTATCGATTTTCGAATATCGGATGGTTCAAAACCCTTGTTATAAAATTCTCTAATGGTTTTTACAATTGCTTCTCTAAATGCAACCAAGTGCGTTCCTCCCTGAGTGGTATTTTGTCCGTTTACAAAAGAATGATATTCCTCACTGTATTGCGATTTACTATGGGTCATCGCAATCTCGATATCATCCCCTTTCAGATGAATGATATTGTATACCTTGTCTTCTTCGGCGATATTCTCGTCTAATAAATCCCGTAATCCATAATCCGAAAAGTATTTTTCACCGTTGTAAATTATCGTCAACCCTGTATTTAAGTAACAATAATTTTTCAGCATTTTAACTACATACTCATTTCTGAATTTGTAATTTTTAAAAATGGCTTCATCTGGAATAAAAGTAACTTTGGTTCCTTTCCTTTTACTCGTATCAATAACATCTTCTTCCAATACTAAATTACCCGCCGAAAACTCTGCCGCTTTTTGCTTTTCTTCCCGAACCGATTCTACACGGAAATAGTTGGATAGCGCATTTACCGCCTTGGTACCGACACCATTTAAACCGACGGATTTCTTGAAAGCCAAAGAATCATATTTTCCTCCCGTATTCATCTTGGAAACTACATCCACCACTTTGCCAAGAGGAATTCCACGACCGTAATCGCGAACGGAAACCGTTTTGTCTTTGATTGTTACCTCAATCGTTTTTCCGGCTCCCATGACAAACTCATCGATACAGTTGTCAAGTACCTCTTTTAATAAAATGTAAATTCCATCATCCGGCGAAGAACCATCACCCAATTTCCCGATATACATCCCGGGACGCATACGGATGTGCTCTTTCCAGTCGAGCGATCGAATATTATCTTCGTTGTATTGATTTTGTTCAGACATTTTAAAATTTATCGATTTTAACTACGTTCAATTTGGTCAATGCTTCTTCACGTTAACCTCGGGTGCGCTAATATAGGATTTCCCGATAGATTTTAAAAGCAGAAGCCTTCAAAGTTATCAAGAATGATATTGACAAGGGAAAAATTAGAAATCAGAGGGTCGAAGTTAGAATTTTAGATTCCTAACCCCTTAACAATTTCCTTGAGTTGATTATCAAATTCCGGATTGGAAATCACGCCTTTTTCCTGATCAAAATTCTCATAAAAACTGGGTAATGAAAAAGTCGCTTTGATATCGGCTCCATATCGAGGAAATGCATTCGTTGCAATTTCCAACACATTCTTCCCTCCTCTTTTTCCATCCGATGTCGCCATAAGCAACATCGATTTCTCTTGAAACACTTTTCCTATGATTCGGGAACACCAATCGAATACATTTTTGAAAGCTGCAGAATAATTTCCGTTATTTTCTGCCATAGAAACCACTAACAAATCAGCACTGGCAATTTTAGCCAAAAAAGCTTTAGCCAATTCATGCTGACCAATTTCAATTTCAATGTCAACACTAAACAAAGGCATCTGATAATCATTTAAATCCAAGATTTCTACTTCTGCATTTTCGAAAAGTGAGGTAGCGTAAGTCGCTAATTTTTTATTAATAGAGTTTTTACTAGGACTAGCCCCAAAAGCAACGATTTTCATACTGTTATTTTTTTTAAAAGTACTAAAAATTACAATGCAGAAAAACCAAAAATAACTACACAAAAAAACCGTAAAATTACTTTTACGGTTTCATCTATTCTCTTTATTCTTTTTTCTGTTTTCCTCTTATACGTTAAAACGAAAATGCATCACATCACCATCTTTCACCACATATTCTTTTCCCTCTACTTTGAATTTCCCTGCTTCTTTAGCCTTAGCTTCTGAGCCGTAAGTAACAAAATCTTCGTACGAAATTACTTCGGCACGGATGAATCCTTTTTCAAAATCAGTATGAATAACTCCTGCTGCTTGTGGCGCAGTTGACCCAATATTAATCGTCCAAGCGCGAACTTCTTTAACTCCGGCCGTGAAATAGGTTTGTTGTTTCAATAATTTGTAAGCCGCACGAATTAAAACAGAAGATCCTGGCTCACTTAACCCCATGTCTTCCAAGAAAACCTGACGCTCTTCGTAGCTTTCCAATTCGGTGATATCCGCTTCGGCACCCACAGAAAGAATAATTACTTCTGCCTCTTCATCTTTTACCAATTCACGAACTTGATCCACATATTTATTTCCATTTACAGCTGAATTTTCATCCACATTACATACATACAAAACGGGTTTTGCCGTAATCAATTGAAAACCTTCCATCAGAATCTCTTCGTCATTACTCTGAGGAATTACCGTTCTGGCTGATTTGGCCTGAAGCAAAGCTTCTCTGATCCTGTCCAAAAGTGCTTTTTCTGTTTGCGCTTCCTTATTTCCGGTTTTAGCCGCACGGTTTACTTTTTCCAAACGTTTTTCAACCGTTTCCAAGTCTTTCAACTGCAACTCGATGTCAATCGTTTCTTTGTCACGAATTGGATTTACATTCCCGTCAACATGCACGATATTATCATTGTCAAAACAACGCAACACATGAATAATCGCATTACACTCCCTGATATTCCCAAGAAATTGATTTCCTAATCCTTCTCCTTTACTGGCTCCTTTTACCAAACCGGCAATATCAACAATATCAACCGTCGCCATCTGTACACGCTCCGGTTTTACCAATTCTTCCAATTTATTAATTCGGGGATCCGGTACGTTTACCACGCCAATATTCGGTTCGATAGTACAAAAAGGAAAATTGGCACTTTGTGCTTTTGCGTTAGATAAACAATTGAATAATGTTGATTTTCCAACATTAGGTAACCCTACAATTCCTGCTTTCATATGTTGATATTTATTGTTTTTTATCGGTCATATGCAATTCGCATATCATCATTGGTATTACAACCCAATAAGGTCATGCTCATTTCATATGTAGTTAAAATTTATTTTTAATAGAATATACAATCACCATTCTTCATGATATTTTTTCATTTGAATCATGGCGATGTCATGATATTTTTTGTTTACAGAATATATTTACTGTCCTAACTCCTCGTATTTACTTTAAAATTTTGCAAATATAAGATTTCATCAACATAAACATACTATTAAATTAGAACTCCTTATTTTCTGTTTCTTATTATCCAACCCCAATAGACTATATTTTTCAGGACTGGACATAATCTAAACAAAAAAATCCCGAGCCGTAACCCAGGATTTTGATATTTTATTTACGCTTTTATTTAGTCGTTATGCAAGAATGCCTGTCTGTTCAACAATGTTTCTTCATCTTCTACATGATTTTCATCAGGAATACAACAATCTACAGGACATACTGCCGCACATTGTGGCTCATCATGAAACCCTTTACATTCCGTACATTTTCCAGGAACGATATAATAAATGTCATCTGAAATCGGCGTTTGAGCGGCTTCTGCATCCACTTCCGTTCCATCAGGTAAAATTACTTTTCCAGTCAGTTTTGTTCCGTCTTTGTATCTCCAATCATCTGCACCTTCATAAATTGCAGTATTTGGACATTCTGGCTCACAAGCACCACAATTGATACATTCGTCTGTTATAATAATTGCCATTTTTTTAGTCTTAAGGTTTAATGTCTCAAATCCTTCAATCTTTCAAACCTAAAGACATTATTATATTATCTTTATAAGTTGACGACTTTTGACTTTCGACTTAATTATGCTTATTTTTGTGCAAAATTACAATCAAAACATTTCATAAACAAACATTATGACATTAGAAACAAAAAAAAATGTTTTTATAGAACTCGGAAAATTTTTAAGTCAGTTTTCAGAGAACAAAAATACCAGAATTGACGGTGTTCTAAAAAATGATCTTTTTTATGAATCCTTCATTGATTTAATTCATTTATCCCAATCCCACAACGGATGGTATACTCCCGAACAGGTTTATTTCGCTATTCAATCCTGGGCACAGGCCTTAACCGAAGAAAACATCAATGAATGGCTTTCGGGCTACACCATTGATTCGGCGGAACCCAAAACCATTGCCCTGATTTTAGCCGGAAACATTCCGCTGGTAGGATTTCATGATTTCCTGTCGGTGTTAATCACCGGAAATAACGTCTTGGTAAAAACCTCGTCCAACGACCAACACCTGCTTCCTTTTCTGGCAAAATACATCATCGCTATCGAGCCAGAATTTGAAACCAAAATCACTTTTTCGGATGGGAAACTGGAAAATTTTGATGCCGTTATAGCCACCGGAAGCAACAATACCGCCCGTTATTTTGAATATTACTTCAAAGACAAACCATCGATAATAAGGAAAAGCAGAAATTCAGTAGCTGTTCTGACCGGAAAAGAAACAAACGAACAATTAATAGCACTGGGCGAAGATATTTTTAGATATTTTGGCTTAGGATGCCGAAATGTTTCTAAACTTTTCGTACCAAAAGGGTATTCTTTCAATGCCTTTTTTGAAGCGATTTTTACTTATCAGGACATCATTCATTACGAAAAATACGCCAATAATTACGATTACAACAAAGCGGTATTTTTAATGAGTAATTTCAAACTTTTAGATAATGGCTTTTTAACCATCAAAGAAGATACAAGCCACGCCTCTCCTATTTCAAGCGTGTTTTATGAATTCTACGAAGATCTCGAAAATTTACAAACCCGACTGGAATCTGAAAGTGATAAAATCCAATGTATTGTCAGCGATAATATCATCAAAAACAGTATTCCTTTTGGCCAAACCCAAAGCCCAAAATTATGGGATTACGCCGATAACATAGATACTATTTCGTTTTTGTTAACAATCTGTTCAAAAAATATTTAATTTTTTCGAATTATTTAACAGTATTTCAACTCCTATTACCGAAATTTGCACTTTAATTTTTTGGACTTAAACTACACCATGAAAAAACACAACTACAGCGCAGGACCTTGTATTTTACCACAAGAAGTTTTTGAAAAATCAGCTCAAGCTATTTTAGATTTTAATAATTCCGGTTTATCCATTTTAGAAATTTCACACAGAAGCAAAGATTTTGTTGCTGTTATGGATGAAGCCAGAGCTTTAGTACTTGAATTATTAGGATTGGAAGGCAAAGGATATCAAGCTCTTTTTCTTGCTGGTGGAGCCAGTTTAGAATTTTTGATGATTCCATATAACTTGATGAAAGAAAATGGTAAGGCAGCTTACCTGGATTCAGGAACCTGGGCCACTGCAGCGATAAAAGAAGCTAAAGGTTTTGGAGAAACCGTAATTGTAGGTTCTTCAAAAGAAGATAATTACACTTACGTTCCTAAAGGATACGAAATTCCAGCTGATGCTGATTATTTTCACTGTACCAGTAACAACACTATTTTTGGTACGCAAATGAAATCATTTCCAGAAACAACCGTACCAATGGTATGCGACATGAGTTCGGATATTTTTTCAAGAGTTTTGGATTTTTCTAAATTCGATATTATTTATGCCGGTGCTCAAAAAAATATGGGACCTGCAGGAACTACTTTAGTGGTTGTTAAAGAAGAAATTCTTGGTAAAAACGGACGTGTTATTCCTAGCATGTTAGATTACGCCAAACATATCAAAGCAGACAGTATGTACAATACTCCGCCTGTTTTCCCAGTTTACGCTTCCTTATTGACTTTGCAATGGATCAAAGAAAAAGGAGGTATCGCTGCTGTTGAAAAATTAAACAATGCTAAAGCAGAATTGCTTTATAACGAAATCGACAGAAACCCTTTATTTAAAGGTGCCGCTGTTAAGGAAGACCGTTCTAACATGAATGTTACTTTCTTATTGACTAACCCAGAGCACACGGCTACTTTTGACGCCATGTGGAAAGAAGCGGGAATTTCAGGCTTACCTGGACACCGTTCAGTAGGTGGATACAGAGCCTCTATTTACAATGCAATGCCAATCGAAAGTGTTCAAGTATTGGTAGATGTAATGCAAGCTTTGGAGAAAAAAGTCTAATTCGTTTTTCTCCAACAAAACAATATCGCTAGCAGAAGCTCTAGCCCCGATAGAAGTGGAAATCCTTGTGGAGGCAGGCATCTACGCCGACACAAGATTGAAACGGATAGCGGGAAACAGCTTCTAAAACATTCAATTAATTTGAGGATATAAATACATTATACCTCGTAATGAAATAAAAAAAATGAAAGTATTAGCAAACGACGGAATTTCTGAAAGTGGAATTCTAGCTTTAGAAAAAGGCGGTTTTGAAGTAATTACTACAAAAGTGGCTCAAGAACAAGTAGCCAACTACATCAACGAAAATAATGTAAGCGTTATTTTGGTTCGTAGTGCTACCAAAGTTCGCAAGGACATTATTGATGCTTGCCCTGGTATTAAAATTATTGGTCGTGGTGGTGTTGGTATGGATAATATTGATGTGGATTATGCTAAAAGCAAAGGAATCCATGTAATCAATACTCCTGCTTCTTCATCAGAGTCTGTGGCTGAATTGGTTTTCGCACATTTACTTTCTGGTGTTCGTTTCTTACATGATTCCAACAGAAACATGCCTCTTGAGGGAGACAGTAACTTCAACGGTTTGAAAAAAGCATATGCTGACGGAGTGGAACTAAGAGGAAAAACTTTAGGTATCGTTGGAATTGGTCGTATCGGTCAGGCAACTGCTAAAATGGCTCTTGGTTTAGGCATGAAAGTTATCGCTGCTGATAGTTTCATTCCACAAGTAGACGTGAAAGTAGAATTTTTTGACGGTCAGTCTATCACAACTACGATTGTTTCCCAATCTTTAGAATCTTTACTTAAAGAAGCTGATTTCATTACGCTTCACGTTCCTGCCCAAGATGGTTACATCATCGGAGAAAAAGAATTCGCTATTATGAAAGATGGCGTTGGAATCGTAAACTGTGCCCGTGGTGGTGTGATTGATGAAATCGCTTTGATTGCTGCTTTAGACAGCGGTAAAGTGGCTTTCGCCGGATTGGACGTTTTTGAAAGCGAACCAAAACCGGAAATGAAAATTTTAATGCACCCAAAAATCTCTTTGACTCCACATATTGGTGCAGCTACAGGAGAAGCGCAAGACAGAATCGGAACGGAATTAGCCTCACAAATCATTAGCATTTTAGGTTAATCATTCTGAACTAAATATTTTAAAAGGGATTTATTATCATCGTATAATAAATCCCTTTTTCAATTATGCACCACTCCTATTTCCAATTAAATATTAAGTTAAACACATCATAATCAACCCATTATTTTCGTATCTTTAATGATTATTTTTTTAGTTATGAAAAAAAGTGTTTACACAATACTGATTGCAATAGTGATCGCTTACAGCTGTTCTACATCAAAAACTGTAGTTACAAAAGAGACAAAAAATGCCATACATGGAGACACAGTGCGTATTACCAATAAAGAATTAGAATATGAAGTAATCATTATTGATCCAGGATTTAGTACCTGGCTCATTTCTAGAGCCTATCCAAGAGGATTTCATTCCCAAAAATATTTGGAAACAAAAAATCAAATCTACGTAAACGAATGGAACAATCGTGTTGCCCAACCGCAACGGTACAATCCTAATCTATACGAAATGACGATTGATTATTCCCCCAATATTGATTACGGATATGAAGTAAACTATTTAATCTACAATTACTTTATTTATTTTCAAAACACCTATAAACAGGAACTTTTCGGCCATGTTCCTTTGAGATAATGTTACTATATTTGTACATTATTACTAATGAAAATGAGCAATTTAAAAAAACGTTGGGGAATTCAATCAAATTTTCAACTGACACTGATATTTATCGTTTTTGCAATTACCGGCTCCGCATCAGCATGGCTATCCAAGCCTTTTTGCCTTTGGTTAGGAATCATTAAAGAAGATTTTGGCTTTTGGCATACTCCTGCCCGATTACTCTTGATTTTCCCGATCTACCAAGTACTTTTGGTATTAATTGGATTTCTGTTTGGTCAGTTCAAATTCTTTTGGGCTTTCGAAAAGAAAATGCTAAAAAAAATAGGCTTCGGATTTCTGTTCAAATCAGAATAAACAAACCTATTCAATACTTTTTTTGATATAATACCAATATAACCAGGTAAGTGTAAAGGTAGGAAAACCATCCGTAAAAGGAATCAATTCCTCCAAAAACTCAATACCACCTGCAATCTTCCCCACATTACCCCTATACATTCTTGTCATCAAATAACCGGCAATTGGTGCCCAAATCACATCTGAAAACTCACCAATAATCGGAATCGTGAAAGACAGCATCCCGATTCCGTCGAACAAAAGCCCCAAAAACAGCCTTCTTGTTTTGAGACCTTTACCATTGGTTTGATTCGCTTGTGTCATTCGTTTTTAAGTTTGTCCTGGTACACTTTTTTCAACTTTTCTACTTTTGGAGTAATTATAAAACTACAATAGCCTTGCGATTTATTCTGATTGTAATAATTCTGATGATAATCTTCCGCTTCATAAAAAATACTTGCAGGCGAAACTTTGGTAACAATAGGCTTTCCAAATACATTTTCTTTTTCCAACAAATCAATATAAGCCAAGGCCAAATGCCGCTGCTCTTCGTTATGATAAAAAATCTCACTTCGGTATTGCGTGCCCACGTCATTCCCCTGACGGTTTAACGTTGTGGGATCATGTGTTGCAAAAAAGATTTCCAACAATTCCCCAAAACTTATTTCATCAGGTTCAAACGAAATCTGAATCGCTTCGGCATGCCCCGTTTCTCCACTGCAAACAGCCTCATAGCTCGGATTAACAGTATCGCCTCCAATATAACCGGAAACTACACTTTGCACTCCTTTCAATTCTAAAAAAAGTGCCTCGGTACACCAAAAACATCCACCTGCAAAAGTCGCCACTTCAATTCCTTCTTGTTTCTCCATTTCTCTCATATTCGTTTGAAATTATTAAAACCACTAAATTATAGTTTACAAATGTTAGACTTTCTCAAAATTACTCTTTTTACAAAAAAATATTCCGTTTTGTTTTAACTAAATTTTATACCCTGCAAACTCAAAACTATATTATATTCCCTAAAATCTTTGTTTCTTTGTCAAAACTGTTTCAAATGATTCAAGCAAAAAACTTACATAAATACTACGACCAGCTTCATGTTTTGAAAGGAGTCGAATTGCACATCCAAAAAGGGGAAATTATCTCTATTGTTGGCGCTTCCGGAGCGGGAAAAACAACGCTTTTACATATCCTAGGAACGCTGGACAAACCTACTGTAGAAAACGGAATTGAATTGCGCATCAATGGTGAGGATATTTTGACCATGAACGACAAAACCCTTTCTAAATTCAGAAATTTGAATTTAGGTTTTATTTTTCAATTCCACCAACTTTTACCTGAATTTACCGCACTGGAAAATGTATGTATCCCCGCTTTTATCGCCAACAAACCCAAACAGGAAACCGAAATGGAAGCCAAAAAATTATTAGACTTTCTTGGACTTTCCCATAGAATCAACCATAAACCCAATGAACTTTCGGGTGGGGAACAACAACGGGTTGCCGTTGCCAGAGCATTAATCAACAAACCGGCCATCATTTTTGCCGACGAACCTTCCGGAAATTTAGACACAGCTTCGGCCGAAAATTTACACCAATTGTTCTTTAAACTGCGAGATGAATTTGGGCAGACTTTTGTCATAGTAACCCATAACGAAGAATTAGCCAATATGGCCGACAGGAAACTGGTAATGATAGACGGGCAAATTAGTGGTCAGTAAGTAATCACCATGTCCCGTTTAAATAAACAGAAAAATCCACATCATCCTTGCCCTCATTATGAATTTCTCCGAACTCAAAGAATTTTTAGACGAAAAAGTGCTTCAATACAATACACTCGATTTTATAGAAAGTGATCCTGTGCAAATTCCGCATCTTTATTCCCAAAAAGAAGATATAGAAATTGCTGGCTTTTTGAGTGCTACCATTGCTTGGGGTAATCGGAAAATGATCATCAAAAACAGCCATCGCATGATGGAATTGATAGGAAACACACCTTATGATTTTATCATGTCACATACCGAAAATGACTTGGAACGATTGGAAAATTTTGTACACCGTACTTTTAACAGCCAGGATTTCATAGGATTTATTCAAGCTTTACAAAATATCTACAAAAATCATGGTGGACTGGAAGCTGTTTTTGCAAAACATCAAGAACACAAATCCATGCAAAAAAGCATTCATGAATTCAAAAAAATATTTTTTGAAATTCCTCATTTAAGCAGAACCCAAAAACACATTTCAGATCCTTTGAATAATTCGGCAGCAAAGAGAATTAACATGTACCTCCGATGGATGGTACGTCAGGACAATAAAGGCGTCGATTTAGGAATCTGGAAAAGTATTTCTGCCGCTTCTTTATCCTGTCCTTTGGATGTGCATTCCGGAAATGTCGCTCGAAAATTAGGTATGCTGACCCGAAAACAAAACGACGGAAAAGCATTGGCCGAACTGGATTTGAAACTTCGGGAATTAGACCCGAACGATCCTGTAAAATATGATTTCGCACTATTTGGACTGGGCGTTTTTGAAGGTTTTTAAAAATTAAAATGCTAAAAAAACAAACACTTAAATAACACTATTCTTATTCCTTTCTAAAAAAACAAGAAATAATTTTTTATTTAATTTTGAATGAATATCTTTATCAACAATCCGTATTTTTTTTTGACAAAAAGCAGATTATTTTTTACTATACCGCACAACTATTAACTATTCTCAAAATAATTTGATTGCTGTTTATAAAAGAAAAACATTAAATAAAACACAAACTGAATTTATTATCACACATTACGATGTCTCTTAATTTTACCCCATAAAATCGACCATTTAATTCGTTATACTAAATCCTGAATTTAACCCCCTTCAGAGAAAATGGAAATTATTACGCACCCTCTCCATATCATGTTAGCCGTTTTGATACTTTTTTTTATAACATTGGTATCGATTCTAATTCTAAACCGATTTTTACACCATTTATCTACTCCAAAAATAAATACCGTAAAAACTAAAGTTGATGATTTTTTAACCTCATTGGTATTTTCTTCCTATGATGAAACCGAAATTGCATCAAAAATCAACAGTTTCAAAAAGGAAATTCCATTCAGAAAAAAATGGTGTAAAAAAATCGTCCTCAATAAAATCATTTTTTTTAAACGAAACCTAAAAGGCGATGTCACCAATACTTCCCATTTGATTTATGAACAATTTGATTTATTCAACTATACCCTTTCGCTATTAAAGAGCAGAAAACGATATTTGAATTGTTTGGGAATGTATCACTTGGAAGCTCTAGAATACAGTAAGGGTAAAGATTATGTAACTCCTTTTTTAAATCACAAAAACAGAATCCTAAACTCCAGTGCCTATTTAACATTAATTTCATTAGAACCTGAAAATTTAAATCTATTTTCTAATTATCCTAAAACAATTCTTTTGGCAGGAGAAATCAACGTAATGAATATCGTCCATCAGAAAAAACCGCCAATTCCAACAAAACTCAAAGATTGGATTCATTCAAAAAACCCTTCTATTGTCAGATTAGGAATCAAATTAATGGTTTATTACAATTATACCAACGACGCAAAAGACATCGTAAAACATTTGAAATCCGATGACAAAAGAATAAGACTTGAAGCTATAGCAGCTATAAGACACCTATTTATTTTTGATACCGAAAAAATCCTTATGGAACAATTTGATAAAGAAGATAAAAGAAACCAATTTGAAATTTTAAACACCTTAGCCACAATAGGTGATGAAGAATCCGAACAATTTATTGCCACTCTTTTAACTAAGCCCATTGATGATGATATAAAACTGGAAGCTGTTAAATGTATTTCTAAAATGAATCCTGCTTACTTCGAAGACAAATTCATCGACAATCCGGAGATATCAAAAATGGTAAAACATGTAAAAATCCCTTCCGTATGATACTAAACGACATCTTAAATAATTATGAGCAGTTTGTTGCGGCTTTTTCAATAACCTATATCATTTTTTATATGATATTGGCCATGTTATCCTATTATGCTATTAATAAGCACCTAAACACAAAATACTTTATTCACGATGATGTTCTCCTTAAATCGAATTATATTCCCGGAGTTTCAGTAATTGCACCCGCATTCAATGAAGGTCCTAATGTAGTCTATAATGTCAAATCATTACTGTCATTGAATTATCCTAAGTATGAAGTGGTATTGGTAAATGATGGAAGCAGTGACGATACTTTAGAAAAACTCATCAAGGAATTTGAATTGATTAAAATTGATTTTTATTATCAGGAAAAAATCCCAACCAAAACGGTAAGAGGACACTACAAATCGACCAATCCTATTTACTCAAAACTCCTGGTTGTTGATAAAGAAAACGGAAAAAGTAAAGCAGACGCTTCAAATGCCGGAATCAATTCCTCCAAATATCCTTTGTTCTTGTGTACCGATGTAGATTGTATCTTGAAAAGTGATACCATCATAAAATTGGCCAAACCTTTCATCGAGAACGAAAAGAAGGTCATTGCCACAGGAGCAGGAATCCGGATTTCAAATTCATGCGAAGTAAAAGAAGGATTTTTGGTTAAAATTCATTTCCCTAAAGGCTGGTATCCAAGATTCCAAGAATTGGAATATGTAAGAGCCTTTCTTTTTGGAAGAATGGCTTGGAGCCAATTAAACAGCCTATTGCTGGTTTCCGGTGGTTTAGGAATGTTTGACAAAGAAATTGCCATTAAAGCCGGAGGTTATTGGCACAAATCTTTAGGAGAAGATATGGAACTCATCACCCGAATGAGAAAATACATGTATGAAAAAAAACAGGATTTTTCGGTAAAATACATCCCGGAATCCTTATGTTGGACAGAAGTACCTGCAACCAAAGAAATATTAATAAGACAACGGGTTCGTTGGGCAAGAGGATTAATTCAAACGCTTAATCTGCATAAAGATATATTTTTCAATCCCAAATATGGAAGGACTGCTTTTTTAATCTTCCCTTATTTTTTCACGTTTGAATTTTTAGTACCTATTTTAGAATTAATTGGAATTATCATTTTAATAGTGTCCTTTATATTTTTAAATGTCAATTATGAAATATTCTTTTACCTGACTTTATCGGTATATTTCTTTTATCTCAACATTACATTAATCTCGATTTTGTTAGATGATATTTTGTATAAACATTATAATAGTATGAAGGAAATTTTTATCCTTATTCTAACGGCCATCATTGAACCTATTTTTTATCACCCGGTTAACGTGTATGCCTCATTAAAAGGATACTATCATTTTTTCAGACAGAAAGAACAAGCATGGGGTAACATGCAAAGACAAGGTTTTAATATTGAAAAAAAATAATTAAAAGTATGACTCCAAAATATAGTATAAAAAAGATACTCGCTGTTTTTATTTTTTTAGGAATATGCTCTAACTATAGTATTTTTGCACAAAAAATAGATACAGACAACCTTTTGAAAGAGGCGCTGCATGAAGCCAATAAAACCAAAAACTACGAATTGGCTTTAAAAAAATCCCAACAAGGAATCAAACTGTCTCCAGACTATTTAGACTTCTATTTGTTAACCGGCAGGATTTATCAATTAACCCAAAAAAATGATAGTGCCCGATATTACTATAAATATGTAATTGATAGAAATCCTAAATACGAGGAAGCTTTTACCTATCTGGTCAATCTTAATTTAGAAGAAAAAAAATACACTGAGGCGGAAACGTTACTTGATCAGGCGATTGAAGCACATCCCGAAAACAAAAACTTCCGTTACAACAAGCTAATCGTTTACCAATCCCAGCATGATGAGAAAAAAGAACACGATTATTTAAAAACGCTACAATCAAAATATCCGGATGACTCTGAATTAAAGCAACGTATTTTTGACTTAGATACGAAAAACAATTCTGAAAGAATCGGTATTAATTACAGCTTCACCTCATTTAACCGTGACAATTATGGACCTTGGCATTTGGGAAGTTTACAATATATCCGACAACGCAATTGGGGGTCTTTGATTGGAAGAATTAATTACGCTAACCGATTTGCTTTTGGTAAAAGCGTTATTGATGGTGTACAATATGAAACGGAATCTTATCTTTTTACCGGTAAAAAAAGTTACTCTTATCTTGGCGCAGCGTATAGTGACAATACGGTTTTTCCAAAATTAAAACTGGGCTATTCTTATTTTCAAAATTTCACTAAAGGTTGGGAGGCTGATTTAGGAATTCGATATGTAAAAACTTCAGACACTGAATTTACGACTGCTGTTATCGGAATTGGAAAATATATTGGCTCGTATTGGATTAACCTTAGATCCTACTTCCAAAATGACAAAGAAAATTTCTACTCTGCCTTTGCACTTACCACCAGATATTATCTTGACACCCGATTTGATTACATCTCCCTCGTTGCCGGTTATGGATCTTCTCCTGATGAAAGATCGACGTTAGGACAGTATGAAGAAAGAGTTTCTCTTAATTCTTATCGAATTGGTGGTGGCTATTTCAGATTATTTAACCAACATTATGTAACCGGATTACAAGCAACCCTTAACAATCAGGAATACGCCCCTAATTTAAAACAAAACGAATTGGAAATCGCTCTGATGTTCCAATATAAATTCTAAAAATCCCGCTTCTAAACACTTTTATTTATAAAATTTAATTTTTCTGTACCAGATTAGCTGAACCATAAGCTAATCTGGTTTTTTTATAAAAAATTAAATGGCATTCTATTTTAGAAATGCAAAATGAGCTTTGGCTATTTAAAAAACTAACACTCTTCTCTTTTTTTATTATTTTCACAAAAAATAAGTTTAATCTTACTTAATTAAAACAAAAAAGTGTATTTCATCGATAATATTTACATTTAATCGATTTATTGTTTTTTTTTATTATGTTTGTTTGGAAATAAAAAACAAAGCATTATCCCTATTATAAAAGTTAACTCTAATACAAATAGTATACAGATGGAAAATAACGCAAACAAAATATTAGTTATTGAAGACGATATTTTAATGGTAAAAATTTTAGAATTCGTTCTTAGAAAAGAAGGATACGAGTTGGCGATTGCCAAAGATGGTATAGAGGGTATTGAAAAATTACAAACCTTTAATCCTGGAATGATTATTACAGATATCATCCTACCATTTAAATCCGGATTAGAGGTAATTAGTTATTCTAAAGAAAATTTCCCGGAGGTTCCTGTAATAGTAGTATCTTCAATGGGTGAAGAAGAAGGAACTGTAATGGAAGCATTCAATCTTGGTGCAGATGACTTTGTTTCGAAACCATTTAATCCAAACGAATTAAAACTGAGAGTAAAACGATTGTTTTCTAGAAATCAAATGTTTGAAAATACAATAAAAAATGCCATAAGCGCATAATATAAGTGATTTAAAAACAAACCAATCGAGTCAAAAATACGCCATAGCAGGATTTCTTAAATTAAGGAATCCTGCTATGGCTTTTTATAGATTAAAGCCGCTAAGTGCTAAGAGCTATTTCTGACACACATTCTATCATTACTTTCAAAAAGCGTATCTTTGCCTAAAATTTACGTTTTATGAATACTTTTGAGCAATTTAATCTTCCGAAATCAGTACAAAAAGCAATCGATGAATTGGGATTTGAAACCCCAACCCCCATTCAGGAAAAATCTTTTTCGGTGATTATGTCTGGCCGCGATATGATGGGAATTGCACAAACCGGTACCGGAAAAACATTTGCCTACTTACTCCCTTTATTAAAATTATATAAGTTCACCCCTACTCATACCCCAAAAATTGTCATCTTGGTTCCTACAAGGGAATTGGTTGTTCAAGTGGTCGAAGAAGTAGAAAAACTGACCAAATATATGTCGGTTCGTACACTTGGTGTTTTTGGAGGTGTAAATATCAATACACAAAAAAAAGCCGTATTTGAAGGAATCGATATTCTTGTGGGAACACCCGGAAGAACGATGGATTTGGCTTTGGACAATTACATTCGATTTGACGAAATTCAAAAATTAGTTATTGACGAGTTTGACGAAATGTTAAACCTTGGTTTCAGAACGCAACTAACCGCCTTATTGGCGATGATGAAAACCAAACGCCAAAACATATTATTTTCGGCAACTATGACAGATGAAGTCGATGCCGTGTTGAATGATTATTTTGATTATCCGGAAGAAGTTACCCTTTCGGCCTCCGGAACACCATTGGAAAACATCAAACAAATTACCTATAACGTTCCGAACTTTAATACTAAAGTCAATCTTTTACAGCATTTATTAGCAACCCATGAAGACATGAGCCGTGTGCTGGTTTTTGTCAACAATAAAAAGATTTCCGATATGCTTCATACCCGGATTGAAGAAGCTTTTGAAGGTCAATTTGGTGTAATTCACTCCAATAAATCCCAAAATTATCGTTTGAGCACGATGGCTGAATTCCAGGAAGGAAATTTACGCGGACTGATTACTACCGATATTATGGCCAGAGGTTTGGACATTTCAAACATTACCCATGTGGTGAACTTTGAAATGCCGGAACTGCCTGAATTGTATATGCATAGAATTGGTAGAACCGGTCGTGCTGATGCTACGGGAAGCGCTATCAGTTTTATCACACCAAGGGAAGAAGAATCTAAAATAGAAGTCGAAGTACTGATGAATATGGAGCTCGAAATTGAACCTTTCCCAGAGGAAGTCGAGGTTTCCATAAAACTGATTGAACCCGAAAAAGACAGACAACCCGTTAAGTTTCTGATGAAGAAAGTAAAACTGGAAGGTGAAGGTGCTTTTCAGGAAAAATCCAAAAAGAACAAAAAAATAAATCTGGGAGGTCCTTCAAAAACCAAGAAAAAAACACATGGATCTGTCAATAGAAACATGCTGAAAACAAGAGCCCAAAAGAAGAAAAAAGATAATAAATAATAAAAAAGGCTAAAATATGAAATTCATTTTTAGCCTTTTTTATTATTGAATACTCTTTTTATTGCTTTGTAAATACCAAACAAACTGGAGAACACAATTGGATTTTTTTTCCGATATCGGTCAATTTCCCAGTTGTTTTATCTCTTTTAAAAACAACTATATCATTAGTATATTGGTGTGCTACTAACAAGAAATTCCCCGTTGGATCCATAGCAAAATTACGAGGACCATCTCCTAAAGTACTGGTTCTTTGTACAAACTCTAATTTTCCGTTTTTCAAAATTTTAAAACAACTAATATCGTTTGCTTCTTTTCTGTTAGTTGCATACAAAAACTTCTCGTCAGGCGAAATATGGATATCCGCAGCAGTGAAATTTTCTTTATAACCATCTGCTAAAACCGTTGTTTCCTGTACTAATGTCAATTTCCCTTTCTTATAATCTAAAACCGATACTGTTCCATCCAATTCTTGCAACAAATAGGCTTTTTTTCCATTTTTATTAAAGGTAAAATGTCTTGGACCGCTTCCTGCTTTTAGACTGATACTATCTTTTAATTTTAAAGGTTTCGTTGCATTTGGACTGTATTGATAAGAATAGACTTTATCCGTGCCTAAATCAGTAGCTAAAACAAATTGATGATCGGGAGAAAATTGTACCATGTGCGCATGCGCTTTCTCTTGTCTCTTGGTATTGGGCCCTTTACCGTAATGTTGTTCCAGTTGTTTTAATGGAGTCAGACTACCATCATTATTTTTACCAAAGACAGCAACACTTCCACCTGAATAATTGGCTGTCATTACATTTTTTTCATCGTTGATAATAAAACAAGGCCCCGCACTATTAGTATTTTCTTTATTGATAAAATCTAATTTTCCACTTAAGGCATTGTAACGAAAAGCACTAACATAACTGTCTACTTCATTTTCATTAGCCGAATAAACAAATGAATTGTCTGCTGAAACAGTAATAAAACTTGGATTATCTATTGGTTTTTCAGTGGCGTTTTTAAAACGAAAATCAGCTGTATTCGAATCAAATTCGTAAACATAAATTCCTTTACTGTCGCAGCTTTTAGTATAAGTCCCGATAACTAAATTCCATTTATTTTGTTGGGCTTGAACAGCCACTACCCCCAAAATAAGGAGTAAAACACTGTATATTTTTTTCATGTCGTTGTTTTTAAAGAAAAGCTAAAATACACAATATTTATGAAGAATAGCAACAGCCTCCTGAATTGAAATTTTATACAATCTTGGACTTAAACTGTCGACAAATTTGTATTTTTGACTACCAAAATTTAATAAACTCCATTGAAAAACAAATACAGTGAAGTAATCCCAATATCCGAATGCATTTTAAACATCCCGAAATTTTATACTTCCTATTCCTGTTGATAGTGCCTATTTTGGTTCATCTATTTCAATTTCGACGTTTTAAAAAAGAATACTTTACCAATGTTCGATTCTTAAAATCGCTTTCCATACAAACCCGAAACAGCTCCAAAATAAAAAAATGGCTGCTTTTAGGCTGTCGCTTGTCGCTAATTATATTTCTGGTTTTGGCATTTGCACAACCATATTTTGATGCCAAAGACACTACAAACAAAACCAACGAAATGTATATCGTTTTGGATAATTCTTTCAGCATGCAAGCCAAAGGCAAAAAAGGGGAATTATTGAAACGTGCCGTTCAGGAATTATTGGAACAAACACCCGAAAATGCAACATTCTCCCTCCTGACCAATTCGGATCAATATTGGGACACTGATATAAAATCAATTCGCAATTCGCTCCAAAACATAAAATACAGCGCTACTCCTTTTCAACTGGACAATATTGTCAGCCAAATAAAAAATCACAAATCGACTTTCAAAAAAGATATCATCATCATTTCGGATGCTATTGGCATTGGACAAAAAGACTTAAAAAATTTCGATGCGAATAATACACCTTATTTCATCATTCCGACAGCTGAACAAAAAAATAACACTTCCATTGACAGTGTCTACATCAATGAGACACTGGATAATTTCTATGAAATCAGTGTCGAATTATCCCATCATGGCGACGATTTCAAACCGGTTTCTGTTGCCATCTACAATCAAAATAAGCTCATTGCCAAAACAACGGCCAATTTTGCAACTTCAAAAAAAACACTGAATTTCACTATTCCAAGACAGAATTTCCATGGGTATGTATCTATCATTGATAACGGACTCAGCTACGACAACACCTTGTATTTTAGCATTGCAAATCCATCCAAAACAAACGCGTTAAGTATAGGAGAAGCAGAAAAAAGCAATTTTTTAAGTCGGATTTATACCAATGATGAATTCAACTACCGCAATTCGGATATCAAATCTTTAGATTACAACGCGATTGAAAAACAAAACACCGTTGTTTTGAATGAATTGGAGGAAATTCCGCAAGCCCTGCAAATCACTTTGAAATCTTTTGTGGAAAAAGGAGGCAATCTCATCGTGATACCATCTGAAAAAGCAACTATTCAAAATATGAATACCTTTTTGTCTAATTTTGGTGCTATACAATTCAAACCCTTTCAAAAAACAGAAAAACTGATTACCAAAATCAATTTCAATCACCCACTATTTAGCGGCGTTTTCGAAGATAAAATAACTAATTTTCAATATCCGAAAACCAAAAGTTCGTTCATTATTTCAGGCTCAGCTCCTGTAGCGCTTTACAACCAGGATCAAACTGCTTTTTTAAGTTCTTCCTCCAATGGGGTGGCCGATGTTTATCTTTTTTCTGCCCCCATAAACACCCTGAATTCAAATTTTCAATTGTCGCCACTTATAGTCCCAACTTTCTACAAAATGGCAACATCGAATAAAAAAAGTGCAGTGAATGCCTTCACTATCGGAAATAAAAACACCTCCCTAGTGGATGTCTCCCTGACTAAAGATGCTATTTTAAAGGTAAAAAATGATGTGGAACAATTTATTCCCATTCAACAAATCCTCAATAATAAAGTAAAATTAATTTTCAATGATTCCCCGGAAGAAGCGGGAAATTTTAAAATATACCATCAGGACAAACCAATAGAAAACATTAGTTTTAACTACAATAGAACCGAAAGCAATCTGGATGAAATAGATGAAAATGTATTTTCTGAATATGAAATAATACCTTCTATCGCTTCCGTTTTTGACAGCTTACAAACCAACCGAACAAACCATCAAATTTGGAAATGGTTTGTTATCTTTGCACTGCTCTTTTTGATAACCGAAATGGCAATTATACGATTCCTCAAATAAATTTGTTTCAGGAATCTTGAATTTAAAACAATAGCATCTCTATATATGAAATTAATCATCCGAAGCGCCAAAATAATTGATCCTAAAAGTACTTTTCACAACCAAAAAGCAGATCTTTTAATTGAAGATGGATTTATAAAAAAAATAGGAACTTCACTTGCCAATGCTGAAAATGCAGAGGAAGTACAACTGGAAAACCTGCATATTTCCCAAGGATGGTTTGATAGTAGTGTTTCTCTTGGCGAACCTGGTTTTGAAGACCGGGAAACCATCACTAACGGATTGGATATAGCCGCCAAAAGCGGTTTTACTGCTGTAGCACTTCAACCAAACTCCTACCCAATTATTGACAATCAATCTCAGGTGAATTTTGTAAAAAACAGTGCCAACAAGAAAGCCACCCAACTTTTCCCTATCGGAGCTTTAACCAAAGGAAGTGAAGGAAAAGACATGGCCGAATTATACGACATGAAAAACGGGGGTGCGGTTGCTTTTGGCGATTATACCAAAAGTTTAGACAATGCCAACTTGTTGAAAATTGCGTTACAGTACGTTCAAAATTTTGACGGACTGGTTATCGCTTTTGCCCAGGATGAAAAAATAAAAGGAAACGGCATGGTCAATGAAGGCATCGTTTCTACCCGATTGGGATTGAAAGGAATCCCGAATTTAGCCGAAGAACTTCAAGTGGCGAGAAATTTATTTTTATTGGAATACACCGGAGGAAAATTGCACATCCCAACTATTTCAACCGCAAAATCAGTTCAATTAATCAAAGAAGCCAAAGCCAAAGGATTAAATGTGAGCTGTAGCGTTGCAGTACACCACTTAGTGATGACCGATGAAAAACTGGAAGGTTTTGACACCCGATATAAAGTTACTCCGCCATTACGAACGGATGAAGACCGAAAAGCATTAATACAGGGAATTTTGGATGACACCATCGATATGATTACAACCGACCATAATCCGATTGACATCGAACACAAAAAAATGGAATTTGATACAGCCAAAAACGGAACCATCGGTTTAGAAAGTGCTTTTGGCGCTTTGATGACCGTTCTTCCTTTAGAAAAAGTAATCGAAAAACTAACTTCCGGCAAAGCAACATTTGGGATAGAAAATCATCCTATCGAAGAAGGTCAGAAAGCAAACATCAGTTTATTCAATCCCGAAGGAAAAAGCTTGTTTACCAAAACTTCTATTTTATCAAAATCTAAAAACTCCGCTTTCCTTGGTCTGGAAACAAAAGGCAAGGCATACGGAATTATCAATCAAGGACAATTAATCTTAGGATAATATAAAATGAATAACTCTATTGAAAAGGGTAAAACGGCTGCCATTACCAGTTATATACTGGGAATTGGTGTCTTTATCGCCATGTCTATGAATTCAGAAGACAAAAACACCTTTGCCTCATTCCATATCCGTCAAGGATTAGGCTTGACGGTAACTTTTATTTCGCTAGGACTGATTATCAGTAATTTTGACAGCTTACTAATTTCTGTCCCAATGTGGATTTGCATCTCTGTTTTATGGGCATATGGAATTGTAAGTGCCATAAAAGGTGAAACAAGACCAATTCCTCTGGTGGGGAAATGGTATCAAAAATGGTTTGCAAACATATCCTAACATCATGAATTTATCCCTTGATTATCTCATCAGAGAACCCAAAATAAAACTAGAAAAAAACCCGCTTTTACTTTTACTGCACGGTTACGGCAGCAACGAAAAAGATTTATTTTCGTTTGCGAGTGAACTTCCGGAACACTACTATATCATTTCGGCCAAAGCACCTTATGACTTACAATACGGAAGTTATGCCTGGTATGCCATCAATTTTGATGCTGACCAGAATAAATTTTCAGATCATGAACAGGCAAAAGAATCCCGTGATTTAATTGCCACTTTTATAGATGAATTAATTCAGCAGTATCCAATAGATGCCAAAGATGTTGCTTTAATCGGCTTTAGCCAAGGAGCCATTCTGAGTTATGCCGTTGCCCTTTCGTATCCTAAAAAAGTGCAGAAAGTGGTGGCGATGAGCGGTTATTTGAATACAGAAATCATCACAGAAGGTTTTGAAAAAAATGATTTTACAAACCTTCAGATTTTTGCCTCACATGGCACCGTTGATCAGGTCATTCCTGTGGAATGGGCAAGAAATACGCTCAAGATTTTAAACCAATTAAAAATACCTGTGGTTTATAAAGAATATCCTGTGGGTCACGGTGTGGCACCACAAAATTTTTATGACTTCAGGAATTGGCTGCTTGAAAAGTAGCGATATATTCAGTCGCCGTTTTTAGTTATATGGAGAACTAAAAACTGCGACTGAAAACCAAATCTTTATTTTTGATACAATAAGGACTGATTGACTTCAAAAGAAATACTCTGATCTTCATTTACAAAATACTTCAACAATACTTCTCCCCAAATTTCACCATCACTAAAATCGGCTATGATCCAACGGTGATTTATAATTTTTATCTTGTTGATAATAAACTTATTCGCCCCAATTTTATCCTGACCCACATAAGGATTCCCCTTAGGATTTGAATTATAATCCAATAATTTTTCGGTCACATAGGGAATTAACTTCTCATACGGAATCATTTTATCTGAATTTTCAGAATCAAAATAATTCTGGGCATTTTCGTTTTTTTCCAATGAAAAATAATTCGCCTCATTCAATTGGGACGTAATTGAAGCGATACTGTCCTTTAATCTTTTAGTTTTTTTTTTATATTTTTCCTGTTCATAATTGACCTCCTTGCTATAAAACATATAGGTAAATATATTCAGAAGAACCGTTAAAATAAAAGCATAAAGCAAAAATGATTTTTTCATTATTAAGTAAAATTATAGGATGATTTCTAAATTATCAAAGGCTAAAAAAACGTTTTCCGGTAATTTTTTCTGTACCTCTTCATGAAAACCCAAAAGATGGCTGATATGGGTCAAATAGGCTTTTTCCGGTTGTATCAAAGCAATAAAATCAAGTGCTTCCTGTAAATTAAAATGAGTATCATGATGGGTTTCCCGCAACGCATTTACAACCAATACTTTTAAATTTTTAAGTTTTACAATCTCCTGCTCTTCAACCGTTTTCACATCGGTCAAATAAGCAAAGTCATCAATTCTATAACCAAAAACCTGCAGGTCTCCGTGCATAACATTGACAGGGATAGCCAATTTATCTCCTATAGCAAATGGCTTATTATTAACAACTTCAACGACCTTTACAGATGGCGCTCCCGGATAGCGATTTACCGTTTCAAAAACATAGTCAAAACGTTGTTTCAAGTTAGTAATCACTCTTTGATGCGCATAAATGGGCATCTCTCCCTGCTTAAAATTAAAAGGACGAATATCGTCTAATCCTGCGGTATGATCCGAATGTTCGTGGGTAAATAAAATTCCGTCTACTTTTTGACATTGTGCCATTAACATTTGTTGCCTGAAATCAGGACCACAATCAATGACATAAGAATAGTTATCCCAACTGACCCAAACAGAAACTCGAAGCCTCTTATCTTTACTGTCTCTACTCTTACATACAGGATGATCACTGCCTATTATTGGGATGCCCTGCGATGTTCCAGTTCCTAAAAAATATACCTTCAATTTATTATAATTTTTTACAAAAATAGGGTTATTTCTCTTTTATTAGAAAGCTATTTGGTTAACTTTGTATCATAATAGCCATATTTAAAGAAAAAAAAATGGGTACTGAAATAAAATTAAAAGGAGATAAGGTCATTGCACAAATTCCTTCGATAAAAGATAAAGCCCTTCGCATCAATTTAAATGAAAATATTTACGGAACTTTTGCAGAAATTGGAGCCGGACAAGAAACAGTAAGACATTTTTTTAGATCAGGCGGTTCTTCCGGAACGATTGCAAAAGCAATGTCTGCTTATGATAAAGATTTTAGTGATGCTGTTTATGGCGAAGAAAAAGACGGTCGGTATGTAACCGAAAGCAGACTAAAAAAAATGCTTGCCCACGAAGTTGACTTAATCGAGAAAAGACTAAGCCGTGATAAGCATCCCAACAAAATGTTTTTCAGTTATGCCAATACGGTAGCCACTATCGATTTTGCGAAACAATTCAAAGGACATGGTTGGGTTGGAATCAGTTACCAAATTGACCCAACAGAAGATTATAATGAAATCATTCTTCATATTCGTTTCAAAGAAACAGATGCACGATTACAACAGGAAACCCTAGGAATCCTTGGGGTAAATTTGATTTACAGTGCTTATTACAAATATAATGACCCTAAAAAACTGTTACGTTACCTTTACGATCACTTAGACAAAGACCAATTGGAAATTGACACCATCAATTTTTCAGGTCCACGCTTTGCACATGTAGACAACAGATTAATGAGTTTACAATTGGTCAAAAATGGAATGACTGATGCCGTGATGTTTAATCCTGAAGGTAAAAATATTCTTCCGGCATCCATTTTATACAAAAAAAATATCCTTGCCTTTAGAGGAAGTTTCCGTCCGGTTACCAAAGTAAATATGGACATGTATGAGAAATCATTAAAAATGTTTCTCGAAGAAAGCAAAGTTGAAAAAGACAATACACTAGTAATTTTTGAAATTACTCTATCTAACCTGCGTTCGGACGGTGAAATTGATGAACGTGATTTTATGGATCGGGCAGAATTACTGTGTTCTTTGGGACAAACCGTAATGATCTCAAACTTCCAAGAATATTATAAAGTAGTAGAATATTTCTCTAATTACACCAAAGCCCGAATGGGATTGGCTATGGGAGTAAACAACTTAGTAGACATTTTTGACGAAAAGTACTACCGCCATTTAAGTGGTGGAATCCTGGAAGCCTTTGGAAAATTATTTTTCCGGGATATGAAAGTATTTTTATATCCAATGATAGGGGAAGATGGAGAAATCATTACTTCAGAAAACTTAAAAGTACACCCTAGGATGAAAGAATTGTATAAATTCTTTAAATTTAATGGTAAGGTTATCGATATTGTTGACTACGATCCAACTATTTTGAATATATTCTCACGAGAGGTTCTAAATATGATCAGCCAGGGAAGATCGGGCTGGGAAACCATGCTCCCTTCCGGTATTGCAGAGATTATTAAGGAACAAAAACTTTTTGGATACGAGCCTAGTAACGTTTTGAAAGAAAACAACTAATCTCAATTAGAGTAAAAAGCAAGAGAAATCATATTTTGACAACTCTTGCTTTTTTTATATCTTATTTCAAAATTTGGGCTGCATGCTCTTTGGTTTTAACATCAGAAATCACCTCATCAATAATTCCGTTTTCGTCTATTACAAAAGTTGTTCGGTGTATCCCGTCATATTCACGTCCCATAAACTTTTTTGGTCCCCAAACACCAAAAGCTTCAATAACCGATTTATCTTCATCAGCCAATAACGGAAAAGGGAACTTAAATTTATCTCTAAATTTAGCCTGTGCTTTTTGATCATCAGCACTTACTCCTAAAAGCGCATAATTATTGGCCTGAAAACGGGCATAATTATCTCTTAAATCACAAGCTTCTGCGGTACAACCCGGAGTATTGGCTTTTGGATAGAAAAAAACAACTAGTTTTTTTCCGGCATAATCTGCCAATTCATGTTTTTTTCCGTCTTGATCTATTCCCAAAAAATCGGGTGCTTGGTCTCCTTTTTTTAATGTTATCATATGATTGTTTTTATGTACTTATTGCTAAAAATGCCTCAAACAAAGGGAAAACCCTAAAAACCGGATTAGGCATCCTAAAAATTATACTATTTTTACTTTTTATAAAAGTACAAAAATGACAAAGCAAGAACGGGTAACATTTGTTATAAATACGTTAAAAGAATTATACCCTACAATTCCAATTCCGTTAGACCATAAAGACCCTTATACTTTACTGATAGCGGTTTTACTGTCAGCACAATGCACTGATGTGCGTGTCAACCAAATCACACCGATACTTTTTGCCAAGGCGGATAATCCGTATGATATGGTAAAAATGTCGATAGAAGAAATCAAGGAAATCATACGTCCTTGCGGATTATCACCCATGAAATCAAAAGGGATTCATGGCTTATCGCACATTTTGATAGAAAAACACGGTGGTAAAGTCCCGCAGAGTTTTGAAGCTTTGGAAGCATTACCGGCCGTAGGGCATAAAACAGCCAGTGTAGTCATGTCACAGGCTTTTGGAGTCCCGGCATTCCCCGTAGACACTCATATTCATCGATTGATGTACCGTTGGAATTTGACAAACGGAAAAAATGTGGTACAAACTGAAAAAGATGCCAAACGTATTTTTCCCGAAGAATTATGGAATGACCTTCATCTCCAAATTATCTGGTACGGACGAGAATATTCTCCCGCAAGAGGATGGAATTTAGAAAAAGATATCATCACCCGAACCATTGGTAGAAAATCGGTATTAAAGGAATTGGAACAAAAATAAATTCCACTAATTTAAAATAAAACCAGTGGAATTTATCAATACATATCCTTAAATCAGGAAATGACTTTCAGTTTGGAAGAGAATTAAAAGTGTATTTCTAATTTGAAATAATTTCAAAACTGTTGTCCGCCACTTTTATCATGCTCAACGCTTTTGAATAATTTAATAAAAAAGAAATCACTTCTTTTTTGGGTTTCATAGTCTTTGATACTAATGATTTTTTAAAGTAAATTTTAGCCATATAAATAAAATTTGTATTTATATCACAACGTAAAATAAATACTTTTATTATTAATTGGTTAAAATAATTTGGTGTTTATCAATCACTTTCCTCAAATTCATTAGTGCATAACGCATTCTTCCCAAAGAAGTGTTTATGCTCACTCCTGTAATTTCGGATATTTCTTTGAAACTCATATCCTGATACATTCGCATTACCAAAACTTCTTTCTGATCTAATGGCAATTCTTCAATTAAATTTCTTAAATCCATTTCAACCTGATCACTGATCAATTGATTTTCTATTGTAAGTGAATCATCGGTCATAATCGAAAAAATAGAAAAATCTTCAGTTTCTCTGTACAGAGGCATCTTTTTATTTCTTCTAAAATGATCAATAATAAGATTATGGGAAATTCGCATTACCCAAGGCAAAAACTTACCTTCTTCGTTATACGAATTGGATTTTAAAGTTTTAATAACTTTAATAAAGGTGTCTTGAAAAATATCATCCGAAATATCCCTGTCTGAAATTTTCGAATATATAAAACCATAAATTCTGGATTCGTACCTTTTGATTAGTGTAGCCAAAGCGTTTTCGTTGCCTTCTACATATTTCTGTACCAATAAAGCATCTGGGAGTTCTATATTAGCCATAGTTATACCTTTTAGTTTTCGTTAAAAATTTTGGAGTAATTTTCTAAAAAGTAGTTTTGTACTATAGGCTAAATTAAATTTTAAGATTATGTTAAAGTCAAATTTAGCAAATAATTACCATAAATGACAAATTAAATTACGAAAAATTAGAATAATCTAAAAATTTTGTTAAACAAAAGCATACTGTTTTATAAATTACCCATGTGTAATTAATCTATTAGACCCTCTAAAATCGATTTAGTTTTAATTTATCTTTAAAATTTTTACAAATAGTTATAATTCCGGGAATACATTACGGTTTGAACTTATAGAAAAGAGTTTCCATAACGATAATTTAGGATTTGTTTACCCTATATTCCCAAATGAAAATTGATTACTTTTGTAAAAATTCCATTCTTTTTATGCAAGTTGACCTTTCTACATTAGATCCAAAGAAAAATATTATTATCAAAGGTGCCCAAGTTCACAATTTAAAAAATGTGGATGTTGCGATTCCGAGAAATAAACTGGTGGTGATTACCGGACTTTCAGGCTCTGGAAAATCGAGTTTGGCTTTTGATACTTTGTATGCAGAGGGACAACGTCGTTATGTAGAAAGTTTATCCTCCTATGCCCGTCAATTTTTAGGAAGATTAGACAAACCCAAAGTAGAATACATTAAAGGAATTGCGCCTGCAATCGCAATTGAACAAAAAGTCAACACCACCAATGCCCGTTCTACCGTAGGAACTTCTACAGAGATATATGATTACATGAAACTGCTCTTTGCCCGAATTGGTAGAACCTACTCTCCTTTCTCTGGCCAGGAAGTCAAAAAAAACACCGTTACCGATGTCATTACCGATGTAAAAAAAATGGAACCAAACAGTAAATGGCTATTGCTTGCACCAATTCATCTGGAAGAAGACAGACAATTAGAAGACAAACTGAAGGTACTGTTACAACAGGGTTTTGCCCGAATTTTGGTGAATGACCAAATGATTCGTTTGGATGAATTCTCTTCTTCGTCCGAGGGAACCAACATGCATTCTTTAGACAATAAAGACATCTCTCTTATCATTGACCGAATTGTAGTTAAAGACGAGGAAGAATTTTATAATCGATTGGCCGATGCGGTGCAAACTGCATTTTATGAAGGACAGGGAATTTGTCATTTAAAACAATTAGATTCCGACAAAATATACACCTACACCAATAATTTTGAACTCGACGGTATTACTTTTTTAGAGCCTAATGTTCATTTGTTCAGTTTTAATAATCCATATGGAGCGTGTCCAGAATGTGAAGGATACGGAAACATTATAGGAATTGATGCTGAACTGGTTGTTCCAAATACTTCATTATCCATTTTTGAAAACGCTATTTATCCTTGGCGTGGTGAAAGTATGAGTTGGTTTAGAGACGAACTTGTAAACAATGCTTATAAATTTGATTTTCCGATTCACAAACCTTTTTATCAATTAACCGAAGAGCAAAAAGAAATGCTCTGGACAGGGAATAAGTATTTTCAAGGACTGAACGATTTTTTTAAAGAATTAGAAGAGAAAAATTATAAAATACAAAACAGGGTTATGCTTTCCCGTTATCGTGGCAAAACAAAATGCCATGTCTGTAAAGGAAAAAGACTGCGAATTGAGGCTTCCTATGTAAAAATAAACGGCAAAAACATTTCTGATTTGGTGGATTTGCCAATCAAGCATTTGGCTACATTTTTTAAAAACTTAGAATTAGATGTTTACGAAAAACAAATTGCCAAACGATTATTAACAGAAATCAATAATCGTTTGTCTTTTCTAACCGAAGTGGGTTTAGACTATCTGACCTTAAACAGAAATTCAGCTTCTCTTTCAGGAGGAGAATCCCAACGAATTAACTTAGCTACGTCACTCGGAAGCAGTTTAGTCGGTTCTATGTATATTTTGGACGAACCCAGCATTGGTTTACACCCAAAAGATACCGAACGACTTATCAAAGTATTAGTATCGTTACGCGATTTAGGAAATACGGTGATTGTAGTGGAACACGATGAAGATATTATGAAAGCTGCCGATATGATTATTGATATTGGTCCCGAAGCAGGTTCGTTTGGTGGAACATTAGTCGCTCAAGGCACTTATGATGAGATTTTACAATCATTTTCGCTTACTGCCCAATATTTGAATGGCGATTTAGAAATTTCGGTTCCCAAAAAACGACGTAACTACAAGAATTTTATCGAAATTAAAGGGGCACGGGAAAACAACCTTCAAAATATTGATGTGCTTTTCCCATTGGATGTTTTAACCGTCATAACAGGAGTTTCGGGAAGCGGAAAAAGTACGCTTATCAAAAAAATCCTGTTTCCTGCCATGCAGAAAAAGCTGGAAAATGCCGGAGAAAAAGCAGGTCAATTTAGTGAACTTAGCGGTTCTTTTTCACAAATTAAACACATTGAATATGTTGATCAGAATCCGATAGGAAGAAGTTCGCGTTCTAATCCGGTAACCTATATTAAGGCTTATGATGATATTCGGGATTTGTTTGCCAAAGAAAAATTATCCAAAATCAGAGGCTATCAGGCCAAACATTTTTCTTTTAATGTCGATGGAGGCCGTTGTGAAAGCTGCAACGGAGAAGGAACCATAAATGTGGAGATGGTCTTTATGGCCGACGTACAATTGCCTTGTGAAACCTGTAACGGCAAACGATTTAAGAAAGATGTTTTAGAAGTCACTTTTGCAGAAAAGAACATCCACGATATTCTCACCATGACAATTGATGATGCTGTCGCTTTTTTTGAAAAAAATAAGCAACCAAAAATAACTCAAAAATTACAACCACTTCAGGATGTAGGGTTAGGGTACGTACAGTTGGGACAATCTTCTTCTACACTTTCCGGAGGAGAAGCACAACGAATCAAATTGGCTTCCTTTCTGGTAAAAGGAGCAACCAAAGACAAAGCTTTGTTTGTGTTTGATGAACCTACAACCGGACTTCATTTTCATGACATCAAGAAATTATTGGCATCCTTTGAAGCCTTGATAGAGAAAGGCCATTCAATATTGGTGATTGAACACAACTTGGATCTCATCAAATGTGCCGATTGGATTATCGATTTAGGTCCTGAAGGTGGGGAAAACGGAGGAAAACTATTAGCCGCGGGAACACCGGAGCAAATTGTAAAAATAAAGGAATCAATTACGGGTAAATACCTTAAAGAAAAATTACTGAGTTAATTAATTATTTAACCCATATAACATTTTTCTTCAAACGGATTACCATCTTCATCAATTGCCACCAAAATTTTTTTGGCTTTGGAGGAAACTTTAGTAAGGTATATCCATACTATAGACCACAATCCCAGTGTTAGACAACTGATAAAAAAATTAACCTTATGATTGACACGTTTCTCTTTTTTTAGCAATATGGCATAAGGCAGTTTGTCATTCCGTTCTAAAACTACAAAACCATCATCCGTTTTACTGGCTAGAATTGTCGAAAATTTATCTAAATTTTCATCCATTGGAAAGATTTGACTTTTCATAATTATTGAGCTAATGATCTAAGTGATACACTTAGTATAAGCTACAAAGCTAAGGAAATATAAGCCTATGAAAAATACCCACTTTTAGTGATTAACATTTGTTGAATCCTTATCTTCTTAACCTATTTTAAGCTTCTTCAAAACAGCATCAATAACACCATTTATTTCCTCAGAAATAGCAAACTTATAATTAATATATATATAGACAATCGTCACTAAAACAGATTTCAACACAATAGAAATAATAGGATTAAACGGAAATTCCCAAAAGTAAAATACGACAAACAAAATTGCAGTAATAATCATCGAATACACCGTTTGATTCGTAAACGGATATAAATGCAATCGTTTCACAACAAAAAGCAACTTGGCCAAACTATACAAAGTAATAGACAATAATGTCGCAAATGCAGAGCCTATAATACCATAAATAGGGATAAAAATCATATTCAAAGCCACTGTAAGAACTACCAATAAAACTCCTAAAAACAAAACAGCCCGATAATATTTGGTATTAAAAATAATTGCATTATTATTCCCCAATATCAAATCAAAATACTTAGATAATCCAATCATAAAAACAACCAAAATCCCTCCCGCATATTCTTTGGGCACCATTTCATAGAGCTGGTTAATATTGACAAAAATTCCGAGCATTACATAGCCTCCAACAATTTGCAGGTTAATCGAAGTCTTTTTATACAAATCATTCATGGCATCATGGTTATTTTCATGCATCAATCTGGCAGTAATAGGATATACGATTTGATGCATGGCCCGACTGGGAACTGAAATCACTAAAGCAATATAAGTAGCTACCGAATAATAGGCTATATTTTCAATCTTCATATACTGATTGAGAATCATTTTATCTCCGTCCAAAAGTAAATTAGCAACACTCCCGGACAAAATAATAAAAAAGGTATATACCAAGATATCTTTGGTGTTTTCAGGTATAGACAACTGAAAATGGGGTTTTTCTATACTAAAAGCATAAAACATTGTAACCAAAAATGCTAAAAGATATACCACTGCAGTTGCATATACAAAACCTTCAACCGTGATCCAATTATAATAAACGCCAACTAACAAAAGTAAAGAAGCCAATCGTAATCCTACTTCTTTAATAAAATTCCCAAAAACTGAATGCATATGAACTCTCAGCCATGCATAGAAAATTTCAAAATAAGCCATACATAGCCCAATAAATGGAATAAACCAAACATAATTTTTAACGATGATATTTTTTTTGGACAGGAAGAATAAAATCTCATCATAAAAAAACAGACCAATTATTAATAACGGAATTATTAACAGCAAAGGAAATAAAACCGTGAACGATAAAAAACGGGATCTTTGCTCATGGGTTTCGTATTGTGAATAAAATTTCACTAGGGTATTTTGCATTCCAATGGCAAATAATGGCATAATTACATTAGCCGAAGACAAAATGTAATTGGTCAATGCATAATACGTTGCCCCCAAAAAAATAGGATACAAATAAATGGTATTTATTCCTCCAATTGCAAAACCAATATACGTTATGATGGTATTCTTTAAAGACTGATTTAATACTATTCCCATATAGGAGTTTTGAATTTAAAAATTAAAGGTTCGAATTAATCAATTGCACTAATTCTTTGGTCAGGTTTTTTCTGGAATATTTTTGTAACCCTACACCATTAGCCTGTAATTTACCTTCTAAAAATTGATTATAAAAGCCCAAAATTACACATTTTAATTTCAATTTCTCCGAATAGTCAAAAAACACACCTGTATTAGTTTCCGTTATAATCTCGGCAAAATCAGAACCTTGAGGACCTATGGCAATAATTGGTCGATTAGACACCATATATTCGAAGAGTTTCCCTGGAATAATACTTTTGGTTTCCTCAGAATTAATTTCAATCAACAATAAAACTTGTGATTTTCTTTGATGCGCTACTGCTTCTGCGTGCGAAACATACCCTAAATTATTGAGATAAGAATTTAAACCAAACGCCGAAATAGTTTCTAAAACTTCTTGACTGACCGCGCCGATTAACTTAATTTCCAGATGTTTTTCGAAACCGGGAACCTCATTTATTAATTCAACCAAACTTTCCCATAATAACCTCGGATTTCTTTCTGAAAGAAAAGAACCGATATGCGCCAGGCTAAATTGGGTATCCAATACTTGTTTTTCAACCTTTTCAAAATCATACCCATTAGTAATTACGGCAATAGGTTTATGGGTTATGGCTTCAAATTCCGTTTTGGTAGTTTTACTCGTTACGATAATTGTATCTGCAGTATTCAAAACTTTATGTTCTAAGGTTTTGTGCTTTTTTGCCGCATAATCAGACAATCGTAATGACTTATGATAACCAATAGTTGTCCAGGGATCACGAAAATCGGCCAGCCAATTAATATTCATTTTTTGTTTTAATGCTAGTCCTATAAGGTGCAGACTGTGTGGTGGCCCTGAAGTTACGATAGTATCAATATTATTCTCAAGAATATATTTTTCTAAGTATGAAACCGAAGGTTTTACCCAAAAAACACGGGCATCAGGAATAAATAAATTGCCACGTACCCAAAGAAAAATTTTATCCAAAAAAGATTGTTTTTTTTGATTGGGTATAATTCCTGAACTGATTTTTTTAGTTTTATTTTTTGAGAAAACTGCCGCCAGTTGATACGGCTCAAAAATTTTTTGTTTAAGTACAATTGCCTTTTCAGAAATATCTTTGACTAAATTCTTATCAACAATTGGATACGTAGGATTCTCAGGCACATAAACAATAGGTTGCACCCCAAAATCCGGTAAATACTTTACAAATTTCAACCAACGTTGTACGCCGGGACCTCCGGCAGGTGGCCAATAATAGGTAATTATTAAGAGTTTCTTTGGTTCCAAGATTAAGGCTTATATTAATTTAATTTAAAATCTTAATTCATTAATCAACAATCTTAAATCCTTTCCTTCTTTCAAAATAAATCCCACCAATCAAGAGCAACAGCATTCCTATCGAACTGAATAATGTAATCGTACTTCCTGTTTTTACCACTTGAGGCTCAAATTTAAATTCAATAACATGCTCCCCTTCAGGCACTAACATCGCTCTTAAAACATAATCTACAGGAAAATGACTCGTTAATTGACCATCAATGTAAGCATTCCAACCTTTCTCATAATACATCTCAGAAAAAACAGCTAAACCTTCTTTAGCAGTATTAGAAGTGTATTTGATATAATTGGGTTTATAAGTAGCAATTTTAATTGTTCCGGTTGTATCTAAATTTGTTTTTAAACGAGCATTTTTCAATTTAGAACCTTCCAAATTAATGTTGAATACAGCTGTTTTTTTAGTATCAATCTTATCCAACGCTTTCATTTCATCATTGGCATTATTGACCAATTTTAAATCATGTACAAACCATGCATTCCCATTGGCATTAGGATTCATCGTTGGAAATTCTTTTCCTTCTTTATCGGTTTGGATAACATATTTCACATTCAGCATATTCAATACTTCCATATTGTTTTTGGCAATCTGGTAATCAAACAATTGCTGAGCTCTTCTAGGTTTCGCTGCATGGTAACCACCAATTGATTTATGAAAATAAGATGTTCTGGCACTGGAGAAATTACCCTGTACCTCAAAAACACGATAGTGGGTAGTGTCTTTTAGAATTTGTGTATCCGAAGGAGTTTTCTGAAAAGGTACTTCTACTTCTCTTCCACTAACAAAATCCTTGGCTGAAACATATTTTTTATCTACAAAAAACAAATCGGAAACCATAAATAAACCAATAAGAATAATGGCTGTATTTTGAGCGATTTTATTTTTAATAAACAACCATAAAATACCAGATACAACTAAGATAAAAAAGCCGGAACGCAATAAATCGGCACTATACAAACTTTTTCTGTCTGTCTTAAGGGCATCCACAAAATTAGGTCCATAATTTTCCAGGAAATAACTATCTCCTGCTCCTGAAAAACTGAACATGCTTTTACATAAAAACAGAATAATTATAATTCCGAAACCAAAGACTGCAGCCTCTAACAATCCTTTCTTTTGTTGTTGGTTTTCTAATTTAAAAAAAGATTGCAGTCCCATAACCGCCAAAACGGGAAAACACAACTCTAAGATAACCTGTATGGATGAAACTGCCCTAAATTTATTATACATAGGAACATAATCAATAAAAAAGTCTGTTACAGAAGGAAAGTTTTTTCCCCAGGAAAGAATGAGTGCCACAGCGGCTCCAGAGAGGAAAACATATTTAATTTTTCGCTCATCAATAAACAAAGCCAACACCGCTAAAAAGAAAACCACGATTCCTATATAAGCCGGTGCCGCCACAATAGGTTGATCTCCCCAATAGGTTGGCATTCCTGAAACAAAATCATCAGCCTGAGATTCCGGCACTCCCTGACCAATCATAAATTGATACATCTGACTGTCTTTCCCTAAGGCTTCACTATTAGATCCTCCAAAAAGTCTCGGAGCAATAAGATTAAAACTTTCTGCCAGACCGTAACTGTATTCTGTAATATAATCACGAGTCATAGCACTGGTATTAGCACTTTTAGAACCATCCGGATTATAAGTCAATTCACTTTTCCCTCTGGTACTAAAATCAGCATATTCTGCCGTTGCCATCAAATTAGTGGCATTGGCACCAATGGCAAAAATTCCTGCTATTGCCAAAATTCCAAACGAACTGAAAAGGTCTTTATAAGCTCCTTTTTTTATGTCTGAATAAATAAAATAGACTGAAAGCACTAAAAGGAAAATCAGTAAATAATACGTCATTTGAAAGTGATTGGCATTAATTTCTAATGCGGTTGCAAACATCGTCAACAAACCTCCCAAAACATATTTTTTTCTAAAAACCAGTATAAAACCGGCAATAACCAGCGGCATATAAGCGATGGCATGGGCTTTGGCATTATGCCCCACACCAAGAATAATAATTAAATAGGTCGAAAATCCAAAAGCAATAGCTCCAAAAAAGGCCTTCAAAGGATCAATTTTCAAGACTAACAACAGACCGTAAAAACCTAGAAAATATAAAAACAAATAATCGGCCGGACGTGGTAAAAAACGTAATGCGTCATCAATAACACCAATATAATCATGTGGGTATTTTGCCCCTAATTGATAGGTCGGCATTCCTCCAAAAGCTGAATTGGTCCAATAGGGTTCTATGTGTTCTGAAGCTCTAAAATCATTTTGCTCTTTGGCCATCCCGGTATATTGAGCAATATCTGATTGAAAAATTTGCTTTCCTTGTAAAACAGGATAAAAATAAATTAAGGAAACAAGTACAAAACTAATAATGGCGAGAACGTGTGGATAAAACCTATTTACTATTTTCAATTTTCGAAAGTTTATATTTTTAATTGGTTATGACAAAAAGTTCTGAAAGATAGAAATTTTAATCTATTTCTTCATAATCAACATAATCACCTACTTTTTTGGTTTCCCTTGGATTTTTGGAATTTGAAGTATTGTATTGTATTTCATCGTTGTTTTGCGATGTATTCCAAGAAGTATCTCGATACCTTTGTTGTTGCTGTTGAAAGTTTTCTCCAGCCTTTTCAACCACTTTTTTAACTAAAATAGGTAAAAATAATTTTGACAAAAACTTAAAAATATAATAGGACACATATATCCAAAATAATGTTTCTAATAAACCTATAAATGAGGCTGTTTGCATAATCAATAAATTTTCAACAAAATTAATAAATCCATATCGAAACTTGGGGACAAAATTAAAATATCATTCTTAAATAAATGATAAAATATAGTACATTTGGAAAGCGTTATTACTTTTAAATCAAAAAATAATTATGTCAAAACTTAAGTCATCCCTCATCTTAGCCTTACTTTTAATTGCAAGTATTACCTACGGACAACATACGGATCAAATTAATTCTAACAGACCGGGCGAAACTATGTCGGCATACAGCGTTGGAAAATCGGTGATACAAATAGAAACAGGGCTCTATAGCATACATGAAAACCATCGGTTATTAGGATATGATGGCAGTGGAGTTGGAATTGATGCCACTTTGAGATGGGGTATGTTTATGGAAAAACTAGAAGTAATAGCCGACCTACAATACCAAAACGCAAATTACACCACTATTTATAGCAAAACCAACAAATCAGCATTGAAACAAACGGTTTTGGGAGCAAAATATTTAATTTATGATCCTTATAAAAACTATGAAAGAAAAATAAATGTTTACAGTTGGAAAGCCAATCATCAATTCAACTGGCATCAATTAATCCCCGCCGTATCTGTATTTGCAGGAGCTAATTTTACTTTGGCCGACAATCCTTACTATTTTTCACCAAATGCCAGTATTTCACCAAAAGCGATGTTGATAACCCAAAATCATTTTGGGGATGGTTCCTGGGTTTTTGTAACCAATATCATAGCCGATTATATTTCGACAGATTATCCAAGTTATGGTTATGTGCTTACCCTTACCAAAGGGATTAATGACAAATGGTCTGGATTTGTAGAAAATCAGGGATACAAAAGCGACTTTTACAGTGACGCCATTCTACGTGGAGGTGCGGCTTATTTAATAAACAGAAATATGCAAATTGACGCTTCAATAAGCACCAATTTCAAAGATACCCCTTCAATATATTACGGAGGTATAGGGTTTTCATGGCGCTACGATGATAATTATCAAGAAGTTCGAATGGATCCAAATGAAGCAAAATCGACTAAAAAAGCAATCCGAAGAGCAAAGAAAACGAAACGGGGATAACATCAAAAAAACAACAATGATTACAATAAAAGAAGCCAAGACAAAAAGCGAATTAACTGAATATATTAAATTCCCTTTCCAATTATACAAAGACAATAAATACTGGGTTCCACCTATTATTGCCGATGAATTGGAAACTTTTGACAAGACCAAAAACCCGGCTTTCGAAAATGCCGAAGCCTATTTTTATCTGGCCTACAGAAACCATGAAATTGTAGGCCGGATTACTGCCATTATTAATTGGAGTGAAGTCAACAATCAACACAAAAAGAAAGTTCGTTTTGGATGGTTTGACGTGATTGATGATATTGAAGTGACCAAAGCCTTACTGGAGAAGGTATACGAATTGGGACAAAAAAATAATTTAGAACACATTGAAGGACCAATGGGCTTTTCTAATTTAGATAAAGTAGGAATTCTAACCGAAGGTTTTGACGAAATTGGCACCATGATTACCTGGTACAATCATCCGTATTACGCCAGCCATTTTGAGCAATTGGGATATACGAGAGAGAAAGAATATTTGGAAAGTAAATTCCCTTTCTCAAATGCAAAACCGGAATTTTTTCAAAAGGCAAACGAATTGGTCAAAAAAAGATACCAATTGAGTCCGATGAATTTCAAAACCACCAAAGAGGTAATGCCCCATGTGGATAAAATGTTTGACTTATTCAACGAATCTTATGCCTCGCTTTCCTCATTCGTAGCTATTACCGATATTCAAAAAGAATATTTCAAGAAAAAATACATCAGCTTTATCAATCCTGAATTCATCAAATTTGTGGAAGACAAAGACCATAACATTGTCGCTTTTAGTATCGTGATGCCTTCTTTTTCCGAAGCCTTACAAAAATCAAAAGGTAAATTATTCCCATTCGGTTTTCTTCATTTACTGAAAGCAAAAAGACAAAGCAAGGACATGATTTTCTATCTGATTGGGGTGCATCCGGAATACCAAAACAAAGCGGTTACTGCCATTATTTTCAACGAATATTATAATACTTTCAAAGAAAAAGGAATCGTTAATTGTTTCCGAACACCAGAACTGGCAGACAATGTCGCCATTCACAACCTTTGGAAACATTTTGATCCCGTGGTACATAAAAGAAGATGTACGTTCCTGAAACAATTGTAACAAAAAATCCCATTCGCCTAAGCAGCAAATGGGATTTTTTTATTTTATGTCTCGTCCTGAAAAAAGTTGACTATAATTACCTTAATTATGTCGACAGAAAGAAAAGAATTAAAACAAGTATTAGCCCCACAAACTTATAGTGAGGCATTCAAAAAGCAAGTTGTAAAGGAA